>Ga0070669_100003714_pt1 | contig 11013 bp, 10 predicted proteins | sample KBSS53metaG_FD_64680 | JGI IMG/M metagenome (GOLD analysis project Ga0070669, IMG submission 64680) | Switchgrass rhizosphere microbial communities from Kellogg Biological Station, Michigan, USA - KBS S5-3 metaG | ecosystem: Host-associated > Plants > Roots > Rhizosphere > Soil ... | reverse complement strand
CTCGGGAGTGGGCAGAGTGCCGTCAGAAGAAGAATGAAAACAATAGCAAATGACGCTATTAATGATCGGGCCTTCATGAAAACCTCCTTTGGGCTGGGGCAATCGAGGACGTGAAGATTATCCATGAAAGCCCCGAGTCCGTATATCACTTTTAAAGCGGGTCCGTCGTTATTTGACTGCGATTTCATTAATCGATGCGACCGACCTGACGCAATGCTATTGTATGCAAGGTTAGAGTCAGCAAATCTACCAATAACATGCCAGATAAGGTCTTAGAGCTTCTGCAGAAGTGGAGTGATGGAGATCCTTCAGCTCTGGGTGAATTACTGCCTTTGGTCTACGACGATCTCCGGCGCATTGCGCGGAGCCGTCTTCGCCGTGAAGGCAGTTCCGTCACAATTGAACCCACCGTCCTCGTCCACGAGGCTTTTCTTCGGATAGCAGGTGAAAGCAAGCTGTCGTTTGAAGGCCGTGCGCAGTTTTTTGCGCTGGCCTCGAGAATTATGCGGAACATAGTCGTCGACTATTGCCGGAGCCGGAACAGGGCCAAACGTTGGGGCGAAGGAATCAGAGTCTCAATCAGCCAGATCGATCGACAAATTAATCTGAACAGGTGCGATTTTTTGCAGCTGCATGACGCTCTAGAAGATCTGGAGGCCGTAAAACCGGTCCACGCTCGAGTTGTGGAATACAGGTTCTTTGGCGGGTTGTCGGTTAGTGAGACGGCAGAGGTGCTCAAAGTCTCTCCGGCAACAGTCGAACGGTATTGGACGTTTTCACGAGCCTGGCTCGCGGATGCGCTTAGTCGCAGAGGATCGAACGACGATGGAGATCGGCGTGATCGCTGATACTGAACAGCACGACCGGCTGGAAGACCTTTTTAATGAGGTCGTTAACCTTCCGTCTGAAAAGCGTGAAGCCTTTCTCGGTTCGATTGATGAAGAGAATAACGAGATTGGCGATCAGGTACGGAGGCTCCTCGCCGCACACGAAAGAGGATGCTCCATTATTGATGGCGGGGCGATAACAGTTCAGGAAAGGAATGCCGAAGAGATTACGGTCGCTCCCGAGATCACGCTCGAGCCTTCAGCATTCCTTGGAAATCATCGCATCATCCGACAGATCGGAAGAGGTGGAATGGGTCGAGTCTACCTGGCACACGACACAAAACTCTTTCGCCAGGTCGCGATCAAAGTGCTCCCACCAGAGGTCTCCTCCGATCCGGAACGGATCCGCAGGTTCCGCCGTGAAGCGCACATCATTTCAGGCCTCAACCATCCGTGCATCATTACGATTTTTGAAGTCGGTGAATCTGACGGACTGGACTATCTGGTCACCGAGTTTGTCGAAGGTTCAACGCTAAGAAACCTCGCCAGCCAGCGACCAATGGATGCCGCAAAGGTAGTCAAGATTGTCTTGCAGGTCGCAGAAGCTCTTGGTGCGGCTCACCGGGCTGGTGTGGTTCATCGCGACATCAAACCCGAAAACATCATGCTGCGTGATGATGGTTATGTGAAGGTCCTGGATTTCGGCCTTGCCACCGTTGACTTGCAGAAACAGCCAACAATCGTGCAGGAGTACTCGACTTACACAACCCAGCATTCTATCCCGAGGGGGATTGGGGGAACGCCCAGCTACATGTCACCCGAACAGTCTGAAGGTGAGTTTGTTGATGCACGCAGCGATATCTTCAGTCTCGGCATCGTGACCTACGAGCTCCTCACGGGAACTCTTCCGTTCAAGGGCTCAAACGTCCTCGAGATTCGCGAGGCTTTTATGAGCGACACACCGGTGCCAATTGCTGAGTTAAGACCTGAACTTCCACCTCTGCTTAGCAACATCGTCACCCGCATGCTTCAGAAGGAACCTGGTCGTCGTTTTCAGAAATCTGCAGAACTGATCGATGAACTGAAGCTTGTGGAAGCACTTCTCAATGCAGAGAACAGGACGCCCTTCCTCCCAACGGTTTCGGAACCGGCTACAACACCGCTCCCCAATCCCACACCGAAACCTTTGGACCAGGAGATCTATCAAGGGTTCCCCAATGCAGTTCACGCCACGATGCGTTTCGTTCGCGCGCGAAGAACCGAGATTGTGTTATTTGTTGCGGCGGCGCTTATCGCGACTTACGTTTACACCCTACTGAAAACTCCGGGAGTCGATTCTCTTGCCATACTCCCACTCGAGAATCGCACTGGCGAGCAGTCCCTTGATGTGTTGAGTGAAGGGCTCACCGAAGGTCTGATAGGAAGTCTTTCCCAGATCAAGGGCATGAAGAAAGTGATTTCGCATTCTTCGGTGCGACGCTATCAGGACACCAACAAGGACGCTAAGACGATAACGTCGGAACTCGACGTTGGCGCACTGGTGGTAAGTAACATCATTCGCAAATCGGGACACATCATCTGGACCATTGAGTTAATTGATCCAAATGGCCGAAGGATCTGGGGTGATCAGCACGAGCGGGCATCGGAAAAGGAAAATTTCTCAGAGCTTCCAGGCGAAGTTGCTCTTGAGATATCGAAGGCATTGCGGATAACTCCTTCCGGCCAGCTGGCTGGACAGGGAAGATTGAGAGGGACTGCCAGTGCTGAGGCGTACGAAGCGTATAACGTCGGTCGAAGTGTGATGGACAAAAGGCGCCAGGAGGAACAGGGACTGCTTCTGGCTATCTCTCGTTTCCAATACGCAATTGACAAGGATCCGACCTACTCTCAGGCGTATGCCGCTCTCTCAATGGCATACAGCAGACTGGGTATCGCGTTCCGACCGCCATCTGAAATGTTCTGGAACGCCCGACAGTACGCAATCAAAGCACGCGATCTTAATTCGGCTTTGCCCGACGCACACGTGGCCCTCGCGACCGTAGCCTACCGTTACGATTGGAAATGGAGCGAGGCCGAGAAGGAAATCAAGACCGCACTAGACCTCGATCCAAGTTCCGTCGATGCACAAGTGCTTTATTGCAACCTTCTCTGGACGCTTGACCGGCCAGAAGAGGCGCTTAGCCATGCTCGTACTGCATTCTCTGTTGATGATGCGTCATTTACTCCGAGAGCCACGCTTGGCACCGCTTACATATTCACGCGTGATTTTGTTAGCGCCGAACGAGAATATAAGAGTCTGCTGGATATGAGTGGCAACTATGTGTTCTCTTACAGGGCGTTCTCCTACATACGTGAGCACGAGGGGCGTTATAACGAAGCCATCGCGGAACTGAATAAGGCGATGAAGATCGACGCCGAAGATCCCACGGTCCTCGCAGCATTGGGACGAGTTCTGGCGTTGCAGAATAAGAAGGTAGAGGCTCTGGCTGTCGTTCAAAAGATGCGCGAGATTTCGACGCGAAAACACTTTTCTCCTATACACTTCGCTGAGGTCTATGCTGAGCTGGGCGACTCAGACAAGGCAATGGTCGAGCTCGAAAAGGCCGAACGCGAGCGGTCAGCTTATATGCCATTGATTGCGGATCGGCTGACGCTCAAGGCATTGAGAGGTGATCCTCGGTTCATAGCGTTATTGAACCGACTCAATATTCCAACCTGAACATATGTCCTCTCCCACAAAGGTCCTCCTCATAAACATGCCCTTTGGGCCTATTGCGACGCCATCGTTGGGGTTGAGCCTTCTGCAAGCCGGTCTTAAGCGCGAAGGAATCGGGTCGCGAATATGTTACTTCAATTTGAGGTTTGCCAACCTGATTGGTGAAGAGGCTTATTCGCAGGTCGCGAACGAATCGGTGACCTCAGATTTGCTTGGCGAATGGATTTTCTCGAACACGCTTTACGAGAAGAAGACGCCAGAACAAACGGCCAGCTATCTCAATGATGTTCTTCTTCGCGATTCGGCGGACCAGGGACTTGAAGACGATCTTTTAAAGCCGCTGCGTGAGGCATCGATCGAGCTGCTCGATGAGGTAGTGCCCGCAACGGACGACTTCATGAATCAATGTCTCAATGAAGTGATGTCGTTCGAGCCCGTGATTATCGGTTTCTCGAGTGTCTTCCAGCAGCAGGTCGCTGCTCTCTCGCTGGCGAAACGCATCAAGGCATCATTACCGGACGTTAACATCATTTTCGGCGGGAGTAACTGTGAAGGCGTAATGGGCATGGAGTTATTAAAGCAGTTCGCCTTTGTCGATATCGTTGTGTCTGGTGAAGGCGATCTTGTCTTTCCCAATATTGTGCGAGGCCTGCTCAATGGAGAACGCGTAATCAGCTCAAATGGGATTTACACCAGGTCATCAACGCTTCTTCCGTCACTTGGGCAGCAACCGGCTAACACAGAGATGATTCTCGACCTCGATTCACTCCCGCTTCCTGACTACGGTAACTACTTCGAGGAACTGGAATGCGGTGATCTGAAGGACGATCTGAAGCCTGCACTTCTATTTGAAACGTCGCGTGGATGCTGGTGGGGAGCCAAACACCATTGTACGTTTTGCGGGCTTAACGGGCGAAGCATGCGTTACCGCAGTAAATCGGCGACGAAAGCCATTGAAGAAATATCGACTCTCACCAGCCGGCATCCGGGTCTCAAGATCAACATGGTAGATAACATCCTTGATATGGCTTACTTCAAGAATTTCCTTCCATTGCTGTCAAAGAGCCAGATCGGAGTGAAGCTTGCGTATGAAATCAAGGCGAATCTCACCAGAGCACAATTGAAGATGTTGAGTGATGCGGGCATTGACGAAATACAACCAGGGATTGAGAGCTTGAGTGACACAGTACTCAGCATCATGCGAAAGGGTGTACGTGGCCTTCAGAATATCCAGTTTTTGAAGTGGTGCAGCGAGCTTGGGCTCAGGCCTGTGTGGAACCTAATTTTTGGTTTCCCCGGCGAACCTGAAGAAGATTATGCCGAGATGGCCGACCTGATACCGCTTCTCACGCATCTGACTCCTCCCTATGGTACTGGCCGAATACGCACTGATCGGTTTAGTCCGAATTTTGATCGTGCCGAGGAGCTGGGATTCAGGAACCTTCGTCCTCAGGTCGCGTACAAGCACGTGTACGCACTTTCAGATGATGCATTGAGTAACATCGCAACGATTTTCGCTTATGACTATGCCGTTCCTCGCGATGTAGCCCGTTACGCACGTCCGGTTGTCACGCAGGTAATGAACTGGAAGTCCGCTTACCCCACGAGCAGGTTAGTATCAGCAGCGAAGCCGAGTGCGTTATTTATTTTTGATACGCGGCCGATTGCGAAACAGGCCTTGTGGCAACTTCAGGGCCTGGACCGAAAGTGTTACGAAGCATGTGGCGAGGCGAGATCACTTGCCTCCATTCATCGTATAGTGAATTCGCGGTCCAGATCGAAGTATCCGATGCCAACGCTGCGCGAGAGACTTGACTATCTTTGTGATTCCAAACTGATGGTAAAAAAGGGTGACATTTACCTTGCTTTAGCTGTAACTGCTCCACTTTCACGCTGTATTGAATCGTACCCCAATTCAGGAGGCGTTTATGCCAACGTATTCGAAGAAACAGAAACTTCTTGACGCAGGATTGCTGAAGCCTGATGCCGATGCTGTCCTCGTCGACAAAATGCTGAAGTCTCTGAGCCACAACGATATCGACGAAATTATTCAAGTGCTTGGATCCTCGAACTTTGTCGACGAGCCCATTCGCATCTCGATCGTACCTGATCCGGAACCGGTGGGTCTCCAGGAGCGATTGGCCAAAAAGGGTAAGAAGAAGCGCAAGAAATAAAAGTAGTTGTTAATGCTCGTTTTTGCTCAGGTGGATGTGAGTCTCATTGAGATGGATCAAGAGATGCGAGCCGTATTCCAGGTTGTCAACATATGGCGCGATTACCTCAATGACTGATGCATTTTGATGATGACGCGCCTTTGTTTCGGGATGCGGATAGTAGATCCAGCCTTCGTGCCAGGCTCCATCCACCCCATCCAACTTGATGCGACATCGTGAGAAGGAGAAATCTTCAGGTGGGTGCCGATCAGTCCATTCGATATTCCGAAACAAGTAGTCTTCTCCAGCGATTCGGAACTGGAAAGGCTCAATTGAAATGTTGATGGTTGCCGGATGGAAGGTGGACAGATCCAACCCGCGCTCGCGAAAGAAAGGAGTCTGCATTGCGATGGTGCCTGCCGGGTAATGTTCAGATGCTTTTGAGGCTACCTGATGACCGCGAACTACGATTCCTTTGAGCTGGTCCACTTCTTCAACTATGAAAAGAGTCTCACGCGCCTTCGCGTGAGACTCTTTATAGCTTTATAGATGGTTGCTAACTCCGCTTTTTCGGCGGCGGAGGTGGCTGCCCTTTCTGGGGACGACCTGTATCAAGTTCTGCGGTCGTCGGATAGCCCTTGCCCGATAGCGCAGCTACATCAACCGTAATTTCCTTCTCTAGTCTCAGCTGCTTTGTCATCTGAGCGATCGTTGCCTTCTTCTCGCGATCTGCCTTTCCGGTTGTGGATTTGTTGAGGAGCGCCAGGGCGGTTTCAAGGCGCGCACGCTCCTGTTCTGTCAGGTCTGATGTTGAAAGGCCATAGGTACCCAGCGCCGTTTCAAGATTGTCTCCGGCCTTGTTTTCACGATCATAGACATCGCGATACAGATGAAGTTTCCCATCTTCTACAGTGATTGTTTCGTATCGAAGCTCAACCGGAACTGAATTCGGAAGTTTGAACGTCTTGGTCTCTGTAGCGGTCTTCTCGTAGCGAGCTATTTCCTCATCGGAGAGCTGAGCTCCTGCCAGTCTCGCAAGGAGCTTGGAAAAATCCTGGACCTGCTGATTGGTCAACCCAACGCATCCGTGCGAACCAAAAGTACCGATTTTTGCCAGACTCTTGCCACCATGAATAAGCGACGGCAGGCCGATCGGGATCTTGATAGGTCCGAGCGGATTGAGTTTGTCACCCGCCGGGATCTTTTGCCCCACCTTTACCTTGTTTGAGGATTCTACCCATGGCTCGTCAGGCGGCGTCCAGGTAGGATTGAACACAATATTGGTTGCCTTTCGCATCCCGGTTGGCAACGGGAATTCGGGATAACCGATTGAAACCTTGTAGGACTTCACAAGTCTTCCATTCTCGAAGACATCCATTCGATACGCAGGAGCATTCACCACAATGCGAGTATCAGTCGGTGGGCTGTAGGGCGCGCTCGCTAAGACTGCCGCTATCGCCGGTCGAGGTGAACCGCTCGCTCCTGGTGACGCTGAAGCGGAAACAGTAGGCGATGCTGATGCTGTCGGGAAGGGTGATGCTGAGGCGCGAGGGTCCAGAGTCGCACTCAAGGTCGGTGAGGCCAGAGCAATCGGACGCTCTTCTTCCCCGCTTCCTTCAGCCGCAGCCTGCCACCGCTGGAGCGCAAGGATCGAAAGTTTTTCGGCCTTTTCAGCTCCAAGCATTGCCGAAAGTTTGTCAGATGCAAGTTGACCAGCGGCTCGAGTACGGCCCGGATCGTCAGCCTCGTTTGACTGTATTGCAATGGTTTCGTTGCGCACTGTTTGCCTCAACGTGGCAACTTGTTCATCGCTCAGTTGAAGATCGCTCTTCAGCCTTTCACCGAAGTGGCGATCCACAAAGAACAACGCATCGATCATCGGCAACGTGACAGGTAAGTCTCTGAGTTGAACAACAGGCGTTGCTGTCGGAGTGGGTGAAGGTGAGGGCGACACGGTAGGTGTGGGTGATCCGTTAAGCCCGACACTATTGCACGCACTGAAAGCAAAGAGGCTTAGTATCGTTAGCGTTTTTCCCATAAGCCATGAGTATTCTTTTTGTTTCAACATATCCCATCCTCCAGTTCTCTTTTTCTCCGTCACCGCGTGAACTCTCTTTCACCTGTTTCCGCCCGATTCTTTTAGTAAGGGATAGGGATTGATGTTCACTCCGTCCCAATAACGTTTGGGGTCTACCGGTATCCAGATGGCAAAGTGCAGATGAAAGTTCCCTGCACCTGCATTTCCTGTATCGCCCACATAGCCGATCGTTTCGCCTTTCCTGACTTTCTGACCGTCGCTCAGGCCCTCAGCGTATCGATCAAGATGTGCATAGTAGAGCACGATCGTTCCGTCAGGATTTGCCTGGTAAATCGTCTGGCCTCCCCTCGCGCTACTGAACAACCTCAGGATCTTGCCATCGGCGGCGGCCACGACCGGCGTGCCCTGCGGGGCCATTATGTCTAGCGCACCGTGTACTCGGCCCTCTGAACGATCGTCGTTGAATGTATCTCGCAGGTCTTTTCGTTGTATGCCGGACACTGGTATCACGAGTTCGGGCATATTGGGAGGCACCGGTGCACTCAACAACGGTTCCGAAGTCGATGGATCAATCATATCCGGGATTGGTGTTGCAATTGGAATGCCATTCGATAGCGCGGGAGACGGCGTTGGTGAGGAAGTGCTTTGCGCTAAGGGAGATGGTGAGGGGGACGCGGACTGATTCGGACTGGGTTTCCCCTTGTCCTTCTTTTCCGTCTCGACTGGCTGCACCACACACCCCGAAGTGAATGCGAACAGCATGGCTGCAAGCGCCAATAAAGCCATTCGACGTTTTTTCATTACTCTATTATCGATTCAATGTTTGCAGTGTCGAGTTGCCCTATTAGGAATAATTTGCACGAATATTACCTGAGAACGTGGTCATAGCCTCACGCGTGACTTTGGGGCATCCGTCAACGCTTATTACTCGAAGGTTTGGCAATCGTGCGAGGAGGCCAACCCCAGCGTTCGTAATCTTCTTGCAATCTGACAGTTCGATTTCCTCAAGAGACGACATTTTCGAAAGAATATCCAGGCTTCGATCACTGATCTGAGTACTGCCTGCGTAATATGTCCTCAGCCTGGAGAGTCGAGATATGTGCTCTGTTGCCTCATCGCCAGTGTCTCGGCAATACATACACCACAGGTTTTCGAGGTTCTGGCAGTTCCCCACATGCCGAAATCCGTCATCGGTCACGTCCATGGGTAGAAGACCTGTGAGCGAACGAAATTCTGGCAGAGCTGAAAGGGCCGAATCATCGACATTCTTACAGCTTACCGCAAGACCACGCAGTGCGGGCATTTGAGACAATGAAACGAAGGCTCGACTTCCAAGATTTGGGCATTCGCGCCCCCAGATGTATTCAAGAGTTTGCGATTTGCTCAGATCAGTCCAGCCAGCGTCAGAGGCTACGGATCCTTGTCCCATTAGCATTCGAAGACCGGGTATCGCAGCGATATGCTTCATTGCAGCATCGTTGCAAAGCTCATCCTGACATCCGAGGAACACCAGGTTTGGGAGATGGGCCAGTGACGACAATCCATCGGGCGTCATTGCTGAGACGTGCCAGAAAAAGGTCAGACCCGCGAGTCCATCGAGTCCCGCAAGACTCGCGAGTCCACTATCGCTGAAAGGACCATCCAGAAGTAGATGGTTTGGTTCAGATGCAAATGACATCAGCCCGAACGTGGCCTCAACGCCCTGCCACTTTTTGAAGATCGGAAATTCGTGAAGTAGCGGGAGGCCGGCATCAGTAACGAATCTTCCTGTCTTCAGGTGATGCAGGTGTGGCTTTCCACTGAGTGAGCGAAGGGCACCGTCACCAGTGGGAGATCCAATCAGGCTTACATCTTCAAGACTTTCACAGCCGGCGAGATTGGCGATTCCAGCATCAGTAATGCCTCTTTGCCACGCCATCTGGAACCGCCGCAGATTTAAAAGATGACGAATTGACTGGAGGCCTTTGTCTGTGATCACTCCGCCCGGGTAGTCACTCAGATCAAGTGCTTCAAGCTGCGGCATTCGGGCAAGATGCCTCAGACCATCATCGCTCAATTTCTTCGTGCCATCGAAATTCAATGCTCTGACACATTCAAACGCAGCAAGTTGTTCGAGTGCGCGGTCGGTCATCTGACCCTGCGCGTTAAGAGTCGTGATGCCGTGCTCTTTCATGACCTCAAACAACGTTAGCCAATCCCTGTCGAGCATCAGGGGACCTGCATAGATTGCATTTTCCTTCCAGTTGATTTTGTAGAAAGGCGGAGCAGCACTTATTCCGTGGGGGGTAAGTCGTGGATCAGATCCACGCTGCGAACAACTCTCTGCAAGTTTTGTCCAATTCTCAAAGCCAAGTTTGCTGGCTAGAAACTGCCTGGCGAGATCCAGGTTGAATTCAGACGCATTAACCATCTCGCGAATCTGCTCGACCGTTGTTGTTCTTCCTGGAATAGTTGAATTGAGTCGTTTTAGAGCTTCAGCATCGCCGTAATACGAGGCTACAAGATCCATCGCTATTTTTTCGTAGTGCTCCATACGTCCTGTGGCCAGCACGGTTTCGATGTGGTGCGCGAGATCAGCCCACTTCTCAAAACCATACTCACGTGCCACTACAAACTGCGCATCGGCGAGCGAGAATTGCTTTGTTCCAAAGTTTGGGCTTATCCGGCGCAGTCGCGAAAGTGATTCAGTAAGGCCGTTGCGAATGCCTCGAAGAAGGTCCTTAGCTTGTTTTCGAAGTTGTTCGAGTGAAGGGTGCGCGGGAAGTCGCGGGGATGGATCAGACATGGAAATCTCCTTTCGTGATTGCCCGTGTCCGCTCTCCGAGCCGAAAGAAGATCAAGTGTGTCAGTCGAGCACCGACTACGTCAGGTGGGCTCAGCCCTCTCCGCGGACGGGGTGCGTCCTGAAACGCGAAGAGAATGCTATTCCCAATCTGGCTTGGCGGTCAATCAGAGGAAGGCGTACGGTCAAATTTGGTGGTCAGTGTCGGGCCGGAGGCGCCACGGTCAAATCCGGTGGCGGTATGGGCGCCGGAGGCGCCACGGTCAAGTCCGGGGGCGGTATGGGCGCCGGAGGTGCCACGGTCAAATCCGGTGGTGGTATGGGCGCCGGAGGCGCCGCGGTCAAATCCGGTGGTTAGTGTCGGCGCCGGAAGCGCCACGGTCAAATTCGGTGGTTAGTGTTGGCGCCGGAGGCGCCGCGGTCAAATCCGGTGGTTAGTGTCGGCGCCGGAAGCGCCACGGTCAAATTCGGTGGTTAGTGTTGGCGCCGGAGGCGCC
>Ga0070669_100003713_pt1 | contig 11014 bp, 7 predicted proteins | sample KBSS53metaG_FD_64680 | JGI IMG/M metagenome (GOLD analysis project Ga0070669, IMG submission 64680) | Switchgrass rhizosphere microbial communities from Kellogg Biological Station, Michigan, USA - KBS S5-3 metaG | ecosystem: Host-associated > Plants > Roots > Rhizosphere > Soil ... | reverse complement strand
GCCGGCGATCATGAAGCCGTCGCAGAATCAGATCGCCGAGGTGTTCCTGAGGACGCTGGGGCTCGAGCGCGCCGGCGTCGGAACGGCGGACAGCGGTCGGCGCGTGGTCGAGCGACAGTTCGCCGCATGGAAGATCCCATCCGACGCCTTCGTCGTCCGCGACGGCAGCGGCCTCTCACGCAGTGATCTCATCTCGCCGGAAGCGATCGTGAGCATTCTCGATGCAATGCGGCACTCGCCCAACTTCACGGTGTTCTTCGAGTCGCTCCCGATCGCGGGCGTCGACGGCACGATTCGCACTCGCATGCGTGACACGCCGGCGCAGGGAAACCTTCGCGCCAAAACCGGAACGCTGTCGATGGTGCGATCGCTGTCCGGTTACGTCCGCACGGCGGACGGTCGCCTGCTGGAGTTCAGCATGCTGTGCAACAACTGGACGACGCCGCAGGCCGCGGTGGATCGCGTGCAGGACGCGATCGGTGCCGCCCTGGCGCAGCTGCGTCTCAGGTAGGCCAGCAACCTCATGGCGTGGCGTGTCTTTCGGACAGTGTAGCGCTCGACGGTACGCTCGGCCGAACGTCCGTCGTTTACGTCGACGTCCGGAACAGGACCCGTTTCGATAGTCAGCCTCAGCGCCGGATCGTCACCTTCTTGATCCGGTCGAGCTTCGGGTATTCGGCGTCCATGTACTTGTTCGACTCGCGGTACAGCCGCTTCGCATCGCCGATGGGCGGTTCAGCCATGGGTACGTCGCCGTATCGCGAGTAGAGGCTGTCGGCGACCTCCATGCCCTGTACTACGCGCCCGATCGGTGCGAAACCGAGCGAATCGAGGCTCGGGTTGTCGCTCAGGTTGATGAATAGATTCGTCGTGCGATCAGTTGGCTTGTACTGCGCGTAGGTGATCGTCCCGCGCACGTTAGGCGTGCGTGCGGAGTCCGGACGGATCTTCTGTTGATTCCAGAGACGGGCGATTGCCGGATCGCCCGCGATGCCGAACTGCGCGACGAACGCGTAGACCACGCGGTAGAAGCGCGAATCGTCGAAGTAGCCCGCGCGCGCCAGGTTGTAGAAACGATCGACTCCGTTCGGCGCCCACTCGCGAAGCAGCTCGAGCGTGATCGTGCCACGGGACGTCTCGATGTCCGCCATGACAGTGTCGGGCGCTCGAGTCGACCAGTACGCGCGTGTCGGCGCCAGCAACACGGCGCGGCGCTGCTCCGCCGTCCTTGGCGTGGCCGACGCCTGTTGCCCGCGTGACGTCGCTTGGGCGTGAGAGGGACGGGCCATGCCCATGGCGACAAGGCCTGCAAGAACGAGGATGTAGCGCGTGTTAGGCATGGATCGGAAAACTATGCCGTTCCGACGGGCACGTGCGCAGCGCGCCTGTGTGCTCGACGGGTAACCCGGAGCGCGCCGAGCGCGCCTACAGCTGGCGCTCGATCGTCCGGAGCTCGGTGACGAGCGGCGCCAGATCGCGCGATACCAGCTCCGGATGCCCGAGGTTGGCGTCTTCGGTGTGATGCAGGTAGCGAGCGATCTGCACGTCCGACGCCCCACGTGCCAACAGGTTGTACAGCTCGTGCGCGAAGTGGAGATATTCCCGATGCACGCCTGGAGTGCTCGCGACGCCGAGCGGATCCCACTGTTCGAGCAACGCTCGCTCGATGCGCTCTTCCGCCACCGGCCGGCCAAGACTGGACATGGTTTCCTCCCTCGTGTGGCGTTCGGCGCGCCATGACAGACGCTCCCTTGAACTGTGCTGCTCCGTGCGCACCGTACCGCTCGTCATGGCTCGGTCACCCAGAACTGCATCCGGTACGAGAAGACGGTGAACGCGACGCGTGTGCCGTCGCGCGATACGGCCGGCTGGGTCTTATCGGTGGGATCGGCCGTGAGCTGTGTTGGCGTTCCGCCCGCGACCGGCACACGAAACACCTGGAGGTGTCCATCGGTCGCCGGAGCGATGAATGCTACCCAGCGAAAGTCTGGCGATACGCCGATCCCGGAAAACTGCTGGTCGCTCGTGAACCGATGGACCAGCCGAGCCGCTCCACCTTCGCGTCCCACCACGTAAATCGCGCGAGCGTCGAGGCCTTCGGTCACCGAGAACACGAGGCTGTCGGAGTTCGGCGACCATTCGACCTGATCGACGTCGCCACGAAGCCCGTCGATTGGAACACGGCGCGCTTCACGCGTGACGCGGCCGGTGGCGGAATCCACGCCGACCGTGAACAGCACGCCCCGCAGGCGGGTTCCCTCTGGCACCTCGGTGCCGTAGGCGATCCAGGCGCCGCTAGGCGACCACCTGGGCCAGCCTGTTTCGTACCCGCCCTTCGTGATCGAGTGCGCAGGGGCAGAGCCGTCGGCCGGCTGGATCCACACGTCATCCAGCCCATTCGCGTGCGAGTGCAGCACGATCCAGTGACCGTTAGGCGACCAATCGAGTCCCTGGTCCTCGGACGATGACGCCCGGATGATCGCGAGAGGTTTCGCGGCGGGGATCTCCGCGTCGGCCCGCACCGTGCCCAGGTCCTGCGCAATGTCCGGATACTTCAGGTCATCGATGACCCGACGCCAGCTTCCATATGTGACCGCGATGAGGCGATCATCGCGACTCCAGGACGGCGTCTCCGACTGAAAGGAGGTGAGTTGCTTGATCTCACCGCCGCCGGACGGCACGACGGCGACGAACACACGATAGTCCTGGGTGCCGAACAGAACGCGCCCGTCCCGCGCGACGGACGGCGCGTAGGTGTCGCGTGCGAAGTTCGTCAGTCGGGTTACGGCACCGCCGGTGACGGTGCGTACGCAGAGGTCCAGCGTTCCGCGAGCATTCGGTGAACCAAAGTACACCTTCGTCCCATCAGGCGAAAATGCGATCGGACCATACGCCTCCATCGCGTTCGCCCGGGCTGGTGGAGTGCCGCACGGAAGGCTCACATACTGCTTGCCCTGCGAATCGACCAGACACGCCACGACGTCGCCGTTAGGCGACCAGGCCAGCGACGCGAGTGCTACCTCGCTCCGCTGGATGCGCCCGGCAGACCCGTCGGCGTTGCCAGTCCAGAGGATGGATCCGCGTTGCTGTTGCATGATCCCCGCGAGGCGTTTGCCATCTCGCGACCACGCAAGCTCGCGGAAACGGTTCGGATCGATAGCGACGGAGTCGCCACCCGACGCGACTGTCGGGAATGCGCGGTTCCAGAGAGGTCGGCGCGCGCCACCCGGAACGTCGACGAGCGACCAGCCGCCACCACCCGCTCCGTCGAATTCCAATGCGGCGACATGTCGTGAGTCGGGCCACGCGATGGCGCGGACATTCGTGCGCGGCCCGAGACTGCTCATCACTCCACCCGCGACCGGTGTCAGTCGGAGTCGGCCGCCGGATGCGTAAGCGAGCCATTCACCGTCGGGCGACATGACACCGATAGGATCGCGGTAGCCGACGGGCCCGAGCTGACGTGCGTCGACGACGAAACGAACGCGGGTCGAGGCGCCCGCGGGCTGCTGGGCGTGAACGCTCGCCACCGTCGCGAGGCAGATTCCACCGAGCAGGATTCGGAAGTGGAACACCGTCACCGATGCAGAGCGCGGCATAGTCGTCATCGGCCTAACCTACGTCGTTCTGGCACGGCCGGCCAACGCGCAGGCTATGATCCAGCGCGGTTGCCAGCCGGGTTTCCGCCAATATCGAAGCACCTGCGCCCATGATGACCCGGTGCCGGATTCGCCGAACGGGACTACTTTCGTCGGTGCTGCCACGAACCCCTCCGGTTTGGAGTGCATCCCGTGCGTCACCTTCGCGCGTCGTTAGGCATCGGTGCGTTGCTCGCCGTGCATGCTGGCCGATCGCCGGCCCAGACAATGCAGGTTGCCGCTCCAACTGTGATTGCGAGCGGCGAGCCCGGGCGCCAGCTCTACGAACCGTACGTCGCAATCGACCCGACACGGCCTGGTCATCTGCTGGTCGCGAGTATCGTAAGCGGACCTGGGAATCTCCCGTTCAGCGCTCGAGTCCTTCAGTACTCGTGTGCGGCATTCCATTCCGCCGACGGTGGTACTACGTGGAGGCGCCACACATTCGCGACTTCACAATGCTTCGATCCGTGGATTGTTTTTGATCGCGCTGGCCACGCCGTTGTGTCGTTATCAACGGGACACGCGGCGTTTCCCCAACAAGGGCCCAGCGGGCTCGTGCTGTTCCGTTCGCAGGACGGCGGTGTCACGTGGGACGACAGTGCAACCGCGGGAGGCAGCGATCACGACCATCCCGTGATGGCGATCGACGCGTCGAATGGTACGCGCAGTGGATGGATCTACGTGACGTCTCACCGGTCCACGCGCGCCGACGACGGGATCCGACGCTGGGGCCTGCATCTCGTACGTTCACGCGATGGCGGAAAGACGTTTGATGATCCCGTCAATGTGATTCCGAACAACCTCCACAACCTGGCCGAGATGCCTGTGGTGCTTCGGGACGGGACTCTGATCGTCTCGTTCGTCGATGGCTCCTACTTCGCGGACACCGGCAGCACCACACCGCAGTCAGTGGGGCTTGCACCGCGTCGCGCCTGGATCGCGCGCTCCTCCGACGGCGGATTCTCCTTCTCGATCCCGCTGTTCGTCACCGACGCGTGCGGGCCTCCGGCGTATCGCCTCTCCGCACTTGCCGCGGATCGATCCACGGGTCCGCTCGCCGACCGGCTCTATTTCGCATGCCGCAAGCAAGGTCGCGGCCCGATCGTCGTGGTCAGCTCGCGCGACCGCGGCGAAACCTGGACGCCGCCCGCCTCGCTGGCCGCGGCGAGCTCACCGGATGGTGTTGGGGAACGCGTTCCAGCGATAGCGGTGAACGACAGTGGCACCGTGATGGTCGCGTGGATCGATGCGCCAGGGACATCCAATAAGTGCGTCCAGACCCTGTTCGTCGCGGCGTCGCATGATGGGGGCCGGACCTTTTCGCCGGGCGACAAGGTGTCATCCGCGAGCCGGTGCTCCGACAGCACGTTCGTTGCGTCGGCAACGGGAGGCGACTACTTCGGCCTTACCGCGCAGCCGGACGGTCGCTTTCGACTGGCGTGGGCAGAGATGCGCGACGGCATTTCCGTTTTACTCACCACGACGGTCGCGGTGCGGCGTTAAGGCCGCGTTGTTAGGCCCGAGGTGGCTGCTGATGGCCCGGACGCCTTCTGGCAGCAGTCGACCGACGTTTATACCTTATCGCCTGCGGTTTACCCCGGACGCACCGACTAGATCTTCGGGGGCTCGCCTTCCCGGACCGCGTCGGCCAACAATGCCAGCGATATGGCTCGGCTACGACTTCGCACGTTTGGGGGGTTGTCGCTCGAGGGCACGGACCACGCCGACGGCGCCATGCCCAAAGGACGCCGACCGCTTGCGCTTCTCGCTCTCCTCGCCACGTCCGGTTCGCGCGGCCTGAGCCGCGACAAGGCAACCGCGCTGCTCTGGCCGGAGCGCGACGCGGAACACGGCCGGAACTCGCTCAGTCAGGTCCTCTCGTCACTCCGCCGGGACCTTGGTCGCGACGATGTGGTGCTGGGCACCGCGGAGATTCGCCTCAACGCCGACGCGATCGCGAGCGACGTCGAAGACTTCGAGGCAAGCGTTGCGCACGGCGACGCCGAGCGGGCTGTCGCCATTCACTCGGGTCCATTCCTGGATGGGTTCTATCTGGCCGACGCGCCCGAGTTCGAGCGCTGGGTCGAAGAGCAACGGGCGCGCCTCAACGAGACGCAACGCGACGCGCTTCAGCGGCTTGCCCTGGACGCCGACGGCCGCGGTGATCGCGCCAGGGCCGTGTCGTGGTGGCGACGCCTCGCTGCGCTCGATCCGACGAGCGCGCGCGCCGCGGCCGGCCTCATGGAGGCGCTTGCGGCCAGCGGTGATGGGGCGGCGGCGTTGCGCCACTTCCACGTTTATGCGGCGCTGCTCGAACAGGAATTGCACGCCGAGCCCGACGCTGCGGTCGTTAGGCTGGCCGAGCGTCTCCGGCGCGGCGATCGAACAGCGCGCGATGCGCTGGCGGCTGCGCTGACGGTTCCTCCGGGCGGTACGCCAGCCGCCATCCCTCGCAGCGCGGTTGCCACTGTTGCGGTCGAGGCAAGCCCGCACCTGCCACGGCGGCGCACCGGAATGAACGCGATGTATGCGCTGGCGGCGTTCACGGTGCTCGTCGCCGCTGTCTTGGCGTTGCGGGCAGCGAGTATCGGCCCGTTCGCGACGTTGCTGAGCGCGGGCAAACTCGGACCGAACGAGCCGCTGCTCGTCGCCGACTTCAAAACGACCGGCCCCGATTCGGCACTCAGTGGTCCGCTCGCCCAGATGATGCGCTCCGGCTTGAGTCAGTCGCGTGTGATCGAAATTGTTCCGTTGAGCCGCGTCGCCAGCGCGCTCGGGCGCATGGCGCGCGCCCCTGACTCGAAGATCGACTTGGCGCTCGCGCGCGAGATCGCGCAGCGCGAGGGGATCAAAGCGGTTGTGGGCGGAACGCTCACGCCGCTGCCCGGTGGGGGCGGATACATTCTCTCGACACAGTTGGTCCTCGCGAGCACGGGTGATGAGCTCGCGTCGTTCCAGGAAACCGCCGATGGCCCCAAGGATGTGGTGGCCGCGGTGGATCGTCTGTCGCGCAAGCTGCGCGAGCGCATTGGCGAATCACTGAAGTCCGTCCGCGCCGATCCGCCCCTCGCCGACGTGACGACGGCATCGCTGGACGCGCTCAAGAAATACACCGAGGCGCTCCAGGCAAACGCGGCACGGAACTATGGGCGCGCGATTGCGCTGCTCGAGGAAGCGACTGCCATCGACTCCAACTTCGCGATGGCGTATCGACAGATCGTGGTGTCGATAAACAATTCAAGAAGTGCGCAAATCGGCATCGGAGGCGAGCAAACCAGCCAGAGCGCGCGGCTGCTGATGATGACCGAGAGAGCGTATCAGTTTCGCGACCGTCTTCCAGAACGCGAGCGTCTCGAGACAATGTCACTGTACTACGGCGGCGTTCTCGGTGATCGCGACAAAGCGAGGGCCACTTATGAGATACTCCTGAGCAAATACCCTCGAACTCCCGGCGCTGCCAACTTCTACGCAACAAGCTATCTCATGCAGAGCCGGGAGTTCGCCCGCGCCGAATCGGTGTACGCGACGGTGATCGCGGCCGACACGTCCGTCGCCTTTCCGTACTCTAATACCGTGTTTGCGCAGGTCGCCCAGGGCAAGCTGGCCGACGCGCGCCGAGGCGCCGAGCGGCTGGCACGGCAATTCCCAAATCTGTCCGCCGGCGCACAGTCGCTGTCCTTGGTGCAGTACGCCCTGGGACACATCGATTCTTCGGAAAGCATCTTGCGCGACCTGGCTTCGAGCGGCGGACAGGACGATCGACTGGGCGCGCGCAACGGGCTGGCGGCGTACGCTCTCCTCCGTGGTCAGATCGCGAAGGTGCGGCCGCTGCTGGAGGAGGCTCGCGCGCTCGCCACAGCGACAGGTGGACAGCCACTCTCCCTTCAGGACACGATGACGGTGGCGCAGATACAGATCGTGTTCTTCAACCACCCCGAGGTTGCCGCTCGGATGCTGGACCGGGCGCTGCGAGAGGCACCGCGGGAATCCGTTCTCGAAGCCCGCGACCAGCTCTACCTTCGCGCGGCATCGCTCTACGCATCGGCGGGACGTCCTGACAAAGCGCGCGAAGTGCTCGCGCTATACGACCGCGACGTCAAAGACGCGGCCCAGCGCCGCCGTGAGGAGCGGAACCGACAATGGGCGACGGCCCAGATTGCCTTGGCGGAAGGCCGTGCGAGCATTGCCGTGGCGGAATTTCGGCACGCGGACCGCCTCCCCGGTTTTCCCGACCAAATGTGCACAGTATGTGTCGATCCCGGTGTTGGGCGTGCGTTCGATCGGGACGGCATGCCGGATTCCGCCATTGCCGCGTTCGAGCATTTCGTCAATGCGCCGAGTGTGCGGCGGACAGTTGCCGACGCGTGGAACCTACATTGGATTCTCAGACGGCTCGGCGAGCTCTATGAAGCACGCGGTGATCGCGAAGCCGCCGCACACTACTATCAGAAGTTCATCACGCTGTGGAAGGACGCCGATCCGGAGCTGCAACCAGCCGTGGATGACGTTAGGCGGCGATTGTCGCGACTCGGGGATTTCGAGGGCGCGAGGAAAGACTGAGCGCTGGATCGAACCGATGGCGGCCCATAGCGCTACACACGGCCAGATCCGTTACGTCACCTTCACGCGTGGCGGCTTGAATCCATCATGCTGCCCGAGGTTCCGTTTGTGATTGGCGGGCGCACCCGCCCCACTCCGGCCGGCACACGCCCGCGTGGCGGCGAGGAGCGACTCGGCGCGCGCCCGATACGCCGTCGCCATCCCCGGCGCGCCCGCCATTCGCGCCGCTGAAGAGGGTGAATTCGGGTCCATGAACTTGAATCCTGTTGTCGCTATCTAACCGCGAGTTCACTTGCGTAGCGAGTCAAACGGGAGCGAGCTCCGGAGCCGACGGCCAAGTCACGCTGAGGTGACGCTGCCCGACTAAGTACGGGTGCCCACCGTCTTCGGAGGGTATGCCCTTCTGGAGACTTGTCCATGTCTCCCGGACCCTGGTCCGGGATGGTTTGCGCCCAGGAGATTGCCTATGAGTACCAGACTCGCGGCACTCGCCACGCCACTACTCCTGCTCACCGCCTGCAGCGAGCAGTCCACCTCCCCTGCGGCCAATGCCAATACGGTAGGCGCCTCCGCTGCGCGGGGTGGGGCGCCAAAATTTTGGGAGAACGGCGCCACCGTCGCCTGGAACGAGCTGGCCGACCGCCTGATCGCACGACGGCTCCCCAACGCCCTCCGGGTAGACACGTACCTGGCTCTAGCTCAGATGCGCGCCGCACAGGCGGCCGAAGCCGGCAATCAGCCGCACCCGCCGGTCTCTGCGGCGATCGGCGGCGCGTCGGTCGCGGTGCTGAGCGCCTTCTTCCCGCTGGACATCGCGGAACTGGAAGCAGCGCTGGATGCGCAGGAGGCGGCCGACCCATGGCCGGGAAACAAGCACGAGAACTTCGCCGCCGGCGAGGCGATCGGCCGCGCCATCGGGGCACGGGTCAACAACTTCGCGAAGTCGGACCGTGTGGGGCTGACGGATCCTGGCCCTCCACCGACCGGGCCCGGGTCCTGGATCCCGAACGGCCCGCCGGTGCGAGGCTTTCTCGGGGCGCGTCCCTTCTACCTGAGCTCAACGAGCGAGTTTCGCCCGCCGCCGCCGCCGGCCTTCGGGTCGCCGAAATACCTCGCCGACCTGGCCGAGGTCCGCAAGATCTCGGACACGCGGACGCCGGAACAGGTGGCCATTGCGGTGTTCTGGCACGTGAACCAGAGCGGGACCTCCAACGCCGCCTGGAACGCGATCGTCCGCGACCTCATCGTGAAATACAGGAAGAACGACGCTGAAGCAGCCCGCATCATGTTTCTGGAATACTCTGCCACCTGGGATGCGTTGATCGGCTCTTACGACGGCAAGTACACATACTGGACGATCCGGCCGTCTCAGGCTGATCCCGGCATCACGCTGCCAATCAGCCTGCCGAATCATCCGTCGTACCCGTCGAATCACGCGACCATCGACGGGGCCCTGGCTGTGATCCTCGAGGCTGAGTTCCCCGCTGAGACGAAACGGGTGGAACAGATTGCCGAGGAAGCCGCGATATCGCGGCTGTATGGCGGGATCCATTATCGCTTCGATAAGGACGCGGGACTGGCCCTCGGTCGCGTAACTGCGGCCAAGGCGATGGCCGCGAATCTGGCTTCGGTGCCGGTCGTGCCGTAGCGGAACGTCGGGTTGGCCATGGGACGCTTCGCCCATGGCCAACCCGGGCAGTCGGCACCGTTTGCTTCGCCGGCGTGTCGTATCGGGGCAACGGAGCCTTCACGATCGGCGTTGAACGCGCCCGCGTCGACGACCTCTCCTTCATGTCGACGACCTCTCCTTCACTATGCATGTCGATAGCCGGCAAGGCTGCTCGAGAAGGGAGCGTGGGCGCGTTTCATTGACCGGCAGGTGGCTGCCACAATTGGTACGAGTAGATGCTCGCGGCTTGATCCGCCAGTCGCGATGAAGGCAGAATAGACACCGTCGCGGGAGACACCGGACGAACACGGATCGGCAGAGCGTGCGAGGCGACGGCGATGAAGATCGGACTCGTTGGATTTGCGGGCTCTGGGAAGACGACCGTCTTCAACACGATGACCGGCCTCGCGGTCCCGGTTGGGTACGGCGGCGAGGTCCGGCTCGGCGCGGTTCGCGTGCCTGACGAGCGGATTGACGCACTCTCCAGGATCTTCTCCCCGAAGAAGACGACGTACGCCGAGATGAGCTTCTGCGACATCCCGGGCGAGCACGGCGCCGAAAGAAAGGGCCTGTCCGCCAAGGCACTTCAACAGGTTCGCGAACAGGACGCGCTCTGCCTCGTGCTGAGAGACTTCGCGAATCCGGCGATCGAGGGCGACGCAAACCCGCTGCGCGATCTCGAAGCCTTCCACCTCGAGTGCGTGTTCGCCGATCTCGAGATCGTCGAGCGGCGCCTGCAGCGCGGGCACAAGGAGCACACGCCACCGCGAGAGCTGGCGCCCTTCGAATTGATGAAGCACGTCCTCGAGGATGGACGGCCGCTGCGCAGCGTGCCGGCCGGCGAGCTGGATCGCGGCCCGCTCAGGGGATACGGATTTCTCAGCGACAGGGCGCTGCTTGTCGCGGTCAATCGCGACGAGGCAACCGCGTCAGTGCCGCTGCCTAACGACCTGTCCGCTCGGATCGACGCGTTGGACGCCGCTGGCCTCGTCCTTTCGGCCAGTGTCGAGGCCGAGATCGCGAGACTCGACGCGACCGAGCAGGCGGCGTTTCTCGAGGATCTCGGCCTCCACGAGTCGGCCCTCGCGCGGTTCATTCGTGCGGCCTACGCGCTCCTCGATCTCATTTCCTTCTTCACGGTGGG
>Ga0070669_100003682_pt1 | contig 11058 bp, 24 predicted proteins | sample KBSS53metaG_FD_64680 | JGI IMG/M metagenome (GOLD analysis project Ga0070669, IMG submission 64680) | Switchgrass rhizosphere microbial communities from Kellogg Biological Station, Michigan, USA - KBS S5-3 metaG | ecosystem: Host-associated > Plants > Roots > Rhizosphere > Soil ... | reverse complement strand
CGCAAGGGCGCGATCCGCGCCGGCGCGGGCGAGCTCGGCATCATTCCCGGCAGCATGGGCACGCGCAGCTACATCGTGCGCGGCAAGGGCTCGGCCGAGAGCTTCCATTCCTGCGCGCACGGCGCCGGGCGCGCCATGAGCCGCGGCGCGGCGCAGAAGAAATTTTCGTTGCAGGACCTGGAACAGCAGACCGAAGGCGTTGTTTGCCGCAAGGACAAGGGCGTGATCGACGAGATCCCCGGCGCCTACAAATCGATCGACGAGGTGATGGCGAACCAGTCCGACCTGGTCGAGGTGGTGCACACCCTCAAGCAGGTGCTGTGCGTGAAAGGATGAGCATGAAACGAAGACAGATTCTGGGTGCCGCGCTGCTGCTTCCCTTCCAGGGGTTGGCGCAGACCTGCGGCGTGATCACCCCGCGCCAAACCGAAGGGCCCTTCTTCAGCCCGAACTCGCCGCAGCGCACGTCGCTGCTGGAAGGCGGCGAGAAATCGCGCCTTATCCTGACCGGCGTCGTGCTGACGCCTGACTGCAAGCCGGTGCCGAACGCGCTGCTCGACTTCTGGCACTCGGACGAGCAGGGCGCCTACGACAACCGCGGTTTCCGCTACCGCGGCCACCAGCACGCCGATGCGCAGGGGCGCTATCGCCTCGAGAGCATCGTGCCCGCGGAGTATCCCGGCCGCACGCGCCACATCCACGTCAAGGTGCAGGCGCCGCGCGGGCGCATCCTCACGACGCAGGTCTACTTCCCCGGCGATCCCGGCAACAAGCGCGACGGGCTGTATCTGCCCGAGCTCGAAATGAAACAGGCGAAGGCCGGAGAAGGAGTCTTCGACTTCGTGGTGAACGTCTAGCGCCGGCCGTCGTACCAGGCGTAGCAGCTGTCGCGGCTTCGCAGGTTGCGCCCGCCAAGCAGCAAAGTCTTCAGCATGAACCGGAAGTGCTCGCCCTTGGTGTAGAGGTGCGCCTTGCGGTCGCTGGTGCGCAGCGGATGCCGGTGCAGGATCACGATCTCGCGCCGCTGCCGCCGTGCGAGGCGCTTGAGCCGCTTGAAGAGGTCGATCTCTTCGCCTGCATAGAGGTCCTGGCTGAAGCCGCCGACCTCGCGGAACGCCGCCGCCTCGCAGAAGATGAACGAGCCCGCGGCCCAGCGCAGGCGCCGGCTGAGCGAATTCCACGCTGCGACCCAGAAGCGGATCACCGGGTCGGCGCTCTCGAGTGCGACCGTGGCGCCGCCGGCGAGGCAGCCCGACGCGATCGCGGCTCTGGTTTCTTCGAACAATTCGATCGTGGGATACGAGTCGGCATCGACGAACAGCAGCCAGTCGCCGCTCGCTTGCGCCGCGCCGGCGTTGCGGGCGCGCGCGATCTGATTCACCGGCTCGAACACCACGCGCGCCCCCGCCGCACGCGCGATCCCGGCGGTGCGGTCGGTAGAGTTGTTGTCGCAGACGATCAGCTCCGCGTCACTTAACGCGCTCATCGCCTCGCGGATCGCCGCAAGCGAGCCGGCGAGCAGGCGTTCCTCGTTGAACGCCGGGACGACGACCGAAACCTTCACCCGGCGTTCTTGGGGTGCTGCTTGACCCCGCCGAGGTTCATCGACCAGGGCAGCGAGGAGTTGCACCACACCTGCACCTTCGGCGCGAGCTGGGCGCGCTGGCGCACGCCGCCGAGGCGCAGGTTGTACATCTGCGGATCATGCTCGGCCGACGCCCACAAGCGCGAGCCGCAATCGGGACAGAACGCCTGCGCGCGCCGGTTGCCGCTGTCGGCGGTCTTTATGTAGACCTTCGGCTGGCCGCGCAGCTTGAAGCCCGCAGCCGGAACCTGGATGAACGCGACGTAGGGCGAACCTGAAAGAGTCTGGCAGTCGGTGCAGTGGCAGATGCCCGCTTTCGCCGGATCGGCTTCCGCCTCGTAGCTCACCTTGCCGCAGTGACAGCCGCCTTCGATGCGCATGAAACCTCCTTGACCGGATTATCGGTCAAGGCGCGCGAATGCGATCGGGGCGAGGATCTGGAGCAGGATCACCGCGATGGCGAGCTTCGGCGCCGCCATCGCCAGCGCGACCAGCGGCGCCAGGAGGAAGATCGCGGCCAGCAGCCACGGCACCGGCGGCATCGCGCCGAGGTCGGCCTCGATGTGCTTCTCGATCCAGGCCGTCAGCTTTCCGCGGCTCTTGCCGACGCTGTGGCCGAGCGACTTGGCGAGCGAGCGCCCTTCGAGCCACGAGAGGAACATGTAGCCCTGCACGAACAGGCTGCCGATGAGCACGAACGGCGCGAGCAGCAGCGACAGGAGCACGGTCATCGGCCGGGTGCCGCCGACGAACACCACGATGCCGAAGGCCAGCACCAGGCTGGTGGCGACGATCAGCAGCGCAGCGGGCGCCACCAGCCACATCCTCTGCGTCACGTAGCGGCGAAACAGTTCGCCCTGCTGGTAGCGCTGCACGAGGTTCAGCGCGTCTTGCATCGGACCGGTAAACGTCATGGCCGACTCCGTGTTATCGAAAAATCCAGCATACGAAAGCACCGGGCCTAGAGCCGTGAAGTAATGCGCTTTCCTTCCAGGATCTCGATCCCGCACAGCCGTCCGCGGCCGTCGGTCTCGAGATTAACGCCGAGCTCGTCGTAAAGCGAGACCGTCTCGAGCTTCAACCGCTCGAACGGCTCAGAGGTCAGGTAGAGGTACGCGGTGTCCGAGAAGTCGTCATACGTCCAGCGCTCGAGCACCGCGTCGGTCAGTTGCTTCACCAGGTCGCCGCGGCCGATCGGCAGCAGCGCGCCTCCGATATCGGAGACCAGGTCGGGCAGGGCGTCGGCGAGCTTCATTCGTGCCTGCCAAGCACCCAGCCAAGAGACAGCACATACCGGCTTCCGCCAACCACGCGGGAGACACTGTGTGACGACTTGTCGGGGCGGAAGAACTTGATGCGCCTGGTTTCGTAGATGGGCTGCGAACACACGAAGTCACCACCGGACTGGGGCGCTTTGAGGATGATGTTCAACCGATAGTGACGTCCCTTCGCTACCGGATCGGTGTGGGAGGGAATCTCCGAGCCTTCGGGGTAGCGAATGAGATAGCTGTCGAAGGGCACCGGCCACGGCGCGGCCAGCAGAAGCATCTTGTCGTAGCCCGTCCCCTGACGTCCCTCTTGCCATCGGAAGGCGGTAGCAAAGTATTCACGCACGGCGTTGATGGCGCTCATGACAGCTAACGTCCGGTGGACTGCGCGGTTAGGTCGTCTTGGGGGGGTCGGTCCAGCTACATGGCTGCAAGACTGTCGGTTCCGGTTCAAATCGTACGACGCGCAAGTGAATAAGCGCTGTCTTCTACCAGAGCACAAATATCAAAAAGTGGATGTTCCGAACGAAATTTACTGACCACCTCCCGGCATCGCGCTTTCACGCTCCTCGTGTTTATCAGTTGTGCCAGTTTTTCTGCCACAACGGATTTCATGTATCGCGCTCGTCGAAGGCTATAACCCAAGCCCAGCATTTCCACCCGGGACGCGTTATCAAATTGATCGTGCGCCATCGGCATGACAAGCTGCGGGATACCGGCTTTCATTGCCTGCGCACAAGTCCCGATGCCCCCATGGTGAACGAGTACTTCGGCATGGTCCAGCAAAAGGCTGAACGGAATGTAATCAAAATATCGAACTGTGGGCGGAAGGTCGGCGGGGATCTGATCCGCGTTTGGAGTTAAGAAAATTGCGCGCCGGTCCAAGATTCGGCATGCCTCGAGCGACACCTGAAAGAACCGCTTTGCGTGGCGCATCGCCGAACCGGGTGTAAACACGATGGGCCTTTCGCCTTCGGCCAGGAACTTCTCGAGCTCCGGCGACTGCTCCCGAATTGGGGCTTCGTCAAAGAGAGGAAAGCCCGTAATGGCAAGTTGCGGGGGCCAGTCAGGTTGTGCCGGTGCAAACCAATCAGGAAATAGCGCGATGCACCGGTCCGGCGAATGGACCCAGCGCCCGAGAATATTCCTTACAGGCTTGAGTCCCAATTCTTCCCGAAGCCCATTTAACTCCGGGCGAAGTAGAGGATCCAAGAATAGCCAATCGATGGCCTTCCATAGCCAGCTCTGACAGCGCATAGGCAGCCACGCGGGAATATTTATGCCTCCTCCTGCCTCGAGCCCGCCATGACAAGTACGGAGCGAGAATGGCTGCAAATGTACGGTAACAAGCGGGACTCCCATCGCCTCTTGCGCCAATCGGGCGCCAAAAGCAAGTGGAGGAGCGACGACGATGCATTTTTCGAAGGCGGCCGTCTTCTTGATCAAGTCATACGTCGGCCTCATCGCAGGCCCGAAAACATTGCGCCAAACGACCTCTAGACCTCTATGCGGATCCCAAAGGTTCGGATCCTGGGTGGCACGCTCATAGTCCGTCGCGCTTCCAATCGGGTAAAAATCGAGACCCGCTCGCCGCACGATCGATTCAAAATAGCTGTTGGTGAGGAACGCAACGTGATGTCCGCGCTTTTGTAACGCGAGGCCAATGCCAAGTAACGGATGTACGTCCCCGGCACTTCCAAGCGCTATGACCACCGTTCTCATGTCGACCTAACGTCCGCGTTTTGCCGCACCGCGCTGAGCGCGCAGCGGCGAGGTGTAGGTGTCGGTCAACAACGCGCTGTTAGGCGCCAACGGACCCTTAGCCATGGTGAGTGCGAGTTCCGCGGCCGGCCTTAGCTTCACTACCTCGTCGCTAGCCATACGATCTCCATCACCCAAGAGACGACGGATAAAGCTACGCAAATCCAAAGGTAAACCCGGAGCTTCGGACGATCGGTGATCAGCCTTGGTTTGAAAATGCCGATCAAAAAAACAACCGGTGATGGCAGAGCGACTAAGGCGAAAAGGGAAAAGAGACTCGGCCAAATTGCTCCGAGTCCAATGAGCGCCAAGGTAACCAGCAGACCCGCGATAAACGTAAGCCGTACCGATAACGAGCCATCCCGATTGGGCTCCGCTGCGGATACGGGCGAGGCGCTCATTCTTTGGCGCCTAACGTTCGCGTTTTGCCGCGCCGCATGCGCAGCGTAGCGAGCAGAAGGCGTCGGTCAACAACGCGCTGTTAGGCCGCAGCCGGCGTAGAGCACTCAGAATGTGACCCCCCGTAGCCTGCAGAAGAGCCAATACAAAAAGATGCCCGGAGTCGTGCCAACAAGAAAAAGGACGTCCCACAAGAGGCCGCCTTTCGTGATGAGTGCTGGCGATGGCATGTAGAGATAGAGCGCGATACCGCTCACCCCTCCTACGAAACCCGGGACGAGCGCGATAAGGCGCCGACCTTGGCCGACGAATAGGCTGAACGCCGCCGACATACCTAGCCCACCGAAGACAAAGAGCTTTAGCTCAGCAAGCTCGCCGTACACGCTTCGATAGTAGACGTACGCCTTAATAGGTACAAAAACGACCAGCGCCACGACAACCACTGCAGCAGCGTAGTCGAAAGGCACCCAGTCGCGAAACCTACCCAAGAGCGGCCTAACGTTCGCGTTTTGCCGCGCCGAATGTGCGGCGCAGCCAACTGAAGGCGTCGGTCAACAACGCGCTGTTAGGTGCCGATATCTTCACTCAGCTCACCTCCTGGTTGTGGGACCTTCGCAGACGCTTAACAAGGCGCAGTGCAATGAACAGCAGCATAGTCAAGAACACGGCATTCAAAATGATCCCGAGCCCGTGTGCCGCCGGTGTTCCAACTTCACCCATCACGTCAGGAAAAAAATACGCTCCTGCAAAGATCGTCGACGCCCAGATTGGCGCCATTGCAAGTCCTAGCCATTCGGCACCTGTAAACACGACACCCATGCCCACAAGGGTTACGACACTACTTAGAACAAGGACAAGTGCTACGAGAGCGGCGCGCTTGCTAAGCCACCGTTCGACCACGAAAGCCAGACAAAACCCCCAAAGCAAGCTGTTCGCTAGGAACAACAGCCACTGCACAAGCGGTCGGGCTTCCATGCCTGAGACCTGCAATATGGATCGGGCGGGCTGCGATAGAACGGCCCCTGACCAGCTAGCCAAAGTATTCTGAAAGACTGAGCCGCCAAGTATCAGAGCAGTGGTAGTTACAAGGTGAGCCGCCATCAATGCTGCGGTGAGCAGCGCAAGACGCCGTTTTCTGAGCGGTTGGATTGTCCGGGGCGTATCCACGGCACCTAACGTTCGCAATGACACGCACCGCTCAGCGCGCGCAGCGGCGCTGAATAGGTGTCGTAGTCCATTGCGCTGTTAGCCGTCAATTGACCTCCGCCTCGAGGTCTAAACCGCAAAACGGACAATACCGTACGCGCTTTGAAAGGCGGAGGTATCCACCGTGAGGAAGCATAGTAAGGAGCGCAATGGGGCGACGACACTGAGGACACCGCACGCCATAGTGAAGATAGAGGATGCACGCTCCGAATCCGACGAACGGAACAAAAGGAAGCCAAGGAAAGGAACTTGCAGCGAAACTTGCAGCCGCGAACCCAACGAAGCACAACAGCATCAGAAGGAATACTGGGAGGATGCGACGGTTCAGGTAGTCGCGATTGGACATGACGGCTAACGTCCGCGTTTTGCCGCGCTGTATGCGCAGCGTAGCGAGCTGAAGGCGTCGGTCAACAACGCGCTGTTAGGCCGCAACACTGATTTGCTCCAATGTGACGTATTTGTCCCCGTGCTTATCAGTCACGATCAGCTCAACCAAAACCTTATCACCGGTGTCCGTGAGCGCTACGCACTCAACAACGGCAAACAAACCGGAATCGTTTGGCTCCAGGTACTTGACCGTCGGCGCGTGCTTCGGCGCAGGCATCAACGAAGCGGCTCGCGCGTCGGCAAGGCAGGACCTCAAGTCTTCCTGGATCGCTACGGCCGGCTCTCGGTTCAATGCCAATGCATAACCGAAGCGGCTGGCCAAACCATAGATGTTGTCCGAACAAAGGAGGCCTACTGCCTCAGCGCCTAGGGCGCTTAGTGCAGCGGCATCAACACGGCCGTCGATCTTCATTGCGGCCTAACGTCCGCGTTTTGCCGCACCGCGCTGAGCGCGAAGCGGCGAAGTATAGGTGTCGGACAACAACGCGCTGTTAGCCTGCACTCTTATGGATAACCTGGTCACGGTAAGCACGCCACTTTTGAAAACTCTCAAGTGCTTCAGGGCCAGCCACGAAAAACTCTCCTGTTTGGGAATCGAGCGCTCGGAGATCGAGGTGAGCCAATATCCCGGCGACGACACCCACTACTGCATCTCCTCCACGAACATGAAGCGCAAAGCTTTTGCATTCCTCACTGTCGCCGATGTTGACCTCGATGGACCAGTCTTCTGCCTCTATGCGTCCCCACGAGGGGTCCGAGAAATTAGCCTCGGGTAGCAGTTCTCGTATCTTCCTAATTACGTCCGCTCGCTTTCCGATTGATTTAGGGCGAAAGTCGGCGGGGATATCCGCGGTCGATCTCGCGTCTCGGGGCAGATCCTGTACGAATATGTCCCAGCTCACCGCCGCCCCCTGTGCAGGCTAACGTCCGCGTTTTGCCGCGCGGTGCGCGCGGCGTAGCTGCAAGCCTAACGCGTCGGTCAACAACGCGCTGTTAGGCCTCACCGCCAGCATGACTAAAAGGCCTCTGCGGGATCAACGACGAACGATTTGTGGTTGTCGCGCGTGTCTACCTTCAGCGCGTCCAAACGCTTCGTATTCACGAACAGCACATACGTAGAAATCTCCGGTAGGTCGCGGTAGTGATAAAGCACTGCACCAGCTGGGAGCTTCCCGCTGTTATTTGAAGCGACTCCTAGTTCGAGCGGCTGGGTCAGCAAATAGCGGGGCCCTTCGAGCAGTTGATATTCACGCGAGTACCATCCAGCAGCGAACGCCCCGACGATGAGTATCGCTACGATCGAGATCTGCAGCGCACGCATAGCGGTCGCTCCTTGTGAGGCCTAACGTTCCGGTTTTGCCGCGCGGTGCGCGGCCGCGTATAGCGGCGAGCCTAACGCGTCGGGCAACAACCGGCTGTTAGGTGCCTTGGGGCACTCGACCTTCAACTCGGCAAGAAATACCTTTGCATCAGGCACTCGATGGCGAATGACGGCGACGAACTGGTTATCGTTGTCGGGGCGACGACGAAAAGCGGTGCCGGGGGATTGGTATTGGAACAATAGCGTTACGGCCTGCAGGTTATCTGTGGTGATCCAATATCTAACGAAGTGGTGGACGTATCGGTTTGCGCCGTTTGCGGCGTCACCATAACCGTCCCAATCCGGAGCCCACGGTTTGCAGGGAACCCAGTCGGCGAAGATCTTTGCATAGTGCGAAAGGGCCGGCGTTTCCGGAAACTGTGCCTTCATGAAGAAATAATCCTGCTCCGCTGTGCCCGGGCTTAGAACCACATGGCCCGGCTTCTCAGCGCCGGTCGGAATGGGAAACATCGTCGGCGCCGCTACTGCTGCATTGGCTACGATGAGTCCGACGGTGACTGCGGCCCGGCGCATGTTCAAGGCACCTAACGTTCGCGTTTTGCCGCGCTGTACGAAGCGCGCAGCGCTGAAGGAAGTGCGTCGGTCAACAACGCGCTGTTAGGCTGCACGCTTGTCCTCCCGGCATCGCATAAAGAACCGACCAACCTCCCAAAGCTCAGGGTCACCTGGCAGTAGTGCCGCAAGACCATTAGGTGTACGAAGTACGAGCGGCGCCCCACGGTTCGATTTGGAGGGGTAAGCGACCGCAATATCCCTGTACTCGGTGAACTGCCAGCCTGCACCAATAGAAAGATAAGCGCCCGTTTCGCTCAAGAACGCATGCTCTCCAATTGCGCCAATGAGAGGGTCGTTCGGTCTTAGCTCGAGATCTGCAGGAGGTTGCGCCTCGCTGCGAAAGCATTTGAGGCGGCGGAGAATGCGGTGTGCTCGCTGCTTAGGAGGCACTGGCGTCGGCATCGTGCAGCCTAACGTCCGCGTTTTGCCGCGCCGTGCTGAGCGCGGAGCGGCGAAGACCAGGCGTCGGTCAACAACGCGCTGTTAGAAGGCATCACTGCGTCACCTTGCGGCCCGCCTTCCAAATGCCTTTGGCGTGGTCGTAGCATGCTCCACACAGCAATTTGATATTGACGACCTTCATTAGCTCATCCGTCCAATCGCCCCCAGCTGCAACACGTGCTTCCTCACAGGTAGAGCACCACGCGTCAGGGCGTCGCTGATCGGACTCGGACGGCCAGTGAAAGCCCACGGGCACACCGGTCCGCATGGAGGTCACAATGTGCTCGCAAACAAACGTCTCGTCCTGGAGCCCATGGGTACTGCACTCAACCTTGCCCGGTGCGTCGGCCATGTGCCTTCTAACGTCCGCGTTGTGCCGCGCTGAAGGAGGCGCGACGAAGGAGCGCCGCAGCGCAAGCGTCGGTCACCGACGCGCTGTTAGACCGCACCGGCGTGCTCATATAGGGCGAATCCCGTTAGCACCATTGCCGACAGTAAGAATGGCCCGAGAGCCTGCAGCCAGCTGACTTCATCGAGAGGCCTCGGATCCGGAAACATTCTGGCGTGACCCACAGCCGGGGGCAAGAACCCACGGAACTTCACGAGTGCCACGCCAACAAGTAAGGGGAGCTGAAACCCGACGGCGAGCATGGCGACGATGAACCATTCCCAAAAGTCGGTAAGGCGGGCGAGCACTAATGCAACGGTCAGAATGCCGGCAAAGACGTATCCGGCGTAGATTGAGGAAGTATCCGGATTGCCTGGAATCGCTAGTTCGCTGATCCAGCGCCGCGACATCGTGCGGTCTAACGTTCGCGTTGTGCCGCGCTGAAGGAGGCGCGACGAAGGAGCGCCGCAGCGCAAGCGTCGGTCACCAACGCGCTGTTAGGCAGCACTGGCATTGCCCCTGCGCTTAACGGTAAATGGAAGGGCGCTCACTGGCATGTTTGGTCGTCGCTCCAGGGCGCGGCGCTCAAGGCCCTCCCATGATGCTGCAAGAACCTCGCGGTCAAGCTCGGGCATGCGATACACCTCGTAGTGCGACGCGTAGTCGTCGATCACCTCATCAAAACGAGAGTAAAACAGAAACGTGCCTTCTTCGTTTGCGGCAACGATCATCCGCGGAACGTCGTAAAACTCTCGGCAGTCGATAACGTGCCACCGCATGTTCGTGCTGCCTAACGTTCGCGTTTTGCCGCGCTGGATGCGCAGCGCAGCGAGCTGAAGGCGTCGGTCAACAACGCGCTGTTAGACAGCTTCTCGCCCCTACACACCGGAACACGCTGGAAGGGCCATGACTCCGATGAAGAAATAAAGTATCGCGGTGACGAGTAGTGCACCTATACAAGCGAACCAAGTTAGTAATGAGCGGGTAAGAATCGCGCGGGAGGCGACAATGCCAGACGCAAATATGCAAATGCCGATGGCCAGCATGGCGATGTCTGGACCGATGTGCTTGCACAGCCGTGTTTGGATGAAGTAAACGCCGATGCCGTAGACGGTAACCGCAAGGAGAAAGAGTACCGCCGCGCTCAGCGTCAGCGATCTATGGTCGGTGGTCATCGCTGGCGGTTCCAAAGCTGTCTAACGTCCGCGTTTTGCCGCACCGCGCTGAGCGCGGAGCGGCGAAGCATAGGTGTCGGTCAACAACGCGCTGTTAGACCGCACTAGACCCGCAAGCGTCCTTTTCATGTCTCACTCCGCGAGCGTCGCTTACGCCAATGCATGCGGATGATGCCACCGACGGCGCATGAAACCGTTAAGGCGACCAATGTAATGATCGCCATTTCAGTCCGCCATTCCATACTGTGATAGCTCACCAGCGTCCAAACCAAGCCCACTGTCGCAACCGTACTAGTAACGCAGGCCACCGCGAAATTGGGAACCAATAGATGCGCAACTATCGCCATCACTAATGAACAAACGCCCGCTAGTTCCCAGAGCATGTGTGCGGTCTAACGAATGAAAGGGACTTCCCCGCGAGCAGCGGGGCGAGTGCCAAGATTGAATGAGCCGCTGTTCAATCGCATTTTCGTTCGGGAGGTTATGTGGAGCAGGTTACTACCGTGGGGATT
>Ga0070669_100003671_pt1 | contig 11070 bp, 4 predicted proteins | sample KBSS53metaG_FD_64680 | JGI IMG/M metagenome (GOLD analysis project Ga0070669, IMG submission 64680) | Switchgrass rhizosphere microbial communities from Kellogg Biological Station, Michigan, USA - KBS S5-3 metaG | ecosystem: Host-associated > Plants > Roots > Rhizosphere > Soil ... | reverse complement strand
CGACCAGCTCCTGGCGTGGACCGCGTTGCTCTACACGGCCTGCACGATCGTGGCGCTCTTTTTCCTCGTGCGCCTGCGCGTCGGTCTCAACTACTCGCCACGCAATCTGGCGCTGATGTTGACCATCTACGGACTGGCCGCGCTGCCCTTCTTCTCCGGCGGCCTGACGGTCACGCTGGCCATCGCGCGGCTTTCCTCTCACATCAACGCGGTGTATGCGTCCGATCTGATTGGCGCCGCGGCCGGCTGCCTGGTCCTCATTCCACTGCTCGATCGCCTGGGTGCGCCGGGTGTCGTCCTGACGGCAGCCGCGTTGTCCGCCGCCGCTGCCGCGCTATTCGCGCCACGCGACGGGCGGAGCCGGATCGCGTCGATCGGCGCGGCGCTGATCGCGGTCTCTCTCGCCGGCCAACTCACCGGCATCGCGGTGTTCGACGTCGTGGTCACCAAGGGTCATCTCGGCGACCGTGTCCTCTTCAGCAAATGGAATTCGTTCTCACGGATCGGCGTCTATGAACGGACGCACGGCGACTGGTCGCTCAGCTACGCGTATCGGGGACCGTTGCCTGACACGCGGTACATGGATATCGACTCGGCTGCCTCGACGCCGATCCTCGGCGTCAAACCGGATCTCTCGAACGCGGACTATCTGCGGTATGAACTGACAGCCCTCGTGTACCACCTGGTCGGGGCCAGAGGCTCGGGGCCTGTGGCAACCGATCGGCGGGGCTTGGGGCTGGCGGCCAATCTGGCCTCGAGCCCTCAGCTAGCAGCCAACCCCCAGCCCTTCGCGACGTCTCCTGCAGGCTTCACAGCTCTGGTCATTGGCCCCGGTGGCGGGCGCGATCTCGTGTCCGCCCTCGTCTTCGGCGCCTCTCACGTCGACGGCGTTGAAATCAACCCGATCATCGCCGACGACGTGATGCGGAAACAGTTCCGTGACTTCTCGGGCGGCATCTACACCAATCCTCGAGTGCGAATCACCGTTGATGACGGCCGCAGCTTCGTTCGGCGGACGCCGGATCGATATGACGTCATCCAGGCGTCGCTGGTGGATACCTGGGCGGCGACAGCGGCCGGCGCGTACACGCTGACCGAAAACACGCTCTACACCGTCGACGCCTTCAACGATTACATCGATCACCTCAACGAGACGGGCGTTCTTTCGATCACGCGGTGGGTTGCTGACGGCCTGCGCCTCGTGTCACTGGCTCAAGCGGCTTGTGAGGCGCGTGGGTGGTCCGCCGCCGAGCGTCTCGCGATCGTTCGTCAGGGACGCGTCGCGACTTTTCTGCTGAAGAGAGTGCCATTTACGGCCGCGGAGGTTTCTCAACTCCAGGACGTTGCCAGTCGAATGGGCTTCGACATCCTGTACGCGCCAAACGCAGCTCCGGGTCCGGACGAGGACGTCGACGGGACGCACACGGGCGACTACGCGCGTCTGATTCAGGCACCCGACCGGACGCAGTTCTACCGCGACTACCGACAGGACATCCGGCCGACCACCGACGATCGCCCGTTCTTCTTTCACACCACGAAGCTCGAACGCCAGTTCAGCGTCGCGTTCAGCAAGACGATGTTGTTCGGCAACGGCCTGAGCGCGCTGCTCACGCTGCTCGGGATCTCGGCGACGCTCGTCCTCCTGTTCGTCGTCGGCCCGCTGGTCCTGACCGATCGGGAGACGCGGCGTCCGCGCGGGTGGCTGTTTTGGCTCGTGTACTTCGGCGCGCTCGGCGCCGGCTTCATGCTGATCGAAGTGTCTGTCTTGCAGCGGTTCGTGTTGCTGCTCGGTCACCCTGTCTATTCGCTGACGGTGACGTTGTTTTCGCTACTGCTCGGGACGGGCCTGGGCGCCGCGTGGAGCCGGCGTCTGGACGATCGGTCGCTCCGCCGAACAGGTCTGGCGGCCGTCGCCGCGGTTGCCGCGATGGCGGTGCTCGTCATGTTCATCTCGACGCCGATCGTCATCTGGGCCATTCCGTTCGCGCGCAGTACCCGGATGCTCATCGCGGTCGCGCTCCTGCTGCCGATGGGGGTCGCGCTCGGCGTACCGATGCCGACCGGTCTTCGTCTCCTCCATGGATCGGCGCCGCAGATGGTGGCGTGGGCGTGGGGGATCAACGGCGCGATGTCCGTCCTCGGGGCGACGCTGGCCATCTTCATCGCCATGAATTGGGGGTTCCAGGTCACGCTCCTGGCCGCGGCGTTCACCTACCTTCTGGGCACTGCCGCATTGCGCGCGGCCGCTAAACCCTCATAAGTCAGTCGTTTAGTTGAGGTCGAAACTCGAACGTTGTTTCTACGTCTAACGATGTTAGACTGATGAACACCGTTCAGCCGCCAACCGCTCCGGACTCGGGGTCGGACACGGTATCCGATCCCGGATCGGACACGGTGTCCGACACCACATCCGGCACCGTGTCCGACCGGCCTCTGAACCAATCAGTAGGGACCTCATGGGCATCAAAGAACGTCAAGAGAGAGACCGGGAGGCCGTGCGGCGCGCCATTCTCGACGCGGCCCGCGACCTCTTCGTCACCGAGGGCTACCAGAACGTGTCGATCCGCAAGATCGCCGAGCGCATCGAATACAGCCCGGCCGCCATCTACGGCTACTTCGCCAGCAAGGACGACATCTTCTTCGCGCTGGCGGAAGAAGGCTTTCGCCTGCTGGGCGACCCTGGGGACCCGCCGCGGCGCGCCTATCTCGAACAGCTCCCCCCGGTCGAGCGCGTCCGCGCCAACTTCCTTCGCATGTACGAATTCAGCTGCGAGCAACCCCAGTACTTCGCCTTGATATTCCTCGACCGATCGGTCCCGCGCATCAGCCGCGAGTACGAACGCTTTGCGTTCGCGCGCGAGATGAAGGCGCACATTGTCGAAGGCATCCAGGCGTGTATCGACGCGGGAGAGTTTCCGGCGTCGCTCGATCCCTCCGTCGCCACGCGGACGTTGATGGTCGGGATCCTCGGTGTCGCCGCCTTGCGACTGTCCGAACGTCTGGCGCCCGGCGAAAACGCCGATCACCTCGCGTCGGACGTCATCAATCTGACGCTGGCCGGATTGAAGTCCGGCGTCGCGCTCCAATCGCGCAACGCACAGTGCGCGCTGGACCAGCAGGTCATCAATGCCCAGGCTTCCTAATCTCGAGGAGTCGTTCATGAACGGTCGTTTCGTTGGCATTCTCCTGGCTGCCGCGGTGGCGTCGGCCTGCAGCGCCGGCAGCGCCAAGACCAAAGAGCAGACGGCGGCGCCGCCGCGCGTCTCGGTCGCGGCGACGGCGGCGGTCGAGCAACCCATCGCACGCTTCATCCGGGCAACTGGGACGTTGATGGCCGAGGAGCAGGCGGATGTCGCCGCCGAAACCGCCGGCCGCGTCGTCTCGGCCCCCGTCGAACGCGGCACGCCGGTGACCGCGGGAGCGGAGCTGATTCGCCTTCTGGCCGCCGAGACCGACGCACAGTTGAAGGAGGCGGAAGCCAATGCCGCCCAGATCGAGGCGCGCCTGGGACTGACGTCGGGCACGTTCGACGTCAACGCCGTACCCGAAGTGCAGAACGCGAAGGCAGCCTACGACCTCGCGCAAAATGAATTCGGGCGCATCAAGTCGCTGCTCGATCAGCGCGTCGTATCCCAGTCCGAGTACGAGCAGCGCCGCACCCAGATGGAAGCGTCGCGTCAGCAGTACGAGGCGGCGAAGAACGGCGCGGCCCAGCAATTCCAGTCGTTGCAGGCGGCAAGAGCTCGCGTCTCCCTCGCTCGCAAGGCGCTCGCCGACACCGTCGTTCGCGCACCGTTTGGCGGCGTGGTCGCACAGCGCCTGGTCTCCGTCGGCGACTACGTCACGAAGGGAATGAAGGTCGCGATCGTCGTCCGCGTGAATCCGTTGCGCGCGCAGCTGACCATTCCCGAGCAGTCGGTTTCCGCAGTGGCGATCGGTCAGCCCGTCAGCTTCGAGGTCGATGCCTACCCGGGCCGTCGCTTCGAGGGCACCGTGAAATACGTGGCGCCCTCCCTGCAGGCCGACCAGCGCGCTCTCACCGTTGAAGCCATGGTCCCGAATCCCAAGAGCGAGCTGAAGCCGGGGCTGTTCGCCATCGCGCGAATCGAACAGCCGGCGCGTACGCCGGGTGTGCTGGTGCCGACCGCCTCCGTCGTAGTCGCCGCCGGCACGAGCCGGGTGTTCGTGGTCAACGGCGATCACGTCGAAGAGCGGATCGTGACGACGGGACAGTCCGTCGGCGATCGGATTGAAATCACCAACGGGTTGAAAGCCGGCGAGCGCGTGGCGACCCAGAGCGTCGCGCAACTCACCGATGGCGTGAAGGTACAGAACTGAGAACTTAGAACCAAGAACTGAGAACTTTAGAACCTTAGAACCCGAGAACCTTTATGCAGTGGCTTGCTTCTCTCTGCGTCAAACGTCCGGTCTTCGCGACCGTGCTCATCCTGTCGCTGACCGTCGTCGGCGCCTACTCCTTCACGAAGCTCGGCGTCGATCGATTCCCCAAGATCGACATCCCGACCATCGTCGTCACGACCGTGCAACCGGGCGCGGCACCGGAGCAGATCGAGACCGAGGTCACCGACAAGATCGAACAGGGCGTCAACACCATCAGCGGTATCGACGAGCTGCGTTCGATCTCTTCCGAGGGGATCTCGCAGGTCATGATCGGGTTCCTCCTCGACAAGGACGTCGACGTCGCCGCACAGGAAGTCCGCGACAAGGTCAACGGCGTGCTGCCGCTGCTGCCGAGGACGATCCAGCAGCCGCGCGTCGATCGCTTCGATCCCGACGCGGCGCCGGTTCTCAGCCTGGCGCTCAGCGCCAGCAAGCCGGTGCGCGACATCACGGAGTTCGCCGACAAGGTTCTGCGCCGCCAGCTGGAGAGCGTCAACGGCGTCGGGCAGGTGCTCGTTCTCGGCGGCCGCAAGCGTCAAATCAACGTCTGGCTGGACGCCGATCGCCTGCGGGCCTACAACCTGACGGTCAACGACGTCGCGCGGTCGCTGCAGACGCAAAACGTCGAAACGCCCGGCGGGCGCATGGATCAGGGACCGCAGTCGGTGACACTCCGGACGCGCGGGCGCATCGCGAGTGTGACCGAATTCAACGACATCATCGTCCGCGAAAAGGACGGTCACCCGGTCCGCGTCGGCGACGTGGCGCGCGTGGAGGACGGCGAAGCCGATCCAGAGACCACCGCCAACGTGAACGGCACCGGCACGGTGCTCCTGCAAGTGCGGCGGCAATCGGGCACCAACACCGTCGAAGTCGTGCGCGCCGTCAGGGAACGGCTCGACGATCTGAAGGCGACGCTGCCGGCCGGCTACAACGTGCGCGTCGTCCGGGACACCGCGGACTTCATCGAGGCATCAATCCACAACGTCGAAGAGCACCTGATCGTCGGCTCGATCCTGGCGGCGCTCGTCGTGCTGCTGTTCCTTGGCAACCTGCGATCGACCATCATCTCGGCGATTGCCATTCCGACATCGATCATCGCCACGTTCGGCCTCGTCTGGTACATGGGCTTCACGCTCAACGTCATGACGATGCTGGCGCTGACGCTGTCGGTCGGCATCGTCATCGACGACGCGATCGTGGTGCTCGAGAACATCTACCGGTTCATCGAGGAAAAACACGAGAACCAGTTCGAGGCGGCGGTCGAAGCGACGCGCGAAATCGGTCTGGCGGTGCTGGCGACGACGCTCTCGCTGGTCGCGATCTTCGTGCCGGTCGGCTTCATGGGGGGCATCGTCGGCCGGTTCATGAAGAGCTTCGGGCTGACGATGGCGTTCGCGATCATGGTCTCGCTGCTGGTCAGCTTCACGCTCACGCCGATGCTGTCGGCGCGCTGGCTGAAGGTGGATCGCGGCGACAAGGGCGGACACGGCTCCAAGGACTCCAGGCTGTTCCATGCCATCGACGTGTTCTATACGCGCCTCCTCGAGTGGTCGATGGCCCATCGCTGGGTCGTCGCCGTGGTGGCTGTGCTCGTGCTGTTCTCGAGCGTGCCGCTCTTCATGCTGGTGAACAAGAATTTCATGCCCCAGGACGACCAGGCGGAGTTCGAGGTCAACATCCGCGCGCCCGAGGGGACCAGCCTCGAGTCGACCGAGGTGATCACCAATCGGGTCGCCAACGCGATGCGGCAGCATCTGCCGGAAATCGACTACACGCTCGTCACGGTGGGTGGCGATCCGGCCAAGACGCGCAATCTCGGCAACATCTACATCCGGCTGACGCCAATCGAGTCGCGGACGCGCGATCAGTTCGCCGTCATGAACATCGTTCGCAAGGAGGTCCTGCCCCCGCTCTCGGCCGGCCTGCGCACGGCGGTGCAGCCGGTGGCCGCGATCGGCGGCAGCGGCTCTGCCGCGGCGGACGTGCAGTTCGTCATCAGCGGTCCGGACCTGCCCAAGCTCGAGTCGATCAGCCGGCAGATGGTCGAGCGCATCAAGACGATTCCCGGCGTCGTCGATCCCGACACGTCGATGAACGTCGGCAAGCCGGAGCTCTCCGTTCAGGTCGATCGGCCCAAGGCGGCGGATCTCGGCGTTCAGATCGGCGATGCGGCCGAAGCGCTCCGCCTGCTGGTCGGCGGCGACCAGGTCACGACTTACAACGAAGGCGGCGAACAGTACGAAGTGCACCTGCGGGCCCGTGCGGAGAATCGGACCACCCAGGCCGCCGTGTCCGGGCTCACCGTGCCGTCGGCGCGCCTCGGCAGCGTCTCCCTCGAGAACGTCGCCGATTTCACGCCGGGCACGGCGCCGTCCGATATCAATCGCCTGTCGCGGCAGCGGCAGGTGACGGTCTTCTGCGGTCTGTTGCCGACGGCTTCGCAGGCTGAAGTGCAGACGGCGATGCTGTCCGAGTTCACCCGTCTGAAGCCCGGCATCGAGTACCGCGGGGGCTTCACCGGCCGATCGCGCGAACTCGGCCGCGCGGCGCAGAACTTCGTGCTCGCGTTCGTCCTGTCGCTCGTCTTCATGTATCTCATCCTGGCGGCGCAGTTCGAATCGTGGCTGCATCCCATCACGATTCTCCTCTCGCTGCCGCTGACGCTGCCGTTCGCGCTGCTGTCGATCCTCATCTTCAGGCAGTCGCTCAACATCTTCTCGGCGCTCGGCCTGCTCGTGCTGTTCGGCGTCGTGAAGAAGAACTCGATTCTGCAGATCGATCACGCCAATCAATTGAAGGAGACGGGGCTGTCGACGCACGACGCGGTCGTGCGCGCGAGCCGCGACCGGCTGCGGCCGATTCTGATGACGACCTTCGCGTTCGTGGCCGGGATGATCCCGCTGATCGTCACACGCGGCATCGGTGCCGGCACCAACCACGCCATCGGATTCGTCATCTTCGGCGGGCAGTCGCTCGCGCTGCTGCTCACGCTGCTCGTGACCCCGGTCGCGTACTCACTGTTCGACGATGCGTCGAAGATCCGACTCTTTGGCCGGCGCGCCCGTCGTGCCGAAGAACCGGCACCCGCGCTGGCAGGCGCGATGCCGACAGGAGCCGCCATGCGCAGGACCATACTCGTGGCACTCGTCACCGTCGGCCTGGCCGGCGCCGCGTCCGCACAGACGGCCACGCCGGCGACGCTGCGGCTCAGCGTGGACGAGGCGGTCAAGATGGCGCTCGAGAACAACGTGGATCTGCGGGCCGATCGTCTGGATCCGCAGATCAGCGACACGCGCATGGCGGCGGCGGCCAGCGCGTTCAAGCCGTCGTTCAACACCAGCGTCAACTCGAACAATCAACTCCAGCCGCCGGCCAGCTTCCTGATTCCGACGGCGACCAAAACCGATGTCGTCACCTCGAATGCGGGCCTCGCCCAACGGCTGCCGTGGTTCGGCACGACCTACAACATCGGCTGGTCGACGACGCACACCAACAGCAACAGCTTCTTGAACAGCTACAACCCGCTGCTGCAATCGGGGCTGTCGGTGAATGTGTCGCAGCCGCTCGTTCGCGATCTGTTCATCGACGCGGCGCGCCAGCAGCTGGCGGTCACCCGGACGAACCGCGACATCGCCGGAACGCGGCTCGAGGAGAGTCTGGTGCACACGACCGCCGGCGTGAAGGCGGCTTATTGGAACCTCGTGTCGGCCCGCTTCACCGTCGACGCGCGGCGCTCCGCCCTCGAGCTCGCCCAGGAACTGGTTCGGGTGAACCAGGCGAAGGTCGACGTCGGCTCGTCGCCGCCGCTCGATCTGGTGTCGGCGCAGGCGGAAGTCGCCGGCAACCAGGAACAGCTGATCATCGCCGAGACGGCAGTGAAGCAGGCCGAGGATCGCCTTCGCGTGCTGATCTTCGATCCGACCGTGCGCGAGAACTGGGCCGTGCCGATCGAGCCCATCGACTCGCCGCCGGTCGGCACGGCGGGGCTCGACGTCGACGCGGCGATCACCAAAGCGCTGGCAACCCGCGCGGACCTGCAGCGCGTGCGCAAGGACATCGTCAACGCCGACACCGCGGTCAAGTACGCCGGCAATCAGCGGCTGCCCGACGTGCGGTTCAACGCCAGCTACCAGGCCAGCGGGCTCGGCGGGACACAGGTCAACCGCACCGGTGGATTCCCGGGAACGATTATCGGACCTGGCGACGTGACCAGCTTCGGGTCGGTGCTGAACCAGCTTTTCGCGCACGATTATCCGACCTGGGCGGCCGGTGTCAGCGTCACCTATCCGATTGGCGGCGGGGCGGAGCAGGCCAACTACGCACGCACGAAGCTGGAACGCGCGCAGAGCGGCGAGCGCCTGAAGAGCGCGGAGGCGAAGGCGATTCAGCAGATTCGCGACGCCGCCTGGAAGATCGAGATGAACGCCAAACGGATCGAGACCACGCGCGCGGCGCGCGAGCTGGCCGAGCAACGGCTCGACGCGGAGCGCAAGCGCTTCGAGGTCGGGATGTCGACGAGCTTCCTCGTGATTCAGGCGCAGCGCGACATGGCCCAGGCGAAGACCAACGAGCTGTCCGCCGTACTCTCGTACGACCTGTCGCTGGTCGATTACGAAGCGCTGCAGCAGGCGGGGCCCGCAGGACAGGCGGCAGCGCCTCCGGCGGTAGCGTCAACCGGCACGGCCCAGATTCCGCCGCCCGCAGTTGCGGCGCCAGCGGCCGGACGGACCACGATCGGCGCGGCCCTTCCAGGCGTGCCTCAGGGCCAGTAAGGACCAGGTGGGTCTGGGGGCTGCCGAGCGGGTCTGGCGCGTCCGGAAGAATTCCGCGTCCATCGACGCGCAAATCAGCGACCGCGGCGTCGGCGTCGAGATCAGGTACTTCTACGACGGCGAGCCGGTGCTCTCGCAGCAGTGGCCCACGCGCCAGCTGGCGCTGACGGACGCGGCGGCGCGGCTGCGCGACCTCCAGCGAGCCGGGTGGACGACCCATTGGTAAGGCAGGTCTGAGGCAGGTCGCGCAGCCCTTCCGGGGCCTGTAGAATCTCCGCGTCCCATGTCTTCCCAGACCCTCGGCGCGCGGTTCATCCGGACCGCGAAGCGGCAGTTGGCCTCGTTCTGCATGGCCGACTCGACCGGCCGCGAGCTGACCTTCGGCCGGGCGCTCGTCGGAAGCCTGCTGCTCTCCCGCGCGATTCGGCGGCTCCCCGAGCCGTCCCGGTATGTCGGGCTGCTGTTGCCGGCCTCGGTCGGCGGCGCGCTTGCCAACATCGGGACGTCGATCGCCGGCTGCATTCCAGTCAACCTGAATTTCACGGCGGGCCACGACGCGATGGCGGCGGCGATCGAGCGCTGCGGCATCCGGACGATCGTGACGTCGAAGACCTTTCTGGCGAAGGCCGGCATCGAGACGATGGCCGGCATGATCTTTCTGGAAGACATGCTCGCGTCGACGTCGGCCACGCAGAAGGCGTTGATGCTGGCGGCGGTGCGCCTGTTTCCCGCCAGCCTCCTCGAGCGGCTCTTCTGTCCGCCTGCCGATCCACACGAGATCGCGACGGTGATTTTCTCGAGCGGCAGCACCGGCGTCCCCAAGGGCGTGATGCTGACGCACCACAACATCCTCGAGAACATCGCGTCGGTCAACGACGCGTTCGCGCTGACCCCGGCCGACGTCATGGTGGGCGTGCTGCCGTTCTTCCACTCGTTCGGCTTCACCGGTACGCTCTGGTTTCCGATGATCACCGGCTTCGGTGTCGCCTACCATCCGAATCCGACCGACGCCAAGACGATCGGCGACCTGGCTGAGAAGTACAAGGGCACGCTGATTATCAGCACACCGACGTTCTGCGCCGGTTACATTCGCAAGATCCGTCCGGAGCAGTTCGCGCACCTCCGCTACGCGATCGTCGGCGCCGAGAAACTGCGGGAGCCGACGGCTTCGGCGTTCAGCGAGAAATACGGGCTGCCTCTTCTCGAGGGCTACGGCTGCACGGAGATGGCGCCGATCGTTTCGGTGAACCTGCCGGGACACGACGCGGCGGGCGTGGCGCGCCACCGTCCCGGAACGGTCGGCCGTCCCCTGCCGCGGGTCGAGGCCAAGGTCGTCGACGCCGCGACGTTCGAGGGTCCTCTCCTCGGTACCGACGGCCTGCTGCTGCTGCGCGGACCCAACCAGATGCTCGGCTACCTTGACGATCCCGAGGCGACCCGCAAGGCCCTGTGGGACGGCTGGTACATCACCGGCGACATCGCGGCCATCGACGCGGACGGGTTCATCCGCATCACCGATCGGATCTCGCGCTTCAGCAAGATCGCCGGCGAGATGGTCCCGCACATGCGGATCGAAGAAGAGATCCAGCGGCTTCTCTCGGAGCCTCACGTCTGCATCGTCACCTCCGTCCCCGACGAAACGAAGGGCGAGCGGCTCGTCGCCTTCTACACTGATCCCGGCGTGACGCCGCAGCAGGTGTGGGAGCTGCTGTCGACCACCTCGATGCCGAAGCTGTGGCTGCCGAAGCGCGACGATCTTCGATTCATCGAGGCCGTTCCGACGCTTGGGACCGGAAAGGTCGACCTGCGATCGGTCCGCGATCTCGCGTCGGACTCGCGGGCCCGCGCTACGCCGGCAGCGTCAGCGGGCCGAAGTGCTCCTGGTAGCGCCGTT
>Ga0070669_100003659_pt1 | contig 11086 bp, 8 predicted proteins | sample KBSS53metaG_FD_64680 | JGI IMG/M metagenome (GOLD analysis project Ga0070669, IMG submission 64680) | Switchgrass rhizosphere microbial communities from Kellogg Biological Station, Michigan, USA - KBS S5-3 metaG | ecosystem: Host-associated > Plants > Roots > Rhizosphere > Soil ... | reverse complement strand
GGGACGCTTGATCGACCACGTCGAGCGACAGAACGTGAACTTCGACGATCTCGAAGTGCTGGTTCTCGACGAAGCGGATCGGATGCTCGACATGGGGTTCGCGCCGCAGATCAACCGCATCGTCAGCGAGATCCCGCGCTACAGGCAAACGCTGCTATTCAGCGCGACGATGCCGCCCGAGGTCGAGGCACTCGCGCGGAAGTATCTACGGAAGCCCGTTGTCGTGCAGGTCGGACGGCGGTCGTCTGCCGCCAGCACCGTCGCTCACGCGGTGTACCCCGTTCCGCGCGACAAGAAGAGCGCGTTGCTGGTTGAGTTGCTCCGCAAGCCGGAGATGGACTCCGTGCTCATCTTCAGCCGCACGAAGCACGGGGCCGATCGCGTAGTGCGCCATCTCGAGCGCGGCGGCATCACCGCTACTGCGATGCACGCCGACAAGTCGCAGGCGCAGCGCACGCAGGCGTTGGAGGGATTCAAGAGCGGCGCGATCCGCGTGCTGGTAGCCACGGACATCGCTCAGCGCGGGCTCGACATTTCCGGGATCTCGCACGTCATCAACTACGACGTCCCGCAGCAGCCCGAGGACTACGTCCACCGCATCGGGCGCACAGGGAGAGCCGCAGCTACCGGTGACGCATACACGTTCATGTCGCCGGATGAGATCGCGATGGTTCGCACGATCGAACGCGTGATCGGACAGCAAATCCCGCGAATCTCGGTGCCGGGATTCGATTTCGGGACAGTCGCGGCTGACTGAACGACGATAGGAAGTGTCGACCTGACGAGGGGCCGGCATTCCGCCGGCCCCTCGTGCATCCATGCCTGACCTGCCGTTACCGACGCACGCGGCCCAACCGCGATACGAAGACTGTCTCCGCGGCGTCACCTCGCCGCAACACCAGCGTGAGGTTCGACGCTCCGTAGCCCAGCCCGTTAGGCGCATAGGCCATCGAGTCGCGCGATGCCGACAGGCCAACACCGTGCGACGATCTCAGCGAGCGGCGCGCGATGGTGTCCGCGTAACTCCGAACGATGAGCGTTGCCGAAATGGTGTCGAACGTGATGGCGGTGCGCGAGGCTCGCGACAACGACCAGCGGCGCGCCAGCGCGAACGTCGCGACGGTTTCCGAGGCTGCCGCGCGCACGCTCACGCGGTCGCGCACCCCGCGTGCACGTGTGAGCGCGATAGTGACTAGCACCCCAACCACTGTCAAAACCACGACCAATTCGGGCACGGTGGTGCCACGTCGCATCGTTCCCTTCCGTAAGCGGCAAGCGCACCATACGATCCGACGGGTCGCGTCCTGCCATCTCGGGAACGCATGCCAAACCGTTTCGCTGCCGTGCACTCGATTCCACCGACCGACGAGGAACACCGATGCTACGCGTCGTGTCCGCGCTCATGCTGGCCGTGATCTGTACCGCGTGCCCCACGAGCAAGGCGGACATCGCCATGAGCGAACAGATCATTCAACTCGGTGACGGTCTGAACGACCTGCGACAGGACAACGCCGCGCTCCAGCAACAGGTCGACTCGTTGCGCGCGGTCGTGGCCAAACAGGACAGCGTCATCCGACAGATTGCGAATCTCTCCGGTTTCCCGCTCTCGCGCTGAGCCGCGCGGGATCTGCCCTCGAACCCAAGTCGAAGTCATGCGCCACGCTAGGGTCGTCGCCTCGCTCGCGTTGTTCGCCACGGTGCTCACTGCACCGACCGGAATGGCGGCGCAGTTACCGGCCGGCTCTCTGATTGATGCCGAGTATACGGCGAAGATCCGGGAACTCACGCCGACGGATCCCAAGTGGAAATTCACCACCGAGCTCGTCGACTATCTGCCGAGGTCGGCCACCGTCCCCACGCCGCTCAAGATCCTGGGCTACGTGCCCGGGACCGTGGGAAAGCTCTCGCACGTGGCGGACGTCAACAGATACTTCCGCGCGGTGGCCGCCGCCGCTCCGACGCGCACGCGCCTCATGTCGTTAGGCATGAGCGACGAGAACCGTGAAGAGATCGTCCTGGCCGTGGCCGACGAGGAAACGATTCGCCGGCTCGACGAGTACCGCGCGATGACGGCCCGCCTGGCCGACCCGCGAGGCCTCTCTGCTGCCGAGCGTGCGCGACTCATTCGTGAGGCAAAGCCGATCTACTGGCTGCTCGGCTCGATCCACTCTCCGGAGACCGGAAGTCCCGAGATGCTGATGGAGCTCGCCTATCGTCTCGTGGTGGATGAGGGCGAGTTCGTGCGCGGTATCCGGTCCAACGTCATCACGCTCATCACTCCGGTACAGGAAGTGGATGGCCGAGATCGGATGGTAGACGTGTACAACCAGTCGAAGATGCTGAAGGTGCCGGGCCGCAACCTCGTGTACTGGGGGAAGTACACGGCGCACGACAACAACCGCGACGGCATGGTCGTGTCGCAGAAGATCACGCAAAACTACCTGAAGGGCTTCCTCCAGTGGCACCCGACGATCACGCATGACCTGCACGAGTCGGTGCCGTTCATGTACATCAGCACCGGTACTGGCCCCTACAACGACGAGTTCGACCCGATCACGATTTCCGAATGGCACACGCTCGCGTATCAGGAGATTACCGAGCTGACGCGTCGTGGGCTCCCGGGCGTGTGGACGCACGGCTTCTACGATGGATGGGCGCCTAACTACGTCATGGCGATCACGCAGTTCCACAACTCCACCGGACGGTTCTACGAGACGTACACGTCCGGCGGCGCCGAATGTCAGACGGTGGACCTCGGCGCTGCGCAGACGGGTCGCAGTTGGGATCGGCCGAATCCGCCGATCAACGGCGTGCGTTGGTGCATCCGCAGCAACATCAACTATCAGCAGTCAGGCGCGCTCATCGCGCTCAAGTACGTCGGGGACCACCGCACGACGTTTCTCGAGAACAACGTCGCGAAAGCGGAACGCATGATCGCGCGTGGGACCACGTCCGCGCCTTATGCGTTCGTGATTCCGCGCGACCAGCGCCACGCAGCCGAGGCGGCGGATCTCGTGAATCTGTTTCGTCTGCAGGCGGCAGAGATTCACGAGGCGACGAGCGAGTTCACTGTCGAGCGTGGAGCGCGTGTCATCGAAGACCGCGGACCGCTGCCCGCGTCGACGTCGGGCAGTACGGCGGCCGGTGCGCAGCGCACAGCGTCCGCGGACAGCTCGCGAGCGGATAGCGCGACCCGAACCACAGCCGCGTCAGGTGGCGCAGCATCGGCCGCAAACGCCGCTCGGCCAACGCAGCCCGGGGATTCAACGCAATCGGCGCGCTTGGCGGGGGCCGAAGCAGGCACACGCTCTGCCGGGCGCCCTCGGGCGACCGGCCCCGTCACTGTTCATGCGGGCGATTGGATCGTACGCATGGACCAGCCGTACACGCAGATGATCCGCACGATGCTCGCGATACAGCGTTACAAGCCGGATGATCCGTCGCCGTACGACGACACCGGGTGGACGATCGACGAGCTGCGTCACGTCGAGACGTACACCATCAGCGATTCTACGATTCTCTCCAAGCCGATGCGTCCGCTCACCAGTGACGCGGCTGTCGCGGGACGAGTGAACGGCTCAGGCGGCACCTTGCTCGTGAGGCATATCGGTGACTGGCGATCGGCCGCGCTCCCGTGGAAAGCAGGTGGGCGCGTCCTCGTCGCCGACAGTGCGTTCACGAGCAACTCGGTGAGCTACCCCGCAGGCACGTTCATCGTTGCCGATGCGCCGAAGGTTCGCGATGCAGTACGCGACCTCGGACTGGTCGCGAACGCGGTGCCTGCGGCGCCAAGTGTTCGGACGCATCCGATCTCCGTGCCGCGAATCGCGTACATCCACACCTGGCAAGAGACGCAGAACGAAGGCTGGGTGCGGTTCTCGCTCGACAAGATGGGAATTCCCTACACGTACATGGCCGACCAGAAGCTCCGGGCGCCCGGTGTGCTCGATCGGTACGACGTGGTCATCTTCCCGCACTCGGGTCAGGGCGGCATGTCACTCGTGAACGGCCGCCCGATGGTCGGGCCAGCGGTTCCGTGGAAGGCATCGGCACAGACGCCGCATCTCGGCAAATGGGATGAGACCGACGACATTCGTCCCGGCATGGGTCTGGAAGGTGCGGCACAGGTGCGACGCTTCGTCGAGCGCGGCGGATTGTTGCTCGTCGAAGGCTCCACGAGTCGGTTTCCGATGGAGCTCGGCCTAACGCCGAGCGTCACCGAGGTCCAGTCGCGTACGCTCGGTGCCCGCGGGGCCATCTTCCGAGCGGAGCAGGTGACGTCTTCGAGCCCGATTCTCTATGGGTATGATGTCAGCAAGAGTTTCCCGGTCTACTTCAATCAGACACCGCTGCTGCAAGTGCAGACTGGCGGGCAAGGACAGGGCGATGGCGGCACGGTCGACTCGACCTTCCTCGCGGCACAGGCTCGCGTGCGCCCTCGCGTGATCTTGCGTTTTGTGGATCGCGCCGACTCGCTCGGCATTTCCGGAATGCTCAACAACCCACAGGACATGCAAGGCAAGGCGGCTGTTGTGGACGCCCCCCTCGGCAACGGGCACGTCGTGATGTTCGCGATCCGTCCGTTCTGGCGATATCAGACGCAGGGTTCGTGGGCGCTTGCACTGAACGCGATCGCCAACTGGAACAGCCTCGGCGCCACCTGCTCCGGCACCCGATGCCCGAGCCCGACAGGTCGCGTCATGGACAACACGGGCGCTGACCGGCAGCACTGACCGCATGGCAATAACACAGACCATTGGACCGATGACCATCACGATCGAATACTGCACGGTCTGAACGTACGAACCGCGGGCCGCCAGGTTGGCGGCCGAGATCAGAGAGGCATTTCCGGACGCGCACGTCGAACTGATTCCGTCGGGCGGTGGACGCTTCGAGGTGAGTCGGGACGGGCAGCCTGTATTCGAAAAGTCCAAGCTCGGGCGGCACGCGCTGCCGGGAGAGGTCGTGCGCATGTTGCGAACCGCATGAGAATCGCGATCTCGACCGGCGGCGGTGACGCGCCCGGCCTCAACGCGGTCATTCGCGCAGCGGTCCTGTCGGCACTCGGTCGCGGATGGGAAGTCATCGGAATCCGGAAAGGGTTCGCGGGGCTGCTCGGTGAGGACCAGTGTGTGAGCCTAACGCGCGAATCCGTGCGCGGGATTGCCCACCTTGGCGGGACGATCCTCCGCACGACGAACCGCGGCAATCCGTTTCATTACCCGATTCGGCAGCCTGACGGATCATTCGTCGAGACCGACCGCTCGAACGAGTTGCTCGAGAACGCACGCGCCCTCGGCATCGACGCCGTCATCACCATCGGCGGCGACGGCTCGCTCGCCATCGCGCAGCGATTGCACGAATGCGGGATGAAGATTGTGGGCGTGCCGAAGACGATCGACAACGACGTGAGTGGTACCGTCACGACGTTCGGCTTCGATACCGCCGTGAACACGGCGCTCGAGGCGATCGACAAACTGCACACAACGGCCGAGAGCCACGACCGGGTCATCGTGATGGAGGTGATGGGTCGTCACGCGGGATTCATTGCGCTGCACAGCGGACTGGCCGGTACCGCCGATGTGATTCTCATTCCCGAAATCCCGTACGACATCACGAAGGTCTGCGAAAAGATCATGGAGCGTGATCGCGCTGGCAGGCACTTCTCCATCGTGGTGGCCGCGGAGGGCGCATTTTCACGCGGTGGCCACGAGTCGTCCATCGGCCAGTCGTTGCCCGGGGAGGCGCGGCGCGTTGGTGGGATCGCGGATACGATCGCGCGCGAGATTCAGACGATGACCGGCAAGGAGACCCGATCACTGGTCCTGGGTCACTTGCAGCGTGGCGGGCAACCGACCGGCTACGACCGTCTTCTGGCGGCGCGCTTCGGCGGCGCCGCCGTCCGCGCCGTGGCCGACGCGCAGTGGGGGTCCATGGTGGCGCTACAGTCCCCGCACATCGTGACGATCCCCATCGTCCAGGCTCTGGGCGAGGCAAAGCGGGTCGATCCGAACCACGATACCGTGCTCACCGCGCGGGCGACGGGTATCTCGTTCGGTGACTGACGCCGGATTATCGCGCCGAGCGCGAACTGTACCGTCGCAGAGGGGTACTTTCATACACGCTGGCGCATGTTGGCTGTCCTCATTCCCGGTTCGGTCGTCCTCATAGGCGGACGGCAGACGGAGAGACCGCTTGATTGCGCTTTCTAAAGCGTTGAATAGGATTCGGTTACGGGAAGGCGCCGACGTCGGCAAAGCGGCACCAGGTGTGCCTGTACAGTTGTCGTCGTCTTGCAGTTTTTCTGGAGCGTCAATGAAACGCAGTCTGTATGCGCTCGTGTTTGCCGCGATGGTGGCTGGTGGCGCCTCGCTGGAAGCTCAGGCGCGGCCTCAACCTCAGGACCCAAAGACATCCGTCCCGCGCACGCATCTCCCGCCGCCGGGGATGTGCCGCATCTGGCTGGAGAACGTCCCGCCGGCGCAGCAACCCGCCCCGACGGATTGCGCGAGTGCTGCCCGCAATCTGCCGCGCAACGGACGGCTCATCTACAGCGATGAGCCCCGGAATCCGCGGCTGCCGCTCGTGAAATCGTTACAGGATCCACCACCGCAGCCGCCCCCGCGCAAGTTGCCCGAGGTTCCGGAGAAAACCGTCACCCCCGATCGGAAGCCCGTGAAGCCGGATCAGCCGCGGAACCAGTAGAACCGCAGTAGTGAAGCAGGACATCTCGGCGCTAGTTCGCCGCGATGCGTGAGGCGGAGTACATTGCCCAGGCCGTCGCGAACGGAGAGCTCGATCTCCCGTCCAGCGACGGCTTCGTCTTTGCACCCCTTCGACTCGTGCTTCGACAGGTCCAGGACCGCTCGCTCCCGCCGGATCACGGCGCGTTCGTCGCCGCGGAGCCCCCAACGGGGCGCGTGATCGTCATCGCGCCCACACGCGCGGCATGCGAGACGATCGAGATCGCGCTCGGGCTGCACATCGACACGTTCCTCGAGCGCGAACACGGTGAGGAAGTCCGCGCGCTCGCACGTGACGGCCGCCCCTTCGGGATCGTGGCCGGCACCGGTACGGGAAAAACGCTCGCCGTCAGACCCATCGCGGAGGAAATCCTTCGCGCTCCCCTCCGCGTCGGGGTGGTGAACCGCGAGCGCGAGGCCACGCCGGAGACACCGACGTGGAACGTGATCATCGTCACAACCGGCATCGCGCGCCGCTGGTTCCAGGACGGCGACATCCTGAAGAACGACACGCTCATCGTCGACGAGATCCATCAGACGTCGGCTGAGCTGGAACTCTGTCTGGCGCTCGGAAAGCGCGTTGGATGCCGGTTCATCTGGCTATCGGCCACGGTCGACCCGACGTTCTATGCGCGGTATCTGAACTCCACCGCCGTGGTGCAGAGCTTCGCGTTCGATCCGAAGCGGGCGGCGTCGGTGAAGGTGGTCCGCGAGCAGCCGGTTCAGTTCCTCAACGACAAGTTCCTCCAACAGGTCGTTAGGCAGCAGCGCGGCGTCGGGATGTTCCTGCCGACGCGAGCCTCCGTGGAGGAGGCTGCGCGCTATGTGGCTGATCGGTTCCCGCGTATCACGAGCGCGTTCTATCACGGCGGCGAGCCGATTCGCATCATCCGTCCGTTCCTCGAAGATGGGGCGGAGAAGCCGTTTTTTCTCTCGATGACCGCTGCCGGGCAGTCCGCTCTGAACGTGAAGGGCCTCGATACCGTCATCATCGATGACACGCGGTTCGCGAACATCATCGAGCGCGGAAAGAACGTGCTGACGCGCCTGCACCTCGGCGCGAACGAGATCCTCCAGATGGCTGGCCGCGTACACGGCCGCGTGGAGGGTGGGCGGGTGTTCATCCTGTCCGACCGTGACATCGATTTCTACGCGTTACGCCCAACAGAGCCCGAGTTCCAGCTCGCCGGTGATTCCGAACGCGTCGCGCTCACGTGTGCCGACCTCGGTGTGCGCGCGGACGAGCTGGACCTCCCGATCGCGCTCGACAGGCGCGCGTATCGCGAGGCCGTAGCCCATCTGGAATCGCGCGGTATCATCGAAAACGGGCGGCTGTCGCGTTACGGCAAGCTGGTCGAGGCGCTGCCGGTGGACCGGCCATGGGCGGAATTGGTCGTCAATGCGGACGACGACATGATTCCGTATCTCGCCGTGATGAGCTCGATCGAGTCGCTGCACCGCATGACGCGCGAGGATCGCGATCTCGAGGGGCTGATCGTCGCGGGGAGCGATCACCTCACGGCCTACAACGTGTACGCCGAAGCGTTCACGAGCGCCGGCTACATGGGGGAAGTCTACGGACTGCCTCGGCATCTGTTCGACGAGCGCATCGAGGAGTGGGCTGAGCAGCGCGGCGTGCTGGTGAAGGCGATCGAGGACGCCGCGCTCGCGATGGCGAGCGTCTACCGCGGCGTCGGCCTGCCGCTCCCGGATCACCTCTCGTATGCGCGCGAAGACACGCGCAGACGCTTCGCCGACCTGCTCGCGCGCTTCATGCCGTTCGACCTCGTGATCGACGAGCAAACGGCCGACGGCGACGAAGCCCGCGTTTCAAAGACGAGCGTGTGTGGCAGCTGGGGACCGATCGCCGGAGAGCTTCGCTACTTTGCTGACCGATTCGGTATCCCTCGCGCGTCGATCGAGGGTACGCAGATCCCGCCCGAGCTCGTGCAGCGTTATGCAACCCGCGGGGCGGGCGAAGTCGTCTACGATCCGCGCCGGAAGCACGGGTCGCTCGCGCTCCGACGAACGCTGCAGTACCACGGCTTCGAGCTCGATCGCGAGTACGAGCCGCTGGACGAGTTCCCGCCCGAGCTCGAGGATCGCATCAGATCCTTGCTCGCCGATTCGCTCGCGCGTGGCGAGGCGCGCCATCCCGCGCTCAAGCGGCATCGCTCCGTCATCGAGGAGATCCGCGAGGTCTATCGACGCTCAGGGGCCGCGACTCCGCGCCTTGGAGTGGCGGAGCTCACGCCGCTCTACGAGCGCGCACTGGGGGGTGTGCGATCGATGGACGAATTTCGGGCGTCGCAGCTCCCGATCGACTTTGATGCCATCGTCGCTCCAGACGTGCGAGCGACCTTCCTCGCGCTGCCGGATGCCGTCGACGTCCGCGGTCGCACTGTTCCCATCGACTACGACGTCGAGGACGTGAGCGGAACACCGCGTGGCGTCGCGAGGCTGCGCCTGCCGGAGAAGCTCGCGCGGACGATGACGGAAGAGGAGTTGCCTGCGCTCGATCGCCCGATTCGCTTCACGGTGCTTCGTGGGCCGCGTGGGGCCGTGCGCGCGACGACACTCGCCGAGCTGCAGGACCTGCTCGACCGCCCGTGGTCGCCGGATGAAGTCGTGCGCGACGAGCCGTCGACGGACCTCACGCCGCGCGATGAACGGCGGGTTCGCGAGCTTGCCGGCGAGTTCCGCCGTGACAAGCGCCCGCCGCGGGGCAGGGCGGCGCGGCGCGGCGATGGCAGTGGACCGCGGCATCGAGGTCCCGGCGGTGACGGCTCGCCGCCGCGCGGCCGAGGTCCCGGCGGAGCGGCCCCGCGCGGGCGTCGGCGCCGCGGCCGCTAGGGGCAGCCGGGACCGGGCGTCAGTCGTTAGGCGTGTCCGGCTGATCATCGCGAACGACCGCCTGGTACGACTCGGTCTCGTACGGCTCGAATCCACGCGCGAGGTAGTTAGGCAGTGCTGCCGGTGAGTCGAGCGTGCACGTGTGCAGCCACACGCGCTCGGCGCCGAAGGCCCACGCAGTCTCCGCCGCGCGAGAGAGCAGGTGCTTGCCGAGCCCCCGGCCGGTGAACGCGGCCGTCAGGCCGAAATACACGATCTCGACGCTGTCGTCCGCGTGACGCCGCAGCTCGAAGAATCCTGCCGGGGTATCGTCGTGGTACAGCACCCAGAGCGCCACATCGGGTGACTCGAAGTGCGCCCGCAGCTCGCTGTCAGAGAGCGAGTTGCGATCGTGCCACTGATGGGCGTGGCCGACGTCGTGATACAACTCCCTGAATAGCCGGATGTCGCCGGGCGCCATGCGTGCGAGACGCAGGGCGGGGTCGTCGCGCGTTGCGGAGCGGAGGGCGTTCGGTGAGCATAGCTCGAGATACGTGCGGACGACCCTAACGAGGCTCACGCGTTGCTGCGGACGCGCGTCAGCGCAGCTCGCGCACAGCCGGCGGTGAGAGCATCACCGAGTCCGGCGCCACGACGCCCTTGCTCGATTGCTGGAGCTGTACGTCGTCGGGCCGAGCATCGTCCAGCGGGTCTCCCGCCTCACGCCTGCGGACGCGGTGCCGGGCGGCCTTCGCGCGATTCCCACAGGTGGCCATGTCGCACCAGCGACGTCGCCCATTCTTCGTTCCATCGTAGAACACGCGAGGACAGCGGCTGTCGGCGCATCGTCGGATCCTGGACAACTCGCCGATCACCAGCGCATCGGCGGCGCTCTCGACGACCGGAATCAGCAAGCCGGCGAACGCGTCACCCACTGGTACGAAGCTGCGCGCGAACGTCCCGTCGCTCTTTGGCTCGAGTCTGCGTGTTCCCGCGCTGCGGCCCAGGATGCGATTGATCTCGGTGAGCGTGTCGATCCGCGCTTTCTCGGTGTTGTGTCCGCGCTCGGCGAGTGCGCGCAGCGACGCCCGAACGCGACGCGCATCCACGAGTGCTGCTCCAGCGCCAGACGGTTGCTGCTGCGCGCGACGTCGCAATCCAGCGGCACGCTCGGCGTCGAGCACATTCGCGGATTCGAGCCACTGCACGAACGTCTCGAACTCACGGAGCGCGTCGAACCTCACGCCGCGACGCAGATCGTCGGTGTTCACGAAGTCGAGCCACAGTCGTTCGCCGATGAAAATGAATGGCGTGCCCTCGCGCCGCGTCGATGGCGGCGACTGAGCACTGTCGGCAAGCGTGGGTTCGAAGCGAGGCTCGAGCATGCGCGGCAAAGCTTACGCCCACTCTGGAAAACCGGCAAGCAGGTCCGCGAGGAAGCTCGCGCGTTCGCGTCAGGCGATCGTGGGCGTCGGCCGACCGGCGACGCTAGATTTCCGCCGTCCAGCGCC
>Ga0070669_100003658_pt1 | contig 11087 bp, 8 predicted proteins | sample KBSS53metaG_FD_64680 | JGI IMG/M metagenome (GOLD analysis project Ga0070669, IMG submission 64680) | Switchgrass rhizosphere microbial communities from Kellogg Biological Station, Michigan, USA - KBS S5-3 metaG | ecosystem: Host-associated > Plants > Roots > Rhizosphere > Soil ... | reverse complement strand
CATCGGAATACTCTGCCGCCGACTATTAATTACGTGAACCCGGATCCGGATTGCGATCTCGATTACGTACCGAACGAGCCACGTCCCGCTGAAGTGGAGTACGTGCTATCGAACAGCTTTGGCTTTGGCGGTACGAATGCGGCATTGTTGTTTAAGCGGTACAGCGAATAGTCGACGGCGTGACAAAACAGTCAGTACCGAAACGCGGTAGCGTCGGGTCCGCGTTAGATGAGTGGTCGTCGCCATGGACCTTGACCCGACGCTATCCCGACGTGTCGGGATACTGACCGTTCGCCACTCCACTGAGCGATAGGGCATAGACGCAGACATGAAAATAGTTGTTCTCATGAAACAGGTCGCGAACAAAGACGCGATCCTGCGCATTAATAAAGAAGCAACCTGGATTGAAGAAGCGGATCTCTCGTTCGAAGTCAGCGAGTCAGACGGGTACGCCCTTGAAGAAGGCCTGCGCGTTCGCGAGAAACTCGGAGGTGAAGTTGTTGTAGTTTCGATGGGTCCCCAGCGCGTCAAGAGCGTGATCAAAGACGCACTCGCTCGTGGCGCCGATCGTGCCATTCATATCGTCGGCGACAACCTCGCACATCTTTCACCTTACGCAGCCGCCGGTCTGCTGGCTGACGCGATTCGCGATGAGAAACCGGATCTCGTTATGACGGGCCTTCAATCGGATGATTATGGCTACGGCCAGACGGGCGTGATCGTCGCTGAGCTTCTCGGATTGCCACATGCGACGATTGTCATTGAAGTCGATGCCGCTGCTGATAAGTTTCGGGTAAAGCGCGAACTCGAGAGTGGTTGGTATCAGTGGTACACGATGTCGCTGCCCGCGCTCCTGACCATTCAATCGGGCATCAGCCAGATTCGCTACGCCACCTTGAAGGGCATCATGGCGGCGAAGAAGAAAGAGATAAAAGAAGTCACTCCTTCAGCTGATGCCACGTCGCGTCCGTCGCACCAGAAAATTGAAAAGATCTATCTGCCGCAGAAGATGAAGCAGACGCAGCTGCTTGGCAATGGCGACGCGAAAGTTGGCGCGGCGGAACTCGCACAGAAACTTCATACAGAAGCACGGGTCATCTAGTTAATTACTATGAGCGTTGGAATCCTTGTTTTCATAGAACATCGTGATGGGGTCGCGAACAAGGCCTCTTTGGAAGGTATTACAGCCGCACAGTCTCTCGGGTCACAATTGCAGCAACAGGTAACGGCCGTTGTGCTCGGATCAGACGTCAACGACCTGGCCCAGCAAATCGCCGCCTACGACTTCCAGAAAGTAGTCCACGCGAAGAATGCGAAGCTCGCAGACTACACTCCCGATGGTTACGCAGACGCGATGGAACGCGTTGTTCGTCAGCTGGATCCGGCATTGGTGCTAATGACGCACACGTATCTTGTTCGTGACTTCGCTCCAAAACTTGCCGCGCGCTTCAAGAAGTCTCTGATTAGCGACTGCATTCGCGCCAACGTCGACGGCGGTAAGGTTGGCTTCACACGTCGCATCTTTCTAGGCAAACTCGACGCGGATGTTTCGTCTGATGGTGAAGCGCCGGTGTTTGCGACCTTCCAGTCTGGTGCGTTTCGCGCAGATCAAGCAGCGAAGGGAAGTGGCGCGCCGGTCGAAGCAATGGACGTTGAGGTGGGCGAAGTGCGAATGGTGCCCGAAGCGCCGTTCCAGGAAGTGAAGCAGGCTGTCGACTTAACCAAGACCGACGTGATTGTTGCGGTTGGTCGTGGAATCAAGAGTAAAGATAATCTGGTGCTGGCTGAGAAACTGGCAGAAGCGCTTGGTGGAGATCTAGCAGCGTCCCGTCCAATTTGTGACGCTGAATGGTTACCGATTGATCGTCAGATTGGTTCGTCTGGACAGACGGTCGCGCCGAAGCTTTACATTGCGCTCGGCATCTCAGGTGCGATTCAACACTTGGTTGGCATGAAAAACTCAGGGACGATTGTCGCTATCAACAAAGATCCTGAGGCTCCCATCTTCGATATTGCAGATTATGGGATTGTTGGCGATCTCTTTGAAGCTGTTCCGGTCCTCACTGAAGAGATCAAGAAGATCAAAGGCAGTTAGCGCCAGCAAAGAGCTCAACCATCCCTTCCGTGCTCAACGTACAAAACGTCAGAGATCAAGCTTCACGAAATAACTCAAGTGAACAAATTGCAAGTAAGGAAGGGCGGTTTACCCCCGCTCAAGATCCAAATCAGCTCAACGTTGACGGGAAATGAATCTGAGCGGGGGTAAACCGCCCTTCCCAACCTGCAATTTAACTGACTTGAGTTATTTCAATGAAAGTTGAGTGCTGTTCTTTCGCACGTTGATTTGTTCAGTGGAATGGGCATCTCATTAAGAGCCGCCTGACAGTCGCTGCATCTCCTGAACAATCTCATCGGGCTTCCACTCGTTGCCGCTGTAAACCTTTGCCACCTTTCCATCCGGACCGATAATCACAGTCTTTAAGGTGTGAACGATCTGATCGCTGCCCTCGTAATATCGCAAACCAAAAAACTGCGCCACGCCCTTCACCTGGTCCTTTGTGCCGGAAGCGAATTCCCAATGCGCGAACGTTTCGTTTTGATAACGCTCCGTGTGCGCCGCTCCGTAGCTACGCAGGACCTCTGGGGTGTCGTACCCGGGATCAATGCTGATGCTAAGCAAATGTGTCCTGTCATAAATCGAGGATTGCTGCTGAAGCTGCTTATCAACAACGGCGAAGTTGTTGCTCATTAACGTGCAGTACTCCGGCACTGGACAGCGTGTGTAGATAAACGTCAGAAGCAACGTCTTACCCCGATAGTCGTGAAGTTTTATCTGCTTACCATTCTGATTCACCAGTCCGTAGTTCGGCACTTCATCGCCCACGCCAGCCTCCACGACTCCTGGCGCAGAGGCAGCATTCGTACTCTGTTTCCTGATTACAAGATTCTCCAACCACGATTGCGAACCATCGACGACAAGAATTGCTGACACTTCATCTTCGGGTGCGAGGATTTGCAAATCGGCATCGCTGGGAACGGTAAATGGCATCGTCATGGCTGGCATAAAGTCTTTCACATCTTCATGCGCAATTGTGACCAAATGCTTGTCGGGTTCGACCGCGACGACTTTGCCTTTGAGCTCGTACTTCTTTTGATTCGCCGTAGTGTCGCGACAGCCGGTAATGGCTGCGATGAAAATAAGAGCAATTAAAATGTATCGGTTCATAAGAGCTATTTTAGACACCACCCGCTTTAGCGGCGTGGAGTTTCAACTTCGACCTACACAACCTTGCCTATTTCGTTTTCGCAGTTTCGATTGCCGGCGCGCGGAAATAAAACTCTAGTCGAAACAATTCAAATTGGATTTCCGCGCGCCGGCAATCGAAACTGCTCAATACAAAGTAGACGACCCATGTGTAGGCTGAAATTGAAACTCCACGCCGCTAAAGCGGGTGGTGTCTCAATTATTCCTTACCCTACTAGAGATCTGACAGTTCATCGGCTTGTCGGCTGCAGCTGTGCATCATAGAGTCGCTGATAACTCCAGAAGTTCGACATCACACGATACACATAGTCTTTACTTTGAGTGAAACCGATCTCGGGAACGTAGCGCTCGGGCTCGTTTGAACGCGAACGGGCCATCCAACGAGCCATATTGTCAGCGCCGCCATTGTAGGAAGCAGCGACAGCCTCGGGCTGATTGGGAAACTGCTGAAACAAGGTGCTGAGATATTGTGAACCGAACAGCATCGCCGTATCGGCCTCGTAGAGATCGTCCTGACTAAAATTGGAAAGCTTCAACTGCGCCGCGACTTCGTTTGCTGTCGAAGCGATAAACTGCATCATGCCGCGCGCGGCGGCGACTGACTTCGCATCGGCCTGAAACCGCGACTCCTGCCGCGCGATTGAAAGCACAAACCTTGGATCGACATTTCGCGGCGTTGCATGCTTCAAAAGCGATTCGCGATAAGGCACGGGATAGAGCAGTTCGACGAGCTGCCGCGGTGCCAGCTCCACAACATAGTCCGCCGGAACTGTGCGCCAGTATTGCTCGGCGAATCGAACTGCCCGGTTCGGTAATCCATTCCCCTGCAATGAATGCACCGCGACCGTGTAGTCTTCGTCAGTCAATGTTGGACCAGACTTTGGCGGCGCATTGCTGGTTTGTGGACTGACGCTCGCTAACGGCGCCGCCGTGGTACGAGCCGCCAGAAATTCCGGAATTCCTTCATCGTAAAGACCAAGTGCTAGAAGCTGGTTTGCCAGACTACGGTGCGCGTTACTGTCGGTGGATTCTTCTTTAACCAGTGAGACGATGTTAAAGGTCCGCAGCTGATACGCCGGAAGCTTTGCGTATATGTCGCGTAGTTTTGTTAGAACCTCGTTGCGAGCGGTTGGATCGGTAGTGATTCGGAGAAGATTATGAGCGGCCATGCGAGCGCGATCGAAATCACCATCGTCAGTCGCATTCTTAATTGCCGCTAACATCGGCTTTTGCTTCGCGTCGATCACGGCGCGAGTTGGCTCAGTGGTGGCGAGCTTAAGCAGCCTTAGAGTCGCACGTGTGCCGTAGTAGTCATTCCGACCGTCCGAAATCTCCAGATACGCGGTCATAGCCGCGTCAAGGTCCCCGAGCTGTTCTTTTGCGTATGCACGGAGGAAGTTGACCTCAGCTTCTGTTGTTCCACCCGGCACGCGCGTTCCACCAAGATCCGACAATCGTTGCAACTCGGAAATGTCTTGAAGAACATCTGGCCACGAGTTCTGCGCGAGATCGATTCGTAATTTGGCAAACAGTGCCAGCGTTGCGCCGATATCGCCCTTGAACCGGGTGCGCGTTTGCTGAACCCAATCCAAGGCCTCTTTGTACCTGCCGGCTTCATGAAGTGCGTCGATGATGTTTAGATAAGGTCGCTCAAGGTTTGGGCCATCGCTGAATCGATCAATCAACGTTTTGTAAGCCGCAACCGCATCATCGGTTCGCTTCATTCGAACGTAAGTCGATCCGAGAAACCCCAGGGCGTCGCGTGCGCTTTGGTTTTGCGGGAATTGATCCGCGAGGTGTTGGAAGTAGATGATTGCCTCTGGGTATCTGCTCTCCAGGTACAATCCACGCCCCAGTTGGTACAAGGCATTTGGTATCGTTGGATTTTGTGGGTTCTGTCGCACTATCGCTTCGTAGTGAAGGCGGGCGCCAGCGAAGTCTCGATTGAATTGATACACCGATGCGCGCAAGAGCCGGTCAGCTTCCGAGAGTTGCGGCGCACCAGCAGTCTTTTCCATCTGATCAAGCTCGCGAGTCGCCTGTAAAGCGAAGTCGTCAGGTCGCGACGCGTCAGGCATTTGCGTCAGGATCTTTAAGAACATGTCGCGCGCCTCGGGTGTTTTACCGGAACGCTGAAGTGATTGCCCGATCAATAGTTGACTCTGACGTGCATTTGGAACGTTCTTAGAGGCGATACCCAGGCGAGCACTTGTGGCGGCTGCAGCGAAGTCTCCGCTCTCAAAAAAGCTTTCCGTGAGTCGTAATGCAGCAGCATCGTACAGCAAGCTGCCTGGTGAAGATGCAACGAGTCGCCGCAAGTGTTCGCGCTCCTGGGTTAGATCACCCGTAGCACGGGCCATTCGCGAAAGGTGCCACAGTGCGTACTCAGCCAGTCGTGCATTCCGCGCCACAACCGATTGATATGAAGCTGCTGCGACGGCAACGTCGCCGGTTTTTTCGGATGCTCGCGCGAGGAGATAGTCGTAATTCTTTGCTTGAAAGCCGTTGGGATCTGACCCGCGTACCTTGGTTACCTCGGAAACAACGCTGGACCAGTTTCCTTGTGCGACCCCTGCACGAATCGGATCGTTAGTCGACTGTGCGCGGGTGACTGTTGCTGTGAATAGAAGAAATAAGACTAGAAGTTTCGTTTTGAGTGCCATCGACAGGATTATGAGCGAGCGCAGAACAAATTGCCAAACAGAGAGATCTTGAGTGGCGAACAGTCAGTACCGAAACGCGGTAGCGTGGGTCCGCTTACACTTCACTCGATCTTATAGCAAACAGACCCGCCGCTATCCCGACGTGTCGGGATACTGACTGTTCGCCACAAGGACTATTGAAATCTGTGCTAATCTTTTCCGGAAACTATGGTTGCTGAAAACATTCAAAAACGAGCACAAGTGCTCGATGGCGCGGTTGTCGCCGAAAAAATCAAACAGGAAGTTAAGTCCGAGATTGAGCAGATGCGTGAAAAGCATGGTGTTCAGCCGGGCTTAGCTGCCGTGCGCGTTGGTGATGATGCAGCGTCAGCGGTTTATGTGAAGAACAAAATTCGCGCGTGCGAAGAAGTTGGTATTCGTTCTGAGCATCACGCACTGCCAGAGTCGACGACTAGCGATGACTTGCTGTCACTTATTCAGAGCTTGAATTCTCGAGAAGATATCGACGGTATCCTGGTGCAGCTACCGTTGCCAAAAGGAATAGACGAAACCCGGATCATCGAAGCTGTTTCGCCGGAGAAAGACGTCGATGGTTTTCATCCCGTAAACGTCGGAAAGCTCGCGATGGGACGACAATCCTTTGTGCCATGCACTCCCGCGGGCATTATCGAATTGCTCGACTACCACTCGATCGGAATCCGCGGAGCTGCAGCGTGTGTCGTGGGCCGAAGTCAGATTGTCGGTCGACCGATGGCCCAACTCCTTTTGCAACGGGATGCAACGGTAACCATTTGCCACTCGCGAACCAGGGATCTTGCGGCGGTGACCTGTGAAGCCGATCTGTTAATCGTCGCTATCGGACGCGCAGGAATGATTGGCAAAGAGCACATCAAGCCAGGCGCAACTGTAATTGATGTAGGGATGAACAAACTTACTGAGGCTGCAGAGGTTCAGGCATTGTTCGGAAGTGATGCGGAGTCGCGACTGAGCGTACTCACGAAACGCGGCTACACACTTGTGGGCGACGTGAATCCGTTTGAAGCAGATCAAGTTGCAGGGAAGCGCACACCGGTGCCTGGAGGCGTCGGGTTATTGACGGTAGCGATGCTGATGAAGAACACGCTGATGGCGGCCAAACTAAGAAGGTGCACAGATTGATTCGATTTCGGAATTCGGATTTCGGATTTCGTGTTCTTAAGTTACTCAAAATCGGGGAGAGGGTAGGGTAAGCAGTAACTTGTAAACGCATGGTTCAGAACACAAAATCCGAAATCCGAAATCCCAAATCCGAAATCGACGCTGGTGACATTAGTGGTTCTCGATCATAAAGATGCTTCGCGTAGGACTGACAGGATCGATTGCGGTTGGCAAGTCCTACGTCTCTTCTGTTTTTGCTGAACTCGGCTGTCACGTACTTGACGCCGATCAAACCGCGCGCGAAGTCGTTGAGCCGGGAAGCGAGGGGCTCGCTGCTGTCGTGGAACATTTCGGCTCAGAGGTGTTGACTGACGCTGGCAGACTAGATCGACAGCGTTTAGGCGAATTAATATTTGCTGACGCGCACCAAAGGCAACTGCTCAATTCCATTCTCCATCCCTTTATTATTGCAAAGCAGGATGAAGTGATGCGCGAATGGGAACAATCGGACCCGGATGGTGTCGGTATTGTTGATGCAGCTCTTATGATCGAGTCGGGTGGCTACCAGCGATTCGACAAGCTAATCGTCGTACACTGTCGTCCGGAGGTTCAACTTGAGCGTCTAATGCTGAGAACGGGTCTGTCACTTTCCGAGGCACAACAACGAATCAGCTCACAAATGCCCCAGGAAGAAAAACAGCGGTACGCAGATTATTTGATCGATACGTCAGATGGCTTCGAGAGCACACGGGAGCGCACCGTTAAGGTTTATCAGAAACTGCGCGAAATCGGTCGAGCGTAATGGTGATACGTCAGAAGGAACACAGGGCGTTTAGACGAATGGCCAAGTGGCGCACGGTCGCGGCGTTTACAATTCTGCTGGGTCTCGCCTTGTTGCACGTGGGGTGTTTCGGCGAGGAAACTCCGACAACGTACTACGGCAAGATCCTCGTTCCGCGTATCCAGGAGTTTCGCTGGAGTGATGGCGGAATTCCGCAGACATTCGATCCAGCCTTTGCTTCCGCACCTCCAGACACAGATGCAGTTAGAGCGCTGTTTGAAGGTTTGACTGATTACGATCCCCAGACTTTGCAGCCGGTGCCGGGCGTGGCAACACGTTGGGAATCGTCGCCTGACAATCGAACCTGGACGTTCTACCTTCGGGAAGACGCACGTTGGTCCAACGGTGAACGCGTCACAGCCGGCGATTTTGTTCGCTCCTGGGAGCGCACGTTCAGAATTGGTCCACTCGCACCGCACACAGGACTCCTTGCGAATCTGGAAAGCAGCGCGGCTGATTCGAATCGCGGGACGACGAACAAAGACTCTGAAGCGACTCCCAGTCGTTCACCTTCGACTGTGCGACTTGGCGTGGAAGCGGTTGGCGATCATGTGCTTCGCGTGCGTTTGCGGCGTTCCGATCCGGGGTTCCCGTCTCTTGTTGCGCATCCGGTGTTTCGGCCAGTGAAGATTGTTGAGCCCACGCAAACGCGGCGCCTGGAGCCAGTGGATCTTGTTTTCAACGGCGCGTTCCTCCTTGCTGCGACTCAGCCAGACCGTGTGCTGCTGGAACGTGCGAAAACTTACTGGGACGGCGCCTCAGTTTCTTTGCAGCGAGTCGCGTTTGTAAATTCTCCGAACGCTGAAGTCGCTCTTGCTGCATATCAGGCAGGTGAAATTGATGCGGTTACGAGCGCGGCTTTCGAACCGTTAGCGCTCAAGTTACTAACACCGTACAAGGATTTTCGCCGCTCAACCTTTGGCGCGCTCACTTACTACAGCTTCAACCTCTCAAAAGCCCCATTCGACGACGTTCGCGTCCGTGAAGCCCTGGCAATATCAATCGATCGCGAGCGTGTCAGCATAAATGATTTGGGTGGAGCAACTGAGGCAGCGGGAAAATTTCTACCGCCGCAGATCGCCGGAGCTGAACCCGTAGTTGCGAAGAACGATTTGCTGGAACAGGACGTCGAACGCGCTCGCAGCTTATTGTCCGACGCGGGCTTTCCGAACGGCGAAAAATTTCCCGTGATCAGGCTGTTAATCAACCGAAACGAACAGCAGAAGATCGTTGCGCAGTCGATTGCGTCAATGTGGGAAAGCGTGCTTGGTATTAAGACTGAGATCGTTATTAAGAACTGGGACGAATACGAAATCGCGTTGAAGACGAACGACTACGATGTCGTACGTCGAGGTGTGGTTATGCAGACACCCGATGAACTAACGAATCTCCGGCTGCTTTTTCCGATCGAGCCGACTCTGGCGGCCAATACTGGGCCGAACAGTTCCTCGAACAATCCTTTGCCGCCAGCGGCAGGAAAGAGCGAGGTGACCGCGATAGATTCTGAATCACAGGCATTGAAAGAATTGAAGGCGATGCCGATCTACTTCGCTTCATCTTATTCGTTGGTGAAACCCTACGTGTCAGGCTTCGATGCGAATGTTTTGGATGCCCCCTCACTCAAACGGACCCGCATCAACACAAGCTGGACGCAGCCAAAGCCATAACAGCGAGATTCCTCGCGATGATCCTTCCTGACAATCAAGCCAATCGGGAGCGCGCTGCAAGAACGATAGCCGCGGGCGGTCTCATCGCTTTTCGCACCGACACGTTCTACGGCCTGGGCGCCGATCCCTTCAATCCTCCGGCGGTAAGACAAATCATTGACCTTAAAGGCCGCGAAGCAAAACCAATACTTCTGCTGGTTTCTGATCTTGAGGAGTTAGATCGCTTCATTGTCGATCAAACTGAGCAGTTCAAACTGCTGGCAAGGTCCTTCTGGCCTGGTCCATTGACGATTGTTTCTACCGCCAACACCGGTCTCTCAAATGATCTGACTGCCGGGACAGGCACGATTGGAGTGCGTTTGCCGGGCGGCGATTCTCTCAGGGATCTGATCAGGCTCTGCGGGGGCGCATTGACTGCGACCAGCGCAAACCTTACAGGCTCGCCACCAGCACGCAACGCAGTCGAGGTCGCGCATTATTTTCAGTCCGGATTGGAAATGATTCTCGATAGCGGAGAAACAACTGCCACATCTGCGTCTACTGTCTTGGATGTAACGACAGGAGTTCCTCGACTAATTCGTGAAGGAGAGATTTCGAGGGCGCGTTTAGAAGAGGTGCTTGGACCGATTGAGTAAGACCACCGACCTGAAGTCCGTGCTCTCGCTATTTTGTGACGGTCACGTTTCGGACAAAGCTCCAATCGCCGCTCGCATTAACCTGGATGTTATCGACGTTCTTCCGGGCGATGACTATGTTTGCCTGATACCACAGCGGGAAGACTGGCAGGTCGCGACTAACGATCGCCTGAATCCTGGAGTAGAGGTCGTGGGCCTTCTGCCGGTCGAATGTATTGACCGCTTCCTCCAACAATGCATCAAGTTCTTTGTTGCTGTAACGGCTCCGATTTCTCGACGCCCGAGTCTCAGTTGGAATCTCTGAAGTGGCAAATAAGTCCTTGTAGAAGATCGGATCCTGGTTGCCGCCGACCCACTGGCTGTAGGAGATCTGGAAATTGCCTCGGCGGAGTTCGTCAAAGAAAGTGTTCTGTTCAGGAGTTGCAATCTCAACCGGAATGCCAACGACTTTAAGGTAGTTCTGGATCACGCCAGCGTAGTTGCGGCCAGCCGCGCTACTGCCCGATACCTTGTAGATAATCGGTTTTGAAAACCGCATTTGTGGTCCGTCCCCATCCGGATCCTTGAAGCCCGCCTCGTCGAGCAGCCTCTTCGAAGCGGCAGGATCGTAAGAATAAGTTTGGCCTGGCGTGTAGGCCCATGATTCTTCTGGAATGATCGAATGAGCAATTTTCCCGTAGCCTTGGAGCAAGTTCTTAATCATGCTCTCGCGATCGATCGCGTAGGCAATTGCCTGCCGCACTTTCACGTTATCGAGTGGCGATGAAGATGTGTTAATGGTGAGCAGGTTGACATTCGAACCATTAAATTGAAGAACTTTGAGATTTGGATGTTGGCCCAACTGCTTTGCCGCGTCGGGTGAAAGGCTGGTTGGGAGAG
>Ga0070669_100003654_pt1 | contig 11092 bp, 10 predicted proteins | sample KBSS53metaG_FD_64680 | JGI IMG/M metagenome (GOLD analysis project Ga0070669, IMG submission 64680) | Switchgrass rhizosphere microbial communities from Kellogg Biological Station, Michigan, USA - KBS S5-3 metaG | ecosystem: Host-associated > Plants > Roots > Rhizosphere > Soil ... | reverse complement strand
CCACGGCGGGCATGGCGTCCAGCACGTCACGCCAGCCGCGCCACGACCGCACGCCGATCTGCGTGATCACCACGTCGTCGGCGGCCAGGCCGAGCTCGCGACGTACGGGCGCCCCGTCCACGCCGGGGTGGAAGCACTCGACGTCGGTGCCCGAGTAGATCACCGAGATCTTCTCGGCCGGTACGCCGGCTGAAACCAGCCCGCGCTTGATGGATTCGCAGACGGCGACGATGGCGTGAATGTGCCGGTTCGTGTAGCCGACGCGGCGGGTTGCGCCGTCGATCGGAAAGCTGACGCCCCGATTGAGGACCAGCAGCGCCCGGGCGCCCATCAACCCGGCGAGCAGGGTCAGCGTGCGCGCGCGTCCCTTGTGCGCGTGGGCGATCTGGATCCGCTCCTGGCGGATGAGGCGGGCCAGCCGCCACGCCGCGCGCGGATCCCAGGCCCGGCGCATGACGATCGCCGCGTGAATGAGGCCGGCCTCCGCACAGCGCGCCGCCCAGGTCTCGCTCGGCGGCGTGGCGATGACGACGCGATGTCCGCGGCCGGCCAGGCCGCGCGCGAGCTCCCACAGCTGGATGGCCGCGCCGGTGAAGAAGTCGCCCTTCGGATAGATCTGCAAGATCCGAAGGGGGCCGCTCGTCATCAGGCTCCGAAGAACTCTCTGATCGCCGCCGCCACGGTGTCGATCTCGTCCTCGGTGTGTCCGGCCGAGATCGGCAGCGTCAGGATCTCGTCCACCAGGCGTTCGGTCTCGGGCAGGGGCGGTCCCGCGAAGCGCTCGGCGGCCGGCTGCCGGTGGCTCGGCACGGGATAGTGGATGCCGGTCTGAACGCCCCGAGATTTCAGAAAGCTCGCCAGCTCGGCGCGCCGCGAGGTGCGCACCACGTAGAGATGATAGACGTGGCGCGCCCCGGGCCGCTCGGCCGGCCGCTCGAGCGGCAACCCCGCCAGGGCGTGGTCGTAGCGCGCGGCCAGCGCCCGGCGCCGGTCGTTCATGGCGTCGAGGCGGCCCAGCAGCACGCGGCCGACGGCGGCCTGGATCTCGTTGAAGCGCAGGTTGAAGCCGATCTCGGAATGCAGGTCCTTGCTCAGCCGGCCGTGGTCGCGCAGCCGGCGACACCGCGCGGCGATCTCGTCGTCGCTGCTCACCACGACGCCGCCGTCGCCCATCACCGTGAGGTTCTTCGAGGGGTAGAACGAGAACACGCCCGCGCGTCCGAACCCGCCGACCCGCCGGCCGCGCCAGGCGGCGCCGTGCGCCTGCGCGCAGTCCTCCAGCAGCCAGACGCCCAGCCGGGCGGCCAGCTCGCGGACGGCGTCGAGATCCACTGGCTGGCCATAGAGGTGCACGGGCATCACCCCGACCGTGCGCGGCGTGGCCTTGGCCGCGGCGTCGGTGGGATCGAGACCGTAGTAGCGGTCGACGTCCACGAAGACCGGCGTGGCCTCGGCGCTGCAGATCGCCTCGATGGTCGGAAACGCTGTGTGCGCGGGCACGAGGATCTCGTCGCCCGCCTTCACTCCGTGGGCGTGCAGCGTGAGCCAGAGGCCCGCGGTGGCCGAGCTGGTGAGGACGGCGTGGCGGACGTCGAGGTAGGCCGCCAGCTCCGCCTCGAAGCGCCGGCACTCGGGACCAAGGATGTACTGGCGGGAGTCGATGACGGCGAGGACGGCCTGCTTGATCTCATCGTCCACTGGCGGGCGCGACAGCGGGATCACGCCCACTGTCGATCACGCTCCGGCAGGAGGCGTCGCCAGTCGCTGATACTTGCCCCGGAAGTAGAGCAGGGGATGCTCGCCGAACACGCGCGCGGTCTCGACCCGGCCCACGAAGATCGTGTGGTCGCCGGCCACGTGCGCGTTCACCGTGGTGCACTCGAGCTGGGCCAGGGCGCCCTCCACCAGGGGCAGTCCCAGCTCGCTGATGCGGTGCGGGATCTCGTCGAACTTGTCCAGCCGCGTGGTCGCGAACCGGCGCGACACGTGCTCCTGGTCGTGGCCCAGGACGTTCACCGCGAACCGGCCCTGGTCCCGCAGCGCCGGGTAGCTCTGCGACTTGTGGTCGACGCAGACCAGGATCAGCGGCGGGTCGAGCGAGACGGACGAGAACGCACTGGCGGTGAGCCCGGTCGGCCGGCCGTCGGCGTCGCACGTGCTGATGATGGTGACACCGGTCGCGAAGTGACCGAGAACGTGGCGAAAGTCGTTTGGGTCGATCACCGTTTTTATGTAGCAGGAAGGGTCCGCGAATGCAACATTCGCCGACAATGCTGCGGCCCTGGCTGTATAGTCCGGTCATATGGCCACCGAGCAGCAGGTTCTCGATGCCCTGCGCGGCATCCGCGATCCGGATAGCCAGCGCGACATCGTCACGCTGGGGCTGGTGCGCGACCTCACGATCGACAGCGGCACGGTCTCGTTCACGCTGGCCTTCGCCGGCCAGGCCGCGGCGACGAAGGCGATGGTGCACAGCATGGCCACGCGCGTGGTGAGCCAGCTCCCGGGCGTGTCGGGGGTCCAGGCCAAGATGGGCGGCGCCGCGGCGCCCGCCCCCGCTCACTCGCACGCCCCCGGCCAGGGGCACGGTCACGCGCATGGCCCCCAGGCGGGCGCCGCGCCGGGTCAGGCCGATCTCATCCCCGAGGTGCGGCGGACGCTCGCCGTGTCTTCCGGCAAGGGCGGGGTGGGCAAGTCCACGGTCGCCGTCAACCTGGCCCTGGCACTGCGTCAGGGTGGTGCGACCGTCGGCCTCATCGACAGCGACGTCTACGGACCCGACGTGCCGCTCATGCTGGGCACGAGGGGACGCCCGGGGATGTTCGACAACAAGATCATCCCGGTGGAGGCGCATGGCCTGAAGGTCATGTCCATCGGCCTGCTCGTCAACGAGAAAGAGCCGCTGGTCTGGCGCGGCCCGATGATCCACTCGTTCATCCAGCAGATGCTCAAGGACGTGAGCTGGGGTGCGCTCGACTACCTCGTGTTCGACATGCCCCCCGGCACCGGTGACGCCCAGCTCTCGCTGTCGCAGGTCGTGCCGCTGGGCGGTGTGGTGATGGTGACGACGCCGCAAGACGTGGCGCTGCTCGACGTGCGCAAGGCCATCGCGATGTTCCAGCGGCTCAACGTCCCGATCGTGGGCATCGTGGAGAACATGAGCACGTTCGTGTGTCCGCACTGCAACCAGGCCACCGCCATCTTCGGCGACGCCGGCGGGCAGAAGCTCGCCGAGGAGTACGGCGTGCCGCTGCTGGCCCGGCTACCGCTCGATCCAGAGACGCGCGTGGGCGGCGACGAGGGCCAGCCGATCACCGTGCGCCGCCCGGACTCCGCACCGGCCCGTGCGTTCCGTGAGCTGGCCGTGACCGTGAACCAGAGGCTCGACGCGCTGGGGCAGCTGGGCACCCTGCCGAAGATCAGCTGACGCGCCGGCCCATGGCAGCACCGGAGTTGATCGTGCCGATTTTTCCGCTTCCGGACGTGACCTTCTTCCCCCACACGCTGCTGCCGCTGCACGTCTTCGAGGCGCGCTATCGCACGATGGTCATCGACGCGCTCGAGCGCGATCGCAAGCTGGTCGTGGTCCGGCTGCGGCCCGGCTACGAGGAGAGCTACGCGGGCAAGCCGCCGGTGTACCCGGTGGCCGGCCTGGGCGAGATCGTCTCCAGCGAGCGCCTGGCGACCGGGCGGTACAACATCCTGCTCCGGGGCGATTGCCGGGTGCGGCTTCAGCAGGAGGTGCCGAGCGACACGCTGTACCGCCTGGTGCGGGCGCAACGGCTGACCGACGCCGAGCCCACCGCCGACACCGCGCCGGCGCTGGTCCGCGTCCGCGCGGGCTGCCACGCGCTGCTCGAGGCCCTGGCCCGGCCGGCCGACATGCTCGACACCGCGCTGGCCGAAGGCCAGACGGCCGGGGCGATCGCCGATCGCGTGGCCGCCGCGGTCCTGCCCGACGCGGATCTGCGCCAGAGCCTGCTCGAGACGCTCGACGTCGGCGCGCGCCTCACTCGCGTCGCCGCGGCCGTCGAGGCGCTCGTGAACGAGCTCAAGGACGGTCGCCCGTGAGTGCCATCGTCCGGGCCCTCGGCGTGCTGGCCCTCGTGGTCCTCACGCTCACGCCGGCGGCGGACGCGCGAAGCTGGTCGTGGCTCGGCGTGCGGATCCGCGACCTGGGCGAGCAGGAGATGGACGAGCTGTCCAAGCGCCACGGCATCGGCGAGGGGTTCGGCGTGGTGATCGTGGACGTCATGGAGGACACGCCGGCGGCGCGGGCGGGCATGCGCAACGGGGACATCGTGGTCGCCTTCGAGGGACGGCCCATCACCGACACGCGCCTGCTGCAGCGGCTCATCGCGCGGGCCCCGGTGGATCAGGACATCAAGCTCACGGTTCTTCGCACCGAGGGACGGCGGCCGCTGGCCGTGCGGCTGGTCTCCATGCCGCGCGAGGTCACGGGCGAACGGGTCGCCGCCGAGTTCGGCTTCCTCCTGCGAGATGCCGAAGGGGCGCGCGACACGGGGATTCGCCTGCAGTCCGCGACGATCCCGCCCTCCGTGACGGCAGTTCTCAAGGGCTCGTCGGCGCAGAAGGCCGGGCTCGAGCAGGGCGACGTGATCTTGCAGATCAACGAGCACTCCGTCGTCACGCGGGACGCGGTCCGGGAGGCGATGAGCGACGTCCCGCTCGACCGGGCGCTGCGGTTGACGGTGCTCCGCGAGGGCCGCCACGTCGGCTTGACACTGCCGGCCCCCGAAGCCGTGCCCACGCCATGACCCGGATCCTCACCCAGGCCGTGCCGCTCCGCCGGCGGCGTGAGGGCGCGCCCGAGACCGACCTGAGCAGCCTCCACGAACTGTCGGCGGCCGACGGCGCGCGGTTGATCCGGGAACGGGTCATCAGCGCCGAACAGCTCGTCGGCGCGTGCCTGCAGCGCGTGCGGGAGATCGACGACCGCGTGCAGGCGTGGGCGTTCCTGGACCCCGCGCATGCGCTGGCGCAGGCCCGCGCGGCGGATGCGCTGCAGGCCTCCGGCCGGTCCATCGGGCCGCTGCACGGTGTGCCGGTCGGTCTCAAGGACATCATCGACACCGCCGACATGCCGACGGAGAACGGCTCCGTGCTGCACGCCGGGCGCGCGCCGTCGCGGGACGCTTCGGTCGTGACCATGGTGCGCGCCGCCGGCGCGGTGATCATGGGCAAGACGGTCACCACGGAGTTCGCCACGCGGCATCCGGGCAAGACACGCAATCCCCACGATCCGGGCCACACGCCCGGCGGGTCCTCGAGCGGCTCGGCGGCTGCGGTGGCCGCGGGGATGGTGCCGCTCTCGCTCGGCAGCCAGACGACCGGCTCGACGATCCGGCCCGCCTCGTACTGCGGCGTCTACGGCTTCAAGCCCACCCACGGGCTGATTCCGCGCTCCGGGATGTTCCAGCTCTCCCGGTCGCTCGACCACGTCGGGCTCTTCGCCCGGTCGATCGACGACATCGCCCTGCTGATGGAGCAGATCGTGGGGCACGATGCGGGCGATCCGGATACTCGCCCGCGCGCGCACCTGGCGTTTCGCACGCTGGCGGCGGAAGCGCCGCCGCGGCCACCCATGCTCGCGTTCGTCAGGACGGCGCGCTGGAACGACGTGGACGCCGACGCGCGCGACGCCCTCGGGGCGCTGGTCGCGCAGCTCGGCGCGCAGGTGGAAGAGATCGAGCTCGTGCCGGCCGCCAGCGAGGCGGGGCGCTGGCAAGAGGTCATCTCCGGTCCCGAGATGGCGGCCAATCTCGCTCGCGAGTGGGCGAGCGGACGGGACCAGCTCTCCGCCGCGCTCCGCGCGCGGATCGAGCGCGGCCGCGCGGTGACGGCCGTGGAATATCTGCAGGCGCAGGCCAGTCTCCCCGATCTTCACGCGAGCTTCACCGCGCTGCTCGACCAGCGCTACGACGCGATCCTCACGCCGACCGCCTCGGGCACGGCGCCCGCGGGTCTCGCCTCGACCGGCGAGCCGACCTTCTGCACGCTGTGGACGCTCTGCGGGATGCCGGCGCTCAGCCTGCCGCTCCTGCACGGCGCCAACGGCTTGCCGCTCGGCGTCCAGCTCGTCGGCCCCCGCCACGGCGACGCGCGCTTGCTGCGTACCGCCCGCTGGCTCGTCGAGCTCGCCGGCGGCTGAAACAGGCCCATCTGCTTCGTTGGCGCCCGCGGCCGCACGCTCAACGTACAGGCAGTACGCCTCGCGTGCGGTCCGCGGGCGCCGCCTCGCATCTGGACCTGTTTGAGCCGCCGGTGGGTGGTTCAGAGTCCCCGAACAAATAGCCTCGGAGGCCCGGGTTCGAGCCGTCGAATTTCCAGATCCAGGCGTCGAGGACGTAGTGTGTGGCCTGGGGCAGGATCAGCAGAGGCACGATGACGGCGAGGAGCTCTTTCGGCAGCGCCGGCAATTGCCAGTCGCCGAACAGGCTCGCGTGCTCATGCCAGACCAGGAGATCCCAGGCGCCCTCTTCGAGATAGGCGAGCAAGATCGCTGCCCCGACGAACGCCCAGAGGAGCGCGGGCCGATACAACCGCGTCCGCCACGACTTTGGCGCGGTCCATTTGCGTCGTCCGTAGAGCCACACCAGGGCCAGGTAGGGCAGGCCGTGGGCGACCACGTTGGTCACGGTGAAGGCGAAGTCCGAGTTGAACGCGACGATGCCGACGTACCAGGTCGCGGCGGTCGATGCCACGATGCCGAGCTTGCCCCACGACAGAGGCTCGCCGCGGAGAGCCCGCTGGGCCTGACGCAGGGCGAAGGCGAGCAGTGCCGTGGCGTAGAGCACGCCGGCCGCCCCGGCCGTCCACGCCGGCAGGGCCGCGAAGTCGCCGGCGACGAACCACGCGAAGACCCGGTCGTCCCTCGCGTGCCAGTAGGCGAGGGGATACAACATGACGGCGTAGATGGCGACCTTGTCGATGAGCGCATCGATTGAGCCGCGCTCGCCCGCCCGGTGCCGGTAGAGCATCACGAATCCGTACTGCTGACGCACGAAGTGGAGCACGGCCAGGTAGGCGAGCACCCGCCAGAACGCGAGGCTGCCGAGACTGTAGAGGACGACGCCGGCGCCGAAGCAGATGAGCGGGGTCACCACGTAGTGGGTGCGCCGGCGCCGGAGCTCGTCGGGATCGAGATAGGTGCGGTAGAGCGACGACCACACGTGCGCCACGTCGATGCCGACCACGAAGACCAGCCAGCCCCACGGCGGCAGGTGTTCCGCCCGGAGCGCGGGAACGAGGAGCACGAGCAGGACCGACACCACCGCCGGGCCCACGATCAGCACGCCGTCGAAGACGGGCGAGTGGATCCAGCGGCTCACCAGGAGTCACGCTATGCCATGCGCGCCGGGCCGGTCAAGCATCGCGCTCGACCGTGTCGGCGCGCTTGACGGGCCTCCGCACCTGACCGTAGTGTCGCGAGCCAGACCTTGCAGTGCGGGCGGCGGTCGCGGGGCTCCAGGGGAGGAGCGCATGAGGTTCGTCAGACGCTGGATGGCGCTCGCGCTGGTGGCGGTGGGCTGCGCCACGGGCTCCACCGACCGGGCAGGGCTCGACAAGCTCGAGCACATCATCGTCGTCTACGCCGAGAACCGGAGCTTCGATCACCTCTACGGGCTGTTCCCCGGCGCCAACGGCCTGGCCAACGCCACACTGGAGCAGACGACGCAGCTGGATCGCGACGGCCGGCTCATGGACTCGCTGCCCCCCGTGTGGAAGCTCGGCACCTCCGAGCCCGACCCCCGCTTTCCGAGCGTGTTGCCGAACCGGCCCTTCCGGATCGACGCACCGCCGATCAACCTGCCGCCCTCGGTGCAGGTGCGCAATCTCGTCCATCGCTACTACCAGAACATCGAGCAGATCGCCGACGGCCGGAACAACCGCTTCGCCTCGATCTCGGACGCCGGTGGCCTCGTGATGGGCTACTACGACGGCAGCGGCTTGCCGATGTGGCAGTGGGCCCGCGAGTTTACGCTGGCCGACAACTTCTTCATGGGCGCCTTCGGCGGCTCGTTTCTGAACCACTTCTGGCTCGTGTGCGCGTGCACGCCGCTGGAGTCCGCCGCGCCGGCGAGCGAGCGCGCCACCCTCGACGTCACCGGGCGGCTCGTCCGCCGGCCTGAGTCGCCGGCCTCGGCGATGCAGGGGCCGCCGCAGTTTCGCGACGGCGAGTTCTCGCCCGACGGCTATGCGATCAACACCGCCCAGCCTCCGTATCAGCCTTCCGGCGTGCGGCCGGCCGCCACGGGCGATCTCCGCTTCGCCGATCCAGCTCGCCACCCCCTGCATCCGCAAAGCCTGAGGACCGTGGGCGACACGCTGTCGGCGCGCGGCGTGTCGTGGGCGTGGTACGCCGGCGCGTGGCAACGCGCGCTGGCCGATGGCATGCAGCCGCCGTCGGCCAACCGCAGCGTGATCTACACGCGCGTGCAGGGGACGCTCAACTTCCAGCCGCACCACCATCCGTTCAACTACTTCCTGCGCTTCGCGCCCGGCACGGCCGATCGCGAGCGCCATCTCAAGGACGGGGACGACCTGGTGGCCGCGATCGACGCCGGCACCCTGCCGCAGGTGGCGTTCTACAAGCCGGAAGGCGATCTGAACGAGCATCCCGGCTACACCGACATCGTGTCGGGTGACCGGCACATCGCAGAGCTGCTGGCCCGGATCCGCAAGAGTCCGCTCTGGCCGAAGGTCGCGGTGATCATCACCTACGACGAGAACGGAGGCTGGTGGGATCACGTGCCGCCGCCCCGCGGCGCGGGATGGGGCGATCGCTGGGGCCCAGGGACGCGCGTGCCCACGATCGTGGTCTCGCCCTACGCCCGGCGCGGGTACGTCGACTCCACGTCCTACGACACGACGTCGATCATCAAGCTGCTCACTCGCCGCTTCGATCTCGAGCCTCTTCCCGGCGTGCGGGCGCGGGCCGGCGATCTCACCGGCGCGTTCGACTTCGCGCGCGCGCCCACCCCATGACGCTCCGGGCCCGGCTGAGCGCGCTCTATCCCGAGACCTCGGGCCGCCGCCTCAAGCAGTGGCTGGAGGGGGGCCGGGTGCGGGTCAACGGCGAGGTCGTCAAGCGCGGCGACGTCAGCGTCACCGCGACCGACCGCGTCGAGCTGGGCGGCCCGCCGCCCCCGCCGTTTCCACCGCTCCTGAAGCTCGTCCACGAGGACGACGACCTGCTGGTGATCGACAAGCCGCCGGGGCTGCTGACGATCAGCACGGAGAGCGAGCGGGAGCGGACGGCCTACCGCCTGCTGCGCGACTGGCTGGACGCGCGGGGAGCGGGGCGCATCTTCGTGGTGCACCGTCTCGACCGCGAGACTTCCGGCCTCGTCGTGTTCGCACGGACCGGGGCGGCCAAGGAAGCGCTGCAGGCGCAGTTCAAGGCGCGCCAGCCCGAGCGTGTGTACGTGGCGCGCGTGGAAGGGCGGGTCCGCGACGACGAGGGCACGCTGGTCTCGCGCCTACACGAGGACCGCGGGCTCCGCGTGCGTCCCGCGCGCGGCGAAGAGCCGGGGCGGGAGTCGATCACGCGCTACCGGGTTCTCTCACGGCTGCCCGACGCGACGCTGCTCGAGCTCACGCTCACCACCGGACGCCGCGGCCAGATTCGCTCGCAGCTCGCCGCGCTGGGCCACCCGATCGTCGGCGACCGAGCGTACGGCAGCCGGCGCGACCCGCTCCACCGCGTCTGTCTGCACGCCACGCGTCTCGGCTTCACCCACCGCAGCCGACGGTGGGTCGTCTTCGACAGCCCAGTCCCGGCCGGTTTTTATGGGGGGCCCCGAAATGGCCCCCCATACCCCCCACGCTCCGCGCCCCGGCAGAGCCGTGGCGCTTCGCGGGCGTCGCAGTCAAATAGGGGGCCCCGAAATGGCCCGGCAACTCACATGGGGGCCTCGACCGGGCCCCCAAGCCCCCAGCGCTCGTCGCGCCCCGGGGGACCCGGGGCGCGCCTCGGTTCTGCGCGCCGGCGGCCTCCGCCTCGTTAGGCGGCCTGGTGCTTGAGGTGGCGGTCGAGGTACGCGAGCATCTTTTCCCACGCGTCGGCGGCTTGCTTGGGGCGATAGCGCTCGGCGTTGCCGAAGTTCAGGAATGCGTGGCCCGCGCCCTCGTACATGTGGAACTCGTGGGGCTTGCCGAGCCGGGTCATCTCCGCGTCGATCTTCTTCACGTCGTCCGGGGAGGGATTGGTGTCCTCGGCGCCGAAGAAGCCGACGACAGGGCAGGTGATGTTGGCGGTGAGATCGAAGGGCGTCGGGCTGTCGCCCCACGGCTTCATGATGCTGCCGCCGTAGAAGACGCCGGCAGCGCGCCACGCCGCGGGGCGCGATCCAGCCAGCATGAAGGTGACCCGGCCCCCCATGCAGAAGCCGAGCACCGCGAGGTTTCCGACCCGCGACTCGCGCAGCTGGCGCATGTGAGCGATCGTGGCGTCCACGTCGCTGACGATCTCCCGATCACGCAGCCGCCCGATGCGCGCCATCATGTCTGCACCGTCCGCGGGCTGGCGGTGATAGAGATCGGGCGCGGCCGCCGCGTACCCGTGGCGGGCGAGATCTTCCACCCGGTCCTCGATGAAGCGATCGAGTCCAGGGCCGTGCTGGATGACCACCACGCCCGGCGCCGTACCGCCGCCCGCCGGCGTGTCGAGGTAGACGCGGATCGGTGTTCCGTCGACCTGCAGCGTGTCCCAGCGAGCCATGGCGACCTCCTGTGATCGGGGCGTGGTTGCGTCGCGGTACGCCAGAGCATACCCTACGCGGACGAAGCGAGGAGGTGCTCCGACCATGAGCCTCACGCTGCCGCAAGCCGCCATGATCGTGGAAGTCGCGCTGCGCAAGGGTCGCGAGACCAGCTGCGCGCCCCTGGCGGTCGCCGTGCTCGACGCCGGCGGCCACCTGAAGTGTTTCGCGCGCGAGGACGGCGCGGGCATCGTCCGCCCGCAGATCGCCATCGGCAAGGCGTGGGGCGCCCTCGGGATGGGACTCGGCTCGCGGACGCTGGCCCGGCGAGTAACCGAACAGCCGCAGCAGGTGGCCTTCTTCGGCGC
>Ga0070669_100003653_pt1 | contig 11094 bp, 9 predicted proteins | sample KBSS53metaG_FD_64680 | JGI IMG/M metagenome (GOLD analysis project Ga0070669, IMG submission 64680) | Switchgrass rhizosphere microbial communities from Kellogg Biological Station, Michigan, USA - KBS S5-3 metaG | ecosystem: Host-associated > Plants > Roots > Rhizosphere > Soil ... | reverse complement strand
CCCTGACGGCCGCGCGGGCCTTCGGCTGCCGAGGGAAACGGTACGTCCGGATCAAGCTGGCTCACCAGCGCGTCCAGCTCGGAAAGCGTCTTGACCAGCGCCATAGCCCGCCGTAGGTCGGAGCCGGCGGGGAATCCGTGTAGATACCAGGCGACGTGCTTGCGCATTTCCCGCATAGCCTTGTCCTCGCCGAAGTGATCGGTGAGGAGCTCGCCGTGCCTGCGGATGATGTCGGCCACCTCGCCGAGGTTGGGTGCGTCGACGGGATCGCGGCCGGTGAACGCCAGCGAGAGCTCGCTGAACAGCCACGGTCTGCCGAGGCAACCGCGGCCAATGACGACTCCGTCACACTTCGTCGCCGCCATCATGGCCATCGCGTCGTCGGCCGAGAAGATGTCGCCGTTGCCGAGCACCGGTATGCCGGTGACGTGCTGCTTGAGCAGACCGATCTGCTCCCAGTCGGCCGTTCCCGAGTAGCGCTGCGCGGCGGTGCGCGCATGCAGCGCGACAGCGGCTGCACCCTCCTCGGCGGCGATACGGCCCGCGTCGAGATGCGTGGGATGCTCGTCGTCGATCCCTATCCGGAACTTGACGGTGACGGGCACGTCGGAGTTTTCGGTCGCGGCCACTGCAGCCCTCACGATCTGCCCGAACAACTTGCGCTTGTACGGCAGGGCGGCGCCTCCGCCGCGGCGGGTTACCTTCGGCACTGGGCAGCCGAAGTTCATGTCTATGTGGTCGGCGAGATCCTCGTCGACGATCATCTTCGCCGCCGCGTACGTGGTCTCCGGGTCAACCGTGTACAGCTGCAGCGACCGCGGCGACTCGTCCGGCGAGAACGTCGTCATGTGCATCGTCGCTGGATTTCGTTCGACGAGGGCCCGTGCGGTCACCATCTCGCACACGTACAGGCCGCTGACCGTGCCGGCGCGGGCGAGTTCGAGTTCGCGGCACAAGGTGCGGAACGCCACGTTCGTCACGCCAGCCATGGGAGCCAGCACGACCGGGCTTGCCAGCGAAATCGGCCCGATCCGAAGCGAAGGCTGGAGTGTGGTGTGAGTGCGGGAAGGAGCTAGGACGCTGCCGATGACGTCACCAGCAAATTCTTCATGGCCCTCTTCTCGGCCACCTTGCGTTCCCGCTCTAGACGCCGCTCCTTGGCGATCTCGAACTTCTGGCAGGTGTCCTCAAGTTCCTTGACCAGTTCGGCCAGGTCGTCGCGCATCTCGGCTGCCTCGCCGGTGAAGTCCTCGCGCTCGAAGATGCGCCACTTCTTCAGGACGGGCATGACCACGTCGTCGAGATGAATGCGCGGGTCGTAGACCCCGCCGACGGCGATGATCACGGCCTTGCGACGGAACTCGGGAACGGTGTACCCGGGCATCTTGAAGTTGCGCAGCACCCGGTGCAGGGACTTCATCGCCTGGTTGGGTGCGATGTCCAGACCGGCGGCCGAGACGTCGCGGTAGAAGATCATGTGCAGGTTCTCGTCGGCCGAAACCCGTTGCAGCAGTTGGTCGGCGACGGTCTCGTTGCACGCCTTGCCCGTGTTGCGGTGCGAGACGCGCGTGGCGAGCTCTTGGAACGTCACGTAGATGACCGAGTCGAAAAGGCTCTCGGCGAACATGTCGCCCTGTTGACCCTGGCCTGGGCTGAACCCGCGGGTGACCTGCTCCACGCGCAGTTCCTCCAGCTCCAGCGGATCGATCGCGCGGGTCACCAGCAGGTAGTCACGCAAGGCGATGCCGTGGCGGTTCTCCTCGGCCGTCCAACGGTTGACCCACCAACCCCACGGCCCGTCCATGCTGAAGTTCATCGCGATCTCGCGGTGATAGGAGGGCAGGTTGTCCTCGGTCAGGAGGTTTTGAAGCATCGACACCTGGGCGACCTCGGAGAGCTTCGACTGCTCGGGATCCCAATCCTGGCCACCGAGCGCGTAGAAGTTCTTGCCCTCCGACCATGGGATGTAGTCGTGCGGGTTCCAGTCCTTGCGCATCTGCAGGTGGCGATTGATGTTCGTCTCGACGACGGGCTCGAGCTCGCGCAAAAGCTGCAGGTCTGTCAACTCGGTCGACATAGCCTTGATGTCCTCCTCGCGTGCGGGAAACCAACTCCAGTTATCTGTACCTATTGGTTGCAGTCAATATATCTGTGTCGAACGGTTTCATTCAAGTTTGAGAGAAGTGTCGCGATGGATGTCACGGCTCGCCGTAAACGAAACGGCCCCGAACGCGCTTTGACACGCGTTCGGGGCCGAACCGAGATGTACGGGGGGTTTGCCTAGCCGCTGGTGAGGCCGCAGCCGGCCTGATCGAACTCCGCGTTCGCGTAGCACAGCGGCGACTGGTTGCCGTCGTGAATCAGGATCGGGGCGCCCTTGGACGCGTCGTCGCCATCGCCCCATGCGGTGCCGCGAGGGGCGCCGGTCACGGCCGACGGACCAGCCTGCGCGACGCCGCGGTCGGCGCTGCGGATGACCGTCGTGCCGGGCAGCGGGCAGCTGCCGTCCGAGTTGGGGGTCAGGCACTTGGGTGCGTCGCTGCCATCGTCGGCAAGAGCGGTTGCGGAGAATCCGAGCATGCCGGCGGCGGCGAGTGAAGTCGCGGCGGCCGCCATGAACACCCGGCCCTTGATGAAACGACGAGAGACCACGAGGGCGTCCCCTTTTCCGGCCAGCTTGGCCATCGATAGCGCAACCAAAAAGTTGTCGCGAGACTAGCACGAAGTCGGTGGACGCCGCGTGGTCAACGTAGCCGATTTTCAGCGGACTGTCAGTGGCTCGATACGCGGTTGAGCAGCATGTCTACGCAGTAGTCGATGAACTGTTCCCGAGTGGCGACGAGTCGCCCGTTGAGGTATGCGGTGAACAGTGCCGTCAAGGCGCCGACCAGTCCCGTGGCGACCATCGCCTGCCGCGCCGGATCGGCGATTCGGCTGAGCTTGCGCTGGAGCAGGTCGATGAAGGTCGGCATCCATTCCGCACCCGATTTCACGAGTACGGGCTCTCGTTCCGGCGCGATCAGGAGGACGCGACCGCGGACCGGGTCGTCGACCATGAGGGCGACGAACCGTTCGACGGCATCGCGAGGGGTGCTCGCCGAGGTCAACGCCGACATCGCGGTGCCGCAGACGTGGTCGTAGACGGCGCGGACGAACTCGTCGCGGTCGGTGAAGCTCTCATAGAAGTAGCGCTCGGTCAGGGCGGCGGCGCGGCATGCGGCACGCACGGTGAGTGCTGGTCCGTGCTCATCGCCAAGAAGTGCCACGCCTGCGGCGATGAGTTCGTCGTGGCGACGCGTCTGGCGATCCTCTAGTGGGACGCCAGACCATCTGCCTCGTCGTTGACCGGATGCCACATCACTCCTACGCTCATGGTGACAACGCCCGTAGTCAGTTTAGTCTCTCGGACTCTCAGGAGATATGTACCAGTGACTCAAGATACGTCCGCAGCCGAACCGGCGATCGCGTCCGGCTGTCCCGTCGCGCCTGGTGGCTACGACGCACCGCCGATTCCGCTCGGGCCCGACTCGCTGACGTGGAAGTACTTCGGCGACTGGCGTGGTCTCCTGCAGGGTCCGTGGGCGGGGTCGATGCAGAACATGCACCCGCAGCTCGGCGCCGCGGTCGAGGAGCACTCGACGTTCTTTCGGGAGCGTTGGCCGCGCTTGCTGCGGTCGCTGTACCCGATCGGGGGCGTCGTCTTCGACACCGACCGCGCGCCGAAGACCGGCGCCGAGGTCCGCGACTACCACGTCGACATCAAGGGTGTCGACGCGCAGGGCCGCAGGTACCACGCGCTCAATCCAGACGTCTTCTATTGGGCCCATTCGACGTTCTTCGTCGGAACCCTGATCGTGGCCGAACGGCTCTGCGGCGGTATCACCGAGGCGGAGAAACGCCAGCTCTTCGACGAGCACGTCCAGTGGTACCGCATGTATGGGATGAGCATGCGGGCCGTACCCAAGACGTGGGAGGAGTTCGAAGAGTACTGGGATCACATGTGCCGCAACGTCTTGGAGAATAACTACGCCGCGCGGGCAGTACTGGATCTCACCGACCTGCCGAAGCCGCCGTGGGCGAGGAAGATGCCCGACTGGGTGTGGCGCCAACAGCGAAAGTTGGTGGCCCCCTTCTTCGTCTGGTTCACCGTCGGGCTGTACGACCCCGCGATCCGCGACCTCATGGGCTACACCTGGTCGGCGCGTGACGAATGGGTGCATCGCAGGCTCGGTGGCCTCGTCAACGTGGTCTTCTCGTTGTTGCCCAAGCGAAGTCGCATGCACCCGCGTGCGCGCGGTGGCTGGGACAGAGTCACGGGCCGCTGTCCTGCCGACGCGCCGTTGGTGGAAACGCCTGCCCGGAACCTGCCGCCGCTCGACGAGCGGGGCAACCCGATGCACTACTGTCCCGCGGTCTGACCCGTCACAGCTGTTCTTCCGGACCCCCGGGGTTGCAGCGGGATTCGATCATGGCGGCGCCGTTGACGATCGGCCGCCACGGCTCGAGGTTCCAGCTGACCTTGCCCGGTTCCGCGAACTCGGCGAACCGCAGATGGCAGACGAACTGCTCGCGCATGCCAGCGGTGTTGGCGTCGGGATTCAGCCTGACGACCTGCGCCCACGCGTCGTCGGCGTCGACGAAGCCGACCGCCGACTGCCTGCCTGCGGCGGTCGGGTACACCCGCAGGCTGCGCATGTTCCCGACGATCGTCCACTCCGTGTGGTCGACGTAGCGCTGGGCGGCACCCTGCTGCTCGACGGTCGTCGACGCAGCGACGGCGATGTCGAGGGGGAACGAGGCGGCGGTCTCGACGGTGTGGAAGACCCCGAAACCCTGCTGGCAGATGAAGGCGCACACCAGCAGGCCCATCAGGCTGATCGAGATCCAGTCGAATATCCGGCCGAACGCTCGCAACCCCGACCGACTCTTGTTCGACGTCGGTTGCGCCTCGACGGCGGCCTCGACTCGTTCGGAGGCGGGTTGCGACACGTGGTGTGGTCTCGTGATCGGCCGCATCATGGTGGGCTCGAGATCCTGCGGTGCGGTGATGGGCCTCATCACCGTTGGCTCGAACGGCGTTGGGGCAGACGGCCACGCGCCGGGCACCAAGGTGGCTTCACCGGATCCGTAGAACGTCATGGCCGCAATTCCTGTCGTGTTGGAAAGTTGTTGCGGTGAGTTTTGTGTGCACGGCTTGGAAAGTTCTTGGCCCTGATCCGCCGTCGACCTGCGGTGAACTGCGGCCGCCCGGAAGGTAGTTCGCTGCAACGGCATTGCGCGTTCGACCGCCTTGGCCAACGCGGACTGCCATACTCGGGAAGTTCTTACAACGTCGGCAGATTGGGGAAATCGCCGTGATTTCCAAGTACTCGAAGCTAGCGTCGCTGTCCGTAGCTGCCGCCCTGATGTTGGCGGCCGTTCCGGCGTGTTCGAAGGACGAACCCGCGAAGAAGACAGACACGAAGTCCGGCGCAGGCACGTCGACGGTTCAGGCGACGGGCGAGGCGCCCACCGCCTCGGCTCCTGCAGCTGGACAGACCGAGACCGTCGTGTTCGAGGTGACGGGAGATGGCAAGGCCACGACGATCGACCTGGTGCCCGCTGGCAACCCCGAACGGCTCTACGACGTCCCGCTGCCGTGGACGAGCACCATCAGCATTGGGCCTGACGTGACGCAGCTACAGATCGTCGTCGTCGGGTCCACCGCGACCAACCCGGGATGCAAGATCACACTCGACGGCAAGGTCGTCGCCGAGAAGCCCGTCGGCGGCGACGCGCACTGCGTCTTCGATCGCTAGATCTTGCCGAAGGTCGCGTCGTACTCGTTGGCCATCCGAACGATCATGCTGTCGTAGTGAAACGAGTCGCCTTGCTGCGGCGCAGGCGGAGCCGAGACGATCGACACGGGGCCGCCGTCGTTCGCGAAGTCGAGAACCGACAGGCCGACGCCGTCGAAACCGACCTCGGATGACTTCGACCGGCGTGGAATCTCCTTGACCTTGTCGATGACGCGCAGGGTGTCATCGGGCTGCCGGTGCTTCGAGGTGATCGCGGGTCGGTCGGCGAGCGAGAAGTTGTTCATCACCGACGAGACGAACGAATCGCTGTTGTTCACTTGCACGTAGCCGATCGCCAGCGCGGAACTGGACGCCCCGTGCACGCAGAGGTGCGACGAGTTCAGTTCGTCGTAGAGCCGGGGAAGGCTCTTCACGTGTGCGGTCATGCACGCCTTCGCCTCCAGTGCCACGAGCACGGCACCGACGTTCGCGACGGGGATGTCGGGCAGCTGGTCGAGGCCGCGAGTTTCGTCCTCGGTCAAGGAGATTCCGTATTGCACCGCCAGTTGTTTGAACGACGTGCGAGTCGCCTTCGGCGCGGATTCGGGGCGAGCGATGACCAAGTCGAGGCGCTTCTGCCTGCCGGTCGAGAAGTCCGTCATCTTGTGATTGACCCCGAGTACGACCTTGCCGGACTCCGCATGCTCGCGAAGCTGTGACGATGATGCGAGCATGTCGAACGCGATACCCCAACACCCGACCTTCGAATGCCGGTCCGATCGCGAATTGTATTGCCACGCATTGCCGTACTTGTCGGGTTCGCCGGGCACCTCGAGGTACCGAACGAGGATTCGTGGGCCGTGCACTCTAGGCGACCGCCGAGACGATCTCTGCCGTCACGTGTTCGCGGAAGCCCGGATGGCGGCCGAGGTTGCCGCTACTGAGTCGGTCCCAGAAGCCGGCGAGGGCCCGCTGGCTCAACACTTCGGCCGACCGGATGTCGACGACGTCGAGCAGGTGTCGGTAGGGCTCGTGTCGCGGGAACTCCGAGACTGCGACGCGGACTATCTTGCCGTCGGAGCCCCACGCGGCCGACGGCCATCGGCCGGCCTTGTCCCAGAGCTCCTCTTGGTTGACGACATCGCCGGGTTCTGCGATTCGCGATGCGACCCAACGGGATACGCCCACCGTGACCGCGTTGCCGACGAGCTTCCAACGGGGCCCGTTGCGCCGAGCCGGGCCGTCGAAGACGTCCGTCCAACCGATGGGAAAACCTTGCAGCTGTTCGGCATCCGTTATCGACGGCTTGACGAACCGCCGACCGGGCGCTCCGCTTGGGTACCAGATCGCAGGCGGCGAGGGGATGCCGAGCGTCGAGCCGCCCTTGAGCGTGGGCACGGCGTCGATCGCCCATCCGAGGCCCCGGCGGCCTTCGGTCCAGTAGAAGCCGTATGCGTCGTCGACGAGGTCCTCTGCGGAACGCGGGCCTGCGTCGTCGGCGAAGAGCACGGTCCGAGGGTCGTGCGTCGTCGACGCAAGGAGAATCACGCGCCGACGTCGTTGCGGAACACCGGTGAACCGGCTGTCGACGGTGCGGTAGGCCCATCGATACCCGAGTGCCTCCAGCTCGCGCACCAGGTACGCCATCGCCTTGCCCTTGTCGAGCGCCAGCATGTTGGGCACGTTCTCGATCATCAGCCACGGCAGCCGTCGCCTCGCGTCCAACGCGAGCCGCAGCGCCTCGAAGACGTGAGCGACCAGCCCCGAGGCTGAGCCGCCGATGCCTGCCGTTCTGCCTGCCTGGGACAGGTCGGTGCATGGGAAGCCGGCCGTCAGGACGTCGACGCCGCGCGGCAACCTGTTGAGATCTCGTACGTCGGGGTGAATCTTGGTGTCAGGGAACTGCCGCTCGAGCACGGCCTGCGCGGCATCCCACGATTCGCAGAGCAGAACCGTCTTCACGCCATCGCCGAGCGCCTCGTGGAAACCGCGTTCGATGCCGCCGATCCCGGCGAAAAGGCCTGCAACCCGAATCACGCAGTGCCTCCTTACTCCCCGCGGATGGTCAAACCGTACCTAGTGACGGTGACAAACCCTCGCCACCGCGCCGGAAGCCTGGCGCCGTCAGTCGGTGCCGAATCGCGACGACCGCGAGTACGGGGACGAACAAGGCAGGGAGGATCAGGTCCGTCGGGCCTGCCTTGATGACGCGAACAGCGCGATCGAGCCGAAGTAGCCAAGACCGAGAGTGTCGGCGGTGAGCTCACCCGCAGTGGTGCCAAGGGCGAAGGTGAACGCCACGGTCAGCCAGTAGAACGTCTCCCGACTCCGTGTCGTGATGCCGTGGGTCGACGAGTGCCAGCCTTCCCGAAATCTCTGGAGGGCTCTCGGCGAAAATCTTGGCTTGCGGATCGCAAGACCTCTTCGCGTCGACGAGCCACCATTCGGGCGCCACGGAGTATTCGATGGCAATAGGGGCCGGGAAAGGCTTGTCTTACACGTGATTTCGTGAACTACGACCAAATCTGACGAAATTCGGTCCGAGTGCTGTCCATTGGCTGAGTGGCATGAGTCGGTTATCCAATCGCAAAGCGTGTTCGATGCGACCGGTTTACGATGCCAATACTCCATGGGGATGGGTAATTCGTTGTTGGTGACCTCCATCAACGGGTATGGCGAGTAGGCATCAGAAACAGGGGGATTGGTCATGAGTGGTCCGCTCGAGGTTGGCGCACGGTTCGGGCCCTACTTACTCAAACGGCTCGTCGGCAGTGGGGGAATGGGCAGCGTCTTCGAGGCCGAAGACACCGTGCTCCAGCGATCCGTGGCCTTGAAACTGATCTCGTCGACGTACGCCCAGGACCCCGAGTACCGGGAGCGACTGCAACGCGAAGCGCGCATCGCTGGGCGACTGCAGGATCCGCACGTCGTGCCCATCCACAGCGCAGGCGAAATCGACGGGCAGCTATACGTCGACATGCGGCTGATCAACGGCGTCGACCTGGACACGACGCTCAGGCGGTCGGGGCGACTGTCGCCGGCACGGGCAGTGGCGATCGTCAGCCAGATCGCCGCCGCGCTCGACGACGCCCACGGTGCAGGGGTCTTGCACCGCGACGTCAAGCCGGGGAACATCCTGCTGACTGCCAATGACTTCGCCTACCTAGTGGACTTCGGGATCGCGAATGCTGCCGCCGAGACCAAGCTGACGCAGATGGGCGACGTGCTCGGCACGTGGACATACATGTCGCCAGAGCGGTTCAGCGGCAACAGCAATGACGTCACCGCCAGCGCCGACGTCTACGCGCTCGCCTGCGTCCTCTTCGAGGCGCTCACCGGTTCGCCACCCTTCTCCGGCGACCGGGTGAGCGTGATCGGCGCCCACCTGACCCAACCCCCTCCGCGCCCGAGTTTGGTTGGACGACTGCCGGGAGCATTGGACGACGTCATCGCCCGCGGCATGGCCAAGCAACCCGAACACCGATACGCCACGGCGGGTGCACTTGCCGCAGCGGCGCAGGCGGCAATCGGCACGGGCCCAATTCCCATACCGACGTCGCCGATCACGGTGCCGACTACGCCCGTGGGTGTGGGATCGAACTCCGGGCCGAACCAACCCGTTGCGGCCGCATGGGGCGGTCCGGCGCCGACGCAGGTAGCGGGTCCGCCGCAGTACGGGGTGTCACCGTCGGGACCTGTGCCTGGCGCTACCCAGGTAGCGGGCCCGCACCATTATGGGGGGCCGCCACCGTCCGGGCCATTGCCGGATCCGTCGGCGGCGGCGTCGTTCGCTGCCCCACCGAATACGCCACCGGGCAAGGGGCGCGGCAAATGGCTGCTCATCGGCGGAGCGATCGTCCTGGTGGTCGCGTTGGCTGCGGGAATCGCGATCTGGAAGCTGACCGGCGGCAAGCCCAAGGAGAACGCGGCGCCAGCCGTCGACGTCAGCAAGCTCGACGTCGGCACGTACACGACGCAACCGCGCTCGATGCCGGGGCCGACGACCGAGGACGAGGGCCGCTATCTGGCGTCGTTCGGACTTGGCGAGGCCGTGGTCAACCCGTTCGACGTCGACCCGAAGCTGACGTACGTCTACGGCACCGCAGTCCCGGATCGGAAGATTGCCGCGACGGCGATCTCGGGCAACTCGACGCCGATCGTTCAACCCGTGCTCGAGCAATACGGCATGGTGGCGGGCTACATCGTTCAGGGCTTTCCGAAACGGATCGAGGATTTCCTGCGCTCGCCGAGCGGGGGAGCGCTCATCGACATGGTGACGAGTTTCCCCAATCCCGACGCCGCCGGTAGGGCAGCGGCAGCCATGGACGACGCCGACTTCGCGGTCAACCCCGCCAACCAACACGCGTCGATACCCGGTTATCCGCAGGCCCACGCGCACTATCAGCCCAACAACAGGTCGATGGCGACGACGATGGCCAGCGGTAGCCTCGTCGCATCCATCCTGTGGTCCGACCCGACGGCGACCTCCGTCGACGACTTGACGCAGCGCGCAAAGGCCATCCTCGATCTTCAAGTGCCGCTGATGAACAACGTCATTGCGCCCAATGACGCAACACTCACTTCGCTGCCGTTGGATCCAGATGACGTGCTCCGAAGAGCGTTCGTCGGGCGTGACGAACCGTCGATTTCCAACAGCTACGGGACGATCGGCCCCAAGGCGGCCGTCTTCTGTGCGAGCAGCGATGCCATGAAGAACGGATTGTTCGCGTCGGCAGACGTCGACCGATGCGCCATCACTCCGAGCTCCCAACTCCTGCGGGCACGAGACGACGGCGCGGCAAGTGCATTGGTGCCCAAACTGGTTGACGCCATTCGGCAGGTGGGGTCCATCGACCACGACGTCGCATCGCCTGACGGGCTCAGCGACGCCAAGTGCTACGAGCAGAAGAACGCGATGTGGGCGGACAACGCGAACACTCGCTTCGTTTGCTGGGTGTCATTCGGGCGTTACGTCGCCGAGGTTTCGAGCAACGAGGAGAAGGACGCCCGCCAACGCGCCGCTGCGCAGTACGCGATTTTAGTGCACAGCGCCTGACGTCAGCTAAGCCAGGGTTCGCGCCAGCCCGGATGGCCGGCCAGGAGTTTGTCGGCGCCGGACGGACCCCACGTGCCTGGCTGGTACGACTCGACGGGTGGTGGCGCTTCTAGCAGCGGTTCGACGATGCGCCACGTCTCGATCACGGTGTCCTGTCTGGTGAATTGGGTGGAGTCGCCCTTCATCGCGTCGGAGAGCAACCGTTCGTATGGCTCGGGGGCTTCGCCCAGTTCGTCGGCGAAGATCAGGGAGAGGTCAACG
>Ga0070669_100003651_pt1 | contig 11099 bp, 10 predicted proteins | sample KBSS53metaG_FD_64680 | JGI IMG/M metagenome (GOLD analysis project Ga0070669, IMG submission 64680) | Switchgrass rhizosphere microbial communities from Kellogg Biological Station, Michigan, USA - KBS S5-3 metaG | ecosystem: Host-associated > Plants > Roots > Rhizosphere > Soil ... | reverse complement strand
TCAACGACTCTGACCCCTTGAAGCTGAACAGAGCGTCCCGGTAGAGCGGCGTCCGTGCCTTCGTCGGGGTGTTCGCGCGGGTCCAGCTACGTCGCGGTACGGAGTACGAGGTAGTACGGCAGTGCCCTGCCAGTCACACTCATCATACGCCCTAGCTAGTCATACTCATCGGACCCCTGCACCCAGATGAACCCCTGCAGATCGATCATGTCCTTCGGGCGCAGGTCGCTCGTGTCGCGACGCACGGTGTTCGCGAAGTCGAGCAGGCTCTGATAGGTCGCCCAGTTCGGTTTCGATCGATAGGCGAAGTCGAAGCCGTACGCCTCGGCGGCGATGCGCGTCACGTTCGGCTTGAGGAAGATGTGAGTGTCCGGGCGCGCGATGAAGCCGAACACCGTCACGAGCGGCCACGTGAGCACGCGCGTCTGTCGGCGCGGCAGGGTCGCCACCGCCTCGCACCAGCGTTCGAAGCGCGTCTCGTCTCCGCCACGGCCCCACAGGAAATCGTACAGTCCCTCGGCGAAGATGCGCGCGCCGGCCTTCGTCCTGATCGCGTCGCGCAGGGCCATCTTCTCGAACGAGAAGAGAAGGTTCGTGCGCGACTCGATGCGCACGGCGGTGCCGGCGATCTCCTCGAACGCCTCGTCCGCGAGGAGCTTCCGATACGCCGACGGTTCGAGCAACTCCTCCCAGCGCTCGTGCGCGATCCACTTGTAGTCGCGCTCCCAGTCGATGTACGTCTCGTCGGCGAATCCGCCGGGGAAGTACTTGAGGAACTTTCGGCGCGCGCGCGCCGCGCCTGGTGTGACCTTACGCGGCGCAACGATCGGAATGCGGCGGCTCTGACGTCTCGTGCGCGTGCTCATGGCGGGATCGGCTATACTGTGAGTGTCCGGCGAGCGACGATCCCTCACGTGAAAACAAACGACGTGCCAGTATGTATCGCGGAGCCGGGCCGAGCCGTCTATCGATGTTGGGAGTAGCGCCCGACCGTGAAATCAGGCCAATTGCGTCGATGTACCCGGCCCCTTCTATTTTCTTGTAGCGGCCTCGCGCATTCGTCATCGCGCCGCACCACATCCTCAGAGGAACCATGGCGACGAAACTCGACAAGTCGATCAAGCGAGAACTGGAGCACCAGGGCAAGCTGTACACGATCACGCTCGCGCCCGACGGCGTGAAGGTCGTGGAGAAGGGCAAGCGCAATGGCAAGGAGTTGTCGTGGGCTTCGATCATCAGCGGTGACGCGTCGCTGAACGAGGATCTGAAGATCTCCGTCGACGCGAGTCGTCCGGGGATGTAGCGGTCCGTCGCGCGCCGCATCGCGCGCGCGACATTCCACTGGCGCGTCAGCCTGATGCGCTGACGCGCCCGGACTGCGATGCCGCGCCGAGCGCTCGCGCACGCTCGTGAAGCGGCGGCCCGCCGGCGAGCGGCGCACCGAGCAGCAGGTCACGCACGACGATGCGCGTGAGCTCGGCCTCCGACGCCTGGCAGAGCGCGGCGAGCAATGCTCGCCCGCTCACGATCCCGAGAGGGCCGACGACGACCTCGACGAGCCCGGCTCGACGGCCCGCCACGCGCAGCTCGGCGACGATGTGCTGCCGGCCGAGCGTGAATGCGGGTACGGAGTGTCCCGCCTCGACGATCATCGAGCGCGGCGCTCCTCGCGGGCGACCGTCCTCGCTCCTCCACACCGAGGCCGCGACCCGGTCGATCACGTCGGCGATGAGAGCGACGAGCGGATGGTCACGCTTCCACAGCGCGGTCGACAATGATCGGACCTCGGGATGACGCGCGAGGTAGCGCGCGAGCAGGTAGTCCCCCCACTGCTCGGCCACGGCGGCACGAATGGCGTGCGCCGACACACGCCGCTCGATCGGCTCGAGCTCGATCGCGCCCAGCACGACTCCCTCGAGCTGCACGCGGAGCTGCACCGACTGCGCAGCGGAGTCGACGAGCAGACCCTCGATCGGCGCAGCCGCGTCGACGCTGCCAAGCCACGTGCCGGCCACGGCGGAGGGAAGTGTCGTCCCGAGATGAGGCAGGATGCGCCGCTGCATCCTGGCCGCGATTGCGCGTGCGGCTCCGGGGCGCACGACACGCTGCTCGAGCGCCTCGAGAAACGCGCCGAGCGACTCGTGACGCTCCTCCCAGTGCTCCGCCCACCACGTGAACGGACGCGCGAGCGCCAGCGGAGCACCTCGAACGATCCCGGCCGCCGCCGCATCGGCGTCCACCGAACGGCGGCGGATCGGCAGCAATGCGACCAGCCGCACCGCATCACCTCCGGTCGCGAGCTCGCGTGCCGCCGCAGCGCACACGGCGTTCACTTCCGCGGAATCGGGAGGAACGAGGCGACCGGAGGCGTAGTGCGCGCTGCTCGGGACGCGTGCGCGGTCATCCACCCTGTGGCCAAGCGCGATCGCGCGCAACGCGGCCACGACCTCCTCCGTCGGCGACGCCCCACGATCCGCCCTGGCACGGCGCGACACCAACGCGTCACGAATCCGACCGAATCGCGCGCCGCGGCGCGCGATTCGTTGCCACAGCACCCAGTCCGCCGCCACGCCCATCGCGCGATCGAGCCCCCCCGCGGCCTCCACCACCGTCCGGCGCACCACGCACGCGCACGATGGGAACGCGGGCCGACACGCGAGCAGATCGAAGAGGTCACCGTCGGCCTCGCACCGCTCTTCCGCCAATGTTTGGCTCGCGTCGTCGACGAGCGTCCAGCCGCAGTGTACCGCATCCAGCGTGGGGTTCGCCGCCAGCGCGCCGCGGATGCGGGCGAGCATTCCGGGATGCAGCGTATCGCCGGAGTCGAGGAACAGGAGCCACGGGTGCGAGCCTCCGGTCTCCGTCGAGCCGGACGTCTGGACCACCAGCTCCCAGCCGGCGATCGACTGCTCGCAGAGCGATGCGAGCGTCGTATCGGTCGTGGTGGCGTCGCCGTACGTCGTCATCACCACCGACACAGCGAACCGACTGCGTCCGGTCTCGATGGCGTGACCATGCTTCGCCTGCAATGGGCCACGAGGCGATGCCGGGCTCGGCGCTTTCACTGGCGGCGAAGTGTTCGAACGCACGTGAAAGTTGTGACGGTGGGCAGGAGCAAGAGTCGATTGGCGTAGGAGTCACGCACGATCTCGCGCCGGATACTCCTTGACGAGACGTCCGGCGGGACCTGCGGTCACGAGCCGCCATCAGCCGCTATTACCCAACGACGCGGAGCGAGGGGTTCGCAGTGGCGGACGTGCGACTGGACGACTCGATCGAGGGCACTGGCGCAGCGATCAGGGTGCGCAGCCAGACGGTCCTCGTCGGCTGGAACCGGGTCGCCTTCGCGCTGCTGACGGCCTTCCTCTTCGTCTCGATCGCGTTCTTCGCGTGGTACTGGCTCCGGCTGCCCGATAACGGGGCGCATCCGGTGATGTTCGCAATTGCCAGCATCGGCGTCGCATACCTCATCGCCGTGTGGACCGCGCCGTGGCTCTCGCTGGCGCGCATGAGCCGGCCCGTGCCGATGCTCGCGCGTCCGGGGCTTCGCGTCGCGGTGGTGACGACGTTCGTCCCCGGGGAGGAATCGCTCGAGCTGCTCGAGCACTCGCTCGCCGCTCTGGTCGCGCTCGAGTATCCGCACGACACGTGGGTGCTCGACGAGGGCGACGGTCCGGCGGTGCGCGCGCTCTGCGCGCGCATGGGCGCGCGCTACTTCTCCAGGCGCGGCAGGCCGGAGTACGAGACGGAATCCGGACGGTTCGCCGCGCGCACGAAGTTCGGCAATCTCAACGCGTGGCTCGCGGAGACGGAGTCGGACGACTGCGACGTGCTCGCCTCGTTCGATCCCGATCACATACCCGAGCGATGCTATCTCACGCGGACGCTCGGATACCTCGCCGACCCCAGCGTGGGCTACGTGCAGGCGCCGCAGTTCTTCTATAATCAGCAGGCGAGCTTCATCGCGCGCGGCGCGGCGGAGGAGTCGTACGAGTTCTACTCGTCGCTGCAGATGGCCAACCATGCGTTCGGCGAGCCCGCGATCACGGGAAGCCACGTCGTCTACCGCACGTCGGCGCTCCGCGCCCTGGGCGGGTTTCCTCCGCACGACGCGGAGGATCTGTATCTGACGCTGCTGTTCAGCGCGTCGCCGTGGCATGGCGTCTACCACCCCGAAGTGCTCGCCATGGGTACGACGCCCGTCGACTGGCGCGGCTACCTGCGGCAGCAGCGCCGCTGGGCGCGCGCGCTGATCGACCTGAAGCTGTACGTGCTTCCGGGGCTCGCCGGGCGAATGACCCTCGGGGAGCGACTCGTTGGGCTACTGCACGGCGCGTACTACCTGCGGCCGCTCGTGCTCCTGCTGTGGTATCCGATGCTGGTGTACATGCTCGTCGCCAACGTCCAGCCGGCGTTCTACCATCGGCACGTGCTGTTCGCCGGCTTCCTGCTGACGATGGTGTTCTGGATCGCCGACCGCTTCCGCCAGACGTTCTACCTCGACCGCGACCGCGAGGAAGGGATCCACTGGCGCTCGCTCGTGCTCCAGTACGCCAAGTGGCCGTACTTCGCGCAGGCGTTGTGGAACGCGCTGGGACGATGGCGGGGCGGTTTCGACGTCACACGCAAGTCGGGCACGGCCAGCGCTGGGACGAGCATCGCGGTCCCGCACGGGGCGCTCGCGCTGGTCATGGGGCTCGCGCTGGCAACACGCGTGACGCTGCACGGTGTCCCGCGCCCCGCATTGCTCTGGAGCGCACTCGCCTTCATCGCGTTCTCGCTGGCGCTCGTGTGCACCGAGGCGGTTCGGTTCCCGCCGCAGTTCGAGCCCGGCCTGCACGCGCGACGACGCGCGCTGCTGGCCGACCGGCTCGGTCCCCCCTGACGTCCCGGAGTCAGCCCTCGTAGGGCTGGTCGCGTGGGCGCGCCGGATGCGCCGCCTCCCACTCCGCCATGCGCGCCGCGACTTCGGCGTCGTTCTCGGCCAGCTCCCGCAGCTGCCGCAGGACGTCCTGCTGCGTCGGGCCGGTCGCCTCGGCGATCAGGGGCGCGGTGCCGAAGAGCTGCCGCGACGGGTCGCGCCGCCGCTCCACCTGCAGGATCCCGCGTACCTGTCCGTCTTCGGCCACGTCGAGGGAGACGAGAACGATCATCCCTCCGGGAAGCACGCGCCGGAACGCGAGGAAATGTGGACGCATGAGACAAAAGTGCGGCTCGTGCGCGTGGAGCGCAAACGCCGGGCGCCGCGCCGATTGCGTCTCCGCGATGGACCGATGATTCTTCTCCCGTGAAAATTCTCGTCATCGACATCGGCGGGTCGCACGTCAAGCTCCTCGCCTCCGGCCAACGCACCCCGGTGAAGGTCCCGTCCGGTCCGCGCCTCACGCCACGCCAGATGGTGGACGAGGTGCTCGAAGCGACGGAGGGTTGGAACTTCGACGCCGTCTCGATCGGCTACCCCGGTCCCGTCGCGCGCAACAAGCCGACGAAGGAGCCGGTCAACCTCGGCCCCGGGTGGACGAAGTTCAACTACCAGCGCGCCTTCGGCTGCCCGGTTCGGATGATCAACGATGCCGCGATGCAGGCGCTCGGCAGCTACGCCGGCCGCACGATGCTCTTCCTCGGCCTCGGCACGGGGCTCGGCAACACGCTCGTGATGAACGGCGTCGTGGTGCCGCTGGAGCTCGCGCATCTTCCCTACGAGAATGGGAAGTCGTACGAGGAGATGATCGGCGAGGCCGGGCTGAAGCGTCTCGGGAAGCGGAAGTGGCGGCGCCACGTTCACACGATCGTCGAGCTGCTCGCCGCGGCGACGAACGCCGATTACACCGTGATCGGCGGCGGGAACGTCCGCTTCCTCGACGAGCTGCCGCCCGATACGCGACGTGGCCGCAACGCCAACGCCTTCCGCGGCGGCTTCCGCCTCTGGGAGGACGCCGACACCCGGGGCAAGCGCAAGCCCAGGTCCAGGCGCTAGGGCGGAGGGAGCAGCGCCGCGATCCGTCTGGCGCGTTCGTGGTGGCGCCCGCCCAACAGCTCGAACTTCGCCGCCGTGGCCCTGTCGCCCGTCTCGCGATGGTGCCGGGCCATCACGGCGCAGTACTCGCTCACCTCGTCCTCGTCCTGCACGTCCTGCTGCGTGAAGCCGAACGGCTGCTCGTAGAGCAGCAGCGCGGCGATCGCGTGCGCGGAGAAGGGGAGGGCGCCGAACTGCTCGCGCAGGTGTGCCAGCCCGTCCTGCTGGGCGAGCACGCCGGTCCATTCCGCCGCCGACAACGCCGGCGCGATCTCGCTCGACATCGCGTGTGCCTCCTCGAGATGAATCGCCTGGGTGCTACGCCGTCTGCTTCGCGCGGAGTCCGTCGAGCACACGGGGGATGAGGCCGCCGAAGGCACCGTTGCTCATCACGAGGATCACGTCGCCCGGCTCAGCGTGCGACACGATCCGATGCACGATGACGTCGACGTCGGGAGTCGCATCGGCGTCGATCCCCTTCGCGCGCAGCGCGTCGACGACCTTGCCGATGTCGAGCTGCTCGTCGATCGGCACCTTGTCGTGCGGCTCGGGCACGCGGATCGACGCGAGCGTCGCCCCGTCGAACGCGCCCGCATACTCGCTCTGATGGATGTTGCGGCGGCTCGTGTTCGACCGCGGCTCGAACACCGCCCACAGCCTCCGGTCGGGATAACGCTGCCGGATCGCGACGATCGTCTCGCGCACGGCCGTCGGGTGGTGCGCGAAGTCGTCGATCACGAGGACGTCGTCGACGGTACCGCGGATCTCCTGCCGCCGCTTCACGCCGGCGAACGACGCGAAGCCGGCGCGGATGTCGTCCGCCTTCAGGCCGAGCGCGCGCGACGCCGCGTACACGCCGAGCGCGTTCTCGACGTTGTGATGCCCGGACATCGGCAGCAGGAACTGGCCGGTGCGGCCGCGCGGCTCGCGCACGACGAAGCGCGCTCCTTCGGGGCCGAACGTGAGATTCTCGGCCGTGTAGTCCGCCTCGCCGTGCACGGCGTAGGTGGCGACGTAGGCGCGAGAGGCCTTCTGCGCGATGCGCACCGCGTTGGGATACGACGACGCGACAGCGAGGAAGCCGTCCTCCGGCAGCGTCGCCGCGAACTTCTCGTACGCCGACTCGTAGTGCGCCATGTCGCGGTAGATGTCGGCATGGTCGAACTCGACGCTCGTGAGGATCGCCGTCTTCGCGCGGTAGTGCAGGAACTTCGGTCCCTTGTCGAAGTAGGCGGTGTCGTACTCGTCCCCCTCCACCACGACGAACGGCCCGCCGCCGTTCCGGAAGTTCGCGTTGCCGTTGAGCGCCACGCCGCCGACGAGGAACGTCGGATCCGTGCCCGCGTCCACGAGCACGTGCGCCATGAGCGCCGAGGTCGTCGTCTTGCCGTGCGTGCCGACGACGACCACGCTCTGCTTCCCCGCGAGCACGAGCGAGCCGAACGCGGCCGGGAAGCTCATCTGCGGGATGCCGCGCTCGCGCACCGCCGTCGCCTCCGGATTCACGCGGCGGATCACGTTGCCGATGATCACGAGGTCGGGGCGCGCCACGTCGAGGTTGGCCGGCGAGTACGGCGTCATCACCTGCACCCCCCACGCGGCGAGCATGTCGCTCATCGGCGGATAGACATTCTCGTCGCTCCCCGTCACCTCGTAGCCCGCGGCCTTCAGCATGCCGGCGAACGAGCCCATCCCCGTACCGGCGACTCCCACGAGGTGGATGCGGCGGATGGACCCGGGAGCGATGTCGGTGAGGACGTTTCCGTTGTCGTCGGACATTTCGTGTGCAGGGGGCGGTCGTTGGCGGAGGATCGAACTCTCACGGGTGCTCGCAGGTGACGCAAGCGTGCCGCGGACGTCACGCTGGCCGATCGTCCGGCGCGCCGATAGTGTTCTACCGCTTCCCCTTCCACCCCTGGTTCGAGCGGACGGCATGGACCTGCGCGACGAGCTCGAAGCATCGCTTGGCGAGCTCTACTCCATCGAGCAGGAGCTCGGCGGCGGAGGGATGAGCCGCGTATTCCTCGCGAAGGAGACGTCGCTCGGCCGGCGCGTCGTCGTGAAGGTGCTGCCGAAGGAGCTGACGGGCGGGGTGAACGTCGACCGGTTCCGGCGCGAGATCGTGCTCGCCGCGCAGCTGCAGCACCCGCACATCGTCACGCTGCTCTCCACGGGCCAGGTCGCGGGAGTTCCCTACTATACGATGCCGTACGAGGAGGGCCGCTCTCTGCGCGCGCACCTGCGCGAGCAGGGCCCCCTGCCGATCGCCGAGGTGGTCGGCCTGCTCGGCGACGTCGCGAAGGCGCTGTCGTTCGCGCACGAGCGCGGCGTCATCCATCGCGACATCAAGCCGGACAACATCCTCGTGTGCGGGGGTGCGGCGGTCGTCTCCGACTTCGGCATCGCCAAGGCCGTGTCGGACGCGAAGGACCAGCCGCCACCGCACGAGACGGGCGAGACGCTCACCCAGATCGGCATGTCGGTGGGCACGCCGACCTACATGGCGCCGGAGCAGGCCGCCGCCGACCCCGACGTCGATCACCGCGCCGACATCTATTCATTCGGCATCACGGCGTACGAGATGCTCACCGGGCGGCCGCCGTTCTGCGACAGCTCGCCGCGCAAGCTCCTCGCGGCGCACCTCACCGAACCCCCGGAGCCGATCCTGGCCCGCCGCCCGGACACGCCGCCCGCACTGGCCGCGATGGTGATGGCCTGTCTGGAGAAGGAGCCGGCCGATCGTCCGCAGTCGGCGAGGGCGCTCCTGCACGTGCTCGAGATCGTGCAGGCGGGCGAGCAGCGCGCCGCGCGCGCGCAGGTGCAGCGCGGCAGCCTCGCGCGACAGCTCGCGCTCGGCCTCGTCGCGCTCGTGGCCGTGTCGATCCTCGCACGGGCGTCGATCATCGCGATGGGGCTGCCCGAATGGGTGCTTCCCGCGACGCTCGTCGCGGCGGTGCTGGTGATCGTCGCTCTCGTCGGCCGCGCCCAGGGGATCGCGCGCGCGATCACGCCGATGACGCCCGCCCGCCGCCGCGAATAGCCGGCGATGCACGAGCTCGATCGCATCCGGCTCGCGCTCGTCGACGCGGCCGATCGTGGTGAGGGCGCGGTGCTCGCCACCGTCGTCGGCGTGGACGGTTCCGCGTACCGCGGCACCGGCGCACGGATGGTCGTCCGCGCCGACGGGTCCACGACGGGCGCCGTGAGCGGCGGCTGCCTCGAGGCGGACATCGTGGCGCGCGCCGCCGAAGTGCTCGCGTCGGGCTCCGCCGAGCGCGCGCACTACGACATGCGTTCGTCGGACGACGACGTGCTCGGTCTCGGAATGGGCTGTCGGGGCGTGGTCGACGTGCAGCTCGATCCGCTGGCCGGCGACGCACTGCGCGCCGAGATCGACCGGCTCGCCGAGCTGCGCGCGCGGAACGCAGTGCGATTGCTCGTCTGCGGCGCCGGTGCCGACGCGATCCCCGTCGTGCGGCTCGCCGCCATGACGGGATGGCTCGCCACCGTCGTCGATCATCGGCCGAGCTTCGTCACGGTCGACCGCTTCCCCGACGCCGAGCGCGTGATCCGGCTCGACGCGTCGCAAACCGGGGCGACGCTCGCGTCGGTGGTGCGGCTCGACGAGTTCGCCGCCGCGGTGGTGATGGGACACGCCGCATCGCACGACGGCGCGCGCCTGCACGAGCTGCTGACGGTACCCAGCCTCCGTTACCTGGGCGTGCTCGGCCCGCGCCGGCGCACGATGGAGCTGCTCGAGGGCGCCCCCGGCGTCGCACCGGGCGCGATCCCACCCCACGTCTACGCGCCGATCGGGCTCGACATCGGCGCCGAGACTCCGGAAGAGATCGCGCTGGCGATCGTGAGCGAGTGCGCGGCGGCGCTCGCGGGGCGCACACCGCGGTCGCTCCGTCAGCGCGAGGGACCGATCCACGAGAGCCGCTGAACCGGTGAATCGGTCGAGAACCTGGTGAATTGGCTTGCCGAGGCACTCGCGGAAGGCCGCGCAGATGCCGAGGCTGTATTGGATCAGCGGCAGCCTGAGGAGATGAGGCAGCGCTGAACGGCGCTTCGGCGCCCACCGTCGGGCTCGTGTCGCCATCCTGTCGGCGAACAGAGCCGCGATCGCCCGCGCAACCAACAGTTGCTCCACGGGAATCGTACCTAGAGTGGCGCTCCGGCTCGGTGCGCCACCGCTCGCCGTCCTACGCTACCAGACCGGTCCGCCGCGCTTTTGCGCCGACCGTCGAACTCTCACCAGACGTACTGTGATCTCCCGCCGCATCGCTTTCCTGATCGCCGCGCTCTTCGCGCTGATGCTCGTCGTTCCACGAGCCGCCGCGGCCCAGCAGCTCGACGTCATCCGCGGTCAGGTGACGGGCGACGACGACGATCCGATCGAGAATGCCAACGTCACCGCGACGTCCGTCGGCGGGGGCGTGAACCGCAGCGCGCGCACCGATCGGAACGGCCGGTTCACCATCACCTTCCCCGGCGGCGACGGCGACTACTTCGTCACGGTCGCGTCGCTGGGCTACACGCCGCGGCGGTTCGAGGTGCGGCGCACGGCCGACCAGGAGATCCTCGTCGCCGACGTGCAGCTGAGCCGGATGGTCATCCTCGACACCGTGCGTGCGGTCGCCGAACGCGATCGCGTGAACCGGAACGAGCGCACGCCCGACGTCAGCGGGACCGAGCAGTCGGCGTCCAGTGTCGGCGTGAGCGCCGATCAGCAGGGTGATCTCAACGCGATCGCGGCGACGATCCCGGGTGTCACGCCGGTGCTCACCGCCGACGGCGATCCCGCGGGCTTCTCCGTGCTCGGCCTCTCGGCCGACCAGAACAGCATGACGCTCAACGGGGCCAACCTCGGCACGTCGACGCTGCCGCGCGACGCACAGGTCTCGACCTCGCTCGTCACGGCGCCGTACGACGTGAGCCGCGGCGGATTCAGTGGCGGGCAGCTGAACGTGCGCAGCGGCAGCGGGACCAACTTCATCCGGCGCACGACGAGCCTGAACTTCGATGCGCCGTCGCTCCAGTGGACCGATCCGGCCGCGCGTGCGCTCGGGCAGCAGTACAC
>Ga0070669_100003645_pt1 | contig 11103 bp, 11 predicted proteins | sample KBSS53metaG_FD_64680 | JGI IMG/M metagenome (GOLD analysis project Ga0070669, IMG submission 64680) | Switchgrass rhizosphere microbial communities from Kellogg Biological Station, Michigan, USA - KBS S5-3 metaG | ecosystem: Host-associated > Plants > Roots > Rhizosphere > Soil ... | reverse complement strand
AACTGGGGCTCATCAGCCTGCAGCAGGCCGACCCGGTGCACATCGCCACGCCGCTGATGGCGCCGCTGGCCGAGCAGATCGGCCAGACCGTGGGCCTGGCCGTGTGGGGCGCGCGCGGCGCGACCATGGTGCACATCGCCGAAGCGCCCTCGCCCGTGCACGTGAGCCTGCGGCACGGCACCGTCTTCTCGCTGACGCGCACCGCATCGGGCCGGCTGTTCGCGGCCTACCTGCCGTCCGCCGAGGTCCGCCGGATGCTGGAAGACGAACGCCGCCGCGAGAAGCAGCGCAAGGCCGATGCACCCGCCCAGCCCGGCTTGCCGCCGGTGCAGCCGCTGCCGTCGTGGAGCGCGTTCGAGACGCAGTTGGACGAGGTGCGCGCGCACGGCGCCAGCCGGTCGGAGAACGAGGTGATCCCCGGCGTCAGCGCCATGGCCGCACCGGTGTTCGACCACACCGGCGCCATCGTGCTGGCCGTGACCGCGATCGGTCCGTCGGGCATCTTCGACACCCGCTGGGCCGGCTCGGTGGCGACGGCGCTCGTGCGCTGTGCGCGGCAGGTGTCCGACCGGCTCGGCACGCCGGCACAGGCGCCTGGCCGGCCGTCGGCCCCGGCGGTCGACGCCGAGGACTAGCATGCCCGCTGCTCGTCCGGACGTGCCGCGCCCGAGCCAGGTCGACGACGGCGCCGAGCTCCCGCTGGCCTGCAAGCGCCAGCGCCTGCTCGACGTCGCGAGACGCTCCCGCAGCGGCCTGTTCCTGTACCCGCTGTTCTGGCTGGTGATCGTGCACGTCTACGCGTATGCGTCCACCCATCCGGTGTTCACGCTCATTGCCGCCCTGTGCCTGGTCGCCGGGGCAGCCGCGCGGTACGGACTGGAGTGGCGGCTCGCGCGTTTCGCAAGCCATGACTTCCGCCTGGCGCAACGGACCTTCGCCTGGGCGTCGTGGATCTTTCAGGGCTGTTGGGGCCTGCTGTGCGCGTACATCGTGGGCACGGCCGAGAGTGAGCCGATGCGCTGGTCGATGTTGATGGCCACCATCGGCCTCACCGCCGGCGCCACGGCCATCATGGCCATCGACGCGCCGCTGGCACGCTGGTATGCGCCCTTGCTGCTCGGCCCGACCTGCGTCGTGCTGGCTTCAAGGGGCGGCTACGCGAACTGGGCGCTGGCGATCGTCTTCGTACTGTTCTTCTTCTATGCCCTCAAGATCATCGCGCTGGTGTCGGGCGACTACGAGGCGCGGCAGCGTGCGCACGTGCTGCTCGAACGGCGCGCGGAGGAACTCGCCACGGCACACGAGAGCATGCGCCGGCTGGCCACCTACGACGACCTGACCGGCCTGATGAACCGGCGTCACATGACGCTGCTGCTCGATCTGCGGGCAGAGGTGCACCGCAACGGCGGCGACGCCTTCTCGATCGCGCTGGTCGACCTCGACCATTTCAAGCAGATCAACGATGCGTGGAGCCACGCCGTTGGCGACGAGGTGCTGCAGGGCTTCGCCGACATCGCGCGCCGCGCGCTGCAAGACACCGACATCATCGCGCGCTGGGGCGGCGAGGAGTTCCTGATCCTGCTGCCGCACACGCCCGGCCGTACGGCCGAAGCCAGCCTCGAACGCCTGCGCCGGCAGCTGGCCGACACCCAGATCGCCCCCGGTGTGCCGGGGCTGCGCCTGAACTTCTCTGCCGGCATCAGCGAGCACCGCGTGGACGAGGCCATCGAACAGGCGATCGACCGGGCGGACCGCGGGCTGTACCAGGCGAAGGCGGACGGGCGGGGGCGAACGGAGCGGGTCTAGGGGGCTCGCCGCGCTGCGCGATTCACAACCACGAAAAGGCCCACCCATGCTCAGCGAACTCCGCGCCCACGTCTGGGCCTACCCCGCGCTTGAGGTGGTCCACATCGTCGGCATCGCCCTGCTGCTGGGCAACCTGGTGGCGCTCGAAATCCGCGTCTGGGGTGGCGCCGCGGCCTTGCCCGTGAAGGCGCTGGCGAGGCTGTCGCTCGGCATCGCGCTGGGCGGCTTCGCGCTGGCCGCCGCCAGCGGCCTGCTCATGTTCGCCACCCAGCCGGCCGAACTGCTCGCCAACCGCAGCTTCGTGCTGAAGATGGGCCTGCTCACCGCCGCCGGCTGCAATGCCGCGTGGTTCCACGGCCGCGGCTCGCTGGAAAAACTCGACCTGACGGCGCGGGTTCAGATGTTGGTGTCCACTGCGATCTGGCTGGGCGTCGTCGTCTGCGGACGCTGGATCGCCTACTGATTCCCAACCCTCCAGGAGTGCTGCCATGCCGATGTCCCGCCGCCGCTTCGTCCTCGCCACCGCCGCCACGGCAACGCCCTGGGTGGTACCCACCGCCTGGGCCCATCACGGCTGGAGCAGCTTCGACCAGGACCGGCCGATCTACCTCGAAGGCAAGGTGGTCAGCAGCAAGTGGCAGAACCCGCACGCCGAACTGCTGATCGACCTGAGCCCCGGCCTGGCGCTGCCCGCCGACCTCAAGCAGCGCCCGCTGCCGGCGCAAAGCGCGGGCGTCGACGGCCCCGCCCTGCTGGCCAAGGCCGTGTTGCCCAAACGCAAGGACCGCCGCTGGGAACTGGAACTGGCGCCGCTCACCCGCATGTCGGCGTGGAACGTGGCGGAGATCAAGGCCGGCGATGCGGTCTCGGCGGTGGGCTTCACCTTCAAGGACGAGGCGGGGGAGGCCGTGATGCGGGTGGAGTACCTGTTCGTGGGCGGGAAGACGTATGGGCTGAGGTCGAGCCCGGCGTGAGGGCATAGCGCCTGCGCATTTCGTCGGTCGCGGGAGCCGACATCAAGCCCCCGTGCACCCACGCGCAAGACACCCCGAAGCGGCGTCCCTAGGATCACCTCACCGTGATCCAAGCGACCCTCCAGCCCCTTCACCGCATGTCTTCCGCGCCCCTCGTCCAGCGCCCCGCTGCGCCTGCGTCCCTGATCGATCCGAGCCAGTGGTTCGCGCTGCAGGTGGCGTCGCGGCGCAACGAGACGCGTGACATCGTCGTGTTCGACCTGGCGCTGGACGACGGCGCGACGCTGCCGGTTTTCACAGCCGGTGCGCACCTCGAGGTGAAGGTCGGCGGGCTGATCCGCCATTACTCGCTGTGCAGTTCGCCGGACGACCGCGCGCACTACCGCATCGCGGTGCAGCGCGAGACGGCCGGGCGCGGCGGCTCGGCGCTGCTGTGCGACACCGTCGGCCCCGGCGACACGCTGGCGGTGCGCGGCCCCTTCAACCACTTCGCGCTGCAGCAGCCCACCGCGCAGCCGCCGCTGCTGCTGGCCGGTGGCATCGGCGTGACGCCGGTGCTGTGCATGGCGCTGGAGCTGACGGCCGCGGGGCTCGACTTCGAGCTGCATTTCAGCGGCCGCTCGCTGGAACACATGGCCTTCCTGCCGCTGCTGCGCTCGGGCGTGTTCGGCCACCGCGTGCACCTGTATGCCGACGACGGCCGGGGTGTGGCGCCGATGGACTTGCCGACGCTGCTGGGCAGCGGCAAGCCGGGGCGCCACCTGTACGTGTGCGGGCCGGGCGGGATGATCGACGCGGCCGACCGCATCGCGCGAGCACAAGGCTGGGCCGGCGACCACATCCACTTCGAGCGCTTCGGCGCACCGGCCGCCCTGCCGCCCGGCACTGCGACCGGCGGTGACGCCTGCGAAGCCTTCGAGGTCGAGATCGCCTCCACCGGCAGGCGCATCCCGATCGCGGCGGACCAGAGCATCGTGACCGCGCTGGCCGCGGCCGGCGTGCACATCCCGATGTCGTGCGAGGTCGGCGTGTGCGGCAGCTGCCGCACCCGCGTGCTGGCCGGCGTGCCCGACCACCGCGACCTGCTGCTGAGCCCCGAGGAGCAGGCGGCGAACACCGAGTTCACGCCCTGCTGCTCGCGCTCGAAGACCCCCTTGCTCGTGCTCGACCTCTGACCTGCAAGCGCACGACCTCTCTTCTCTTTCACCACACGTCACGAGCACCACGATGGCCCTGATCTGCGAACACAACCAACGCCGCGCCCACGTCGAACCCACGGCCCTGCACACACTGCGCGCCACGCCGCAGAACGTGCACTGGGGCTATTTCGATCCGGCCCAGGCACCGTCGCTGACCGTGAAGAGCGGCGACCTGGTGGTCGCCGAGGCCATCACGCACCACGCGGGCGACGCGCCCGAGCTGATGATGGACGACGCGGTGTGGAAGATCTTCAAGGAGATCCCCGAGGAAGACCGCAACCCCGGCGTGCACATCATGACGGGCCCGATCTTCGTCGAGGGCGCCAAGCCGGGCGACATGCTGGAGGTGCGCTACCACCGCATGACGCCGCGCAACAACTACGGCTCCAACCTCGCGGCCAACTGGGGCTACTTGTACAAGGAGTTCGACGAGAAGGAACGCGTGACCATCTACGAGCTGGACCCGAACTCGAACAACGCGCGCGCCCTGTACGCCTACGACTTCCCCGGCAAGTACCTGGTGCCGGGCACCATCACCGAATGCCCGGTGTGCGACCGGCAGGAGGCGCTCAAGGGCGTGCGCGTGCCGGTGCGGCCCCACCTGGGCACGGCCGGCGTGGCACCCGACGTGCACGGCCGCGTGAGCACCATCCCCCCGGGCCTGCACGGCGGCAACATCGACAACTGGCGCATCGGCGCCGGCGCCACCATGTACTACCCGGTGCAGGTCGACGGCGCGCTGTTCTCCATCGGCGACCCGCACGTGTCGCAGGGCGACGGCGAGATCAGCGGCACCGCCATCGAGAGCTCGCTCAACGTGACGATGCAGATCATCCTGCGCAAGGACTTCTTCTTCCCCTCGCCGCTGCTGGAGACCGAAGACTCCTTCATCGTGCACGGCTTCGACCCCGACCTGAATGTGGCCACGCGCAACGCCGCGCTCGACATGCTCAGGCTGCTCAACGAGCACCACGGCCTGTCGCGCAACGACAGCTACTCGCTGATGAGCGTGGCGGCCGACTTCGGCGTGACGCAGGTGGTCGACGCCACGCAGGGCGCGCACGTGCGCATTCCGCGCAACATCTTTCCGCCGAAGGGCTTCTGAACGCGCACGCCCGATGAGCAGCAACAAGCTGCGCGAGATCGAGTGCTTCATCTCGGTCGCGGAGTCGGGCAGCTTCGTGCGCGCGGCCGACGCCATCGGCGTGTCGAAGACGGCGGTCTCGCGCAGCGTGATCGAGCTGGAGCAGCGCCTGGGGGCGCGGCTGTTCCAGCGCAGCACGCGCCGCGTGTCGCTCACGCCGGCGGGCACGCTGTACCTGGCGCGCTGCAAGCACATCGTGCAGGCGCTGGACGAGGCCGACGAGCTGGTGGCCGGTGATGCGCAGCAGCCCGCCGGCCTGCTGCGCGTGCAGGCGCCGATGAGCTTCGGCACGCAGCACCTGGCGCCGCTCTGGCCACAGCTGCTGGCACGCCATCCGGGGCTGCGGCTGGACGTGCACCTGAGCGACGCGCTGCTCGACCTGAACGACGAGCGCTTCGACCTGGCCGTGCGCATCTCCGACCGCCAGCACACCTCCTTCATCAGCCGGCCGCTGGGGAGCACGCGGCTGATCGCCTGCGCGGCACCGGCCTACCTGGCACGGCACGGCGAACCGATGCACCCGGACGAACTCGCGGACCACGCCGTCATCGGCTACACCTACGCCGCGGAAGGCGACGTCTGGCACTTCGACAGTGACCGAGGCCCGATCGCGGTGCGCACGCAGGCCCGGCTGTGCGCCAACAACGGCGACACCTGCCTGGCGGCGGCACGCGCGGGGCTCGGCATCGTCATGCAGCCGAGCTTCCTGCTGGCCGACAGCCTGCGGTGCGGCGAACTGGTGCCAGTGCTGCAGCGCTACCCGCTGCGCAGCGTGGGCATCCACGCGGTGTACCCGAGCAGGCGCCAGCTGCCGATGAAGGTGCGCGTGGCCATCGACTTCCTGGTCGAGTCCCTGGCCGGTGCCGACTGGCTCGCGCGCTGAGCCGTCGTCTCTCTTTGTGCACAACCGCGCGCCGCTGGACCGGCTGAAAGCGCACGAACTCTTGCCTTTTCGCGAATTCGCGCCCCGTTGGCCGGGAAATTGCTCTGTTCCTTGATGCAAGTCGAAGACGAGGTGCGCCGCACCTTTTCAGAACCAGCCACCGGAGGTTCATCGTGAACGCATGGAATTTCTCGACCAACGCCTACATCCAGGGCGAGCGCCCCCGCGTGTGGCAGCAGGCCCTCTCGCGCCTGCACCTGCCCACGGTCGACCAGCCGGATGCAGGCGTACACGGCGACGTGGCCAGCCTGGTGTCGCCGCAGGGCATCGAGTTCGCCCGCATGAGCGCGTCGCCGCAGACCATCTCGGGCCGCTCGGGCGAGCAGCCCTTCTCGGTGTGGCTGTCGATCCTGATGGAAGGCCGCTTCGCCTTCGGCGGTGGCAAGGGCGAACCCGTGATCGACCTGACGCCGGGCGACATCATCTACGGGCCCACCGGCGTCGATTCCACGCTCACGCTCAAGAGCGACTTCCGCATGCTCTACGTGAAGATCCCGCAACTGATGCTGCACCCGCGCCTGATCAACCTGGGCTCGCTGCGCACCGGCACGCTCTCGGGCCACAAGGCGATCAACCGCATCTTCGCGGGCATGCTCACGTCGGTGGCCGAGAACATGGAAGAACTCGACGCCGCCGAGCTGCGCCCCATCGAGCTCGCGCTGACCGAGTTCGTGGTGGTCAGCCTGGCCGGCAGCACCGCGGTGCAGGCCTTCGGCAGTACCGCGCGGCTGGTGCACTACCAGCGCATCTGCCAGTCGATCGAGAACCAGCTGGGCGACCCGGAGCTCACCGTCGGCAAGATCGCCGCCGAGCAGCACGCGTCGCTGCGCTACATCCAGAAGCTCTTCGAAGCCGCCGGCCACAGCTTCGGCCAGTACCTGCGCCAGCGCCGGCTGGAGCGCTGCCGCTCCGACCTGCAGAGCACGCTGCACCGCCACCTGTCGATCTCCGACATCTGCTTCCGCTGGGGCTTCAGCGACCCGGCGCATTTCAGCCGCACCTTCCGCGCCGAATTCGGCACCACGCCGCGGGCCTACCGCCAGGCGCAGCTGGGCATCACGGAGAGCGAGTCGGTGGATGTGGCGGAGGCGCTGCACGCCTGAGCCGCCGCACCGCAGCGGACTCGCTGCGCTTCAGTCGAGCAGGTTCAGCTGAAAGTAGCCGCCGGTGGTGGCGTTGGATGCGCCGACGATGGCGAACAGCTTGCCGTTGTAGGTGGCAAAGTAGCTGCTCGCGCCAGCAGGGATCTGACGCATGCCGGCCGGACCCGTTGCACTCATGCCGCTGAAGACATTGGTGGACGACGAGGCGGTGCCGTCCGTCCCGACGGCGTTGCGGGTGTTGCCGGTCGAGGTGAAGTTCACACGGCCCCAGGAGCCCGCGGTCGAGCTGCCGTAGCCGACGGCGGTGGTCGTCCAGACGGGGGTGTCCTGCACGCCGACGCGCAGGACGTAGCGTCCCGGCGTCGACAGCGTGGCGCCCGCCGACAGGTACACGTTCTGATCGCCGATGCGGGCCATCGCGAAACGACCGCTGTCCGTCGCATCGGCCACATTGGTGATCAGCCATACGCCGGGCACGTCGGTGGTCGCGACGGTGTACGTGACCACCGAAGCCGGCGGGCAGTTGGCGATGTTGTAGATGGAGCTGTCGTTGCACAGCTTGTAGACCGTGCCGCCTGCCGAGAACTGGGTCTGGGTGATCTGCGACAGCTCGCTGGATGCCGTGCGCTGAATGCCGAGCCGGTTGTACAGGCCGTCGAGTTCGGCGGCGACCGTCACCAGCTTGCGTGCCGCGAGGAAGGGCTTCACTGCGTACACGGTACCCGTTGCGACCGGATCCGTGAACGGGAAGGCGCCGACGATCGCGTCGGTGGTCACGCGGAAACGCGAGGCGTTGGTATTCGAGGTGATCCGGTCACTTTTGAAAAGGTACGTGCCGGGCTCCGAGGCATCGCTCGCGAAGGTGTCTGAGACCGGTCCGGTGCCGTCCGCGTTGGCCAGGGTGTAGACGTTGGCATTGAAGTCGAACGTCAGCAGGTACTGGAGCGCACTTGCGGCATAGACACGGTACGTGCCGTTGCGGGCGTCACCACCCGCGACGCTGAGCACCGTGGCCTTGGTCAGGCCCGCGTTGGCCGTCGCCTTCGCAGAAACGGTGTAGGTGGCGGCACCCGTGGCGCCATTGAGGATCTGTGCGGTCCACTTGGTGGACGACACACTGGGGTTGCGCAGGCTCAGGGCCGCGCCATCGGACGCCGTGGTCGTCCAGTCCGAACCCTGGCTGGGCGTGATCTCCACCGTGTCGCCGGGCTGGGTCACGAACTGGCCAGCCGCATTGGCGACGGCGGCCGCGCCGTTGATCGTCACCGTCGTCGTGAGCGTCGGCGTGCTGTCGCTCCCTCCACCTCCTCCGCCGCACCCGACCAGACCTGCAAACGCAGCCACGCAGGCCATCGAAAACAAAACCCTCATGTTCTTCCTTGTTGGGTATGGATCGCGCATCGGCGCTGCCGAGCGCGTCGAGGAAGATACAGATAGTTTCAGGTGTAAGCAACGACTGACCCGGGATCGCCAGCGCCCGCAGGCGACCCCCGGTGGCTCAGCGCTGGAGCCAGGCCGGCGCGATCTGCGTGCCCAGGCCCGCGCCGTAGCCGAAGTAGATGTTCAGGCCGGCGACCGGCTCGAGGTAGCGCGCGTTCTTCAGGCCGCCGGCGTCGACCGCGTCGAAACCGATGCTCTCGATCAGCGCCTTGACCGTGTCCTTGGCCTTCGGCTCGTCGCCGGCGAAGAACACGCTGCCTTTGAATTCGCCGAAGCCCGCGCCCTGGTGCATGACCTGTGCGAACAGCGTGTTGAAGGCCTTCACGACGTACGCCGTGGGTGCGGCCTTGGCGATCTCTTCGGCGGCCGAGGTGCTGAAGCCGACGGTCAGGCCCATGTAGTCGGCGGTCAGCGGGTTCGAGACGTCGACGATGACCTTGCCCTTCAGGTCGCCGAGCGCGGCGAGCGCAGCGGGGGCCTGGTCGTAGGGCACGGCGAGCACGACCACTTCGACGTTCTTCGCGGCCTCGGCCATCGGCAGCGCCTTGGCACCTACGGCTTCGGCCACGGCCTGGGCCTTGTCGAGCGACCGGCCGGTCAGCGTCACGCTGTGGCCTGCCTTGACGAATTGCTTGGCGAGGCCGGAGCCGACGTTGCCGTAACCGACGATGGTGAGCGTCATGGAGATGTCCTTGGAGAAATAAAAGAGGAAGCGTTTGCGATGAAAGCGCCGCAGGCGATGCGGCACGGGTCGCAAGATAGCCAGAAGCACAGTGGCGATAAACGCCGAGCAGCGCGACGACTGTCCCGGCCGACGGGACAATCGACGCAGGCGGCGCCCATGCATCGCGCACGGCCCCATGCGCGACAAGAGGTTGCGCGGGTTCCGCCGCGCGCCATGCCCGTCGACGCCCGACAGCGCAGCCCAGAGGTCGTGCACGTCCACACAAGTTCCCGCGCCGACACGCTCCCTACACTGTCACGCCATGCCCTCTTCCAACGACGCTTGGGTTCTCGTCATCGGCAGCCTCAACATGGACCTGGTGGCGCGCGTGCCGCACCTGCCCGCGCCGGGCGAGACCTTGGCCAGCGAAGGCTTCGCCACCGTCGCTGGCGGCAAGGGCGCCAACCAGGCCGTGGCCGCGGCGCGGCTGGGTGCGCGCACCGCGATGGTCGGCTGCGTGGGCGACGACACGCACGGCCGCCTGCTGCGCGACGGCCTGCGGCACGAAGGCATCGACCTGCGCGCATTGCGCACGCATGCCACGCAACCCACCGGCATGGCGCTGATCGCGGTCGACCGTGCGAGCCGCAATCACATCGTGCTGGTGCCCGGCGCCAACGACACGCTGGGCACCGCCGACCTCGACGCGGCCGGGGCGTCGCTGGCCCAGGCTGCCGTCGTCGTCTGCCAGCTCGAAGTGCCGATGCTCACCGTGCAGCAGGCGCTGCAGCGCGCCAAGGCCGCGGGCAAGACCACCGTGCTGAACCCGGCGCCCGCGCGGCCGCTCGACGCGGCGCTGCTGGCGCAGGTCGACTGGCTGGTGCCGAACGAGGTCGAGGCCTCGATGCTCAGCGGCATCGCGGTGACGGGCATCGCCTCGGCACAGCAGGCGGCTGCGGTGCTGCTGGCGAGGGGCTGCGCGCATGTGCTGATCACGCTCGGCGCGCAGGGCGTGCTGCATGCGCACGCCGGCAGCATGCAGCACCACCCCGCGCCCGTGGTCGAGGCGGTCGATACCACGGCCGCCGGCGACACCTTCATCGGCGGCTTCGCGGCGCGGCTGGCCGCAGGCGCTTCGGCGGCCGAGGCGATCCGCTTCGGCCAGGCCGCCGCGGCGCTGTCGGTCACGCGGCACGGGGCGCAGACGTCGATCCCGACGCTGCGCGAGATCAGCGCAGCGTGAAGCGCGCGGTCGACGCCGGCTTGCCGTCGATCCGCACCACCACCACCGCCTTGGTGCCGGCTGCGGTCTTGAAGCTGCCGGCGGCCTCGAGCCTGTCGCCGGCCGGCTTGAGTTCGACGTCCTGCTTGTCGGTGCCGGCCAGCAGCGTGAGTTTGGCGCTGGCCTTGGCCACGTCGGCCGGCTTGCCGTGGTCGCGCAGGTACAGCTTCACCACGCCGGGCTTGGCGACGAGTTCGTAGTCCATGTCCTTGACCTCGGTCACCACGCCGCCGTGCAGCGGGGTGTGGGCATGCTCGTCGCCATGCGCGAGGGCCGTGCCGGTGGTGACGACAAGGGATGCGGCGAGAAGAAGGGAACGCAACGTCATGAAAGACTCCTTGGAAAGATGAGAGAAGAACAGGTCACAGCGCTTCGGCGCCGTCGTCGTCGGCCAGCCGTTGCGCGGCCTGGCGGCCGAACAGCCAGAACATCGCGGGCGTGAGGAAGGTGTCGAGCAGCGTCGAGCTGATGAGGCCGCAGAAGATCACCACGGCCACGGGGTGCAGCACCTCGGTGCCGGGCCGCTCGGCCTCGAACAGCAGCGGCGC
>Ga0070669_100003638_pt1 | contig 11115 bp, 9 predicted proteins | sample KBSS53metaG_FD_64680 | JGI IMG/M metagenome (GOLD analysis project Ga0070669, IMG submission 64680) | Switchgrass rhizosphere microbial communities from Kellogg Biological Station, Michigan, USA - KBS S5-3 metaG | ecosystem: Host-associated > Plants > Roots > Rhizosphere > Soil ... | reverse complement strand
CCGAGAAGGACCGGCTGGAGCTGGTCATCGACTCGGTGGCCGATCCCATCATCGTGACCGATCCCGGCGGCAACATCGTGATGATGAACGTCCCGGCCGAGCGGCTCTTCACCGTGCCCGAAGCGGGTGGCGAGGAGGCCCAGCGCCTCGTGCAGGCCAACGACGCCCACTTCTCGTCCTTCGTCTCCAACGTGTTCTTCGAGGCCGACGCCCGCCGCCGCAGCGGCAGCATCAGCCTGATCGACCCCCGGACCGGTATCGCGCTGCCCATGGAGGCGATCTCCGGCAAGATCGTGTCCGAGCACGCCGAGGTCACCGCGGTGGTCACCATCCTGCACGACCGCACCGAGGAGCTGGAGCGCGCCCACCTCTACGAGGAGCTGAAGAAGGCCTCGGCCGAGCTGGAGCGCAAGGTGCGGGAGGCGACCTCCGAGCTGGTGCACCAGAACGAGCTGTTGCGGCGCTCGCACATCGAGCTCGAGCAGGCCTCCACGCTGAAGTCCCAGTTCCTGGCCAACATGTCGCACGAGTTCCGCACGCCGCTCAACGCCATCCTCGGTTACACGAGCATGCTGCTCAAGGGCGTGTCGGGCGAGATGACCGCTCAGCAGAACCGCAACCTCGAGCGCATCGACTCGAACTCCCAGCACCTGCTGTCGATCATCAACGACATCCTCGACATCAGCCGTATCGAGGCGGGCAAGATGCCGCTCACGGTGGCCGAGTTCACGATCCCCGAGCTGCTGCGCGAGGTCCTGGCCGAGGTGGAGCCGCTCATCGCCCGCTCGCGGCTCACGGTGTCCGCCGAGCTGGCCGAGGAGCTGCCGACGGTGGGCAGCGATCGGCAGAAGGTCAAGCAGATCGTCATCAATCTGTTGACCAATGCGCTCAAGTTCACGCCGCAGGGCTGGGTCAAGGTGGCCGCCACGTGGGACGCCGGCAGCGAGCAGGTCGCCATCGCGGTGACCGACAGCGGCATCGGCATCGCCAAGAAAGACCAGGACGTGATCTTCGAGGACTTCCGCCAGGCCGACAACTCGCCGACCCGGCGATACACGGGCGCCGGCCTGGGGCTGGCGATCTGCCGCCGGCTGGCCACGATGCTCGACGGCGAGCTGGTGGTGCATAGCGCACTGGGCGCGGGCTCGACATTCACGCTGACGATGCCGCGAACGCGGAAAGGCGAGTGATGGGGGAACCCGGCCACGAGAGCGCGCTGGTGCTGCTGGTAGACGACTATCCCGACAACCGGGACATCTACGTGCAGTTCCTCACGTACTCGGGGCTCAGGGTGGAGGAGGCCGAGAACGGCTACGAGGCGCTCGACAAGGCCTTCGCGCTGCGGCCCGACGTGATCATCATGGACCTGTCGCTGCCCGGGCTGGACGGCTGGGAAGCGACCCGGCAGCTCAAGCGCGATCCGCGCACCCGCCACATTCCGGTCGTCGTCCTCACCGGCCACGCGCTGGCCGGTCACTCGCAGGGCGCCATGGATGCCGGGTGTGATGCCTTCATCACCAAACCGTGCCTGCCGGAGCGGCTGCTCGAGGAGATCCGCACGATCCTCACCGCCGCGCCGCGGCCGCGATCGGGAGACCTCACGTCATGAGCCCTACGGCCAAGCGTTCAGCCAAGCGGACCGCGGCGCGGTCCAACGGCACCCGCACCAGCCGCCGTCCGGCCCGGAGCACCCGCGTCGCGGCCGCAGAATCCTCGGCCCGGGCCAGCGCGGCGTCGCGCGTCATCCGGGAGCAGACGCCCGGAGCGCAGCTGCCGGCGGGCGCCACCCGGACGCCGGGGGCGCCGCCCGCCTCGTCGGACAAGCGCGGCAAGTACGTCTACTGCATCATCCACGCGGACGAGCCCTTGCGGTTCGGCCCCATCGGCTTCGGCAGCCCGGCCGGCGAGGTCTACACGGTGCACTATGAAGACATCGCCGCCGTGGTGGCCGACGCCCCCATGGAAGTGCTCGACGCCACCCGCGAGAACGTGCTGGCCCACGAGCGCGTGAACGAGGCGGTGATGAAGTTCCAGACGGTCATCCCCATGTCGTTCGGGACGGTGTTCAAGACCCGGGACGACATCGTGGAGCTGTTGCGGGGCGCGCACGGCGCGTTCCAGGACGTGCTGGCCAAGATGGAGAACAAGGTCGAGTTCGGCCTGAAGGCCCTGTGGGATCGCGAGGCGATGATCCGCCAGATCGAGCACGAGGACGAGGACATCCGCCGTCTGAAGACAGAGATCGCCGCCCAGAAGGGCTCGACCTACTTCGCCCGCGTGCAGTACGGCCGCCTGGTGGACGGCGCGCTGCAGAGCCGCTCCGAGCAGTACGTCGGCGAGATCTTCGAGGCGCTGCGTGACGTGTCGGTCGCCTCGCGGGCCAACAAGCCGATCGGCGACAAGATGATCCTCAACGCCGCCTTCCTGGTCGATCGCGCGCGCGAGTCGGGCTTCGACGCCCGGGTGAAGGCCCTGGGGGCCAAGTACGACACGCTGACCTTCCGCTACACCGGCCCCTGGCCGCCCTACAACTTCGTGAACATCCGGCTGAAGCTGGAGCGGGCGAAGTAGGCGGAGGCCGGGCCGGGACCGCCGTGATCGTCCTGGACACGCTGCTCATCGGAGGCATCAAGTTCGTGCTGCGGCGGATCGCCGAGGCGGTGGACGCGCAGCTCAACGACGTCGACACGCTCCGCCAGGAGCTGCTGGCCGCGCAGATGCGGGTCGAGCTCGGGGAGATGAGCGACGCGCAGTTCGCCGAGGTCGAGGGCGCGCTGCTGGCGCGCCTTCGCGAGATCCAGGAGCGGGCCCGTGAAGAGGGCGGAGACGCGATGCGCATCGCCGGCGTGGACGTGAGTGTCCGCGACGGCGTGGACGACGAGCCCTCGGACGCCGCGCCTGCGCGGTGAGCCGTCGCCGGCGGCGCTCCGGACGCCCGGCGGCCGGGGCGATCGACGGGCCTGCCGCCTTCCACTTCTTTGCCGGCAAGGGTGGCGTGGGCAAGACCACGTGTGCGGCCGCGACCGCGCTGACGCTGGCCGAGACCGGTCGCCGGGTCCTGGTCGTCTCCACCGATCCCGCGCATTCCCTGAGCGACGTCTTCGGATGCCGGCTGGGCAGAGCCCCGCGAGGCCTGGCCACGCGAAGGGGCGCGCTGAGCGCCATGGAGCTGGACGCTGACCGCGCGCTGGCCCGGTGGCTCGCCCGGCGGCGGTCCACGCTCCGGACGATCGCCGAGCGCGGCACCTACCTGGACGACGAGGATCTCGGACGGCTGCTGCGGCTGTCCTTCCCGGGCGTGGACGAGCTGATGGGCCTGGTGGAGCTGGCGCGGGTGGCGCGACAGGGACGGTACGAGACGGTCGTGGTCGATACCGCGCCCACCGGACACGCGCTGCGTCTTCTCGCCATGCCCCAGACGCTGCGCCGCATCGCCGCCGTTCTCAACGACATGTATGCCAAGCATCGGTTCCTGGCCGAGAGCCTCGGACGTGGCTATCGCCCGGACGGCGCCGACCGGTTGATCGAGGAGCTCGAGACCGACGGCCGCGAGCTGACGAGCCTGCTGCAGGCGGCGGAACGTTGCCGGTTCAGCTGGGTGCTGCTCCCGGAGGCGCTTGCGCTGGCTGAAGCGCGGGACGGCGTGGCGGCGCTGGCCGCCTCGGGGATCGGCGTGAGCGAGATCGTCGTCAACCGCGTGACACCGGGCTCGCGGCAGTCGTGTCCGCTCTGCGACGGGCGCCGCGCCGCCGAGCGCCGCGTGCTGTCGGAGAGTCGCCGAGCGTTCCCCGCGCTGCCGATCCGTGCGCTCCCGGCGCTCGACGGCGAGCCCCGCGGCCTGCCCGCCCTGCGGGCGGTCGGCGGGCTCCTCCGACGCGGGGACGGCACGATGAGCCCGACGGCGACGCAGCACGCCCGGTCGCGGCGCGCGATCCGCCGCGCCGGCTCCGTCCCTCGGGCCTGGCCCTCGATCCTGGACGCGCTGGCGCCGTCCGGCGTGCGCTTGCTCGTGGTCGCGGGCAAGGGGGGCGTGGGCAAGACGACGGTGGCCGCCGCGATCGCGCTCGGGCTGGCGGGAGTGAGGCCGCACGCGCGCGTGCTGCTGCTCTCGGCGGATCCGGCGCACTCGCTCGGCGACGTCCTCGACGCGGACGTCGGTGACGACGAGCGGCCCATCACGGGCGCCCCCAGCGGTTTGCGCGTGAGGGAGCTCGACGCCGACCGGGCCTTCGCACGGACGCGCGAGCGGTACCAGCGCACGGTGGAGGAGACGTTCGACTCGCTGCTGCGGGGGTCCCGGTTCGACGTCGCCTACGACCGCGAGGCCCTGCGCGGGCTGATGGACCTGGCCCCGCCGGGCATGGACGAGCTGTTCGCCATTCTCTCGGTGATCGAGGCGCTGCTCGAGCGTGAGCCGCCCATCGACCTGGTGGTCCTCGACACGGCGCCGACCGGTCACGCGCTCCGCCTGCTCGAGATGCCGGCCGCCGCGCTCGGCTGGGTCCACGCCCTGCTGGCCATCTTGCTGAAGTATCGGGAAGTCGTGGGGCTCGGTGACGTCGCCGCCGACCTGGTGGCCACCGCTCGCCGGCTCCGCGAGCTGATCGCGCTGCTGACGGATCCGGCCCGCGCCCGCGTGATCGCGGTGACCCGGGCGGCCGAGCTGCCCCAGCGCGAGACCGAGCGGCTCCTGGAGCGCTTGCGGCGCCTGCACATGACGGTGCCGGCCGTGATGGTGAACGCGATGACGCCGCCGGGGTGCCGGCGCTGCGAGCGCGCGCGGCGGCACGAGCGGCGGTGGCGTGCCCGGCTGGGCGGCGGTCGCCCGCGACGACGGCGGGCGTGGAGTATCATCGGCTCACCGGCGGTCACGCCTCCTCCGCGCGGTGTGACGGCGCTCCGGGCGTGGTCGCGCGCGTGGGACGCTCCCGAATGAAGACGAGCCGCGAGTCCGCCACGTATCTCTATTGCCTGGTCCAGGGCGATCGTCGCCCCTCGGTGGCCGGCGCTCCCCGCGGCCTGCCCGGCACGAGCGCGCTCCGGCTGCTCCAGGCGGCCCGCGACCTCTGGCTGGTGGCCGCCGACGCGCCGCTGGGCCAGTACGGCGGAGCGCCGATCGAGCGGGGACTCAAGGATCTGGAGTGGGTCGCCCTGCGGGGCGCGGCCCATGCCCGGGTGGTGGAGCACTTCGCGCGGCGGCGGACCACGCTGCCGATGAAGCTGTTCACGCTCTTCACCGAAGACGCCCGCGCGCTGGCCGACGTGGGCGCCGGCGAGCCGCGCATCCGCCGGGTGCTCGACCGTGTCACCGGCCGCCACGAGTGGGGCGTGCGCGTGCGCCTGGACGCCGACCTGGCCCGCCGCCAGCTGCGGCGCCGACCGGCCGCGCGGCCGGACGGCGCGCGCGCGGGGACGCGATTCCTGCTGCGCAAGAAGCACGAGCGCGATGCGGCCCAGGCGCTCCTGCGCGAGGGCCGGGCGGCGGCGGAGTCGGCCTTCGAGACGCTGGCCGGTCTGGCCGATGCCACGCGCCGGCGCCCCGCGGCCGAGCTGGACGGCACGCGGCTGCTGCTCGACGCCGCGCTGCTGGTCCCGGCGGACCGCGCGACCGCGTTCAAGCGCACCATCCGCCGGCTCGCGGGCGAGCTGCGGGCCAAGGGCTTTCATCTCGAGCTGACGGGCCCGTGGCCGCCCTACACCTTCGTGGCGGACGCGCGATGAGCACGCCTTCGCGCGCGACGGCCCGCGAAGTGCTCGACACGACCGACAGCTCGCTGCTGGACCTGGTCGACAACCTCCTCAATCGTGGCGTGGTGATCTCCGGTGAGGTGATGCTGGGTCTGGCCGGGGTCGACCTCGTGTACCTGCGCGTGAGCGCGCTCCTGTGCTCGGCCGATCGGGTCATCGGTGAGCGCCGGTGAGCGGCGTGTACCTGTACGCGCTGCTGGGTGCGACGCCCGAGGCCGGTCCTGGCGTCGGGGTGTGCGAGGAGCCACTGCGCATCGTCGAGATCGGTGGGCTGCTGGCGCTCGTCGGTGACGTCCCGGAGGCGCTGCCGCCGAGCACGGCGACCTTGACCGCGCAGGACGCCGTGCTGCGCCGGCTCGCCATCGGCGTGGACGCGGTCCTGCCCGCGCGCTTCGGCACGCTGCTGGCCGACGATGCCGCGCTGGCGGAGGCGCTGGTCCCGCGCCGGGGCGAGCTGGCGCAGGCGCTCGCCCAGGTGGCGGGCTGCGAGCAGATGACGCTGCGCGTATGGGGTGAGCAGGCCGCGCCTCTCGCCGAGGCCACCGGGACTGCGCATGGCCCCGGCGCCCGCTACCTGGCCTCGCGGCGCCGGGCGCGTCAGGTGCCCGAGGTCGAGGCGCTGCGCCACGGCCTCGGCGCCCTCATCCGGGCCGAGCGGGCCGAGCGCCACGATCGGCCCCCGCTGCTGGCCACCGTGCAGCACCTCGTGCCGCGCGGGCAGAGCGCGCGGTACCTCGCCGAGGTCGAGGCCGCCGCGCCGCGCCTGCACCCCTGGCGCGTGACGGTGACGGGCCCCTGGCTGCCGTATGCGTTCAGCGAGGCCGCGTGAGCGAGCGGCGGCCGCCCATCGAGGTGCGCGAGATCGAGTCGCTGCGCGCGGAGCTCGAGCGCCAGGCAGCCACCCCCCAGCGCTGGAACGCCGATGCGGAGGACGTCCAGCGCTCGGTCGCGCGGCTCGTGCTCACCCTCGTGGAGTTCCTGCGCCAGCTCCTCGAGCGCCAGGCGATCCGGCGCATGGAGCGGGACACGCTGACCGCGGAGGAGACCGAGGACATCGGCCTGGCGCTGATGCGCCTGGAAGAGACCGTGCGAGACCTGGCCGGTCGGTTCGGTCTGTCCGCCGACGATCTCAACCTCGATCTCGGCCCGCTCGGCCGACTGTTGTGATGGCGGCCAGTCACTGGCCGGGGACCCTCGCGCGGTGGATGTTCGCGCTGGCGATGCCGGGCGCCGCGCTCGCGCTGGCCCTGCCGCTCAGCCGCTACCTCGATCAGGTGCCGAGTCCGCCGTTCGTCGCGGCAATCTTTGCCGTCGCCTGGTTCAGCGGGTTTCGCCCGGCCCTGCTGAGCGTCGCCGTCAGCGCCGGCGTCATCCACGGGTTCTTCCTGTCGCCGGGCCATCTGTTCTCGCCGATGCCCGCCGCGGATGCCCGGTGGCTGGCGCTCTTCGCCGTGGTGACGATCCTCATGGCCTGGCTCATCGTCGGCCGCGGCCGGGCGCAGGCGCGCGCCGCGGCGAGCGCGCGGCGGCTCCGCATGATCATCGATGCGGCGCCGACGCTGATCTACTACATCGACCGCGACGAGCGCTTCCGGTTTTCCAACCAGGCCTTCGCCACGCGGTACGGTCTGGCGCTCAGGGACATCGTGGGCCGTCGGCTCGCCGAGGTCATCGGCACCGAGCGCACGGAGACGCTGCAGCCTCATCTGCGAGCCGCGCTGGCCGGCCACTCGAGCACGTTCGAGATGTCCGACACCGCCGACGACGGCGACGCCCGTCAGCTCCAGGTGAGCTACGCGCCCGACGCCCCCGACGGGCAGGTCCACGGCGTCATCGCGGTGGTCAGCGATCTCACCGAGGCGCGGCGCGTCGAGAGCGAGCGCGGGCGGCTGCTCGACCTCGAGCAGCGCCGGCGCCACGAGGCCGAGGCCATCGCCGACCTGGGGCGGCTGCTCACGCAGCGACTCGAGCTCGACGCCGTGGCCCACCGTATCGCCGAGCTGTCTCGCATTCTCTTGGGCGGTATCGCCGCCACCGCCTATCGCCTGGAAGAATCGGGCGCGCTCGTGGCGCTCGCGGTCTCGGGCGACATGGGCGAGCTGAAGGCGGGTGGGGTCGTGCCCCCGGGCGCCGGCGTCGCCGGTCTGGCCGTCGCGCGCGGCGTGCCGGTGACGACCGTCAACGTGCTCGAGGATCCCCAGGTGAGCTTGCCCGCGGACACGCGGCGGTGGATCGAGCTGGCGCCGTATCGGGCCGTGCTGGCCGTGCCGTTCAGTGCGACGGGCCGGGTCATCGGGGCCTTCGCGATGGTCGATCGGCTCGGCCGCGTGTTCGGACCGGACGACGTCCGGCTGGCGCAGGCCTTCGCCGACCACGCCACCGTCGCGCTGGAGAACGCCCGGCTCTACGAGGAGGCGAGCGGCCGGCGGCGGGAAGCCGAGATGCTGGCCGACCTGGCGCAGGCCATCAATGGCTCGCTCGACCTCGACACCGTGCTGGGGCGGATCGCCGTCGCGGCCAAGGAGCTCTGCGGCGCGGACCTGGCCCGCATCGCGCTGTGGGACGCCGGGCGCGGCGGCATGGTCTACCGCTATACGGTCGGGACGCGAGCTCCCGGCCACGAAGAGGTGCTGCTGGTGGCCAGCAAGGGGCTCGCCGGCGAGGTGCAGGCGACGGGCCGGCCCGCGCGCACCGACGACGTCATCGCCGATCCGCGCCTGCACCCCGACTACGCCGGGATGATCCGCGAGGAGGGCAGCGTCGCGGTGGTCGTGGCGCCGATCCGGATGGGCGCGCGCGTCGAGGGGCTGATCTACTGCGACAACCGCGCGCCCCGGTCGTTCACGGAGCGCGACGAGGAGGTGCTGCTGCGGCTGGGAGACCACGCCGCCATCGCGCTGCGCAACGCCGGGCTCTATCAACAGGCCGAGCGGGCGCGCCAGGACGCGGAGAACGCCAACCGCGCCAAGGACGACTTCCTGGCCGTGCTCTCCCACGAGCTGCGGACCCCGCTGACCTCGATGCTCGGCTGGCTCCGTCTGCTGCGCACCGGGCAGCTGACCCCGGAGCGCTCGGGACAGGCGCTGGAGGTCGTCGAGCGCAACACGCGGATCCAGGCGCAGCTCATCAACGATCTGCTCGACGTCTCGCGCATCATCGCCGGCAAGCTCCAGCTCGACTGCTACGAGGTCGAGCTGGCGCCGATCGTGGAAGAGGCGGTGGAGTCATCGCGCAGCGACGCCGAGGCCAAAGGGGTCCGGCTCGATGTCGCGCAGGAGGGTGGCGGCGCCGCGGTGCTCGGCGATCCCCTCCGCCTGGGTCAGATCGTCTCGAACCTGGTCACCAACGCGGTGAAGTTCACGCCGGGCGGTGGCCTGGTCCGCGTGCGACTGACCCGCGAGGGGGCCGAGGCGGTGCTGACCGTGCGGGACACCGGCATCGGGATCGAGCCGAGCGTGGTGCCGCAGATCTTCGATCGCTTTCGCCAGGCCGACAGCACCATCACGCGCCGCCACGGTGGGCTCGGGCTTGGCCTGGCCATCGTGCGCCACCTGAGCGAGCTGCACGGTGGTGTCGTCAGCGTCAGCAGCCCGGGGCCGGGGCAGGGCGCGACCTTCAGCGTGCGGCTGCCCGTCGCGGCGCCGACCTCCCGCGGTCGCGTCACGCCGATCACCCAGACGAGCGTGCCGGAGATGACGGCACGCTCCGCACTGAACGGGATCCGGGTGCTCGTCGCGGAGGACCACGGCGACACGGCCGACCTGATGCGGACCGTGCTGCAGGGCCAGGGCGCCGTCGTGCACATCGTGGACTCGATTGGCGCGGCGCTCGCGGCGCTCGCGAACTCGGACATCGACGTCCTGATCAGCGACATCGGCATGCCGGACGGCACCGGCTACGATCTGATGGCGCGCATGCGGGACCGCGGGCGGATGTCAGGGCGCACCGCGCCGCCGGCGGTGGCCGTCACCGCCTTCGCGGGCGCCGACGACCGCGAGCGGGCGCTGGCCGCCGGCTTTCAAGGCTGGGCGGCCAAGCCGATCGATCCCGCACTCCTCGTGGAATCGGTGGCCCAGGCCGCGCGGGCCCGGCTCGCTCGCCGCTGAGCCGCCTCCATCACCATTCGGTCCGCTCCGCGCGGGCGTGCCTTGACTTTACGGGCGCCCGCGCCCACGCTGGCTCGCGGCGCTGACAGAAGCGCCAGGAGGAACCCGTGAGCGCGAGCCGAGTGCCGATCCAGGTCAATGGCCGGACCTACAAATGGCCCGACCGTCCGCTCGTGGTGGTGTGCGTGGACGGCTGCGAGCCCGACTACGTGCATCGGGCCGCCGCGAGCGGGGCGGCGCCGTGGCTGGCCTCGGTGCTGGCCAGCGGCACCGCCCGGCTGGCCGACGCGGTGGTCCCGACCTTCACCAACCCCAACAATCTCTCGATCGTCACGGGCGTGCCCCCGTCGGTGCACGGCATCTGCGGCAACTACTTCTACGATCCCGACGCCGGCGTCGAAGTCATGATGAACGATCCCAAGTACCTGCGCGCCGAGACGATCCTGGCCACCTTCGCCCGGGCCGGAGCATCCCTGGCGGTCGTCACCGCCAAGGACAAGCTGCGCCGCCTGCTGGGCCACGGCATGCGCGGGGTGTGCTTTTCCTCGGAGAAGGCCGACGAGACGACGCGAGAGGAGCACGGCATTGCGGGAGCCCTGCAGTTCGTCGGGCGGCCGCTGCCCTCGGTGTACAGCGCGGATCTCTCGGAGTTCGTGTTCGCCGCCGGGGTACGCCTCTTCGAGTCGCAGCGACCGGACATCATGTACCTGTCGACCACCGACTACGTGCAGCACAAGCACGCGCCAGGCACGACGGAAGCCGACGCGTTCTACCACATGATGGACGGCTACCTGGCCCGCCTCGACGCGCTCGGCGCGACCATCGCGCTGACCGCCGACCACGGAATGAACGCCAAGACCGACGCCCGGGGGGCACCGCAGGTCGTCTATCTGCAAGATCGACTCGATGACTGGCTGGGGGCGGCGCAGGCGCGCGTGATCCTGCCCATCACCGACCCCTACGTCGTGCACCACGGCGCGCTCGGCTCCTTCGCCACGATCTACCTGCCGCCCCGCGCCGACGTCGCCGGGCTCGGCAAGCGCCTGGCCGCGCTACCCGGGATCGAGGTGGTCCTCGATCGCGATCAGGCGTGCGCACGGTTCGAGCTGCCGCCCGATCGTATGGGCGATCTGGTGGTGATCTCGGAACGGCACACGGTGCTCGGTACCGCGCTGACCCGCCACGATCTCTCGGGCCTCGACGCTCCGCTGCGCTCGCACGGCGGCCTCACCGAGCAGCAGGTGCCGTTGCTGCTCAACCG
>Ga0070669_100003636_pt1 | contig 11122 bp, 8 predicted proteins | sample KBSS53metaG_FD_64680 | JGI IMG/M metagenome (GOLD analysis project Ga0070669, IMG submission 64680) | Switchgrass rhizosphere microbial communities from Kellogg Biological Station, Michigan, USA - KBS S5-3 metaG | ecosystem: Host-associated > Plants > Roots > Rhizosphere > Soil ... | reverse complement strand
AGTTCTCGGGCGGGCAGCGGCAGCGCATCGGCATCGCCCGCGCGCTGGCGCTCAAGCCGCGGCTGATCGTCTGCGACGAAGCGGTGGCCGCACTCGACGTGTCGATCCAGGCGCAGGTGCTGAACCTGTTCCTGGCGCTGCGCCGCGAGTTCGACCTGACCTATCTCTTCATCAGCCACAACCTCGGCGTGGTGGGGCACGTGTCGGACCGCGTGGTCATCATGTACCTCGGCCGCATCGTCGAGGTCGCGCCGACCGAGACCATCTTCAGCGCGCCGAACCATCCGTACACGCAGGCGCTGCTGTCCGAGCTGCCCACGCTCGAGACGACGCGCCGCGCCTACCAGCCCATCAAGGGCGAACTGCCATCCCCCCTGGCGCCGCCCCCCGGCTGCGCCTTCCACCCGCGCTGCCCGCATGCGATGCCGCGCTGCCAGGTCGAAGCGCCCTTGCTGCGCACGCTGCAGCCCGGCCACACCAGCGCGTGCCACCTCAACGATCTCTCTGCATGACCATTTCGCCACCTGTTCTCCCCAGCGTTCCCACGCCGTTCCCGCCCTTCGCCCTGCGCCTGCCCGAAGGCGAGCCGCTGCCGCTCATCTGCGACTCGCCGCACAGCGGCACGAAGTACCCCGACGACTTCGGCTATGCCGTGCCCTTCGACCTGCTGCGTGCCGGCGAAGACACCGACGTGCATGTGCTGTGGGACGCATTGCCTTCCGTCGGCGCCACGCTGCTGGCGGCCGAGTTCCCGCGCGCCTACATCGACCCGAACCGCGACATCGAGGACATCGATGCGGGCATGCTCGCCGGCCCGTGGCCCACGCCGCTGAAGCCGAGCGAGAAGACGCGCCTGGGCATCGGCCTGATCTGGCGCGACGCGAAGAAGAACGGCAACGGTGCCATCTACGACCGGAAGCTGCCCGTGGCCGAGGTGCAAAGCCGCATCGCGACCTACCACGCGCCGTACCACGCCGCCATGCGCGAGCACATCGAGGCCGCCTACGCGCGCTTCGGCGCCGTGTGGCACCTGAACCTGCATTCGATGCCCGCCGATTCGTACGAGGGCCTGCAGATCCAGAGCGACCACCCGCTCGCCGACTTCGTGCTGGGCGACCGTGACGGCACCACCGCCGCGCCCGAGTTCACCGCCATGGTCGCCGAGGCGCTCAGGAAGCGTGGGTTCAGCGTCGCCATCAACGACCCCTTCAAGGGCGTGGCGCTGATCGCGCGCCTGGGCCGACCGGCCGAGCGCCGCCACAGCATTCAGATCGAGGTGCACCGCGGCCTGTACATGAACGAAATCACCCGCGAGCGCAGCAAAGATTTCAATGCGCTGCAAGATGCGCTCAAGGGCGTCTCCCAGGACATCGCAACCTACGTGAAGGACCAAGTGAAATGACCGTCATCGCCGACATCGAAGACAAGCACGCGGAGTTCACCGCGCTGCGCCGCGACATCCATGCGCACCCCGAACTCGCGTTCAAGGAAACGCGCACCTCCGACCTGGTGGCTGAGCGCCTCGCGGCCTGGGGCATCGAGGTGCACCGCGGGCTCGGCACGACGGGCGTGGTCGGCGTGCTGCACGGCACGCGCGGCCCCGGCGAGCGCGCCATCGGCCTGCGCGCCGACATGGACGCGCTGCCCATGCCCGAGCACAACCGCTTCCTGCATGCGTCGAAGAACCCCGGCCGCATGCACGGCTGCGGCCACGACGGCCACACCGCCATGCTGCTGGGCGCTGCGCACTACCTGTCGACGCATCGCGACTTCGAAGGCACCGTGAACTTCATCTTCCAGCCCGCGGAAGAGGGCGGCAACGCCGGCGCCAAGGCCATGATGGACGACGGCCTGTTCGACCGGTTTCCCTGCGAAGAGATCTACGGCATCCACAACATGCCGGGTTTCGAGGCCGGCCACTTCGCCTTCCGCAAGGGCCCGACGATGGCGTCGAGCAACCGCTTCGACATCATCGTGCGCGGCACCGGTGGCCACGCGGCCCAGCCGCACAAGTCGGTCGACACCATCGTCATCGCCGCGCAGATGGTCGGCGCGCTGCAGACGCTGATCTCGCGCCACAAGAACCCGATCGACGTCGCGGTGGTGAGCGTCACGCAGATTCACGCGGGCGATGCCTACAACGTGCTGCCCGGCGAGGCCGTGATCAAGGGCACGGTGCGCACCTTCAGCACCGAGGTGCTCGACGACATCGAGAACAACATGCGCCGCATCGCTGAGATGCTGCCGCAGGCACACGGCGGCACCGGCGAGCTGAAGTTCCACCGCGCCTACCCGCCGCTGGTCAACTGGGACGCCCAGACCGACTTCGCCATGCAGGTCGCCAAAGACACCTTCGGCGCCGACAAGGTCGACGGCAACACGCCGCAGCACGGCGGCGCCGAGGACTTCTCGTTCTACCTGCAGAAGGTGCCCGGCTGCTACCTCTTCGTCGGCAACGGCGGCGGCGGCCACCGCGAAGAGACCTACCACGGCATGGGCCCGTGCGAGCTGCACAACCCGAACTACGACTTCAACGACGCGCTGCTGCCGGTGGGTTCGACCTACTGGGTGCGGTTGGTCGAGGCATTCTTCGGCCGTGAATGAGGCTCGCGGTTGAACAAGGCGGCCGGCCAACGCCGGCCGACCGTCTTCAACTGCCCGGCGACAGGCCGGTGCTGACCGCACCCGGCACCGACTCCCGCATCGCTTCGACAAAACGCCGCAGCTTCGCCGGATAGTGGCGCGCATACGGGTACACCAGGTGCATCGGCAGCGGGCTGGCGCGCCATTGCGGCGTCAGGTGCACCAGCCGCCCGGCCGCCAGGTCGTCGGCCACCGCCCAGGCCGACACTACGCTCACGCCCAGGCCCATCAATGTGGCGTTGCAGGTGGCGTACAGGCTGTCGGTGCTCAGGCGTGGGGTGATCGGCACGCTGTGGCGTTCGCCGCTCTGCACATGGGTCAGGGTGATGTCGGTCCGGTAGAAACTGCGCAGTGCCAGCCAGGGCAGGGCCGCCAGGTCCTTCGCATGCGATGGCGCCAGCCCATCGCCGAGCACCGACGGGGCCGCGACGACGATGCGCGGCACCTCGGCCAGCTTGATGGCGACCAGCTGCGGGTCGTTCACTTCGCCGACGTGGATCGCGCAATCGACCGCGTCGGCAATGAAGTCGGGCGCGCGGTCGTGCAGCAGCCAGTCGACCGACACGCGGGGATAGCGGCGCAGGTACCCGGCCAGCGGCCCGACCAGCACGTTCTGGCCAAAGGCATGCGGCGCCACCACGCGCAGCGTGCCTTCGGGCTCCGCGCCTGCGCCGCGCAGGTCGGATTCGAAGCTGTCCCAGGCTTCGATCAGTTCCTTGGCCCGCGCGAAGCAGCGCTCGCCGTCTTCGGTGAGCTTCATGGCGTGCGTCGAGCGGCTCAGGAGGCGCGTGCCCAGCGAGCGTTCGAGCGCCTGCAGGCGGCGGCTCACCGTGGGCTGGGTGGCGCCCAGTTGCGCCGCCGCGGCCGACAGGCTGCCGGCCTCGACGATGCGCACGAAGGTCTGCATCAGCTGGATGCGGTCGCCGACCGTGCCGGGTGGGAGGGCCGGCGAAGGGGCGGCGGACGATGGGGCGGGCATTGGGGCGGTAGGGGTCGGCATCGGATCCTTTGCATGCGACGAGCGTATAAGCATTTTGCGCCGGCCACCCCTACCGCCCGTTGCACTTCTTGCGCACACTCCGACCCAGTCTTTCGAAATCAAGGGTTAACCACTATGTCTCACATTCAAGCCACGCATACACCCGCTGCGGCTGTGGCGCGCGCGCTGCCCCCCTCGCTCGTCTTGCTGCTCGCCACCGGCGCCGGCCTGGCGGTGGCGGCGCTCTACTACTCGCAGCCGATGCTCGGCGTGCTGGGCGCCGACATCGGCGCCTCGGCCCGCGCCGTCGGCTTCGTGCCGACGCTCACGCAGCTCGGCTATGCGCTGGGCATCCTGCTGCTCGCGCCGCTGGGCGACCGCTACGACCGCCGCCGCATCATCCTGATGAAGGCCGCGGTGCTCTGCGTCGCGCTGCTGCTGGCCGGTGCCGCGCCCTCGATCGCGGTGCTGCTGGTCGCCAGCCTGGTGATCGGCCTGTCGGCCACGCTGGCGCAGGACATCGTGCCGGCCGCCGCCACGCTGGCGCCGGAGACAAGCCGCGGCAAGATCGTCGGCACCGTCATGACCGGGCTGCTGCTGGGCATCCTGCTGTCGCGGGTGGTCAGCGGCTTCGTCGCCGAGCACTTCGGCTGGCGCACGATGTTCATCGCCGCGGCGCTGAGCATCGCGTTGATCGGCGCCGCCGCCTGGCGCGGCCTGCCGCGCTTTAGGCCGACCACGCAGCTGAGCTACGGCGCGCTGATGGGTTCGCTGGTCAAGCTATGGAAGCGCCATGGCGCCCTGCGCCGCGCCACCTTCGCGCAGGCCCTGCTGTCGATCGGTTTCAGCGCCTTCTGGTCGACGCTGGCGGTCATGCTGCACGGCGAGCCCTTCCACCTGGGTAGCGCGGCCGCCGGTGCCTTCGGCCTGGCCGGTGCGGCCGGCGCGCTGGCGGCACCGATCGCCGGACGCATCGCCGACAAGCGCGGCCCCGAACTGGTCACCCGCCTCGGCGCGGCGCTGGTGCTGGCGTCCTTCGCGGTGATGGCGCTCGCGCCGTGGATGCAGCCGCATGCGCAGCTGGGCCTGCTGGTGGTGGGCGCCATCGGCTTCGACCTGGGCATCCAGGCCTCGCTGATCGCGCACCAGACCATCGTCTACAGCATCGAGCCGGCGGCCCGCAGCCGCCTCAACGCGGTGCTCTTCGTCGGCATGTTCCTTGGCATGGCGATCGGCTCGGCCCTCGGCGCGCTGATGCTGGCGCAGTGGGGCTGGATGGCGGTGGTCGGCCTGGCCGCGGCATCGGCGGCCGGTGCGCTGGCCGTGCGCCTCTGGCCGGGGGCGGCGCAGGCGCACTGAGCGGGCCTGAAGGCGGACGACTACGCCAGAAAGCGCTCGGGCGCGAATGGCCGTGGATCGATCTCGCAGGGCTCGTCGAGCATCAGCGACGCCAGCAGGCGAGCCGTCCCGGGCCCGGTGCTGAAGCCGATGTGCTGATGGCCGAAGGCAAGCCACAGGCCGGGATGTCGCGGCATCTCGCCGACGATCGGCCGGCTGTCCGGCAGCGTCGGTCGGCTTCCTATCCAGGCCTCGGGTTCAAGACGGTGCGCCAGCGGAAAAGCTTCTCGCGCCGAGCGTTCCGCAAGCTCGAGCTGCACGAGGTTCTTTGGCGCATCGCGTCGTGTGAGTTGCACTCCGGTGGACAGGCGCAATCCCTGCGCCATGGGCGACAGCACATAGGCGCCACCGGTATCGTAGACGGGCCGTCCGAGCGAGGCGTTCCCGGTGGCGCTGTAGTGCATGTGGTAGCCGCGCTCGAACGCCATCGGCACCGTGATGCCCAGCGCCTTCCGGGCGAACTCGCGGGTCCATGGCCCCAGCGCGAGCACGACCTTCGATGTCTCGTGCATCGCTCCGCTCTGTTCGCGGACCTGCCAGCCATCGGCGACATTGGATCGACCGAGCCCGCCGACGGGCGCCTGCCGGAGCCGCCCTCCGCTGGAAGCGAAAAGCCGGGCATACGCCTCCACGACGCGGCCGGGGCTGTCCACCGAAGCGCTGTCCTGGATCCACAAGGCGCGCGGAAAGAGGGGCTTCAGATGAGGCTCCAGGTCCGAGAGCTCCTTCGCAGACACGATCTGCGTGGCAACGCCGAACTGTTCAAAGGTTTCGCGCGCAAGCCGGCTGCCGGCAAAGGCCTTCTCGCTGCGGTAGAGAAACAGCCACCCGTTGGTACGCAGCCGATGTGCGGCATTGGCCTCGGCGAGCAAACGCCGGTGCTCCGTCATCGAGAGCCGGATCAGCGCGTCCAGCGCGGCGGTCGTTTCCCGGAAAACGCTGGCGCGCGTGCTGGAGAGAAAGCCTGCGGCCCAACGGAGGTTCCTGGCAAGGAAAAGGGCGTCGTAGCGAAAGCTGGCGGAAGTGTTCCTCAACAGCTTCGGAAGCGCCGACCACAGTCCCGGATGGTTGAAGGGCATCAGCGAGCTGCGCGCGATCACCCCGGCGTTGCCGTACGAGGTCTCTCGGCCCGGTTCCGAGCGGTCGAAAAGCGTGACCTCGAATCCTCGCCGCTGGAGTTCCAGGGCGCACGACACGCCGACCATGCCGGCGCCCAGAACGGCAACAGTGTTCTTCCTCATCTGGTCGATTCTCGCCGCGCGGCGCAGCCGCTACGCCAGGTACGCCACGTCTTCGGGCTCCAGCGCCAGCGGATCCCGCTCCTTCCTGGCGAGCCAGGAATACACCGGGGGCACGCGGTCGGCAAGTGACTCGACACGGATGTCCATCAGACAGGGGCCGTCGTAGTCGAAAGCCTCGTCCAGTGCCGCGATCAGTTGCTCGGGCGTCTCGACCGTCCAGGCCTTGATGTCGAACGCCTCGGCGATCGCCTGGCCGCGTGGTGGCAGAAAGTCGACGCCGAAGCACGCGTCATGGCCCTTGAGACGGTGCAGGCCCTTGATCCACCCGAAGCAGCCGTTGTTGAACAGCATCAGGATCGCGGGCACCTTCTTGCGCACGATTGTTTCGAGCTCGCCGACGGCCATGTTGAAAGAGCCGTCGCCGAACATGCCGATGGGGCGCCGGCTCTTGTCCGCATACCAGGCGCCGACGACTGCAGGGATGGCCGAACCGAGCCCGCCGAAAGCGCGTGGAATCACGAAGCGGGTGCGACGGTCGCCGATGCGCAGGAAGCGTGTCATGTAAGGCGTCGGTGTTCCGGCATCGGACAGTATGTGGACGGCTCGGCCATGCTGTTCGAGGCGACGGTTGAACTCGCGCACCACGCGCTCGGGCCGCAGTGGCACATCGTCGAGCGACAGCACCGACTCGGCATGCGACCAGAAGTTCGCGCGGTACGCGTTGAGGTGATCGACCCAGTGCTGGTGCTTGGACGGGTCGAAGTCCACGGGCGCCTCCTCGAGCATCTGCCGCAGCACGAGCTGGGCATCGCCGGCGATCGACAGCAGGTTCTCGTAGTTGTTGGCCAGACGCTCGGGGTTGATGTCGATCTGCACAACGCGCTTGTTCAACGTGGTCTTCGGAAAAGTCCAGCCCACGGTGACCACCGAGCCCATGCGCGACCCGATGAAGACGACGAGGTCGGACTCTTCGAGCGCGCGGTTGGCATGCGGATGAAAGCCGTTGTCGCCGATCACGCCGATGGCCAGTCGATGCTCGTCCGGCAAGGCGCCCTGGCCGGTGATCGTGTTGACGACCGGAATGTTCAGTCGGGTGGCCACATCGGTGAGCACGCTGCCGGCGCAGGAACGGTTTACGCCGCCGCCCGCCACGAACAGCGGCTTGCGCGCGGCCTGGAGCAGGTCGAACAGCACATCGAGCTTGCTGGGTGCCGGCGCCATCGGAAACGCGGGGAAGGTCTTGCACTCCGGTTCGGCATGCAGAGAGATGGTGGCCGGATCGAGCTCGGCGAGCAGCATGTCTTCAGGGATCTGCAGGTGCACGGCGCCGGGCGTGCCGGAGCAGGCGACGCGAAAGGCGCGCCGGATGATCTCGGGCAGCTTGTCCGCCGACTTGACCTGCACCGACATCTTCGTGACGGGCTCGAAGAGCCTCGCGCAATCGAGTTCGGTGATCATGCCGCGGCCTTCGCCAGGCAGCGGCAGGTCGATCGTCAACAGGATGACCGGCACGGAGGACGCGTTCGATTCGGCAAGCGGCGGTAGCGAGTACATGGCGCCCGCACCCGACGGGCATTCGAAGATGCCGGGCTTGTCGGTGAGGCGCGCATAGGCGTCGGCCATGTAGCCAGCGGAGCGCTCGTCGCGTGCCATCACGTGCTCGATGTCATTCATTCGGCGCTGCAGCGCCTCGTAGAACGGGACATTGGTATCCCCGGGCACGCCGAAGAGCACGTCGACATCGTAGTTGATCAACATTTGCACGAGCACATCTGCACCACGCATGGGTAGCTCCAATTTCAGAAAGGATGAGGAGAAAGAAGCGGCCGCTGCCCCGTCTCCAGGGCCAGCGCTGCAACGGCGGATCAGGTGGTCGCGGGTTCGCGCTCGGGCCGAGGCGCAGGGGCGGACGACGCCACGCCCAGGCCCTGGTAGTAGTGGCCGACCTGGGTGCCCAGAAACTCACCCAGTGGTGCTTGCTCCTGGCCGACGAAGCCGCGCGATGGGAGCCGGCCCTGCCGCAACAGCTCGAACACGCCGACGACGCCAGCGGCCGTGGTCAGTTCGATGGCGGTGCGGTCCTTGCCGCGCAACGGCGCGCCGAACACGCGTCCGACGCGCGTCTCCTGCTCGAAGCGCCCGTGGCGCCGGCCCGATGCCGAGGCGAAAAGAATCACCACGTCTTCCCGGCTGTGCGGAACGGCATGCTCGAGCACTTGGCGCAGCAGATCACGGCGCTCGATCAGGCGCAGGTCGTGCAGCAGGAAGTTCATAGCGTCGCGATGGCCGGGATAGCGCATCGTCTTGTAGTCGAGGTTGCGCACCTTGCCCTCCAGCGTTTCGCACAGCGTGCCCAGGCCGCCGGAGGTGTTGAAGGCTTCGAAGGCTTCGGCGTCGAGCGTGAAGGTCTCGTGTCCTTCCATTGGCTGCACCGATACGCGTTGGCCGTTCACGATGGCGTCGCATGGGTTGCAGTATTCGTTGATCACGCCGTCGATGCTCCAGGTGAAGTTGTAGCGCAGGCTGTTCGTGGCGTTGCGCGTGAGCGCGCCCACGCGCAGCCGCAGGTCGTAGAGCTCGTCGAAGCGGCTGGCGAAATAACCGCCGAGCATGCCGATCACGCCGGGTGCCAGGCCGCTTTGGGGCATCAGGATCGAGGTCGCCGTCTTCGAGATCTCGCGGATGGCTTTGGTCGCTGCCACGTCTTCCGTGAGATCGAAGTAATGCACGCCACACGCTGCCGCTTCGGTGGCCACGCGCTGCGCGAGATAGAACGGCAGGCAGTTGATCACTGCGGTGTGCCTGCGGAGGGCCGTGCGCAGGACTTCGATGTTTTCGACGTCGAGCACCTGGGGCCGGACCAGCGGGTCACTGTCGTTACCATCGCCCGGCCGAACGTCGGCCAGTGTCACGGGCGTGCGGTGGTATTCCGCGATCATGTCGGCCACGGTGCTGCCGACCTTGCCGGCGCCCAGAACCAGCACGTTTTCGATCTTTACCTTCGTCATTTCAGTTCTCCTGCAGGCACCGTTGCCCTGTAAAAGAACTGTAAAAGCGAGTCTTGGCAGATGGTAGAGAGCAGATCGGCGAAAGCACGGTGCGCCTCGTCGAACCGACGGCGCGGTTCGTCATGTTGGCGGCCGCGGGGCCCCACGTGCGACCCCGTGCGTACCCAGGCCAGGCCCACGAACGGATCGCTTCGCGAATGCATTTCGTCAGCGAAGCTGACGCTATGACGAGAGAATGACGCCATCATGACGATGTGCCGCGTTGCTTGTGACAGTCCGGACTTCTAGACTTGGAGCCGCGGTGATAACGACTTTTATTACTTTTTTATGGCTAACTTCTTGCTTGGAGTGAACGTGCAGTCGACTAAACGAATCTTTTTCAGCGCCCTCGTGGCTGTGACGACCATCTGCGCGCTGGGCTCGACCTTCGCCCAAGAAGCCGAGAGCTCACTGGCCCGGGTACAACGCACCAAGGTGCTGCGCGTCGGCGCTGTGGCCGGTGCCATTCCATACTTCGCCAAGGACATCAGCAACGGCAAGTGGGAAGGCTTCGGGCCCGACTTCGCGGAGAGCCTGGCTCAAAAGCTCGGCGCCAAGGTCGAGTACGTCGAGACCACCTGGGGCAACGCGGTGCTCGACCTGCAGTCCAACAAGATCGATGCCATGTTCGGTATGGCTCCGACGCCAGCCCGCAAGGAAGTCGTGGGCTTTTCGGACACCCTCTTCGACAACACCTATACCGTGGTGTGCAAGAAGGGCATTCCGATGAAGACCTGGGACCAGCTCAATGCGCCCGACATGAAGATCGTCGTGGATGTGGGCTCCAGCCACGACCAGCTCGCGACCCGGGTGCTGCCCAAGGCGGATGTCTCTCGCCTCGAGAACTCTGGCGCCGCTACCATGTCGCTGCAGGCAGGGCGCTCCGATTGCCAGGTTCTCGTGATCCTGCTTGCTCAGCCGCTGCTTGCGAAGCGTGCATCGATCGGCACCATGTACATCCCGGAGCCGGTCTACACCGCGCCGGTGAGCATCGGCCTGCGCAAAGAGAGCGACACCGGCATGCAGAAGGCCGTCAACGCCTGGCTGGGCGAGGTGCGCGCGAAAGGCGAAGTCCGCGGTGTCATCCTGAAGAACATGGAAAAACTCGCGGGTGTGCCCGCCAGCGCATTCCCGCCCGAAATCAAGTTCTGAGGACGTTTCGATGGACCGCGTGGAATCCTTGAGCGAGCCGAAGAGTCGCTCCCATCTGGGCACCGCCCTGCTGGTGGTTCTGGCCCTCGCAGGTGGCTGGGCTGCTTTCCAGCACCTCTCGGGCGGCAGTTCCGGGGTCGGTGTGGCCGGCTACGACTGGGACTTCGGCGTGCTCTGGAAATACCGTGGCCTGCTAGTGTCGGGCCTGCTCTACACCTTGCTCTTCACGGTGATCTGTGTGGTCCTCGGATTGATCGTGGGCTTGGTGACTGGCTTGGGCCGACTGTCCAGCAATCCGCTCATCACCGCGCCGCTGCGCGCCTACATCGAGGTCTTTCGCTGCACGCCGGTGTTGGTTCAGCTCGTCTGGTTCTACTACGCATTGCCAGTGCTGACCGGGCTCGAAATGTCGGCGGTGGTGGCCGCCACGCTCTGCCTGTCGCTGTACGGCGGGGCTTTCTATTCGGAGATCGTGCGCGGCGGGATCATTTCCATCGATGCCGGCCAGACCGAAGCCGCCAAGGCCATCGGCATGACGCGGCTGCAACTGCTGCGGCGCGTGATTCTGCCGCAAGCGTTCAAGAAGATGGTGCCGCCGTTGATGAATCAATCGATCATGCAACTGAAGAACACGTCGCTGTTATCGGTGCTTGCCGTGCCCG
>Ga0070669_100003633_pt1 | contig 11127 bp, 10 predicted proteins | sample KBSS53metaG_FD_64680 | JGI IMG/M metagenome (GOLD analysis project Ga0070669, IMG submission 64680) | Switchgrass rhizosphere microbial communities from Kellogg Biological Station, Michigan, USA - KBS S5-3 metaG | ecosystem: Host-associated > Plants > Roots > Rhizosphere > Soil ... | reverse complement strand
GATAGATGTCCTTGTGGAGCGGCGAAAATGTTCCGCTGACCGGATAGGTCCGCGTGATGTCGGCCGCCATGTAGCCGTAGTTGCAGGCGGCATCGACCAGCAGCAGTTCGCCGCTCTGCATCTGCCGCTCGCCGCGCGGGTAGTGCAGGATGGTGGCGTTCGGTCCGCTGCCGACAATCGACGGGTAGCTCCACGACACCGCGCCGCGCCCTCGCTGCACCGCCTCGATCGCCGCCAGCACTTCGTATTCGTAGGCGCCCGGGTGCGCGGCGCGCATGCCGGCCATCTGCGCCTCGCCGGAAATCTCCGCGCTCCTGGTCAGGATCCGCTGCTCGTACGGCGTCTTCACGGCGCGCAACGCGTTCAGCGTCGGCGAGGCATCGGCCACCTGGAACCCGACGTAGCGTTCGCGGATCTTCTGGGCGAACTCCAGCTCCGGCGTCAGCGCGGAGTTGAGCGGACGGGGACCGAGCGCGAGCGCGACACGCGCGCGGCCAGCCGACAACGCCTCGTAGAATCGTGACGCGTCGATCGGGTCCTCGTCGCCGCCAACCGGCAGCCGGTTCAGGAAGCCGGCGATGATCTCGTCGAACTGGCTCGTCCGGAAGACGCGATCGACGCCGGTCTGGCTCTTGGCCTGCTCCGGTGTCAGCAGCGTCCCGGTCCACTGCTCGCGCGCCGGGTTGCGGTCCTTCACGAACAGCAGCTCGCGCTGCGTCTTGTTGCCCGGCATCAGCACGAGGATCGTGTTCTCCTGCGTCAGGCCGGTCAGGTAGTACAGGTTGCTGTCCTGGCGGTACTCGTAGTCGATGTCCAGTGAATAGCGCTGTGATGGCGCGCTCCACAGGATGAGCATCGCGTCGGGTCCGAGCTGCTCCATCACGCGTGCGCGCCGCGCCTTGACATCGTCGGACAGCTCGCTGGCGTGCGCTGTGGCGGCGGCCAACAGCATGACGACCGCGAGCGCGGAGTATCGGGTGCGGCGTGCCGGGTGTCTACGCGTCATGTGTTTCATTTTACCGTGCTATCCTCGCGCTCCCCCATATTCAGGAGCGTTGAATGAGTCGTGAACAGAGTCCCGGATCCGATGCCATGCCGCCCCACGCCCAATTGATCCAGATGGGGACGGGGTCCTGGGTCTCCGCGATTGTCTATGCGGCCGCAAAACTAGGCCTGGCCGATCACCTGGCCGCCGGACCGAAGAGCGCCGCCGAACTCGCCGGCGCGACGGCTACGCACGCACCGTCGCTGCATCGCCTGATGCGGACGCTGGCGAGCCTCGGCATCCTCACAGAACGAGACGCCCAGCGGTTCGCGCTGACGCCGCTCGGCGAAGCGCTCAGGACCGGCGCGCCCGGATCGGCGCGGGCCACGCTGCTGGCATTCTGCAGCCAGTGGTTCGAGCGCGGTTTTGAGGAGATGCTCTACTCGGTCCAAACCGGCAAAACCGGCTTCGAGAAGGCGGTCGGCATGCCGGTCTTCGAGTACCTGGCGCGACACCCGGAGGACGCGTCCAATTTCAGTGAAGCCATGGTTGGCTTCCACGGCGCCGAGCCGCCGGCTGTCGCCGCGGCCTACGACTTCTCCGGCTTCACGACGGTCGTCGACGTCGGCGGCGCGACGGGCAACATGCTGGCGGCGATTCTGTCCAGGCATGTGGGACCGCGCGGTGTGCTGTTCGATCGCCCGCACGTGGTGCGCGACGCGCCAGCGCTGCTGAAGGCGCGCGGTGTGGAGGAGCGCGTGACCATCGAGCCCGGCAATTTCTTCGACTCCGTTCCGGCCGGCGGCGACGCGTACGTGTTGTCGCACATCATCCACGACTGGACGGAAGATCAGTGTCTGACCATCCTCGGGCACTGTCGGAAAGCGATGAAACCGGATGGGCGTCTCCTGATTGTCGAGATGGTTTTGCCGGCGGGCGACACGCCTCATCCGGGAAAGATTCTGGACATGGTCATGCTCGTCATACCCGGAGGGCAGGAGCGCACGGAAGCCGAGTACGCGGCGCTGCTCGGCAAGGCCGGTTTCCGTCTGACTCGCGTCGTCCCGACGGCGTCCGCGGTGGGCGTTGTCGAAGCGGTGGTGGCGTGATGAACGTGTTCTGGGTCCCCGGGCCGTGGCCGGGCCGGCTTGGGATCGCGCCGCGGCCACGCGCCGGCGCCCGATTGACCGACGAGGCGATAGCCTGGCGTGACGCCGGCATAGACGTCGTCGTGTCGCTCCTCGAGCCCGCAGAGGTTTCGATGCTGGGGCTCGAGGGCGAAGCCGCGGCGGCCACGGCACATTCGGTGGTCTTCCGAGCCTGTCCAATCCCAGATGGCGGCATCCCTCCGGTCCAGGATGCCGTTGCCGACCTGATCGCTGAGTTGATTGATACGCTCCATGGCGGCAACCACGTCGCGGTTCACTGTCGCCAGAGCATTGGACGTTCGGGGATGGTCGTGTGCGCGGTTCTGGTCGCGGCCGGCGTCGATCTCGTCGCCGCGCTCCGAGTAGTCGCGGAAGCGCGCGGTGTCGAGGTTCCTGAAACGGAGGAACAGCGACAGTGGCTCAGAGACTACGCGGCGTGGCTGGCCGCCCCACCAGCCTCAACTGAGGCGTGACCGTCCACTGGCCATGGCCGCAACGCTCTCGGCGCTGACGGTCGGTGTCATCGGTTCGGGCAGTTTCGAGCACGAGCCATCGGCTCGCGCCGTCGGCGAACTGCTGGCCGACCTGGGCGTCAACCTGCTGACCGGCGGCGGCCGCGGTGTGATGACCGCCGTCAGTCGGGCATTCACTCGACGTCCTCGAACTCGGGGCATTTGTATCGGCATCATTCCGTGCGAGAGCGAGACCGATCGCGCGAGGCCGAAGGCCGGCTACCCGAACGAGTTCGTCGAGCTAGCGATCCACACGCACCTTCCGTACAGCGGCACGGAGGGCACGCACGATCTCTCCCGCAATCACATCAACGTGTTGTCGTGCGCGGCGATTGTCGCGTTGCCTGGCGAGGCTGGAACGGCGTCTGAAATCGAGCTGGCGATCCGCTACGGCAAACCGGTCATCGCATACTCAACGGATCCGGCGTCGGTGGAGCACTTTCCCCGGTCGGTGAGACGCGCGGCCACGATCGACGAGGTGAAGGATTTCCTGCGATTGCCGCTAGCCCGCAGCCCCCACTGAGATCATCTTCCCCGGATTCATCCGATTGTCCGGATCCAGCGCGCGTTTGATCGTCCGCATGATGTCGAGCGCCGGACCGTGTTCCGCTTCGAGATACTTCATCTTTCCGATCCCGACACCGTGCTCGCCCGAGCAGGTGCCGCCCATGGCGAGCGCCCGCTTCACCATCCGCTCGTTCAAACGCCCGGCCTCCGCGCGCTCCGCCGTGCTCTCCGGATCCAGCACGTAGATCAGATGAAAGTTGCCGTCGCCGGCATGGCCCACCAGGCAGATCGGAAAAGGCGCGCCGGCATTGTCCTTCTTGGTTTCGATGATGCATTCGGCGAGGCGCGAGATCGGCACGCACACGTCCGTCGTCCACCCCTTGGCGCCGGGCCGGAGCGCCAGCGCCGCGTACAACGCGTGATGCCGCGCCTGCCAGAGCCGCTCGCGATCCTCCAGGTGCGTCGCCCACGTGAAATCACGGCCGCCGCGCTCCAGGGCGAGCGCCTGCACCGCTTCGGCCTGATCGGCGACGTGCCGCGCGCTGTCGCTGTGAAACTCGAAGAACAGCATCGGCGCCACCGGATAGCTGGTCTTCGAATAGCGATTGACCGCATCCATCTGCGCCTCGTCGAGCAGCTCGATGCGCGCGACGGGCACGCCCAGCTGAATCGTGGCGATGACCGTCTCGACGGCGCCCGCGATCGAATCGAACGCGCAGGTCGCCGCCGAAACCGCCTCCGGCAGCGGGTGCAGTCGCAGGGTCACTTCGGTAATGACGCCGAGCGTGCCCTCCGATCCGACGAACAGGCGCGTGAGGTCGTAACCGGCCGCCGATTTTCGGGCGCGCGTTCCGGTCGCGACGATCGATCCGTCGGCGAGCACCACGGTCAGGCCCAGCACGTTCTCCCGCATGGTGCCGTAGCGCACGGCGGTGGTGCCCGAGGCGCGGGTGGCGGCCATGCCGCCGATCGTCGCGTCCGCGCCGGGATCGACGGGGAAGGTGAGACCGGTGTTGTTCAACGCCTTGTTCAGTTGCAGGCGCGTGACGCCCGCCTCGACGGTGGCGTCGAGGTCCTCGGCGCTGACGCGCACGACCCGGTTCATCTCGCGAAGGTCGAGGCAGATGCCGCCGCGGATGGCGTTGACGTGCCCTTCCAGTGAGGTGCCTGCGCCGAACGGGACGACCGGTATCTGCCGCCGGGCGCTGATCGCCAGGATCGCCGCGACCTCGTCCGTCGAGTGCGGGAAGCAGACGACGTCGGGCGCCGCCGGCGCGTGATACGACTCGCCGTGGCTGTGGTGCTCGCGGACGGCTGCCGTGTCGCTGGTGCGCGAGCCGAGGAGCGCGCGAAGCTCCCCGATCGCGGATTCAAGTGCCGCTTCGGTCGCTGGCGTGGCCATCGCTGTTCAGTATAGGTCCGACCGGGAGCCGGACGATGAACGTCGAGCCGTGGTCCTGGCCGTCGCTTTCCACGACGACCGATCCGCCGTGCAGGTCCACCAGGTGCTTGACGATGGCGAGTCCGAGGCCGAGTCCGCCGAATCGTCTCTTGCGGCCGGCGTCTTCCTGGCGAAACCGGTCGAACACGTGCGGCAGGAACTCCGGTGAGATGCCGGCGCCCGTGTCGCGGACGATGATCGCGGCGTGGCCGTCGGTCTGCTCGAGCCGCACTTCCACACGTCCCTCGTTCGGCGTGAACTTGATCGCGTTCGACAGCAGGTTCCAGACGATCTGCTGCAGGCGGCCGGGGTCGCCGGCAATGATGCCCGGGCTCCCCTCGACAACCGTGTCGACGCGGATCTTCTTGGCGTCGGCGGCCGGCGTCATCGTCTCGATCGCCTCGCGCACGACCTCCGGCAGGTTCACATCCTTGATGTCGAGGCGGAGCGTCCCGCCGTCGACCCGGGCCATGTCGAGCAGGTCTTCAACCAGGCGTGTCTGTGCGCGCGCGTTCCGCTCGATCGATTGAATCGCGGCGGCCTGCTGCTCGCCCTGGACGGCGCCCGTCGCCAGCATCCGCGCCCAACCGCGGATCGCCGTCAGCGGCGTCCTGAGCTCGTGCGACACCGTCATGAGGAATTCCTGTTCCATCCGCAGCGCCTTCTCGAGTCGGTCGTTGGCCGCCCTCAACCGATCCGCTTCGTCCCGCTGCGTCCGCGCCAGCGCGCGTTCTACCTCGTTCTTCTGATCCATCTGGCGGAGCAGGGCCACGAGCGTACCGGCCATCATCACCGCCAGGACTCCGAAGAACAGCGCCGACTCGACCACCTGGATGCGCCAGCCGTACAACACCTCGTTGCGATCGAGTGACACCGCCACGATAATCGGCGGCTCGGCGGTCGACCAGAATGCCGTCAGCATCGCCGGTTCCCCGAAGCCGGCGATCGTGTCGATGGTGCCCGAGCCGTTGGACTGTTTTGCCGCGATGAAGATCGGATTGGAGCGGGCCGGCTCCTTCAGCGGATCAGGGTCTGGCGGCTCGCGAAACAGCACGATGCCGTCGGGGTGAAACATCCAGACGGCGCCGCGCCGGCCGACGTCCATCGTCTGAAACAGGCTGCGCATCGAGGACGGAATCATCGCCGCGACCACGATCCCCTGAAACGCGCCATCGTCGTCGAGCAGCGGCCGCGCAAATGGAATCACGAACGTCTTGGGCTCGACGACCGTTGGAAACGGGTTGCTGATGATCAGCCGGTCTTTCGGATCGTCAGCGAGCTGGCGGAAGGCCGCATCGTCGCGGCGCGACTGCCCGACGATGAGCGGTTGCGTCGAGTGACGGATCGTTCCGGTCGCGTCGACGATGGAAATCGAGCCGGTGTGGCGCAGGCCGGCGCGCGCCGAAGCCAGACTTGGCATCCAATCCTTCGCCGCCGCCGCCGGACCGCCGATTCGGCGGCTGTGCATCGCCAGCTGCCGCAGCGCGCTGTCGTCGGCCGCGAGCGATTCCCGCAGGTACTCTGACAGGATGAACGCCAGGTTCGATGCGCGCGCGGACGCGGACGCCAGCGTCTGGCTGCGTCCCGACCAGAGCTCGAACGCGCGGAATACGCCCAGCGTGAAGAGCACGCCGAGCGTGAGTCCGACCATGACAGGTTTGCGCACGGTCTGCTAGTGCCCGATCATTCCTGATAGGACAGCGGACGCTCCCGCCGAACGTAGCGGTCGTTGCCCGCCGGTTCGAAGACATGGCACGTGGTCATCTCGCCGCCGTAAATGTGGAGCGTGATGGACGGCGTCGATAGCGCGTTCGCGAGGATGTGATATTCGAACGGTGGAATCAGGCAGCCCGCCGAGCCGACAGAGGCCTGGACGCTCCCCCGGGCCTCGAACCGGACGCCCTCGCCCGATTCGTCGACGAGGTCGAACTGGGTGACGTCCATCTGGCCGGACACGACGCCTTCGACGCACCAGATCCCGGCGTGATCGTGGAGCGGTGTCCGCTGCCCGGGACCCCAGGTCATCACGACGGCGGTATAGCCGAGATCGTCGTTGCGGTGGAGCAACCGCCGCGCGTAGCCGTCCGTCCTCACGCGATGAAACCGTTCCGGTAGCCGGATGGTATGCCCGCGAATGGCATCCTCCAGCTCCTGCTTGATGCGCCGGGTGATCGCGCCGGCGTCTTGCAACCGCACGGCCGCATCGATTCGCGCGAGCAGCGCATCCAGGCCGTCGGACATTCTCACAGTATATCGAGCGCCTTCCGACAATTCTGCAATCCGGCCTTTCCGCCGCGGCGCACTTTATCTTTTCTGTAGGGCGTGGTGTTATTCTTACCCACTTCATACATGGTTCCGCCTGCCTCGGCCTCCCTCGAACATACTGTGATAGACGTGCTCAAGAACGTGAGTCGACGGCCGATCGAGCCGACGATGGACAGCGATCTGGTCGCCGATCTCGGCTTCGATTCGCTCCAGGTTCTGGAGCTCGTTGCCGAGCTCGAAGATCGCTTCGACGTCTCGATTCCGTTGAACGATGTGCCATCCACGCGTACGGTCGCGCAGATCGTCGCGCAGGTGGCGCGTCTCGTGGGAGAACGACCAACAGCCTGATGGGCCGATTGCGGACGCTGCCGGACGCGCTTGCCGACGCCGCGCGCGGGGATGCTGGATATCTCTTCGCGGCCGGTCCCGCGGACACGTTTCGCTCGTTTGCCGACCTGCGCATCGCGTCGATGCGGGCGGCGCGTGCGCTGCGCGAGGCGGGACTCCGCCGCGGCGACCTCGTCGCGCTCGTCATCGCCGATGCCGAAGCCTTTCTGACGATGCTGTGCGCGGCGTCGATGGCGGGCGTAATTCCCGCCTCGTTGTATCCGCCGGCGCTGATGGGCGCCGGCGATCTGTCCCGATACTTCCAGCTGACCGCCGGCATTCTGCGCGCCGCGCGCGCCAGGGCGGTCGTGACGAGCGCGGCGCTGGTGCCGGCGTTCGACGGCCTGCGCCCGCGCTGCCCGTCGCTGTCGCTGGTGATCGCGCACGAGCAGTGCGATGCGCCGCTCGCCGAGCCGGATTATCTGCCGGCGCTCGATGACATCGCGTTCGTCCAGTTCACTTCGGGGTCGACCTCGGCGCCGAAAGGTGTGGCGCTCACGCACGCCAACCTGTCGGCCAACATCGACGCCATCAACGGACCCGCCGGTTTGATGACGGCGTCCGACGACGTCGGCGTCAGCTGGCTGCCACTCAATCACGACATGGGTCTGGTCGGCATGGCGCTCGGCGCGATGTACGCCGCCCGTCCCTGCGTTCTGCTGCCGCCGCAGACGTTCGTGAAGCGTCCGGCCGAGTGGCTGCGGGCGCTGACGCGTCACGGCGGCACCATCAGCTTTGCGCCGTCGTTTGCTTACGATCTGTGCGTCCGCCGCATCAAGGACGCGGACCTCGAGGGGCTCGACCTGTCGCGGTGGCGCGTCGCCGGGTGCGGCGCGGAGCCGATCCATCCGCCGACCCTCGCGGCCTTCGCGCGCAGGTTCGCCCCCGCCGGGTTCCGCGAAACCAGTTTCCTTCCGAGCTACGGCCTCGCGGAGCACGTGCTGGCCGCGACGTTCGCGCCGCGGGGACGCCCGCTCCGCATCGAGAACTCGCTCGTCAGCTGCGGCACCCCGTTGCCCGGCCATGCCATCCGCATCGTGGACGAGGACAATCAGCCGGTGCCCGAGCGGCGGGTCGGCGAGATTCTGCTGTCGGGCCCGTCCGTCATGCTGGGCTACTATCACCAGGACGAGCCCGGCGACGCGATCGAGGACGGCTGGTTGCGCACCGGCGATCTGGGTTATCTGGCCGACGGCGAGTTGTTCGTCTGCGGAAGGGCGAAGGACGTCATCATCGCGCACGGCCGCAAGTACCACCCGCAGGATCTCGAGTGGGCCGTGGACGACCTCGCCGGCGTGCGGCGCGGCCGGGTGGTCGCATTCGGTACCGCCGGAGCCGGGCGCGCGGACCGCGTCGTGATGGTGGTGGAGCCGAACGGGACGGTGGCCGCGGCGTCGCTGACCGAGATGGTGCGGCGCCGGATCGGCGATCTCTTCGGCCTGTACGTCGACGAGGTCGCGATCGTGCCGAGCGGGACGGTCGGGCGGACAACCAGCGGCAAAGTGCAGCGCGCGGCGACGCGAGAAAAGTGGGCGTCGATGGCCGCGCTGAACGCTGAGCGCCCGGAGCTGCGAGCGGAGAACTGAAGGCTGTGGACTTACTCGACAAACTCCGCGCCGTCGAACAACGTGCCGCAGCCGTGGCGGACCGATCCGCCCTGCCGGGGCTGACCGTCATCGACCGCGTGCTGGGGCCCTGCGAAGTGGTCGTCCAGGGCCGGCCCACGCTGATGTTCGGCTCGAACAACTACCTGGGCCTCACGCTGCACCCCGATGTGATCGCGGCGGCCCGCAGCGCGGTCGTGGAGTACGGCACGGGCACCACCGGCTCGCGGACCGCGAACGGGACGCTGGCGATTCACGAACAGCTCGAGCGTCAGCTCGCCGCCTGGTTCCGGAAGCGCCACGCGATCATCTTCAGCACCGGCTACCAGGCGAACCTGTCGCTCGTCGGCGGACTGTGCGGGCCGGGCGATGTCATTCTCATCGACAGCGACAGCCACGCCAGCATCTACGACGCGACGCGCCAGACCGCGGCGCAGGTGATTGGCTTCCGGCACAACTCGCCCGACAGCCTGCGCAAGAAGCTGGAACGGCTGCCGGGCGCCGAGTCGAACCGGCTGGTCGTCGTCGAGGGGCTGTATTCGATCCGCGGCGACGTCGCGCCGCTGCGCGACATCGTCAGCGTCTGCCGGGCGCATCATGCGTACCTGCTCGTCGACGAAGCCCACTCGCTGGGCACCTATGGCGCCAACGGTCTGGGCTGCGCCGAGGATCAGGGCGTGCTCGACGAGGTCGACTTCATCGTCGGCACCTTCTCCAAGTCGCTCGCGGGCATCGGCGGCGTGTGCGTGTCGAATCACTCCGAGCTTCGTGCGCTGCACTTCCTGGCGCGGGCCTACGTCTTCACGGCGTCAGGCTCGCCGTCGAACATCGCCAGCGTCGCCGCGGCGGTGGAAGTGGTCCGCGCGCATCCGGAGCTGCGCGATCAGCTGTGGGCGAACGTCCGCCGGCTGCGCCGGGGGCTGCAGGAGCTCGGCTACGCGATTGGCAGCACCGAATCGCCGATCGTGCCGATTCTCACCGGCGACGAAGAGCGCACGATCGCGCTCTGGCAGTACTTGCTCAACGAAGGACTGTACGTAAACCTGATCGTTCCGCCTGGCTGCCCGCGTGACGAGTGCGTGCTGCGGGCGAGTTGCTCGGCGGCGCACAGTCCGGAACACCTGACGCGGGCGCTGGAGATCTTTGCACGCGCCCTGTCACAGCCTCCCTTCGCGGCGATACCACGCGGCCGCCTCCGCGAGTCCGTCGTCTAGCCCGACCGTCGCCACGATTCCCAGGCGGTCGCGCAAGCGATCGACACGACACACGAACCCGTCCGTGGCCAGCTCGGCGTACCGGCGGCTGTTCATGGGCAACGGCTTCCCGCGGACCGCTCCGCCGACGTCGCCGAGCAGCGCGACGAGCTTCAGTATCGTCATCGGTACGGGGACGATCGCCGCTCCGCGCCCGACCGCTGTGCGCACGCCCTCAAGCAGCGCGCGTGTGGTGACCGGCACCGGGTGGCCGACGAAGAGCACATCGCCGCTCACGCCGCGGTCGACGGCGGCCGCGATCGCGCGCACCAGGTCCGCGATGTAGACGAACGTGTAGGCGGCCGAGGCGCGTCCAATGTTCGGCAGCACGCCACGAGACGCGAGGGCGAACAGCGGCAGCAGCGCCCGGTCGCCGGGCCCGTACACGACGCCTGGTCTCAGGACGGTCCACCGCAGACCCGGGACCGCCGCCACCACCCGCTCGCCTTCGAGCTTGCTGCGGCCGTAGGCCGTCATCGGCGCGGGCGGGTCGCCTTCGCTTCGCGGTGCCTGTGGACCGGCGGGACCGGCAGCCGCCAGGCTGGAGATGTGGACGAGCCGCGCCTCCCGGTCGCGGGTCGCTTCCGCGACGGCAGCCGTGGCGTCGACGTTGACCGCGATGTAGTCCTCGTCGCGCGACGCGGACACCACGCCTGCGAGGTGGATCACCGTCTCGGCGCCGGCGATCGCGTTGGTGATGGCCGCGCGCTGGAGCGGGCGGCCCACCTCGATCACCTCGTCGCCGCGCGATCGGAGGTGCGCGACGACGTGGCGGCCGATGAATCCGGTCGCGCCCGTAACCGCGATCCGCATCAGGACAGCGCCTTCTGGTAGATGCGATAGGTCTTGTAGCGGCGCGCCCCGGCGAGTTCTGCCGGCTGATTGATGTCGCGATTGTCTTCGAGCACCCACGAGAACTCCGCCCGCCGGTACGGGGAGTTTTTCACCTGCCGGTGCAGTTCGAAGAGGAGCAGGGGATAGAGGCCGATCCGCCGATAGGCCGCTGAAACACCGAGGAGCAGCAG
>Ga0070669_100003631_pt1 | contig 11129 bp, 5 predicted proteins | sample KBSS53metaG_FD_64680 | JGI IMG/M metagenome (GOLD analysis project Ga0070669, IMG submission 64680) | Switchgrass rhizosphere microbial communities from Kellogg Biological Station, Michigan, USA - KBS S5-3 metaG | ecosystem: Host-associated > Plants > Roots > Rhizosphere > Soil ... | reverse complement strand
GTGGCGCGGTGAGATTCGAATTCATCGCCAGCAACAGAGCCGCTGCCCCGGAGACGTGCGGCGTGGCCATTGAAGTTCCGTTCATCACCTGGTAGGTATTGTTCAAAGTGGTGCTGAGAATTCCCACGCCAGGAGCACCCATCGTGATCGTACTGGCCCCGAAATTCGATGAACTGCCAAGTGCGTCAACTCGATCCGTAGCAGCCACCGAGATCAGGTTGGGAAGATCGAAGCTCGCCGGGTAGCCCGGATCGACGTCGTTATCGAGCGCATCATTCCCGGCGGCCACGACAAAAAGAATGCCCGACTGCCCCACCGAAATAATCGTGTCCTGCAGAGCCGCTGAGAGACCGTTACCAAATCGGCGATCGGGACCCCAACTATTATTCAGCACGCGAACGTTGGCCCCCTGAGTGCCGCCGGAGCTGATCCACCGGTCGCGCATCAATTTCGCGTAGGCGCTGGCCCGGATGACATCTGCCGTAGAACCTTCATTTGTTTGAAAGCAGTTCAAAGACATCAAACCGACTTGCCAGTTAACACCAACCACGCCGGTATTGTTATTGCCCGTCGCCCCGATCGTTCCCGCCACATGCGTCCCGTGGTTCGCGGGCAGGATCGCGCCCGTATTATCGAGAAAGTTGTAACCGTTTACGTCATCGATGAATCCGTTACCATCATCGTCGACTCCGTTTCCCGCAACCTCGCCGGGATTGGTCCAGATGTTTCCAGTCAAATCCGGATGGGTTGTGTCGACGCCTTCATCAACCACACCGACCACAATTCGAGGAGTACCAAAACCGGGTTGAGCGCTATCACGACTGCCTTTGATAGTGTCCCAGGCCTGCGGCGCGCCGATCTTGTTTAGGCCATACAGGTCGGTTTTGTTGCAGTCCGTCAGGGTGTTTACCGGAAAACAGGGATCGTTAGGGACAGCCGTAGTGCGATACCAGCGGTAATTCGGCTCAGCATAAAGAACATCGTCTCGCGACTGCAGTGCCTCGACTGCGGCCAGAGTGTCGTCCACGCTAACGCGAGCCAGGCGCAAGCCGTCAACGATGTCCGAGCCTTCGAAGCGTTGCAACTGAACCTGGATTTGTCGGCCGTCGGAATTGATAAGCGTTTGCACACTCTGGCGTTCCGCGGCGCGTTCGCTGCGATAACGAACGAGCACTTCACCCGGAACGAAGGCAGCACGCGAAGGTTTTTGGCTCGTCTCAGATTGTGTGTTGTTTCCGGTAGCGCCGGAGCCAGGCGCCATGACAAGGACGAGCAGCAATGTCAAAGCAAACAGCACGGCAAACGACGAGGCCAGCCGTACAGTCTGCGACGTTATCCCTATGAACGAACGCGGCATGAGGGCAAATCTCCTACAACCCAAAAGTGTTCTATGAATCTGTTTTATCGGAGTCTAAATCCCGGAGAGTTATTTCTCTGGCGTGACTTCCTTGAGCAATCCGCAACCGGCTCATGGTCGCGGTAAAAATTAATGACGCCGAGGCAAATATATACCAGTTCGCTTTTCCGTTACAGCCGCGAGGAAATCAATCGAGTCCTGCGGAGCAGGCGAAAGCGTAAAGCCGTGGGTTCTCGCCGCTTCGCGCTGGCAGGCGCAAACTCGGAATAAGATTTACAGAAGTTGAACTTACCACCGCCATTCCCATTCGGTTCGAACGTACCTGTTCGGGCATGGATCGTTGCCGTCGCGAGAATTGTCACAATGAAAAGGAGGGTTAGGCGCGTTCTTTCGCTGACAAGAACATGGTCAGTTCATAACCTCTGTTTTTGAACGTGACCGCAAGTTTGCCGGACTTGAGTTGGTTGTATTGCTCTTGAGTCAGTGGATAGAAGTTGAGCGGCTGCGTGACTACGGGAATTAACAGCGACTGAAGGTCCGCTGATAAGGATTCTATCGGCGTGAGGTCAATTTTGTATTTGCTCTTTAGCAACCTGAGACGATCTTGCTCGACTGGTCGACTCGTTAGGTAAGCATATGCCGGCGGCACCTCGTTTAGTCTCTTCCATAATTCAGTCATCTCCATCACAAGTGCACGGACGTCGTCTGGTCTCGTCTCGAGTCCCCCAGACATCTCTCGGTATTTTCCCTGGTTAGACTTAATGGCGAGATAAAAGCCGTCACTCTCGTAGGCAAGTTTTGGGTCATAGTCTCTGCGGTGCTTCGGCAACCGGAAGGCTGAACGGACCCGCGCAAACAATCTCTGCACCTCTGCTTCCGGTAACAGGCCTTCATAAGCCGCGGCGTTTGTCGCTCGATCGCGAAACTGGTAGCGCACGGCGCTAACTCGTCCATCCCGGCTGATCGCGATGAACAGCGAGGCGGAATCGACACTGGGATCGAGGGAGGTAAACTCCAGGCGGATTTCAATCTCATCACCAGCTTGCAGACCGCTTTGTCCGTCTGCATGGAATCTAGTGACGCCGTCCGTCGCCGTTGCCAATCCGGTCATCGTGATCATGAACAAAAAGCCTGCGTTCATGATTCGACTTTTGGATTTGGTTTTCACTGCCAGAAACTCAACGGCCATCGATCTGCTGCCGATTTAATTTACGATTTGTCTAACGTGGAACCCACGCGACGTTAGTCGCAGGTGACGGGGTATGAGCGAGTGCGAGATTATTTATTGTGAGAAGACGATGTCAAGAAAAACCCAGACTTGGGAAAACTATGAATACTAACTTTCGGCCAGGATGTATCTCACCTGAAGCGTTGTCCGATTTGTTCGGTGCCGAAAGTGCCGATGCCATTCAACCGGAAGCTGAACAACAAACTTCGTTCCTGCCGCACGCCGACGTTGTACGTTGAGTGTTGCACGGTCACCGCGCAGCAGTCCCAACTATAGCCTCCGGTAACAACTGAACTAATCAGCGAGCTGTTGCCCTTGCCCGGCCGCGCCTGGTAGTCAAAGAAGAAAGAGGCGCCGCCGAAGACGCCGCGTTCCCGGTCGCCGAGAAAAATCGACGGACTCCATTGCGAACCGCGCAACGTTCCCGGCTCCTTGCCGCGAGCGTCAGCGAATTTTGCGAGGCTCGGGACCAGCTCCACGGCGCGCGTGTAGTAGAAAGTTTGAAACGCCTGGACGAGGGGCTTGTTTATGCCGAAGGTTGCCGACAACGCGCGCACGCCGCCGCCGCGCGTGTCGAGATCCGTGCGCATGTCGATGAAGACGTCGGCGCGCGGACGATAACGCGCGTCGATGTTCAGCGGCGAGAAACGTCGCGGCACGCCGCCGTAGCTAAAACCCGACAAGGTGTTGATGGGATAAAACTGGTTCCGGCGACCGGGAACAAGCGCGCCGCCAAAGGTCGGATCAAAGAAATATTTGCCGCGCACGGTAACTGAAAACGCTTCGTAGGGCTGCGCTGAGGTGGGAATCCGCTTGCCGGTCCGGGTCGCTTTCGCCGCGGCGCTGCTGACGTTTTCCGTGGAGCGTTGCGTGAAGAAACGATTCGAGATGCCAAACTCGATTTCGTTCGTGTCGGCAATCGCGTCCATGTAATCGAATCTAATAATCCGATCGAAATTATTGACGCCGACAATGCGACGGTAAGTAATGTATGGCTCGATCAGATGACGAAAGAAGAAGGCGCCGCCGCGCCGATGATAGTCTTTGAAAAATGCGGGCGGGCGAAAGTCCAATTCAAACTCGCCGTAACCTCGGGTGATGTTCTGGCTCAAAACCTGACGATTCACCGGATCGATCGAGTTTGAATAAAAAGTTATGCGTCCAGCCGCCGATGCCGTGAGCGAGATGCCGTTGAAGTACAGCGGCAATTGCAGGCGAGGGTGATAGTCCAAACGCTGGACTATCGACGGCGAAAGAATTGGATCGCCGCCCACCTCGTTTCTGAAAGTGATTAGATCGTCGACTGTTTCCTTGCGACTAAGCCCGCCTGCCGATGCTTCAAAGGAATAATAGAGCGGCAGCTTCTTCAGAAAATCGAGCGCCGTCGCGCGTTTTTCAATCGAGACCTCGGGAAGACTGCGGATGCGCACGCGCGTGTTTGCCAGTGAGTTTGGCAGAGACGTGACCTGGGAACGCGCCAGGAAGTTGAAACTGTATTCGTTCAGATCTTTGTTTACGAAAACCTGCGAGCGCTCTTCGGGCGAAATCGCCTGCTGGATGCTGTCGGAAAACACCTGGCGATACGCGAGATTCGACGTGACGTTCACGTCAGCCGCAGCGATGAAACCGTTGGGAAAATAGTGGACGCCCTCAACGTACAAACTAGAGCCGCCCTGATCAGGATGGTCCGCGTCGGCTTTATGACCCAGCGTTCGATCTTTAACGATATAAAAGCCGGCATTGAAGAATGAACGGGAGTTGGCCTGGGTGCGCAGGTCCGCGCCGAAGCCGATGCCGCGCGCGGTGTAGATGTCGTTGCGTACAGTTACGTCCGCTGAGCGGCCCAGGGTTTGGTAGTAAGCATTGGAAAGGCGAAAGCCTTTTTTGCCGGAGCCGCCAAACGTCGGCGTCAGAAAACCCGATGCGCGATCGCGGGCCTTGATCGAAACCGACGCGTAGGGAAGATAAAAAATCGGCACGCCCTTGACGCGCAGGTTCGGCGAATAGATGCGCACTCGATCGCCGGTCTTAATTTTTACGCGCTTCGCGTGGAAGCTCCACTTGGGAACATCTTCATCGCAGGCAGTCACCTGCACGTTGGTCGCGATGATGGTATCGAGGCTGATTTTGTCAACGCGGTCGGCAGTGAAATACATGCGCGTGCCGTCCTGCGTTTGATTGGTGAAGCCGGTCGAGTTGAGGAAGAAGCCGGTCTTGGTTCGATAGTTCCACTCGGCGCTGCTGCCCGTGATGCGTTGCTGCTCGCCCTGATCGAAAAGCACGTTGCCTTCGGCGACTACTTTGTTGGTCGCTTCGTAGACCGTCACCTTGTCAGCTTGCAAGCGATAAGTGCCGATGCGCGCGTCGACGTTTCCCTCGTAAACAAACACGCGCGCGTTTTCCGGTCCGGAAACTGTTTGCGTGCCGGCGTCGACTTTCAACACATCGGTTGCTTCACCGATCTGCTGACCCGGCTTCGCTTTCCTCACGACCGGTTGATCCTGCGCCAACGGGTTGACGTTGGGTGTATCGGTCATGGGATTGGTGACTTTACGATCGACGGGATTGGTCTGCTGCGCTGTTGCCGGCGTTGAGGAGAAGGCAATCAGGACAAGCAAAAGCCCAAGGCAAACGAGAACGGAGTGACCACCCGAGCGGAAAGAGACGCGCAAAGAAAGTGAAGCCTCCACAAACCAAAGCGGCGAGCACTGCGATCCGGAGAAGCGCGCGCCAGTTTTATTAGAACGAGAGGGATGCTAACACGAAAAGTAAGCATCGAGCAGCGAACGGTGGAAGGAAAAGACGATTTACCATTTGCCATTTCTCATTTCTCATTTTCCATTGTCAGACGACATGCGTCACTGAAAGGGGCAGACTGCAAAGCTGGGAGCCGAAGCTGCAAGCCGAAGCTGGGCGCCCAAGCTGGGAGCCCAAGCTGGGAGCCGAAGCTGGGAGCGCAGGCATCCTGCCTGCAACGAGCGCCTTCAGGCGCGAGTGTATTCGCGAGGGACAATTGTTCGGCGGGCAAAGCCCCGCCTCATTGCAGGCAGGATGCCTGCGCTCCCAGCTTCTGCTCACCGCTCACCGCTCACTGCTCACCGCTCACTGGCCTGCTATCATGCGCCCCGATGAATTCGCACCGCTTGATGATTGTGGCCGGCGAGGCTTCCGGCGACGCGCACGCTGCCTCGCTCGTCCAGGCGTTGCGCGCCGTTGAGCCGGAGACACGCTTCGATTTCTTTGGCGCCACCGGGCCACTGCTGCGTGCCGCCGGAGTCGAGTCGATCGTCAATTCAGACGATCTCAGCATCCTTGGGCTGCTGGAAATCGGCCGCGCCCTTCCGAAGTTCTGGCGCGCTTACAAGCTCTTGAAGCAAGCGGCTCTGGAACGTAAACCCGACGCAGTAATCCTCGTCGACTGGCCCGACTTCAATTTGAAGCTGGCCCGAGCGCTTCACCGGCGCGGCTTGAAAATCGTTTACTACATCAGTCCGCAACTTTGGGCCTGGCGCTCTTATCGCGCGCGCAGCATTCAACGCGACGTCGATCTTTTGATTTCGATTCTGCCCTTCGAACAGGAGTGGTACGCCGACCGGGGCATTGGTCAGGTGGAATACGTTGGCCATCCGCTCGCCGGAGAGGTGCGCGCTCGATTCGATCGCGCGGAGTTTTGCCGGCAAAACAAACTCGATCCCCGCTTGCCAATCATTTCACTTTTGCCCGGCAGCCGCCGCCGCGAGCTGGAGCGCATTCTGCCGCCAATGCTCGAAGCCGCTGCATTGATTTCCGCGCGCCGTCCTGAGATTCAGTTTGTCGTTGTGGTTGCGCCGGGCCGCACGTCGGAAGAAGTGAGAGCCATCGCGCGAGCGCAGCGTGCGACGCCTGAGCCGTTGCCCTCCTGCCTGCACATCGCGACGGAGCAATCGCGTGAAGCGCTTGCCGCGGCTGATGCGGCGGCGGTCGCCAGCGGCACGGCAACTTTGGAAGCGGCGCTGTTGGGAACGCCCCTCGTCGTGGTCTACAAAGAATCGTGGCTTAACTGGAACACGTTGGGGCGCTTGATAACCACGGAGCACTACGGCCTGGTGAATCTCATCGCTGATGAACGCGTGGCGACTGAACTGATGCAGGATGATTTGAACGGCGAGCGGCTGGCGAATGAATTATTGTTATTGCTCGACCAGGAACGAAACGCAGACACGCGCGCGCGTCTGCGCGAGGTGACGAGTCAACTCGGTGAAGGCGGCGCCTCCGAGCGAGCCGCGGAAATAATACTGGAAGCGCTGGATGAGAATGCTTCTTCATCAACGTAAGGGGTGCGGCCATGCCCTGTCCCTCTGTGCGTCCTCTGTGACCTTTGTGTCTTTGTGGTGAAGTTTTTATGGCGAACCTACCAGGAACACGTCCCAGGCCCAACGTCCAAGTTGGGCATCATGCGCATCCCTAACCTTCGCGCGATAACGGAAGCGGTTTCCATATTGGTCTGTTCGCCTGGATTCCTTGTAGTCGAGATCCAAAGTCTTGAGACCGAGCTGCGGTAAGGCTTTTAATTCCCCTGTCTCGGAGATGGCGTTGTGGTTTGAATCCCGCCAGAGGCGCAACGAAGAAAAGACGGCATCATGAGAATCGATTACGCCGTCATTGTTTCCACCACTCGCCGAATTGTCGTAAACAGCAAGAGCCAGGAAGCCGTTCTTTCCCACACTGGCAGCCGGCGCGGGCTGCGGCGTGAAGTTTCCGAAGAGCTCCCCTCCGTTATCTACCCAGCCGTTGCCGTTGCGATCGAGCGCCAGGAAAGCATCGTCGGAGTTTGTCGTTGTCCACGACAGTCGCTCGGGAATCGAGTTGCTGTCCAAATCGAAATTCACGCCGCCGCTCGCATTCGTCAGAGCAAAGCCGTTGCCGAGCACATCAACGATGATTGGCGAGCCTTCGATCCCGTCGGGACACTTGCACAGTTCGTAATCATAGTCGGGGCAGTTCCTTAACTGCGAAATACTGGGATAGCAACCGTTGTTGTTTGGTGGCGGAGTCGGCGATGGTGGAGCAGGTACGCACTCCGCGTATTCACATTGCGGGTAACCCAAAAACGGGCCCGGCATATAGCCCGGCTGGCAGGTTGGCGGGGGCGGCTGCGGTGACGGGCAAGTAACCGGATAACAACAGCCGAATCTTTGAATCTGATCAAAGCCACAAGTAGGGTGGTAAGGATCGGAGCAGTCAGCAGGGCCAATGGCGTTCGGATCGGTGCAATAGCCACAGGGCGCGGGTGCTGGCGTTGACGTAGGCAGAGGAGTCGGGCCGGGCCCAAAGCCGCAGTCTGGCAGGTCGATGGTTTGGCAAAGATAAGTTTCAGTCCCAGCAGTACATTCCAAGGTACCGAAAACGATCTCTTTGCAGATGCCCGCTGAATATAGCGTGGGTCTATTTTGATCAGGACAGTTATAGCAAACATGCACACGGGGAGCCGGTATGACGCCGTAACAATACTCAAAGAGACAAGCATCAGCAGGGATAACGCTGGCAGAGACTCCGACCGCGTTAGACGGCGACACAAAGAAAGATGCCGGTAAGAAACTTACCGGCATCTCATTATTTTTTGACGTTCTCATCCTGGTACCACCTCGATTGCGCGGCCATTGAGGATTCTTAGATTCTCTTTTCTTCGGCTGTTCCGGTGAATGGTTCAAGCCTAATTGTTTTCTGCCGCCCGAAGGGTACTCGGTTCCGGAGTTCCCAAAGAGTCCGGTACCATCGCCGTAACTTAACGTTTCAAGTTTTATTTGAAGCTGTCTAGCCTCAGGATGCTTGCCTTCACGCACACTCTTTTCCCAAGCAGTTATCTGGCCGGGATGGATTTTGAAGATAAAAGTCTCACCTGGCTTAATAGGAGTATCGTCGGGTCCCGCTTTACTGACTATATCTCCCAACGCAGCTCTTCCATACGCGAAAGGAAAAACTAGAAAGTTGCCACCAAATTTGACGTCACTAACCAGCAGCAGGTCGAGATAATAGATAGGCTTATCTCCAGTGTTGGTGAGCTCAAGTTCAAATTCGCGGGCCCACTTTTCGTTTTTTAGATCTTTGAATGATTTTTCTTTCTCCTTTTTGATTTTGACCCTGATTGGTATCTTTGCCGGTATCGCGTTTTCGAAGACTCGTTCGTTCTGGATACTCGGTAGGCTCGAAGTGAGGGGTGGCTTCATCATAAAGACTGCGATCAGCATGAGTACGAAAATCAACAGAACAATTTTCGCAATCACCGGCGAGGAGTTTGCTCGGTCATTCATGAGGTGGTCCTTTCAGTAAATCATTAATAGTGAGAGTTATTTGATCAGGCGCCTGACGGAGTCAATCCATCAAGCGCTTGGGCTTCGACAGTATTGTTAACTAGCGTTCGCAAACACGATCCGCGAAATATCGAGGTCGGACTGATGCAGGAATATCTTTTATTGCCCATGGCGGCTCTTGTCTTCTTTTGAACTGACGTCCTTCCTCTTCATCGTGTCTGCGTAAAGGCTAGGCTTTGCGCTCACGGTGAGCCCACGTAGTGCCAAAGCATGACATGCACACTGCAACATCGCCGCGAGAACGATCCTCGCCCGTGCCGCCACAGATAGCGCATTTTCTGGCAGGTTGAGCCACCAATACGCTGCCCTGGCCGTAACAAGCAGGACAGCGAGCGTCCTTAGAGTCTTGGAAGCGGGTCTATGCCTGTAGTGCCACAGCGGCCACAGTCTTCCGGTTGATAGTTAGCTGACATGGTGAGGATTATCAGCGTTTTCAGGTTAGCTGGCAACACAATACAGATCAGGACCTACAAATTCGACTTCCTGATATTGACCCTCGGACGATTGACCGCCCTACCTACAAGAAAAGGGCGCTACCTTCCTCGCCAAGCGGGATAGCGCCCTTTTAGGAGAAGCTGCAAAAAAAGCCCCTCCAAGTGGTCTTCTTATAATTCCCTCCCTCGTTACAATCAACAGTCTGACAAGATCAGGCAGCTTCCCGTTATACAAGACTTTTTGCATCGTGGTTACAATACTCAAAGAGGCAAGCATCAGACAGTTATGAGATCAATAAACTAACGTTCGAATTGTTTGCGTGGCGGTGGATAGGGATGTCCGCCTGAAGTAAATAAACCCGTTCCATCACCGAAGCTTATCGCCTGGAATATAGCCTGTACGCGGGTCGGCTGCGGATGTGTCCCATTGCGCATACCGATCTCCCAACCACCCACTTCACCACGATGAATCGTGAAGGTGTATGTTTCGCCCGGTTTAAGTGGAACATCGTCAGGCCCTGGTTTGCTTATGAGGTCTCCCAACTCCGCTCGCCCGTACTCGATGGTTAACCCCAGCAGCCCTTCGCGGTTCATGTCATCGAGAATTACTTCGATACCAGGCGCAACATTTAGCCTCAAAGAAATGAAGAGGAAGTAGATGGGCTTATCGCCGGTATTTGTCAATTCAAACTCGAGCTCGCGTGAGTTCGCGCCTAATGCAAGGAGTTCGGCTACAGGCTGGTCGTTCTTATTCAACCTGGTCGCGACAGGTCGCGACCGAACCGAAGCGCTGACTGGTCAGCGCACTCCAAAATGCTCTGCGCCCCCGAAAAGGCACGCTAGAAAGGACGAGTTTCAAAAAAGATAGCAAGCAGGTTAAGGTTAATCGGGCTGGATTTTCTTTAACTCATCTAACTGCCTTTTCAATTCCTTAATCTCCTCGCGCATTTCCGGCACGCGGCCGAGGTGCGCGTTGAGTCGTTTGTATTCGTCGAGCGGTTGAATTGGAATTCCCCACCAAACGCCCGGGCGCACAATCTTGCCGGGCAGCACGCCGGCCTTTGAACCAATCACCGCGCCGCTCATGACGCGTATGTGATCGCCAAAGCCGACCTGCCCGCCAATCACCACGTCGTCTTCAATCGTCACGCTGCCGCTAATGCCGGTTTGCGCGGCAATGATTACGCGCTCGCCGATGTCGCAGTTGTGTCCCACGTGGACCAGGTTGTCAATCTTCGTCCCGCGGCCGATCCGCGTTTGCCCGAGCGCGGCGCGATCGACGCAAGTGTGCGCGCCCAGCTCAACGTCGTCTTCAATCAGCACCGTGCCACGCTGCGGAAATTTATGATACTCGCCACCCGCTTCGGTATCGCGCACGTAGCCGAAACCGTCGGCGCCAATGCAAACTCCGGCGTGCAACACCACGCGATCACGAATCGAAACGTCGTCGTAAAGGGTGACGCCGGGGTGCAGCACACAATCCATGCCAACGCAAACGCCGTCGCCGATTGTGACCCCGGCTTCAATGCGCGTTCCCGCCTCGACGCGCGTGCCCTCACCGATTGAAACATGTGGACCGATGTAAACTGTGAGGTCGATATCGGCGCTCTTCGCGATGACTGCAGACGGGTGAACGAACGGCTCGCGTCGCTTAGCGGGATGCAGCAGCGCCGCCACTTTTGCGAAGGCCAACTTGGGCTGCGACGACGAAATGAACGCCGGCACGCCGGGCAGCGCGCGACTGGCAGCCGCCGTGTCAG
>Ga0070669_100003623_pt1 | contig 11142 bp, 9 predicted proteins | sample KBSS53metaG_FD_64680 | JGI IMG/M metagenome (GOLD analysis project Ga0070669, IMG submission 64680) | Switchgrass rhizosphere microbial communities from Kellogg Biological Station, Michigan, USA - KBS S5-3 metaG | ecosystem: Host-associated > Plants > Roots > Rhizosphere > Soil ... | reverse complement strand
CGGATTCTTTACTGGCGCGACTCGCGGGAACCGCGACAACACGCGTTAACAGCACCCATCACCAATCGATCAAGACTCCTGGCAGAGACCTCAGAGTTACCGCAACCGCTCTCGATGGCGTAATAGAAGCTATAGAAGATACTCGCCAGGACCGATTCGTAGTTGGTGTTCAGTGGCATCCTGAAATGGGTTGGGAATCTAACGCATTTTCTCGAGCATTGTTCTCAGCTTTTGTAGCGGCCGCAGGCGAACGATGAAGAGAAACACGCTGCAGTCTACAACTCTTTTGCTTTCGACAGCGCATTTCGTCACGGATGCCTATTCGAGTTTTCTTCTGCCACTGCTACCGATGCTCACTTTGAGGCTGCGTCTCACTCCCGTTGAAGCCGGATTGCTCATACCAACGCTCATGTTTGCATCGTCTCTGATGCAGCCCGTCTACGGAATGATTTCGGACCGGTTCTTCAAGCGGTCGATGGCTGTCAATGGACCATTGATTGCCGCAGTTTGTCTGTCCCTGATCGGGACTACGAGCACACTCGGCGGTTTACTGGCGTGCCTCATCGCCGGTGGAATTGGGATAGGTTCATTTCATCCTCAGGGCGCGGCCATCGTCAGCTTCGCAGCGGACAAAGCCCGTGCGACGACCATGTCTATTTTTTCATCTGCGGGCACAATCGGTGTTGCAGTCGGCCCGATTATCATCACGACCATCGTCGCGAACTTTGGTTTTGAGAAAAGCTATATTGCAGTGGTACCGGGCATCGTGATGTGGGTACTTCTAGTGAGATATTGCCCGCCCCTTCAGTCGCTGCGCGACAGTGCCAGCCGCCCTCTTCACCTTGCTCTACGCGCGGCCTGGTCTCCGCTTGTCGTGCTTTACATTGCAGTAGTCCTCAGATCTGCGGTCCATGTGAGCATGCAGACATACCTGCCATTTCTTCTGACTGAACGAGGAGTCTCACTGACAGGAATTGGCTGGGTACTTTCCGGATTCATATTTTTCGGCGGCGTCGGTGGATTCTTTGGTGGGAGCCTCGCCGACAGGTGGGGTGCGCGTCGAGTCAGCATCATCTCGCTGGCGTGTGCCGTGCCGCTGCTTCTTATCGCAATGCTTAGCCCCGCCCCGATGAGCTATGTTCTGCTCGCAGTGGGCGGCACTTTTCTCAACGTGGGAGTGCCGGTGAACGTAGTCATGGCGCAGCGACTGGTGCCCGAGGGAGCGAGCACGGTTTCGGCATTGATGATGGGATTTGCGTGGGGCGCCGGAGGGCTGTGCGCACCTTTGACCGGGCTCCTCAGCTCTTCAATTGGGTTTGGACGCGCGCTCACTTTGATTACACTTCTGCCACTGGTCGCAATACTGTTTCTGAGTCGTTTTCCGAAGGATGAACGACAGTTTGATCGAGTAGAATTGCCAGGCAGTGAGATACCGGTCTGAATTGCCCCAACCGAACTTGCCGCTTACGTTACATATCATTGAGAGTTTTTACTGATGGGATTGTTCTGGAAACGCAAAAACAAAAGTGACTTCATATCGCTCGGGCTGAATACGCCTCTTGAAGAGCCCGTAGCAGTACCAGCGGCAGAAGCTCTGCCGGAACCTGCGCCGGAACCTGCGTCACCGGCTCTGACGGAGATATCGTCTCAGCCTTCAATTTCACAGCCACCTGCTGTGCTGGAATCGGCGCCTGCAGCTCCTCAACCGGTGCCTCCGCCAGGCCCGACAACGGCGCCATTTGATGTCAGGGACACGAAACTCCCTCGTCCGGCAACACCTGCGGCTCCGCAGCCCGTCGAGGATGAGACATTCCTGCGCCGGTTTCGGCGCGCCATTGTGAGCACACGTGAGACCCTGGCTTCCCGAATTGAGGATGTCGTCAAAGGCCGAAAGGAAATTGACGCAAGCACGCTCGATGAGCTTGAGGAAGCGCTCATAAGCGCTGACATTGGTGTTCAGACAACGACGGAGATCATCGAAGACGTACGTGCAAAGGTGAACCGTCAGTCACTCAAAGATGTTGACGAGCTCAAGCGAGTCATCAAGCAGCATCTGCTGGATATTCTCGAAAAGGCGGAACATGCTCGAGGCGTTGCGAGTGAAGCATCAGTGCCCGATGATGTTCGTCCATATGTAATGATGATTGTTGGTGTCAATGGCACCGGCAAGACAACGACGATTGGAAAGCTTGCGCAACGCATCAAGGGCGAAGGAAATGACGTTTTGATTTGCGCAGCAGATACGTTTCGAGCGGCTGCGACCGATCAACTCGCCATCTGGGCGGCCAGGGCTGACGTGCCGCTGATACAACAACGGCAGGGAACTGATCCGGCCGCTGTGCTTTTTGATGCGCTCAAGGCTGCTAGTGCGAGAAACTCCGATGTTCTCATTGTTGACACTGCCGGCAGACTTCACAACAAAGCAAATCTGATGGCCGAGCTCGACAAGATGAAGCGAGTGGCATCGCGTGAGGTCAAAGGAGCTCCTCACGAAACGCTTCTGGTGATCGATGCCGTAACTGGGCAAAATGGCCTCAGCCAGGCACGCGAGTTTCTCAGGACAGCGAATGTAACGGGACTTGTCCTCACCAAACTTGACGGCACGGCGAAGGGTGGAATCGCTGTCGCGATTGCCAAGGAACTGAATCTACCTATCCGATACTGTGGGATCGGCGAGAAAGCAGATGACCTCGTCGTATTCGATCCAAAGACCTACGTTGATGGCCTCTTCGACTGATGAGGATTTCCTTGGTCTGGCTCTTCAGCTTGCGGCGCAGGGCGCGTCGCTAGTGAGCCCCAATCCGCTTGTGGGTTCTGTGGTAGTGCGAAATGGTGAAGTCGTTGGCCGGGGATATCATCGTTATCAGGACATAAAGCACGCTGAAGTCTGGGCTCTGGAAGATGCGGGACCTCTCGCAAAGGGCTCAACAGTCTATGTGAATCTCGAACCCTGTTGCCATCAGGGTAATGGGAAGCGTACCCCGCCTTGCGTCGATGCGTTGCTCGAAGCCGGAGTGCGACGCGTCGTGGCATCAATCGTCGATCCAAATCCGAAAGTGAATGGGCAGGGTTTCGCACGATTACGAGAAGCCGGCGTCGAGGTTGATTCCGGGGGTCTTGAGCGCGAAGCAATTCGCATCAATGAAAAGTATCTCAAATACGTAGCGACAGGGTGTCCTTTCGTCCACCTCAAGCTTGCGATGTCTCTTGATGGACGCATTGCCACGCGCGCAAGGGATTCGCATTGGGTTACGGGCGAAGAAGCGCGTGCAGCGTCTCAAGGACTGAGACACGAATACGATGCGATCAGTGTTGGAATCAACACGGTTCTTGCTGACAATCCACTCCTCACTGATCGCACCGGACGCTTGCGCCATCGCTCGCTAGTGAGGGTAGTCTTTGACACAAGTCTCCGGCTGCCCAATGCCGCGCAACTCGTCAGAACTGTTAAGCACAGCGGCGAGGTAATCGTATTTACGGGTCGGAATTCAGCCATGTTGACTGACATTGAGCGATTGACCTCCGCCGGAGTTGAGGTGGTTGCTGTTGAAAGCGATGAGAGCGGGGCAAATCTTGCCCAATGTCTCGATGAACTCGGTCATCGCCGCATAACCAGTCTCCTTGTTGAAGGCGGCGGAGAGCTGGCGGCATCATTTCTAAGCAAGCGCCTCGCGGATAAAGTGACTTTCTTCTATGCTCCGCGCATCATCGGCGGACGTGATGCGATTGCCGGCATTGGCGGCGTCGGTATCACATACATGTCCGATGCGATCCAACTTGCTGACGTTGAGATCATCAGGCGCGGAGATGACTGGGAAGTCACCGGATATCCTCTGTATCCCGTATTGAGTCATCCAAGTGAGAGCTAAGAAACGGCTGGGGCAGAACTTCCTGGTTGACCGCAACTATCAGGAACGAATCATTGCTGCAGCAAGGCCTTCAGCTGGCGAAACCATCGTCGAAATAGGCCCCGGGCTGGGCGCACTTACAAGGCTTCTTCTGACAAGTGGGGCGCATGTGGTCGCCGTTGAGCTTGATGCCGAGCTCGCGCAAGCGCTCAGAAGGGAATTCGCCGGCAATGCCAATCTTCGAGTCGTACACGCTGATGCGCTCGAGGTTGACTTCGTGAATCTCATTCCGCCTTCAACGACGGCACGAGTCGTTGCCAATCTTCCCTACTACATTTCAACAGCTATCATTTCCCATATGATTGAAGCGCGCAGATCGGTCTCCGAAATGATCGTTATGCTTCAACGCGAGGTGGTTGAAAGGATCGTCGCTTCTCCAGGAGGGAAGGAATATGGTTACCTTTCGGTGATAGTGCAGTTTTATTGCGAAGCCCGGAGGCTTTTCGACGTTCCACCGAGCGCGTTCAAACCCAGTCCCAAGGTGTATTCAAGCGTGATGCGGCTTACGGTTAGAAAGGAACCGCTGGTGAGCGTCCGTTCAGAAAAAGAATTTGTACAAACCACACAGATCATCTTCGCGCATCGCAGAAAGACTATTCTCAACAACCTGCGTGCTTCAAAGTTATCACTCGCCCCAGTGTGGCGTGATGGTACAGCCATCGAAAGGACTGAGTCCGAATCAGGTGTCAATCTGACACGTCGAGCAGAGACGCTTTCCATCGAAGAAATTGGTCGACTCTCAGATGCTGTTCACTATTACACTCAAACGTCATGATCCGGAGTAATGAAACTGTGCAAAACGCAGTCATCCAGTTATACTGCCCGCACGCCCCGCTTTCTTTCAGAATTAGCTTCAGGTGCACGCTCTAAAAATGGGAGTTCTTCAAATCACGCCCCTCGGAGGTCTCGGTCAGTTCGGAATGAACATGACCGTCTTTCGCTACAACGACGAGATGATCATCGTCGATTCCGGGATGATGTTTCCCGATGAAGACCTTCTTGGCGCTGACATTGCAATACCTGATCTCAGCTATATCGAAGAGCATAAGGACGAGCTGCGCGCAATTGTTCTAACTCACGCGCATGAAGACCACGTAGGCGCTCTCCCGTTCCTTCTTCAAATTGCCAAGCCACCGATCTATGGAACTCGATTTACGTTCGCGCTGATCGAAAGCCGTCTGCAGGAATTCGGCCTTCTAGATCAGGTTGAACTGAACACCATTTCGTCTCGCGAAAGTTTCAGCGTTGGCTCATTCGATATTGAGTTCATTCGCGTTTCACACTCGCTTGTGGACTGCGTCGCGCTGGCCATTGGTACGCCTGAGGGCGTCATCGTGCACACGGGTGATTTCAAGGTCGATGAAACCCCGGTTCAGGGCCTGCCGATCGATCTTCCACGGCTCGCCGATTATGGAGATAAAGGTGTTCTTGCGCTCCTTGCTGATTCGACCAACGTCGAACGCGAGGGAAGGACTGGATCTGAAAAATCAGTGATCCCTGCATTCGAACAGATATTTGAGAATGCATCAGGTCGACTGGTTGTGACGTGTTTTGCCACCAGTATTCATCGACTCCAGATCGTTTTTGATCTTGCCGCGGAATCTGGTCGCTCGGTGGCTTTGCTCGGCCGGAGCATGATTCGCAATGTTGAAACGGCACAGCGCCACAACTTTCTCGACGTTGAAGACGGACAGCTTGTCACACCGGCACAGGCCAGAAAGATGTCACCTGACGAAGTGTGCTTACTTGTGACCGGTAGTCAGGGCGAACCAATGTCTGCATTGGCCCGGATGTCGGTCGATAGTCATCGCGACGCGAGCATTCTTGAAGACGACACGGTGGTGCTCTCTGCCCGCCAGATACCCGGCAACGAGCGAGCCATTTCTCGAATGATGAACCATCTCTTCAAGAAAGGCGCTCACGTAGTGGATTCCGGGACCGCGCGAATCCACGTTTCAGGGCACGGGCGACAGGGCGATCTGAAGCTTATGTATGATGCTGTAAGGCCGAAGTTCCTGATTCCGATACACGGCGAAACCCGCCAGCTTTACAGACACGCTGAAGCCGCGAAAACCTGGGGAGTTCGTCGCGATCGAATCGTGCTTGCCGAAAGCGGTGATGTAATCGAAATCAATGAGTCGTCAGCTGGAGTTGCGTCAAAGGTAACAGTGGGTAGAACATTGATCGACGACTCTGGTACTGGCAGGATAGATGATGTCGTTCTCCGGGATCGTAAGCATCTCGCGTACGATGGAATCGTTCTTCCGATCGTAGCAATCAACAAGGCCTCAGGTGAGCTCGAAAGCGCGCCCGAAGTAATTCAGCGCGGTCTTGCGCTCGATGCTAATGACGTTTTTATTTTGAAGGCACGCTCGCTGGTAGCTGAAGTGGTCACATCAGCCAGTCACGAAGAGCGTGTTGACTGGTCACTCATCAAGGAAAAAATCAGACTGGAACTGAAGCGGTACATCCAGAAGGAAACTGGGCGTCGCCCGATGATCATTCCGGTCGTGCTCGAAATCTGATCTCTATACGAGGAGAAACAAAATGAGTCAGCAAAATGAACGCAGGCGATTTTTGAAACAGGCGGCAGCCACCGCTGCCGTCGGACTTGCTCTTCCGCGGAGCTCTGTTCTGGGCGCCAACGATCGGGTGCGATTGGGGATCATAGGACCCGGCTCGCGCGGCCAGGAATTGATCAAAGCTGCGCTTAAAGTTCCGAACGTCGAACTCGCAGCCATGGCTGACGTGTTCACTCTAAGACTGGACGAGGTCAAAGCCGTTTCGCCATCCACGAAAGGATTCAACGATCATCGGCGCCTGCTCGATCTCAAAGACATCGATGGAGTACTCGTAGCCACGCCTCTGCACTGTCACGCCCGACACTTTCTGGACACGGTTGCTGCTGGCAAGGACCTCTATTGCGAGAAAACGATGACCTGGTCGATCGAGGAGGCCGAAGCGTGCCGCGATGCAGCGAAGCGCTCAAATCGTGTCGTCACGGTTGGCCTTCAGCATCAGAGTTCAGGCGAGCTGATCGATGCAAAGCAATGGCTCAAGGACGGGATCGTTGGAAAGATCACTCACGTTGAAACGTGGATGAGCCGCAACACGCCTCGCGGAAAAGGCCAGTGGGTTCGGCCGATACCGGCAGAATGCACCGCGGCCAATGTCAATTGGGATGCGTTCCTCAATGGGCGCCAAAAGCGTGCATTTGATGCTAACCGGTTCATCAACTGGCGACTCTTCTGGGAGTTTTCCGGTGGCAACGTAACGGAAAACATGGTTCACCAAATTGCGTGGACAATGCGACTCCTTGATCTGCCTGTGCCGACTTCCGCTTACATGTCAGGTGGCGTTTTCTCAGAGAAAGATGGAAGGGAAGTGCCGGACACAATTGCTGTCACGCTCGATTTTCCCAATGATCTCGTACTTACCTGGCAGTCCACTTTCAGCAACAACCGATTCGGAATCGGAGATCGTATTCTGGGCTCTCACGGGACCATCGAAAGGCTTGCGGGTTCAACCGATATGGTTACCGGAAAGTCGCAGACGGGACTCAGGTACTATCCTGAAAAAACAAATCGATCGGATGGAGTCGCGCTTGAAGGCAAGAGCGCAGGTGAAGACCACATGACGAATTTTGTTGACTGTATCCGGTCGCGCAAGGAACCAAACGCACCGGTGGAGATAGGATATCGTTCGGCAGTGGCAGCTCACATGGCCAACTTATCCTATCGTCAGAAGCAACGCGTAACGTTTGAGGCTGCCAAACAGACTGCAGCGAGGTGAAACATGAAACGCGCGATACTTTCATGCGTGGTGATGGCTGTTGCCTGTGCATTTGTGTCTGCTGACAATCCGGCACCCAACACACTGACGGCTGCTGAAAAGGCCAGTGGATGGAAGCTGCTATTTGACGGCAAAACCTGGAATGGCTGGCGCGGCTTCCGTCGGGACAAAGTACCCGACGTGGGGTGGGCAATTGAAGACGGAACCATCAAGCACCTTTCCGGACGTGGCGAGCAGAGCCAGCAGGGCGGCGACATTATTACAGTTGGTGAATACGGCAACTTTGACTTCAGGTTGGAATGGCGAATCAGCCCAGGTGGAAACAGCGGGGTTAAGTACCTTATTGCGGAAGACATGGTGAAGACTGGATATTCGGGTCTGGGCTTTGAGATGCAGGTCCTCGATGATGCGCTTAATGCCGATGCCAAAGCGGGAAAGAACGGCAATCGAACGGCCGGAGCTCTCTATGATCTGATCGCGCCTTCAAAGAAGGTGGTACGTTCGGCAGGCGAGTGGAATCAGTCTGGATTAACAATTCGAGGCAACCACGTCGAGCACTGGCTGAACGGAACGAAGATTGTCGAATACGATCTGGGAAGTTCGCAAATAAAGGCTCTGATTGCGGGTAGCAAGTACAAGGATATTCCGAGGTTTGGCGAGATAAAGAAGGGTCACATCCTTTTGCAGGATCACGGCAGTGAAGTGTGGTTCCGGAGTCTGAAGATCAAAGAGTACTGAGTTAAAACGAACCAAAAGCGGCGACAAGTCGCCGCAGTCCAAACTGATTTGGAAGAAGGTTCCGCGCGGCGGCAAACGTCTCTCTTCTACAATCGCTCTGGCCGCTGACCACCTACTATCAAATAACCCAACTTTACGTGCGTGCTTGAGCTCTTCGGGCTGCGCTCTCCAGTGACGCGAATGGTGAGGCGATGTTCACCACCTCCCAACCCGCCTGCAATGATTCTTGTGGAGATTCGGTTGACCGGGTCGTACGTGTCCACGCGATCGAGCGGTGCCTGAGCCGGTTTTCCGTCGATCAGGCATTCGAACTGCCCTCCGTCAGGTCCGGACCTGAACGCAATTCCTACGACCGTACCTTCAAAGAATGTCTCCAACTGCGAGCCAAGTTTATCTGACACGAGAAGCATCGACGGAAGACTCCGATCATTCACGGGTTCGTTCTTCCAGGTAGCATCATGTTTGAGTTGTGCAAACGGAATCAGCTCACCGTAAGTCAGCTCATCGCTAAATGCCGGAGGCGCGAGCACCTTAACCGGAGGTAGTGGTGTCTGACGCTCGTCATCTTCAAAACGATCTGTAACCGCTTTCGCTACCAGACGAGCACCCTCCTCATTGAGCGCCAGATTCTCTTTCCACATCGTTGCGGTAGTGTCTACTCGAATCGATGGGATTCGATAGAAGTTCGCTACGACATCTCCGGTATCCACAGGAAGAGTTCGGCCCGGCACCGGCGCATAAAGAAAGATGATCTCGGGTGGTTGAGGAACTGTTAGAAGCTGGCGGACAATTCCCTCAAGTGATCGTCTGATCACGTCTTCTTTTTCGCTGCTGTCATCGGCAGCGAATTCGACAACTACAAGATCGGGTTTTTGGGCAATGCAATCCCGGCGAGCTCTCATGGCGCCATAGGTTGAACCGGTCCCGGGAACTGCGGCATTGACTTCAACGATTTTCGCCGGGCTGTAACGTTGTTTGAGCCACTGCACTACTAGCGCTCTGTACGAAGACTTTGAGGGATCGGAGACGCCGGAGCCGGCCGAGACTGAACCTCCGAGAAAGGCAATTGAAACCATCTTGCCGCTACGTGCCTTTGCGAGAAACCTCGATACATTGCGGCGCGAATCCTGGGCGTCAGAGCCAGTCTTGTCTGCCCGAGACGTGATTATTGAAGTGTGGAAAAGAAAGCCAAATGTGAGGACAAGCAACGCGCCCCGAAACCAGTTCCTGAACAGCATGTTGTGACAACCTCGCGATTCTGTGAGCAACGTTAATTATCTGACTGGTGTAACTGTAACCTTACGATACCAGACCTTCTCATGATCCCCCTGAAGCATAATAGGCCCGGGCTCACCTTCGCGGCTATCGAGAGCGCCGCCCGTTATTCCATCAATCACGATGTTGTCCTGAACTTTTTTGCCGTTGAGCGTAACGGTTAGCCGGTTTCCGACAATAATCGCCTCCATTGTCTGCCACTCACCTGGCGGGAGGCTGGCATTTACCAAAGGCTGGACGCGGCTATAGAGCGCCATTGCGCCGTGTGACTCAGGCGGTTTACCGAAGTCGTCCAGTACCTGGAGCTCATAGCGCCCCCGCAGATAGATGCCGCTGTTGGTGCCTTTCTCGAGCTTGTATTCCACCCGGATCTTGAAATTCTCGAAACGATGCTTGGAGATGAGATTGTTGGCTCGCGGGTCATTCGTCATGGCCCCATCGACGATAGTCCATCCTTTGGGACGTTCGGCATATTGGACAGTCCAGTTGTCGAGCGACTTGGCATCGAAGAGCTCTACTGGAGATCCGTACTTCTGCTTTTTGTTGGCGTCATTCTCTCCCCAGGCAGGTGGGCGAACGCCGATCCATCGCAATTCATTGCCATTGACGTTGGCACTGCCTAACAGCCGGCCCTCTGAGACTGTAGCGCGATGGACTACCTTTGGACTGTTGGCTCCTCCTGCTGGTGAGAATACCAGTTCGTTGCTCTCAATCGCGATTTCCGGAAGTTTCAGGACGCTTCCGCTGCGATTGAGAAAGTATCCAACGAGTTTTCCTTCCTCGGTCTTCACTTCAAGCCAGCAGGGATATTCGCCACTTGTGCCCTGAACGGTAATATCCCATTTTCCGAGAAACGGATTTGCCTGGGCATACGCCATCGCGGCAACGGTGACAGAAACCAGAATTCCAAGTATTACAATTCTTCTGAGCATGATCTCTCCATCTTCAAAAACACGCTTTGGCTAATCGTGCGGCGGATTATCGCACTCATTGACTTGGCTTAACAACCGTCATAGAGTGCCCTTCAAATGAAAGCACTAAGAATCACCCTGCTTGTAGTTACTATGAGTTCGCTCGCATTCGGGTGGTACGTAGCGAAGGTGCAAGCCGGTCGAGCGATGGTTGAAAGCGCGAATCGGTTTCTCGCCTCGCTTTCGCCTGAGCTGCGTGCGAAAGCGCAATTCAAGTTCGATGATGCCGAACGCCTCAACTGGCATTTCATTCCGCGCACTCGAAACGGACTTCCATTCAAAGAAATGACGGAAGCTCAGCGAGAGCTTGCGCGGACGCTGCTCAAAGCCGGTGTTCAGGCGAGCGTCTATGCTAAAGCCAACACCATCATGGGACTTGAGCCGGTGTTGAAGGAGATAGAGCAGGGCAAGGGGCCGGTTCGCGATTCTGAGCTCTATTTTGTTTCTGTGTTTGGAGA
>Ga0070669_100003621_pt1 | contig 11145 bp, 6 predicted proteins | sample KBSS53metaG_FD_64680 | JGI IMG/M metagenome (GOLD analysis project Ga0070669, IMG submission 64680) | Switchgrass rhizosphere microbial communities from Kellogg Biological Station, Michigan, USA - KBS S5-3 metaG | ecosystem: Host-associated > Plants > Roots > Rhizosphere > Soil ... | reverse complement strand
CTGTCGGTGACGGTGTTCGACAAGTCGATCGACGACCTGATCATCCAGCCGACGTTCGCGCCGTCGAGCGGCTACACGAACCGGTTCACGAACGGCGCGTCGCTGCAGAACCGCGGGATCGAGTCGATGCTGCAGGTGACGCCGGTCCGATTCCGTCAGGGTGAGTGGAACGCGACGGTGATCTACCAGAAGGTGAAGCCGAAGATCACGGAGCTCAGCGTGCCGACGTTCCGTCAGGGCGGCTTCGCGCTGTTCCTGGGTCAGTATCAGGTGGAGAAGGGGAAGTCGCCGACGCAGATCGTCGGGCTCGTGCCAACGGCCGCCGATCCGAACGTCAGTGCAGCGGCGATCGTCGGCGATGCGACGCCCGACTACCAGATGTCGTTCAACAATGAGGTCTCGTTCGGTCCGTTCCACGCCAGCGCGCTGGTGGACTGGAAGCAGGGCGGTGACGTGATCAACCTGACGACGTTCCTCTACGACGCATCGCACAACTCGGCGGACTGGAACACGGACGGACAGCGGCGGTTCGCGCTGCAGGGCAAGGACACGCGGCCGTACGTCGAGGACGGGTCGTTCGTGAAGCTGCGTGAGGTGTCGCTGAGCTACCGCGTGCCGGACGCGCTCGTGCAGCGCGCGTTGCGTGGCCAGCTTCGCACGGCCGGCATCTCGCTCAGCGGGCGCAACCTGTTGATGAAGAGCGCTTACAACGGAGTGGATCCCGAGGTCAGCAACTTCGGCAACCAGGCGCTCAACCGGAACGTCGATGTGGCGCCATTCCCGCCGTCGCGCTCGTTCTTCCTCTCTTTCGACCTGGGCTTCTAAATCATGACGGCATATAAGACACACTCGGCTGCGCGCACCGTCGCGGCGGGGCGAGCGGTCGCCGCGGCCGCTGCGCTCGCGGCGACGCTGTTCGGCGCGGCCTGCAAGGACACCGCCGAGCCGGACGCGAACAACCCGAGCCTGGAGGGCGTGCAGGACAACCCGTCGCGCGTCACGGTGACGCAGATGGTACGCGGCGTGCTCGAAGGCTATCGGCTCAACTCGGGCTTTCCCCTCGCGTTCAGCATCATCGGCCGCGATGCCTACAATCTGCAGTCCGCGGAGCCGCGCAATACCGGCGAATTGTTAGGCACATCGAACCTGGATCCGGGCGGGTTCGGCGCTGCATTCTGGGGCGTCGACTATCGCACGGTTCGGACGGCGGAGGTGCTGCTCGCGTCGCTGCCGTCCTCGACGGCGCTCACCGACGCCGAGAAGGAGACGGCGCGCGGTATCGCGAACACGATCAAGGCACTCGAGCTGTTCACGGTGTGGGCATCGCACGACACCGCCGGGATGGTGATCGACGTCAGCGGGCCGCCCGAAGATCCGGCGCCGATCCTGTGTCGGGACCCTGCGATCAACGCCATCGCCACGCTGCTCGACGAGGCACAGACGCAGATCAACGCCGGTGTGGCGAGCGGATTCCCGTTCACCGCGCTCCCGGTAGGATTCGCGACCTTCAATACCAAGACCACGTTCCTCACGTTCAACCGCGCGTGGAAGGGCAAGGTGGACGTGTATCGGCGGCAATATCAGTCGGCGCTCACGGCGCTGTCGCAGTCGTTCGTGGATACGGGTGGCGGCAGCCTGAGCTCAGCGCAGGCGCGCATTCTGCTCGATCGCGGGCCGGTGCACGTGTTCAGCTCTTCCCCGGGTGACGCGTTGTCCACGCTGTTCGCGTCGTTGACGGGAACGGTGCGTGCGCATCCGAGCGTGCTCAGTGGTGCGGAGACCGGGCCTAACGGGATCGACGCGCGCTACACCGCGAAGGTGACGACGACGTCGTCGGCCAGCGACCAGGGTGTCTCGTCCAACCTCGGCTTCATCGTCTTCCCGACGAACACGTCGCCGCAGCCGATCATTCGCAACGAGGAGCTGATCCTGTTACGGGCGCAGGCGAATCACGGGCTGGGCAATCTCGCGGCCGCATCACGCGACGTGAACTTCGTGCGGGTGCGATCCGGCAACCTGGCGGCGAAGACGCACGCCACGCTCGACGAGCTGTTGAACGACCTGCTGTACAACAAGCGCTACTCGGGTCTGTACGAGACGGGCATGCGCTGGGTGGACATGCGGTTCTACAACCGGCTGGATCAGCTGCCGAAGGACCTGCCGACGCACAAGGTGCACGCGAACTATCCGGTGCCGTCGAACGAGTGGCTGGCGCGGGGTGCACAGTCGACGTGTAGCGCGCAGTAAGAGAAGGAACGGCGCTGGTTGCTGTTAACTGGAACTGGTTACTGCAGCTCGCTTTTTCACCCTGCAGTAACCAGTTCCAGTTAACAGTAACCAGAGTTGTTTCTGCAGTTCCAGTTCCCCCGGCCGTGCCACGCTTGCGCTGAGCGGCATCCCGGAGCTTCCCGGATCTCGTTAGGGGTATCCGTGGCTCAGCGTTCTGCGAGCTGAGTGAGCGCCACGCGGTGCCGATCAGTCGCCTCGTTGTAAGACACGCGATAGCCGCCGGCGCGGAGGCCTTCCGACGCGTAGCGCGCGGCCGGCGGGAGCGTGACGTCCACCGTCTCGCGGCTCTCCAATACCGCCTTGGTGATCATTGGCTCGTCGAAGATGATCCGCCCGTTCCACGAGCCGTAGAACAGCGTGTAGCGGAATTCCGCTCCGTGCAGCTCGGGCGCCGCGACGTCCAGCCAGTGCAGCCCCATCGCCGGCGCCGTCACCTCGCCTGCGGGCTTGTTGATCAGCAGGTTGAGCGGGAAGTACCGCTGCGGCCAGTAGTCCTGCGACGGCAGACTCGCCGCCTTCTGCCCCCACTGCGGGTCGGCGGGGTCGATCGCGAGCCGCTCGGCCGTCGGCACCACGTAGAAATGGAAGTCGAAGTGCGGTCGATTGTACGGGGCCTCGTGGCCGGTCGGCATCCACCCCACGTAGACGGACTTGTACGCCGTGGCGCCGGCCTGAGGGGGGAGCGGCAGGTCCCAGGCGTCCACCATCTTGTGCTGCTTGGTGTTGTGTCCATCGTGGCCACCCGCGGTCGGCAGCCCCCGGATCGCGCCCTCCGTCATCTCTACCCCGATCTCGACGGGCAAGCCGTTCTGGATCGTGACGTAGGTGCGGGCGTTCCCCGGGCCGAGCGGGACGACATCTCCGAAGTACGTGCCGTCGTCCTGGGTGTACGCGGCGAGCGAGGCCACCTCGGGCCCCGTCGGCCGGGCCAGGCTCCGACGCTGGTCGGAGCAGGCGTTGACGAAAAAGAACGTGGCGACGACGGCGCCAGGGATGGTGGCGCGGGCAATGTGCAGGGGCAGACAGGCCCAGAACGTATTGGAAAGCATCGATTCCTCCGCAAGGTCGTGATCTCGCGCCCGCCGGGGTTGGCGGGCGACGCGGGGGAATGTGAAAGGACGGTCTTGTAGCGCTGCTTGGAGCCCAGGCGGAGGGCGCTTGTAAGCGCTTACAGCGCGCGAGTCACACAGAGATGCCGCCCTGGAGTCGCCCTGCCAGCGCGACGGTTTCATCGTCCGGCTCGGCATCGAGTTGGCGACGTAATACCGTCACGAGCCGCTCGTACATGCGGACTCCTTCGCGACGGTCGCCGAGCTCCTCGCAGCACCGCATGACCATGCGGTACCCGGTCTCGTCCAGCTCATCCCGCGCGATGAGCTGCCGCCAGGCCTCCTCGGCGTCTCGCCAGCGGCGGTGAGCCATGCAGGCGTTGCCGAGTCGCGCGAGTGCCTCGAGATAGCGGCGCCGAAGCGTGCCCTGCCGGTCGAGGTGCCAGTCGCCGGACGGCGGGTCCTGCTCGAGGAAGTCGCCCCGGTAGAGATTCGCGAGCAGTGCCAGCACAGGCATCACCGCGTCCGGATCGCCCGCGATCGACGGCACACGAGTGATCAACGCGTCGAGCTCCTCGACGTCGAACCGGTAATCACGAGCGCGATCGAACCGGTACACGCCCGCCTCGTGGACGATCCACTCCGGTCCGCCGAGCACGCGACGCAGGTGGTGCAGCACGGGGTGCAGATTCGTGCGCAGCTGCTCGGTGGAGACGTCAGGCCACAGCGCCACCCCGATCTGCTCGCGCGTCCGGCCTTCGGGATGCAGGAACAGCAGGAACAGCAGCTCGCGCGCTTTCGCGTACTTCCACTCGGCGAGCGGCACCGGCGTCCCATGCCGCTCCACCCGCACGGCGCCTAACGACACGACGCGCAGCGCCGGTTCGGTCGCGGCGGTCTGGGCAGTCGGCGTCTCGTCGTTGCGGTCGGTCGAGACGACGCGTTCCGCAAGCGCGAACGCGCCGGCGAGGTCGAGGCGTCGTCCCTCATCCAGCGTCGCGTCGAACGCCGCGTCGCCGAGTGCGGTGCGTGCGCCATGCACGATCTGCGTGTACACCTCGGGATACGCGGTCTCGAGAGAGGTCACGGCGCCGCCGTGCCGGCGAAGCGTCTGGTCGACACCAAGGAGTCGCATGGCGTCCGCGAGGCGGCCGGTCGACGCCGCGTACATCGCAGTCACCCCGATCGTCCATGCGAGGAACATGTAGTCCGGCGCCTTGCGGTGCGCCGCGAGTCCCTCGCGCAGGCGAGCCGCGGCGTGCGGCAGATCGCCCGACATGATCGCGAGCGACGCCATCCCCATGCAGCCGATGCCGACGGTCATGGGCTGCCCGACGTCGTAGGCCAGACGGCGGGCCTCATCGTAGGCCGCCATGGCCGGCGCGATGTCGCGACGGGCGGCATGAACGCCGCCCAGGGTGGCGGATGCCCAGCAGACGCCGACCCGGTCGCCTAACGCGCGAAGCGTGCGCTCGGCCTCGACGACGATCTCGAGCGCCGTATCGACCGACGCCGGCGACCCCTCGAACAGGTACATCTGCGCGAGCGTCTGCGCGGCGTGCGCCCGCTCCCCCTCGTCGCCGAGCTCCCGCCAGATCGCGATCGCTTCCTCGAGCGCGGGTCGTGCACGCGCGAAGTCGTGCTGATGGCTCACGAGGTAGCCCAGCTCACCTAACGCGTACGCCCGCGACGCCGTCCGCGGCGCCCCCGCTGGAAGGCCGAGCGCACGCTCGATCCAGTCCCGTCCCTCGCGCCAGAGTCCCCATGCGAAGTAGCACCACCCGTGCGCGAACGCGAGCCGCACGAACAGGTCATCATCGCGCTCGCTGCTCCAGCGCAGCGCGGCGCGGATGTTGTCGAGCTCCGCGTGCAGAGCCGCCGCCAGCGCGTCACGGGTCGGCTGGTAACGCGCGGCCGAGGCTGCCTCCGCCCTAACGACGAAGTGTGCGGCGTGGCGACGCCTGACGACCTCGCTCTCGCCCGCCGCGGCGAGCCGCTCCGCCGCGTACTGCCGTACCGTTTCGAGCAGCCGGTAGCGCGTCTCGGCGCCCGACCTCTCGGCCAGCACGAGCGAACGGTCGACGAGCGCGACCACGTACTCGAGCACGTCCTCGCATTCGATGGCGCCGCCAGCGCAGACGTCCTCGGCGGCGTCGAGCGTCCATCCGCCCGCAAACACCGACAGGCGCGCGAGCATCTCACGCTCCTCGGGGCCGAGGAGCGTGTAGCTCCAGTCGATCGTCGCGCGCAGCGTCTGCTGTCGCGGCACGGCCGTCCGTCGCGTGCCCCCGAGGAGCCGGAAGCAGTCGTCGAGTCGCGCCGCGATCTGTGCCGGCGTGAGCGCCGTCACGCGCGCGGCGGCGAGCTCGATGGCGAGCGGGAGGCCGTCGAGACGCTGACAGATCTCCGCGACGGCGGCGGCGTTGTCGTCGGTTCGCGTGAACGACGGCGAGGCGGAGTAAGCGCGCTCCTCGAAGAGCCGCACGGCCGCGTCCGACGGAAGCGTCGGCACGAGCCAGACGGTCTCGCCGGGTACGCCGAGCGCCTCGCGACTGGTAGCGAGCACGCGCAGCCGGGGTGACGCGCGCATGAGCGTTCCGGCGAGGGTCGCGCATTCCGCGACGAGGTGCTCGCAGTTGTCGAAGACGAGGAGCAGCTCGCGGTCGGCGAGCGTGGCCGAGAGCTGCGCGACGATCGGCCGACCGGACTGCGGGCGTTCGCCGAGCGCGGCGAGCACGGCGGCCGCGAGGAGCGACGGGTCCTCGATGGGCGCGAGCTCGACCCACCAGACGCCGTCGGCGAAGCGCGCGTGGGCACGGCGGGCCGCCTCGAGGGCGAGGCGCGTTTTGCCGCTACCTCCGGCGCCGGTGAGCGTGAGGAGTCGAGTCGTGTCGAGCAGCCGGGCGATCTCTCTGAGCTCCGTCTCGCGTCCGACGAAGCTGGAGAGTGGATCGGGAAGCACGTCGGCGGGCTCGCGCACGAGGCGGAGCGAAGCTGCCGCGGCGGGGCTCGTTTGCCGGACCGCGAAGGATTCCATCTGGGGAAGCGGGAAACGGGGCCGCGAAGATCGCCAACATTGCTGCTTACTGCTAGAAGGAACCGACCGTCGGAAAGGCGCTGCTTACTGCTTGCCGGCGCTGCTTGCTGCAGGGTCACACCCTCGTTGTCATCCCGAGGAGTGCCCGCGACGAGGGATCTCGTCCACGGTGCTCGTAGGCGGCCCACGAGTGACGCAAGCAAGATCCCTCGTCGCCTCCGGCTCCTCGGGATGACAACCGGTATGTGGCTTCCCGAGGGCGTCACCCTGTAGCAAGCAGCTCCAGCAAGCAGTAAGCAGCGCTGTTCACAGATCGTGCCTAACGGTTACAGCCGCGGGTCTGCCCTGCGAGCGCTACTGTCTGGAGAACGTGATCTCTCCCGCCGGATCCGAGGCCTTCAGCGCCGTCACTCGGCCATCCACCACGGAGAACTCGAAGACCACCTCCGGAAACTCGCTCATGCGGAACTGGTTCGGCCGGACCGGGACCAGATCCTGTAAGCCGCCGCCCGAGTCCCGTATCGCGAGCGACGTGTCCGCGCGAAGGACGATGTCGAAGCGCCCTACGCTCGACACGCCCCGTCCGTAGGTGCCGAGGTACTGCCGAAGCGTCGCGACGTTGGTGAGGGCAGCAGGGATCCGACGCCTGAAGACGACCACGCCATCATCGATGGCCATCTCGGCGCGATCGACGTCGCCCGTCGCATTGGTGAGGAAGTTCACCGACCATCTGCCGTCCTGCTCGTCGTCCGCGGTATCGAAGCGGTCGTAGTGGAAGTGTGAGAGTGGGAGCCGGATACGGTGGAAGCCGAATGTGAGTGACGTGTCGGCCTGCGAGATGCTGAGAACGCCGTACGCCGGATGCTCGAACTCGCCGACGTAGTCGACGAGTGGGTGGGACGGCTTGCTGTCCATGACGCGTCGCTCGGCCGCCCTGGCGTGCGCAATCCTGCTCGCCTTCCTGTCCGCGAGGCGAATCGCATTCAGCCGCTCGGACCACGGAGTGACCGAGAGGCCCAGGAGGCGCTCATAGATGTTCCACGACACGACGTTGTACAGCGGCGCCGCATGGTCGCCGATGACCATGACGATCACGCCGATCGAGTCGTTCGGCATCATCGACAGCTGCGAATGGAAGCCACGAATGTCGCCGTTGTGGTACGCCACCAGGTGTCCGCGATACGAGGCGGTGAAGCGTCCCATGCCGTATGCGCGGTTGAGGATCTCGCTCCAGCCGCGCGAGGCGAGGTCGGTGTTCGCGATCGCGATCGATGGCGCGAGCGTCTCGCGGATGACGCGTTGCGGAACGACCTGGGCGCCGTTGTATACGCCGCCGTTCATGAGCGCGATCAGCCAGTGCGACATGTCGACGACGCTCGAGTTGATCGCTCCGGCCGGTGCGAGGCCAGCGACCTCGCTGTAGTACGGGGTTGGGGTCAACGCCGTCTCTCCGCGGGCCTCCGAATACGGGACGGCGGGCTCCGGCGTCGCGAGCATGTCCTCGACCGTGAACGTGGTGCCCGTCATGCCGAGCGGTCGCAGGATGCGCTCGGCGACGAACGTCTGCCACGGCTTGCCGGCGAGAAGCTCGATCGCGTAGCCGGCGCCGGAGTACATCACGTTGTTGTAGAGGAACGACGTGCGCGGTGGCGCCGAGGCGTCGAGGAATCTGAGGCGATCGAAGAGATCCTTCTGCGTAAAGTCCGACTTGTACCAGATGCCGTCGTACCGCGCGATACCGGTACGGTGCGACAGCATGTCGCGCATGGTGATCGTACGATCGAGATCGTCGCTCGAGAACTTCATCGATGGGACGTACGCGCGGATTGGAGTATCCCAATCGAGCTTGCCGTCGTCCACGAGCAGACCTGCCGCGACGGCGGTGAAAAGCTTGGTATTCGAAGCGATCGGTTGTGTGGTGGTCGGCGTGTACGGGATCTTCCGGCCGTAGTCGCGGTACCCGTAGCCCCTGGCGAAGACGAGCTGCTGCTTGACGACGATGCCGATACCGATGCCGGGGACGTTCCATGTCTCGAGCAGGCGCGCCATCTCGTCGTCGAACCCACGGAGGCGGGCTGCGATCGACGGCTGTTGCGCGCCGGCCTGCGTGGCCAGGGAGAGCGTCAGCGAGAGTACGGTGGTGTACCGACGGATCATCGCCTCGGAGGCAGGGAAAAAGGGAAGGGAACCTGGCCGTGCTTGAGAAACGACCGGACGGATCGTAGGGAAACAGCCCCGACGCGCGAAGCATTTGTCATTCCCCGCTCCGCCCAGATAACGACGAAACTCGGCTGTGGCGGCCAGGTCTTCCCGTGACGAGGCGCACATCCGCATCATCCGCTCGCCCCACGCCGCGAGACCCGCCCAATGCGCCAACCGACGTCACGACACATCACCTACATCACCGCGCTCATCGCGCTTATTGCGTCCTTCGGTGCGCCCGCGATCGTCCAGTCACAGCGCTACACGAGCGCCGACGGGAAGCTCCGCGTCCTTCTGGCGCAGCAGCCATTCGTGCCTAACGGCACGTCACCGGGTCCGCGCCGCATGGCGACCGGCGGCATCCAGCAGTATCTCGCGTCGCAGGGAGCGCTCGTTCGCGTGGCCGAGGCGGGTCTGACGGCCGAGGAGGACAAGGAGTACGGTGGCTGGAAGCGACTCGGCTTCGCGCTGGGTCACTTTGCCGAGATCGTGGAGGAGCACGAGCGGGAAGGCTACTTCACAGTCGGGCTGCTCGGGACGTGCCCATCGATGCCGGGGCTCGTTGCGGGTCTCCAGCATTCCGACCCGACGCGCGCGCCGCTGCGCATTGGCATGCTGTGGCTGGACGCGCATCCGGATTTCAACACGCCGGAAACCACGCGCAGTGGCTCGCTGGGTGGCATGCCGGTGGCCGTTGCGACCGGGCGGGCGCTGCAGCGGATGCGGCTCGACGCGCACCTCGATCCGCCCCTCGCGGATTCGCAGGTCGTGATGGCCGGCGTCAGGCTTACCGATCCGCTCGAGCAGGAGCTGCTCGACCGCTCGGCCATCCAGCAGCTGAGCGTCGACGATCTCAGGCGGGCATCACCGGCCGTGTTCGCGCAGCTCGATCGCCTGAGCCGCACGACGGACAAGATCTACGTCCACATCGACATGGACGTGCTCGACCCTCGTGAGGTGGAAGGACATCAGAACAAGGTGCCGAACGGTCCGTCGAGCCAGGAGCTTGCGCGGCTGTTCGAGATGATCTTCAGTCGGTATCCGAAGGCATCCGCGATCGGGTTCGCCACGATTCCGGCGACGGATAGTGGCGGACTTTCGCTGGCCGCGCTCAACCGGATGATCGAGGGTGCCGTGCGGGGTGTGGCTCGCCGTGAAGCGAAGCGATAGTTGAGCTGTGCAGGCTCATGAAGCGCTCGACGCGCCGCGGGTCGACGGACTCACTCCAGCGGCCGTCCTGCTTGAAGTACGAGCCCACGATGAAGCCGTCGGCGAGCCTGGCGAAGCGTGACAGGTTGTCGGCCGTCAGCCCCGAGCCGGTGTAGAGCGGCAGCCGGCAGCGCTGCCTAACGTCGGTCAACGCGACGTCGTCCGGTTCCTCGCCGGTCGCGGCCCCCGTGACGATGACCGCATCGGCGCGCATGAACTCCGCGGCCGCCGCCGTGTCGCCGACGTCGACGTCCGCGGTGATCGCGTGCGAGCTGTGCTTCTTCTTCACGTCGGCCCACACCTGCACGCGCTCGGCGCCGATCGCGCGACGGAAGCGCAGCAGTGACGCGGCGGACGACTCGATGATGCCTTCGTCGGCGACGTGCGCGAAGGCGAAGCCTTCCACGCGAACGAAATCGAGCGACGCGGCGTGCGCGACCGCGAGGGCTTCATGGTTGGCGCCGGCCAGGATCTGGATGCCACATGGGAGTCCCGATTCCGCTTTGACGGCGCGCGCGAGGATCGTCATCGCGGCCGTGATCTCCGGACCGACGCCCCCTTTGAGGTACGGCACGTCGTGCGTGTTCTCGATCGCGATGCCGTGCACGCCGCCGTCGCGATACAGGCGGGCCTCCGCAACCGCCTGTGCCTCGAGCTCGCGCACGCTCGCTCGCCCCGCCGGCGTGCCGGGCAGCGCGCCAACGTGAATCATGCCGATGACCGGCTTCGGCGACGCGAACACTGCTCCGGAAGCCCTCATCTGGCGTCGCAGCCTTCCGTCATTTCTTGAAGATGCCCTTCGGCACCATCATGTGCACGCCGACGTTTCCGTCGACAAGCTGCGTGATGCGAAGGTCCGCGGCGATGCTGGCGAGCCGGTACGCGTCCATCTTGCTCAAACCACGGGACCGCGAGAGGTAGTCGACCATTTCCTGCACCGCGACCCTGGTCGCGACGGTGAGGGACGTGTCGGTTCCCATGGTGATCATATGCGTCGGCGTCTCGCCCATGGGCCACGTGAGCTTCATGTCCTTTCGTACGATGAGCTGCAGCTTCCCGCGGAGCGACGACTCGATCGCCGTCTGGTCCACTTCGCCATCGCCCTGAGCGACGTGGCCGTCTCCAACCTCGAAGAGCGCGCCGGCAACGTGTACCGGGATGAACAGCGTCGTGCCGGCGATCAGTTCCTTGTTGTCCAGGTTTCCGGCGTGCGTCGACGGCGGGTTGCTGCTGACGCGCCCGACGCTCGGTGCCGGCGCGACACCCATGCTGCCGAAGAACGGTTTGAGCGGAATAATGATCCCCGGCGCGAACTCCGCCGTCATCTTCTTCGCGTCGATCGGGATGATCTTCGAGCCG
>Ga0070669_100003614_pt1 | contig 11160 bp, 9 predicted proteins | sample KBSS53metaG_FD_64680 | JGI IMG/M metagenome (GOLD analysis project Ga0070669, IMG submission 64680) | Switchgrass rhizosphere microbial communities from Kellogg Biological Station, Michigan, USA - KBS S5-3 metaG | ecosystem: Host-associated > Plants > Roots > Rhizosphere > Soil ... | reverse complement strand
CGCAGGTGCAGGCTGAACACCACGAAGCGCAGGTTGACGCAGAAGCCCGTGGCCAGGATGACCCAGGCCGGCGCGCCGGCCACCAGCAGCGGAATGGCCGCCAGCTGCGAGCTGCCGGCATAGACCAGGAAGGTCATGGCCAGCGCCTCGATCACGCTCATGCCCGACTTGACCATGGCCACGCCGGTCATCAGGCCCCAGGCGCCGATGCCCACCGCCATGGGCGCCATCTGGGCGACGCCCTCCCGGAAGGTGGGGCGGCGGCGAATGTCGGCACTCAGGAACATCAGCCGAACACCTGGCCGGCCTTCACGTCGAAACCGTGCAGGAAGTCGGCCACCGGCAGGCGCTTGCCGCCGGGGCGTTGCAGTTCGGTGAAGCTCACGATCGAATCACGCGCGGCCACCTCGATGCCGGCCGGCGAGACGGCCAGCACCGTGCCCGGCGCCTCGGCCACCGCGGCGTTGCGCGCCCGGGCCGCCCAGAACTTGATCGCGGCACCATCGAGGGTGCTGCTGGCGCCGGGGAAGGGGTCGAAGGCGCGGACGCGGCGGGCGATGGTTTCGGCGTCCTGCGTCCAGTCGACCGCCGCCTCATGCTTCTCGATCTTGTGCGCATAGGTCACGCCGTCGGCCGGCTGCGGCACCGGCTGGAGCGTGCCGGCCGCGGCCCGGTGCAGCGCATCGACGATCAGGCGACCGCCCATGAACGCCAACCGGTCGTGCAGCTGCGCTGTGCTGTCGTCGCCGATGGCGAGCGACTCGCGCAGCAGCATGGCGCCGGTGTCCAGGCCGGCGTCCATCTGCATGATGGTCACGCCGGTTTCCGCATCGCCGGCCTCGATGGCGCGGTGGATCGGCGCGGCGCCGCGCCAGCGCGGCAGCAGGCTCGCGTGGATGTTGAGGCAGCCCAGGCGCGGCATGTCGAGCACCCATTGCGGCAGGATGAGGCCATAGGCCGCGACGACCAGCACGTCGAGCGCGGCGGCCTGCAGCGTGCCGTGCGCGGCCTGCGCCTCGTCCGGGTACTTGCCGTCGAGCCGCAGGCTGCGCGGCTGCGCGACCGGCCAGCCGTGCTGCAACGCGAACTGCTTGACCGGCGAGGCCTGCAGCTTCATGCCGCGGCCGGCCGGGCGGTCGGGCTGGCTCAGCACCAGGACGATGTCGAAGCCGCCGGCGTGCAGCGCCTCGAGGGCGACGCGGGCGAACTCGGGCGTGCCCGCAAATCCGATCCTCAGGGTCAAGACGGTATCACCTGCGATCGACGTCGCGCGACAGGTCGTCGGCGGTGTGATAACGCGCCACCCCCCCCGTCGGGTCGATGTAGATATGAAGAAGGCGGTACTGATTGATGGCCTTGAAGCGCCAGGTCCAGATCACGCCGTCGAAGGACGACACGCGGGTGATCTCGAAAGGCCGGCCATAGGTGCGCAACACGTCGGCTTCGCGCCAGACGCCGGGGCGGATGGTGCGGTCGAAGAGCGAGGGGTCGAGTTCCTGGCGGATCGAAACGACGCGACCGCCGGCATCGAGGTCGACATTGTTCACCTCGGTACCCATCGGTGCGCGCGAATACTGCAGGCGTTCACCGTCGGCGAGCGGGTACACGGCGGTTGGCGTACCCAGGCGCTGCAGGGCATCGGCACGCATCGTTCCCAGCGGCAGGCGGGTCGGCTCGCTGATGCACCCCGCCAGCAACACGCCGGTCAGTGCGAGCGACAGCGCGCGAAGACCGATCACCGCCCGGCGTCCCGCAGCTCTTCGCGCTGTTGCTTGAGCAACTTGCTCTTGATGCGGTTGCGCTTGAGCGGCGACAGATATTCGACGAAGACTTTGCCCAGCAGGTGGTCGAGTTCGTGCTGGATGCAGACCGCCAGCAGGCCGTCGGCCTCGATCGTCTGCGGATTGCCGTCGGCATCGAGCGCCGTCACGCGGACGGCGGTGGCGCGCTCCACGCCATCGTAGATGCCGGGCACCGACAGGCAGCCCTCTTCGTTGAGCACCTTCTCGTCGCTGGCCCACACGATTTCCGGGTTGATCAGGACGATCGGTTCGTCGCGCTCTTCGGAAACGTCGATGACGACCAGCCGCTCGTGGACGTCGATCTGCGTCGCCGCCAGGCCGATGCCCTTGGCGTCGTACATGGTTTCGAGCATGTCGGCGACCAGCGCCTTGATGCGCGCATCCACGCCCTGCACGGGCTTGGCCACGGTGTGCAGGCGCGGATCGGGGAAGCTCAGGATGGTTCTTTTGGCCATGAAACGGGAAGGAAATTGTGGCTATTTTCGCCAATTCCAAGCCGTGCCGCCGCCGCCAGACGCGATAAGCGTTGCCCATTCAAGGGCTTCAGCGCAAAATTCGTTGCAAATTGTGAGGATTCGTACGCCCGGCGTGGCGACTGCGTGACCATCGAACCAACCATGAACAAATTCCGCATCCCTCGCCGGCGGCCGGCCGTCCTCACAACGCTGGCGACGCTCGCCGCGATCGGCTTCGGCAGCACGGCGCTGGCGCAGAACTATCCCGTCACGCCGCAGCAGCGTGCCACCGCGCAGCAGACCGCCCAGGCCGGCATCCCCGTCAGCGAACTCGCGCCGAACGCCCCGGACGAATACACCATCAAGTCCGGCGACACGCTCTGGGCCATCTCGCGCCTGTACCTGCGCAGCCCGTGGCGCTGGCCGGAACTGTGGGGCATGAACCTCGCCGAAATCAGCAACCCGCACCGCATCTACCCCGGCCAGGTGCTGTACCTGGACAAGACCGGCGGCCGGGCTCGCCTCAGCACGCGCCGCGGCGGCATGGGCGGCGACCAGACGATCCGTCTGTCGCCCCGCACCCGCTACGAGTCCCTCTCGGGCATGGCGCTGCCGACGCTCAATCCGTCCCTGATCGAACCCTTCCTCAGCGAGCCCATCGTGGTGGACGAGGGCACGCTGCTGGCCGCACCCCGCATCGTGGCGGGCAACGACGGCCGCGTGCTGCTGGCGCGCGGCGACCGCGCCTACGCCCGCGGCGAGGTGAATTCGCCCCTGGTCGAGACGGCCGGCCCGATCAAGACTTTCCGCATCTTCCGCAACGCCACACCGCTGCAGGACCCGGGCACCGGCGAGATCCTGGGCTACGAGGCCCAGTACCTGGGCAAGGCGCAACTGCAGCGCGGCGAAACCGTCGAGCGCTCGCTGGAAGGCGGCAAGGAGCTCACCACCGTCGTGCCCGCGACCATCGACATCGTGGCCGCCCGCGAGGAAATGCGCGCCGGCGACCGTCTGCTGCCCGAGCCGGCCCGTCAGTTGCTGAGCTACACGCCCCACGCGCCGACAGCCACCTTCGACGGCCGCATCGTCTCGGTCTACGGCAACGCGGTGCAGTTCGCGGCGCAGAACCAGGTGGTGGCCATCAACAAGGGCCTGCGCGACGGCATCGAGAACGGCCACGTGCTGGCCATTCTGAAGAACGGCGAAACCATCGTCGACAAGACTGGCGGCGCCAAGGAAACGCTCAAGCTGCCGAACGAACGCATCGGCCTGCTGATGGTGTTCCGCCCCTTCGACCGGGTCTCGTACGCGCTGGTGCTCGAGATCAGCGACACGCCGAAGGTCGGCGACCTGCTCGTCAACCCCTGAGCTGACGCTTCACCGCCCGTCCGCGTGGACCGCGACGAACTTGCCGACTGGCTTCGGCTCACGCTGACACCCGGCATCGGCGACACCGCGGCACGCCGGCTGCTGGCCGCCTTCGGCCTGCCTGAGAACATCTTCCGGCAACCGGCTGCGGCCCTGCGCGAGATCGTCACACCCGCCCAGACCACCGCGCTGCGGCAGGCGCCCGAAGGGCTGGCCGCCCAGATCGGCCTGACGCTGCGCTGGCTGCAGGAGGCCGAGCCCGACGGTGTGGTGCGGCGCCTGGTGACGCTGGGCGACGCTGCTTATCCCACGTCGCTGCTCGAGACAGCCGACCCGCCGGTGATGCTCTACCTGCTCGGTGCAATGGACTTCGACCTCACCCAACTGGGCCGGAGCCTGGCCATCGTCGGCAGCCGCAACCCGACGCCGCAGGGCGAGGCGAATGCCAAGGCCTTCGCACGCGCTTTCGTCGAGGCCGGTCTTCCGATCGTGTCGGGCCTCGCGCTGGGCATCGACGGCGCGGCGCATCAGGGCGCGCTCGACGGTGCCGCCGCAACGCCGGGCCGGCTGGCCACCGTGGCGGTGGTGGGAACCGGCCTGGACCGCGTGTACCCGGCGCGCCACCGCGCCCTGGCGCACCGCATCACGGCGCAGGGACTGATCGTCAGCGAGTTCGCGCTCGGCACGCCGCCGCTGAACCAGAACTTTCCGCGGCGCAACCGCATCATTTCGGGCCTGACCCGTGGCACGCTGGTGGTCGAGGCCGCGCTGGCTTCCGGCTCCCTCATCACCGCCCGCATGGCGGCCGAGCAGGGTCGCGAGGTGTTCGCCATCCCTGGCTCGATCCACTCGCCGCAGTCGCGCGGCTGCCATGCACTGATCCGCCAGGGCGCCAAGCTGGTCGAGTCGGTGCACGACGTGCTAGAGGAACTGCCGACGGACGAAGCCGCCGTGACATCGACCGCGAGCACGCCGCACCACCACCTCACCGTGCCGCCCGAGGCCGTCGCCTTGCTGGCCTCGCTGGGCTTCGACCCGGTCGGCCTCGACGACCTGGTGGCGCGCACCGGCGAGACCACCGCGCGGCTACAGGCGCTGCTGCTCGAACTCGAGCTGGCCGACCATGTGGCACGGCTGCCCGGCGGACTCTTCCAGCGCCAGGCTCGCGGCTGACGCACGGTCGACGGCTCGGGACGCGCAGCATCCGCGCAACAGCACGGGCGCAGCGCCGTCGCTGGGCTATATTGAACCCATGTTTGAAGTGCTCGTGTTCGTCTACGAAAACTACTGGCGCGGCGACGCGTGTCCCGAACCCGAGCAACTGAGCCGCAAGCTCAGCGCGCACGGCTTCGAGGCCGACGAGATCCGCGCCGCGCTGCAATGGCTCGACGAACTCAGCGCCGCGACGCAGGGCCTGCCCATGGAGCGCGGCATCGATGCGTCCGAGGTGACGATCGGGCGTCGCGCCTCCGCCGACAGCGTGCGCGCCCCCTCGCCCAACGCGATGCGCATCTATTCCGCCGCCGAGCAGGACCACCTTGGCGCCGAGTGCCTGGGCTTCATCCATTTCCTCGAGGCAGCGGGCGTGCTGTCGGGTGCGCTGCGCGAGATCGTGATCGAACGCGCCATGGCCACGTCCGAGCAGCCGATGGCGCTCGACGAGCTCAAGATCATCCTGCTGATGGTCCACTGGAGCAGCGGCATCGAGCCCGACGCGCTGGTGCTCGACGAACTGTGCGACGGGCGCGAAGGCCGCATCGCCCATTGAGCACCGCCGGCCCGGCCGGCACCCGTCAATCCAGCAGACGCTCGGGGTTGGCGTCGAGCTTGGCCAGCGCCTCGCGCGTGGCGCGCACCGTGAGCGTCTCTTCTTCCGCCGGCACCAGGAGGCCCGCCTGCAGGTAGGACGCCAGGCGACCGGCCTGGATCAGGAAGCTGCGGCCGTCGGCCGATGCGAACAGGTGCAGCTGCTTGCGGGTGCTGCGCCAGACGAACTGGACCTGGCTCGCCCGGTTGTTGTGGTCGAGCATGAACCAATTGCCTACCTGCAGTTCGTGGGCCCACGCCAGCATGTCTTCCTCGACCTTGACGCCCGTGTCCGGCACCACCTCGATGGAGGCAGCGTCGACGCCCAGCAGCAGTTCGATGCTGGCGGCGTCGAGCGGCAGGTCGCCAGTGCCCTCGTCGCTGACGAAGTCCTCGAGGTTGGCCAGGCGCACGGCCATGGCCTCGATCTTGGCCTGGGGGATCGCCTCGGTCTTGGACATGAAGGCGTCCGACAGGGTCGCGCCGATCGTCTTGATGTGCGCCTCCTGCGGATCGCCGACGATGCCGAGCAGCGCCATGCCGGCACGCAGGCGCTGCAGCAGCTTGGGCAGGTCCTGGATGACGCGGGTGCGGTCGTTGCGGTTGGGCTTGGCGCTGGCGGCCCACACCAGCTCGGACGCGGCGCGCTTGAGCGTGACGGTCTGGTCGTCCTGCGCGCCGTACTTGAGCGCGGCGATGGCCAGCACCTCGGCCCACACCTTGAACAGGAATTCGCGGATCTCGTCGCGCACCGGCATGTCGTTGAGCATCTTGCGCAACTCGATGGTGTACTGGATCGCCATCGTCTCCTTCTGCTCGACCTGCTGCGCCACGCTCATCACGCGCTGCGTGGTGTCGCTCTGCGTCAGGTACTTGTTCAGGAAGGCGACGAATTCGTCGAACACCAGCTTGAAGACGCGCTGGCCGGTTTCCGGGTACTGCTCGATGACCTGCACCACACGGCGGATCTCGCCCTCGAGCGCACTGCCCGAGATGGCGGCGGCGTCGAAGCCCATCACGACCGAGCCCATGCGGTCGATCAGCATGCGCGCCGGGTGCTGCAGCGTGCCGAAGAACTCGGGCTCGGCGATCGCCACCCGCAGGACCGGCATCTGCAGGCGCGCGAACCAGACGCGCGCCGAAAAAGGAATGCGCTCCTCGGCCAGAATGGCCTGGAACATCAGCGCCACGATCTCGACCGTCGCCTTGTCGGCCGTGGTCGGCGCACGGCGCTTGAGCTCGCTGCTGCGGCGGCGCAGGTCGGCCGCACTGTGCTGCAGGGCGGTGGCATCGTTGCCCACCACGTACTGGGACGACGCGGCCTGGTAGGCGGCACCTGCGTCGGCGATGGCGGCGGCGAAGGCCTGCGGCACCAGCACGCCACCGCCGCCGGCCATGGCGCCTTGGCCGGCGGGCCCGCGCTGCTGCGAGAAGTCGCCGCCGATGCGGGCGGTGACGAAGCGCTTGAGGTTCATCAGCACGCCCTGGGCGCGCTGGCGGGCCATCAGCAAGGGCGTGCCGCCGGTGGCGCCCGGCCCGTTGCCGCCCGCTGCGCTCCCGCCCAACGGTCGTCCCTGCAAGGCCCCCGTCATGCCGGCCCCACCCGTGCCCGGCGTGAAGTGCTGCGTCCCGGTGGCCACCTGGCCACCGTGAAAGCCGCCGCCATTGCCGCCACCGAGCGGCATGGCCCCCGAACCGGCCCCGCCGGTGCGCTTGACGAAACTCTTGAGGTCGATCTCGGGCATGACGCCCTTGTCGATCAGGTAGGTGTTGGCCGCCTTGTAGGCCTCGGCCGCGGCCTCGACGATCTGGCGCTCGATCACGTCCTGCACCCGGATCCAGAGCACCCGCGTCAGGCCGACCGCCAGCCACTGCTCGACCAGCACCTTGGCCAGGGCCTCGGGCCGCAGCACGTCCTTGCTGTCGAGTTCGACGCCGTCTTCCAGGTGCTGCACGCGCAGGCGCAGGTCGTTGATCTCGAAATTCGCCTTGCCCTGGACGGCCTGCGCCAGCCGGGACGACAGGATGGTGGTTTCGACGACGTCGTCGCCCATCAGCTCCAGCCGGAGCGAGTTGGCGTTGCCGCTGGCGACCGCCACGCCGAGCGTCTTGCGCCAGGCGACCTGCGACGCCGTCACCCAACGCGCACCCTGGCCCTGGAACGCCAGGAAATCGTCGCGCCAGTTCTGCATGTCGCGGGCGCTGCCCATGGCGTTGGCGGCCGCCGTGAGCCGCTCACGGATCGCCTGCTCGGTGGGCTCGATCGCCGCGACGGTGGCGGAGACGAAGCGCTCGCGCGTTTCGCGCGCGATTTGCAGGGAGATGGCGTGAGGCCGCGCAGTGCTCATGAAAAGTCAGGATTGCAAGTAAACGTCATCGGACCCTGCGAGCTTGCCCGGGTCTGACGCGCTGCACAAGTGCGCACCATGCTCGGCTACCCGAACGGCGTATGGGGATGGCCGATTTGACCACGACGCGGTCGATCAAACAGTAGCGCCGGCGTTCGGGTCGTCCGGGTCGCCGTCGCGCTTGGGCGGCGCCTTGATCAGGTCTTCACGCTTGACGCCCAGCCACATGGCGATCGCCGCGGCGACGAAGCACGACGAATAGATGCCGAAGCAGATGCCGATGGTCAGCGCCAGGGCGAAGTAGTGCAGCGTCGGCCCGCCGAAGAAGAACATCGACAGCACCACCAGCTGCGTGGAGCCGTGGGTGATGATGGTCCGGCTGATGGTCGAGGTGATCGCGTTGTCGATCGTCTCCACCGTGCTCATCTTGCGGTAGCGCCGGAAGTTCTCGCGGATCCGGTCGAAGATCACGACCGATTCGTTCACGGAGTAGCCCAGCACCGCCAGCACCGCGGCCAGCACCGCCAGCGAGAACTCCCACTGGAAGAAGGCGAAGAAGCCCAGGATGATCACCACGTCGTGCAGGTTGGCCAGCACGGTGGACAGCGCGAACTTCCACTCGAAGCGGAAGGCCAGGTAGATCATGATGCCGATCACCACCATGGCCAGCGCCTTGAGGCCGTTGGTGGTGAGCTCCTCGCCGACCTGCGGGCCCACGAACTCGTTGCCGCGCAGCACGGCGGTCGGGTCGACCGCCTTGAGCGCGTCCATCACCTGCGCGCTCTGCTGCGCCGAGGTCTGGCCCTTCTGCACCGGCAGGCGGATCTGCACGTCGCGCGAGGTGCCGTAGTTCTGGACCTGCACGTCCGGGTAGCCGAGCTTGCCGACCGTCTCGCGGACCTTGCCGACATCGACCGACTGCTGGTAGGCGACCTCCATCACCGTGCCGCCGGTGAACTCCACCGACAGGTGCAGCCCGCGATGGGCCAGGAAGAACACCGCCAGCGCGAAGGTCACGAAGGAGATGATGTTCAGCACCTTCGCATGGCGCATGAACGGGATGGTCTTGTGGATGCGGAAGAATTCCATGGCCTGCGCCCCTTATTTCGCTTCGACCACGGCCGTGCCGTCGGTCTTGGGCCGCCACACCGTGCCGATCGACACGGTCTTGAGTTTCTTCTTGCCGCCGTACCAGAGGTTCACCAGGCCGCGCGAGAAGAACACGGCCGAGAACATCGAGGTCACGATGCCGATGCAGTGCACCACCGCGAAGCCGCGCACCGGGCCCGAGCCGAAGGCCAGCAGGGCCACGCCGGCGATGAGCGTCGTCACGTTGGAGTCTAGGATGGTGCCCCAGGCGCGGTCGTAGCCGGCGTGGATGGCCGCCTGCGGCGAGGCGCCGTTGCGCAGTTCCTCGCGCACGCGCTCGTTGATCAGCACGTTCGAGTCAATGGCCACGCCGATGGCCAGCGCCATGGCGGCGATGCCCGGCAGCGTGAGCGTGGCCTGCAGCATCGAGAGGATGGCCACCAGCAGCAGCAGGTTGACGGCCAGCGCGATCGACGAGAACACGCCGAACAGCGCGTAGTAGGCGCACATGAAGACCATGATGGCGATGAAGCCGTACATCACGCTCTTGAAGCCCTTGCTGATGTTGTCCGCACCCAGGCTCGGGCCGATGGTGCGTTCCTGGATGATCTCCATCGGCGCGGCCAGCGAGCCGGCGCGCAGCAGCAGCGCCAGGTCATTGGCTTCCACCACGCTCATCGAGCCGGAGATCTGGAAGCGGTTGCCCAGTTCGCCGTTGATTGATGGGGCCGTGAGCACCTCGCCCTTGCCCTTCTCGAAGATCAGCATGGCCATGCGCTTCCTGAAGTTGTCGCGGCTGACGTCGCGCATGATGCGACCGCCCTTCGCGTCCATCGTCAGGTCGACCTTCGGTTGCTGGGTCTGCGAGTCGAAGCCGGGCTGCGCGTCGGTCAGGTTCTCGCCGGTGACCAGCACCTGCTTCTTGACGATGACGGGGCGGCCCTGGCGGTCGAGGAATTTCTCGGAGCCGAAAGGCACCGGGCCGGTTCCCAGCTCGGCGGCGCGACCCTCGGTCGATTCGTCCACCAGGCGCATCTCGAGCGTGGCGGTGCGGCCCAGGATGTCCTTGGCCTTGGCCGTGTCCTGCACGCCGGGCAGTTGCACGACGATGCGGTCGAGGCCCTGCTGCTGGATCACCGGCTCGGCCACGCCGAGTTCGTTGATCCGGTTGTGCAGCGTGGTGATGTTCTGCTTGAGCGCCGCGTCCTGCAGGCGGCGGGCCGCCTCGGGCTTGATCGAGGCGGTCAGCTTCCAGTCGCTTCCTTCCTGGCTGTCGACGGCGGAAAGGTCCGCGAACTGGTCCTGCACCAGCTGCTTGGCGGCCTGGAGGCTGGCGGCGTCGCGGAACCGGACCTCGATGGTCTGGCCGTTGCGGCTCACCGCGCTGCCGCGGATGTTCTTGTCGCGCAGGCTGGTGCGCAGGTCGCCGGCGAAGGCCTCCGCCCGCTTGTCGATCGCGCCCTTCATGTCGACCTGCAGCAGGAAGTCGACCCCCCCTCGCAGGTCCAGGCCCAGGTACATCGGGAAGGCGTGCAGCGCGGTCAGCCAGGTCGGCGAGCGCGACACCAGGTTGAGCGCCACCACGTAGGGCGGGTCGCTGGCGTCGGGCACGAACGCACGCTGCAGCACATCACGTGCCTTGAGCTGGTCGTCCGTGGTGACGAAGCGGGCGCGCACCGAGGTGGCGTCCAGTGTCAGCATGTCGGGCGTCAGGCCGCCGGCCTTGAGCGCTTCCTGCACGCGGGCCTGCGTGCCCGCGTCGACCTTCACGGTCGCCTTGGCCGCCGACACCTGCACCGCAGGGGCCTCACCGAAGAAATTGGGCAGGGCATAGACGAGCCCCACCAGCAGCACGATCACGATGATCGCGTACTTCCAGACCGGGTAACGGTTCATGATCGCGCTTTGTGCGGCAGTGCCGCATGGACTGACACAACTTACTTGATGGCGCCCTTGGGCAGCACCTGGACCACGGCGGTACGCTGGATCTTGACTTCCACGCCGCCAGCGATCTCCAGGCCGAGGTACTGGTCACCCAGCGAGGTGATCTTGCCCAGCAGGCCGCCGGCCGTGGCCACTTCGTCGCCCTTGGCCAGTGCTTCGATCATGGCGCGGGCTTCCTTCTGGCGCTTCATCTGGGGACGGATCATGACGAAGTACAGCACCACGAACATGAGCACCAGCGGCAGCATGCTGCCCAGCGAGGACAACATGTCGCCGCCCGCGGCAGCGGCCGGTGCGGTCTGGGCGAAAGCAGAGGAAATGAACAAGAGAGTCTCCAGCAGAAGAGAG
>Ga0070669_100003611_pt1 | contig 11165 bp, 12 predicted proteins | sample KBSS53metaG_FD_64680 | JGI IMG/M metagenome (GOLD analysis project Ga0070669, IMG submission 64680) | Switchgrass rhizosphere microbial communities from Kellogg Biological Station, Michigan, USA - KBS S5-3 metaG | ecosystem: Host-associated > Plants > Roots > Rhizosphere > Soil ... | reverse complement strand
ATCAGCCGGGCGCGGCTCGTCCCGCTCGGCATCCCCCTGTGAGCGTGCATCGACGCAGCGCGGCGCCACGGCAGCCCGGCGAACGAGGATGCCGAGCGGGAGCGAGCCCGCGCCCAGGCGTACCGCAAGCGCGGAAACGCCCGAACAGCCTCAGTGCACGTCGTCGACGCTCGACGCCGGCGGGCGGGACTCCTCCGCCAACGACGTGATCGCCAACGCGCCACGGGCCGCGGTCTCGAGCACGTCGGTCGCCTCCTCGGAGGAGCGCGCGTACAGCTCGACGAGCAGGTGCACGACGATCTGGTCGTCGTCGTGCTTGTGGAAGCGCACGTGCGTGAAGAACTCGCGCGTGCCGTGGTCGCCGAAGGCGGCGTAGGAGAGTGCGTCGCCTGCCTCGGGGCCCGAGCAGGTCTCGACGTCGTCGGCCTCGACCGTCACCGTGCAGGAGGCGACCCACGGCGTGCCGGCGACCATCCGCTCCCAGCGGTCCTCAACCGGCTCCACGCGGCCGTTGTGGAAGCCGAGGTGCGGCTGGTCATGCATACAGTCCAGGCACTGCACCACCGCCTCCTGCAGCTCGTCCACGACCTCGGCGCGCTCGCCCGTCGAGGGGTCGATGCGGTGGATCCCCTCGTAGTGCACCTGCACCTCGAGGTTCTGCGACCAGCAGCGGTAGCAGCGCAGCCAGGCGCGGACGGTCTCCTGGTCGGTCGATCCCTCCATGCCACTGATTCTATGCTCCGAGGAGCGATGGACGACACACGCGATCCGATCGGCGTTGTGCTCGCGGGCGGCGTGGGACGCCGCATCGGCGGTGGGAAGGCCGTCGTGGAGCTGCACGGGACGCCGCTGATCCGCTACCCGTTGCGCGCGCTGCAGGCGGTGCTCGCCGAGGTCGTGGTGGTCGCCAAGCAGGGAACGGCGCTGCCGCCGCTGCCTGGCGTGCCGATCTGGATCGAGCCGGCCGAGCCGCGTCATCCGCTGGCGGGGATCGTCCATGCGCTGGAAGCGGTTGGTGCGACCGCAGGGATTGCCGGGATGGCGCGCGAGATCCTCGTCAGCGCGGGGGATCTGCCGTTCGTCGGGCCGGAGCTGATCGAGCGGCTCGTCCGTGCCGACGCCGGGGGAGCGCCCGCGCTCGTGCCCCGGGCAGGCGGGCGCCTGCAACCGCTGCTGGCGCGCTATCGGCCGACTGCCTACCCGGCGCTGGCCGCCGCGCTGCGCGAGGATCCGCTGCCGTCGGTGACGGCCGCGGTCGCACCACTCGAGCCGCGAGTGCTCGAATGCGACGACGAGCAGGCGTTCTTCAACGTCAACGCGCCGGAGGACCTGCTGACGGCTGCGGGCCTGCTCGACCGCGCCACGCCGTGGCCGGACTGACCTCCGCGACCGCGTCCGGCGGCGCGAGCGCGTAGCCTGCAGGGAAGGAGTGGGCGCCTCAGGGCGTCCTTTCAGTGTCGATGCCCCGCCTGCCGATCCCCACCGCGCTTCTCGCGCTCGCGTGCGCCGCAGCAGCGATCCCAGCGGCCGGCTGCGGAAGCTCCGGCGGAAGCGGCGGCGGGGCATCCTCGCCGAACGCGGCGCCGCCGCCCCCGCCGGTCGACGTGGCGCGCGCCGCGCACCCGACACGCGCCGACTTCCCGGCCGTGAGCGGCCGCACGCTGCGCCAGCTGGCCGACTCGCTCTACGGCGGCGGGCCGCAGGTCGCGCTCGCCACGACCGACTACGTGCCCGGCCGCAACCGCGTCGCCTTCGGGCTGATCGAGCACGACGGCACGCTCGTCTACGGCAACACCGCCGTCTACGTGGCGCGCGGCGAGCACGGCAAGGCGCTCGGCCCGTTTCTCGCCCCCGCCGACTCGCTGCAAGTGCGCCCCGCGTTCCGCAGCGAGACGAGCGCGGGCGACGAGGACGTGACGGGGGTCTACCACGCCAACATCCGGCTGCCCGGATCCGGCAGATGGCTGCTGCTGACCGTCACGCGCTCCGGCGAGGAGCTGCTCGGCGCGGCGGCGGCGGTGACCGTGCGCAAGCGCTCGCCGGTGCCGGCGGTGGGGGACGCGGCGCCGCGGATCCACACGCCGACGCTTGCCTCCGTCAGCGGCGACGTGGCGAAGATCGACACGCGCGTGCCGCCGAGCAGACTGCACGACGTCGACTTCTTCGACATCGTCGGCAGAAGACCGGTCGCGCTGCTGTTCGCGACCCCGGCGTTGTGCAGATCGCGCGTGTGCGGACCGGTCGCCGACGAGGCGGTGCAGCTGCAAACCGCCTACGGTGACCGCATGACATTCATCCACAACGAGGTCTACGTCGACAACGACCCGAGCAAGGGCCTGCGCCCGCAGCTGCGCGCGTTCGGGCTGAGCAGCGAGCCGTGGCTGTTCGTGATCGACGCGCACGGCCGCGTGGCGGCGCGGCTGGAGGGCGCGTTCGGGATCGACGAGTTCCGCGCCGCGATCGAGCGGGGATTGCGCGTTAGCGCTCCACCGCGCTCTTGAGCCGCGCGAGCCGGTCGTCCCACGCGGCCGCCGTCTCGTCCAACCACGCGCTCGCGGGCGCGAGCGCGCCGGGGCGCAGGCGGTAGTGCACCTCCCGGCCGCTGTCCGCCGGCGCGCGCTCGATCAGGCCGGCGTCGCCGAGCGCCGCGAGGTGCTTGGCGATCGCCTGGCGGCTGATCGGCAGGGCGGAGCGCAGTGCGGGCACGCTCGTCGAACCGTCGCGCACGAGCGTCTCGACGACGTGGCGGCGCGTCGGGTCGGCGAGCGCCGCGAAGACCGGGCCGATCGGGTCTGCGGTCATGCGTACGCGAGCGTGAAGCGCGCCGCCAGCGCGGGCAGCGGGAACGACGGCTCGGACTCGACCACGACGACGCGCGCGCCGGCGGGCGCGGCGACGACGAGCACCTCGACGCGCGTCGCGGGCGCGTCCTCGGTCCACCACCACCAGACGAGCCGGTGCGGCTCGTCGGCGGTCTCCACCAGGATTTCCCGGTCGGGTTCATCGAGCCACGCCTCGCGACCCTCCTCGGTCGCGAGCGCCTCCCAGACCTCCTCGGGGCTCGCCTCGATCTCGATCTCGCGCCGTGTCTCCATGACCCGCTCCTTTGACAACCAGATGGTTGCTATGGTGATGTGACAACCAAGCAGTTGTCGAAAGGATACCGCCATGCCACTCGTCCCGATGGTCGTCGAGCAGAGCCCGCGTGGCGAGCGCTCGTTCGACATCTACTCGCGCCTGCTGAACGAGCGGATCGTCTTCCTCGGCCAGGCGGTCGACGACGACATTGCGAACCTGATCGTGGCGCAACTGCTGCACCTCGAGTCCGAGGACCCCGAGAAGGACGTCTCGCTCTACATCAACTCGCCCGGCGGATCTGTCTACGCGGGCCTTGCGATCTACGACACGATGCGCTTCATCAAGCCCGACGTGCGCACGATCTGCTTCGGCGTGGCGATGTCGATGGGCTCGTTGCTGCTGATGGGCGGGACAGCGGGGAAGCGGATGGCGCTGCCGAACGCACGCATCCTGATCCACCAGCCCAGCGGCGGCTTCCAGGGCCAGGCGAGCGACATCGAGATCCACGCGAGAGAGACGCTCGAGTTGCGCCGCCACATCGACGAGCTGTACGCCCACCACACCGGCCAGAGCGTCGAGAGAGTCCACGACGACATGGACCGCGACCGCTACTTCACCGCGCAGCAGGCGTGCGACTACGGCCTGATCGACCGGGTCATCGCGTCGCACGAGCTCTCGCCGCGTGCTGCCGCCGGCTTCGGGCGCGAGCGCTAGCGTCCGGCACATGCCAGCACGCGAAGGCTCGTTCGAGGTCAGCTCTCGGCTTGCCGCCCCGGCCGCCGAGGTGTGGGCGTTCGTAACGACGGCCGAGGGCGTCAACGCGGAGCTGATGCCGATCGTGCGCATGACCGTGCCGCGCGGCCTCGGCGGCGACTTCGGCATTGGAGACGTCGTCGCGCCGCGCCGGCTCGGACGCAGCTGGCTGCTGCTCGGCGGGCTGATCCCCTTCGATTGGGACGACATCGGGATCGAGCGGATCGGGCCCGGCTTCGCCTTCAGCGAGCGTTCGACGATGCTCAGCCAGCGCGCGTGGCATCACGACCGGCGCGTCGAGCCGCTCGGCGAGCGTGCGTGCACGGTCACCGACACGATCCGCTTCGTGCCGCGCCTCCCCGTGCTCGCACCGCTGCTGAGACCGGTCTTCCAGCAGACGTTCCGCCACCGGCACCGGCGGCTGCGGCGGCGCTACGGCGCGGCCTGAGCTGCAGCCTCGAGCGTCGCGTCGAAGTCGGTCTTCGAGATCGGCCCGATGCACGGCGACGTGGCGCCGGCGTCGGCGTAGCGCTGCACGCCGGCGCGCACCGCGTCGGCGTCGCCGATCGCGGCGAGCGTGTCGATGAAGCGCGTCGAGATCGCCTGCTGCATGGCCTCGCCGTCCCCGGCGCCAGCGGCGGCGTCGAACGCCGCGATCTCGTCGCCGAAGCCCGAGCGCTCGAGCATCGCGCGGTAGAAGGGGAGGCCGAAGTAGGGGAGCAGCTCGCGCCGCATCGAGGCGTGCGCGTCGGCCGGATCCGCGACAGCGCCCGCGGGCACGGCGGCGACGACGTCGAAGCCCTCGAATGGCTTGCCGGCGCGCTCACGGCCCTCGCGCACGGCCGGGATCACGACGTCGCGGATGTACGGCGGCGTGCAGAGCCACAGGATCACGCCGTCGGCGATCTCGCCCGCGAGCCGCAGCATGCCGGGGGAGAGGGCGGCGACGTAGATCGGCACGTCGGGGCGCGGGTCGAGGCCGGACAGCTGGAAGCCGGTGCGCCACTTCGCGCCGTCGGACGGCGGCGCCTCGCCGCGCAGGATCGCGCGCACGATCGAGACGTACTCGCGCATCTCCGCGACCGGTCTGTCGATCGTCTGCCCGTGCCAGCCCTCGACGACGGGTCGGTGGGAGACGCCGAGGCCGAGGTTGAGGCGGCCTTCGCTGAGGTCGTCGATCGTCCACGCGGTTTGCGCCATCGTCGCCGGCGTGCGCGTGTAGATCGGCACGACGCCCGTTCCGACGCGGATCCGGCTCGTGCGCATCGCATATGCGGTCACCACTGTGAGCGACTCGCGCCCCGCGATGTGCGTCACGTACGCCGCCTCGTACCCGAGCTCCTCCGCACGCTGCACGCGCGCGATCGCCTGCTCGAGCGAGCGGCCGGTGGAGACGAAGCAGCCGAGGGCCATGGGGCGGGAAGTTAGCCGGGGACGCCTGCCCCGCGCGCCGGTCCCTCACCCGTCCGGCGCGCCGTCGACCCACAGCGAGATTCTCTCGGCCTCGCTGTGGTCCCACTGCGCGAAGCCGGCGCGAGCGAGCACGGCACGGTGACTGGTCGTCACGAAGGGTTCGGGCAGGAAGACGACGTGCGCCCGCTCGCGCCTGATCGCGTCGAGCAGCCGCTGCATCTGCGCCCGCGTCGCGATCTCTTCGAAGAAGGCGTACGGGGAGACGTTCGTGACGCCGAGCTCGTCGGCGGTGCGATGGCTTATTGGCGTCAGGATCGCGACCGCTCGACCACGCACGACATGTTCGGCGATGAACGGCGAGGCCGGCAGCACCTGCCCGGGCGCGAGCTGCCCGAGGCGCCGCAGCTCGTCACGCGGCGACGGCAGCTGGGCAAGCGAGCACGCCGCGACGCCGAATCCCAGCAGCAGCATCAACTCCGGAACGCTCGGGCGGCGCCACTCGCGCACCGCCAGGGCACGTCCGACAAGCAGCGTCAGCAGTGCGAGCGTGAGGCCCCAGGCGGAGAACAGCGCGATCAGCTTTCCGGCTTCCGAGCGTCCGACGTAGTAGCTCGCGGACAGCAGCCCGAACGTGCCGCTCCAGGCGAGCATCGCCGTCAGCAGGGTGTCCGCTTCCTGCCGCGCGACGCGCACGGCCGCCACTGCGATCGCGCCCGCATACGTCGCGTACAGCACGAGATGCAGGCCGAGCGTGGGCATCGGCAGCGCCGTCCAGCCGAGCGGTCCGAAGATCCTCGGATACTCGAGCAGGTCCGCGAAGCGCGGCAGCTCGCCCGCGCGGGCGAGCGTCGCGACCGCGACCGTCGCGACCGCCGCCAGGAGGCCGATCGCGGCGTCGCGCGCCAGCCGCAGGAGTCCCGGACGCAGTGGAGGGGGCTGCGCCGCGGCGAGCGCCGCCAGCGTCGCCACGAGCGCCGCGGCGCCGAACTCCGTGTTGTCGAGCGCGACAAGCCCGGCGGCGCCGAACAGCAGCCACATGCGCCGCGGCGCCGCGCCGTCAACGTGTCGCGCCGTGAGCCACGCCAGCGCATAGGCGCCGAGGTAGCGCAGCGGCCACACCGCGTAGAGCGTCACGTTGCTGGTGCCCGGAGTCGCCGGACCGGGCACCACCCGCAGGAAGCCGATTCCCAGCACCGGCAGGAAGAGGCCCAGGCCCAGCAGCGAGCTGCGGGCGACGCGTCGCAGCATGGCGTAGACGGCGAGCAGCGCGAGCCCGCTGAGAACCGCCATCAGCATCGTAAAGACGAAGGTCGTCTTGCCGAAGACCTCCATCACGGCGGCTGTCGGATAGGGCAGCAGGTGCGCGTAGACGGGCAGGAAGTCGACGAGCGGCGTGCGACCGTTCAGCACCGCGAACGGGTCGTCGAGTGTCCAGTTCATCGTCATCTCGGTGCCGACCGCCTTGTCGGACGTGATCGCGGTGACGAGCCACGGGACGGCGACCAGGACCGCGACGACGAGGCATGCAACAGCCAGGGGGACGCTCTCGGGCAGCCTCGCCGGCGCACGCCGGCCGATGCGGGTCCAGCGCAGCAGCACGAGGGGCACGATGGCGATCAGCGCGGCGGTGATCAGCGTCCTAACGGTGAAGATCGGCCACAGCGGCGGGGTGGTGGCCCCGAGGCGGTTGTTCTGGCCGAGCACGGCTGTCGCCACGAATGCCACGAGGAGGGCTCTGCCCGCGCCGACGAGGACCGCGATCGCGGACGGCGTCAGCGACGGCGGGCGGCGGCTCGCCGCGAGCACCACGCCAGCGAGCAGCAGCGGACCGAGCAGCGCGATCGCGAAGCGTGCCTCCTTCGTCGGTTCCGGCTCGCCGAACAGGTGCAGCGCACCCGGTGGCCACAGCCGGTCGTCTGGCGTGAGCAGCACGTCTCCGAGCGGCGGCCCGATCACCACGATCGCCATCACGATCAGCACCAGGCACGGCGCGACGGCGATCCAAGCCACCTCGTCGGGCTCCAGGCGCCGCGCCCGAGCATGGGGCGATCCACGCAGTCGCCGACAACTGGGCACGACGTCCCCTTCCCCCTGATCTCGTCACCCCGGCCGGAGCTATTGCTCCATAATCCAGTAAGAAGTTACTGGATGCGTGCCGGTGGAACTACGCGAACAGCTCGCGCGCCCGCTGCACGACCAGCTCCGGCCGCTCCTCGGGCAGGAAGTGGCCGGTGTCGTCGACCCACTCAATCGTCATGTTTGGCGCGTAGCGCTCGTGCTGGCCGGTCGCGTGGCTGCCCTGCAGGATCTGGTCGCGTCTGCCCCACAGCAGGTGCGTCGGGGTCGTAAGCGTGCGCTCCTTCATTGCCCCCGAGATCAGCGGGCGCAGCTCGTGCAACAGGAAGGTGCGGTAGTACTGCGAGGTCGCGTTCGCGGGCCCGGGCTGGCGCAGCACGTCGACGAACGCCGCCAGCTCGTCGTCCGTGTAGCGCCCATGCGAGCGCGCGATCTGCAGCACCTGCCGCGTGAAGCGGCCCTGGCGCATCAGGCCGGCGCCGAGGCCCGGCGTGCCGAGCGCGACCTGGTACCACAGGTTCAGCAGCCGTCTGAGTCTCGGTCGCTCCTGCGGCGGCCACAGGTGCGGGATCGAGCAGCCGACGTAGTGACTCACGCGCTCCGGCGCGGTCAGGCAGACGAGGAAGCCGGCGTAGGCGCCCCAGTCGTGGCCGATCAGGTCGAAGCGCTCGACGCCCAGCTCGCTGAGCAGCGCGAGCACGTCGTCGGCGAGCTCCTGCTTGAGGTAGCCGCGCTTCGGCGCGTCGCTCCAGCCGAGCCCGCGCAGGTCGGGCGCGATCACGCGGCGGTCGGTCGCCAGCGCCGGGATCACGTCCCGCCACATGAACCAGTGCTGCGGCCAGCCGTGCAGCAGCACGACGGGCGGGGCGGAATCGGAGGCGCCAAGCCCGCCCCCCGCTTCCGCGACGTGGAAGCGCAGTCCGCGCGCGTGCACGTCGCGGTGCGTGACCCCTTCGAGCTGCGGCAGCGGCACGGCGATCATGCGGGCACCCTAGCTGGCTGCGTGGCCAGGACGCGCCGGATCAGTTGCGCTTGAGCATCAGCACCATCAGCACGGCCGCGAAGGCGATCGTGCCGAACGTCAGCGCGGTGCCGAGGTTTGCAGCGCCGAACAGCCCGGCCAGCGCGCTGACGACGACGAACGTCGCGAGCAGGATCAGCAGGTCAAGCAGCACGGCGGGCATTCTGCCGCGCTCACGCGACGCCTGCGTGCTCGGCGAGCGCGCGCTCGAGCGCGGGCACGTCGAGGCCGGGGTCCTGATCCTCCAGCCAGCGCTCGGCCGCGCGGCGGCCGCCGAGCGCCCGCAATCCACGGTGGCCGTGCTCGGCGGTGAAGTCGGCGAGCGCGTGCAGGCGCCGCGCGCGCAGGCGCCGCGCCGCGACGTCGCTCGTCGCACGGTGCGCATCGATCGCGACGAGCAGTCTGTCGATCCCTTGCGGCGGCGCGATCGAGCTGACGGCCACGACGGCCGTGTCGCGCGCCCCGAGCGAGCGCAGCGCCGCGTGCAGGTCGCGTCGCGCGCTGACCGCAACCTGGCCCAGGTCAGCCTTCGTCACGACGAGCACGTCGGGGATCTCCATGATCCCGCTCTTCAAGAACTGCAAGACGTCGCCGGAGCCCGGCTGAACGACGACCGCGACGGTGTCCGCGACCTCCGCGACCTCCGTCTCGGACTGCCCGACGCCGACCGTCTCGATCACGACGACGTCGAACGCCGCCGCGAGCGCGTGGGCGGCGGCGCGGGTGGCCGGCGCGAGGCCGCCGAGCCGGTCGCCCGCCGCCATCGAGCGGATGAAGGTTGCGCTGTCCGAGGGGTCGTAGTCGATCCGAGCGCGGTCGCCGAGCAGGGCGCCACCTGAGCGCTTCGAGGACGGGTCCACCGCCAGCACCGCCACGCTCCGCCCCCGCTCCCGCCAGCCGGCGACGAGCTGCGAGAGGAGCGTGGACTTGCCGGCGCCCGGGGGCCCGGTGACGCCCACCACATGTCCGGGCGCCTCGCCGCCCAGCGCGGCCGGGGCGACGGCTGCCAGCAGCTGTGCGGTCTCCGCCTGCGCCGCCGGCGCCCGGCTCTCCACGAGGTTCAGGACGGCCGGGGCCGCGGACAGGTCACGCGCCCGCAGGCGCTGGCCGAGCTCGGATCCGTCAGTCATCGAGGGAAACGCTAGCCGGGCGCGCGGCGCCGTCGAACTCTGGTCGTTTGTGGTCGATATACGACTACCGATGACCAGAGTTCGGCTTACGCGGGGATCGAGATGCCGTTGCGCTCCGCCACCAACGCGACGACATCCCGCATGATCCGCGTGATGTCGAAGTCCTTCGGCGTGTAGACGGCGGCGACGCCCGCTTCCTTCAGCGGCGCCTCGTCGGCGACGGGGATGATCCCGCCGACGATCACCGGGACGTCGCCGACGCCCGCGTCGCGCAGGGCGGCGATCACGCTCGGGATCAGCTCGCGGTGGGACCCGGACAGGATCGACAACCCCACCACGTGCACGCCCTCCTGCAACGCCGAGGCCGCGATCTGCGCCGGCGTCAGGCGGATCCCCTCATAGACGACCTCCATGCCCGCGTCGCGCGCGGCGACGGCGATCTGCTCGGCGCCGTTCGAGTGGCCGTCCAACCCTGGCTTGCCGACGAGGATCTTCAGCCGGCGGCCGAGCTGCTCCGACACCCGCTCGACCTCGTCGCGGATCTCCTCCAGCGAGTCGCTGCCGATCGCCGCCGACTCGCCGACGCCGGTCGGACCGCGGTAGGAGCCGAACACGTCGCGCAGCGCGCCGGCCCACTCGCCCGTCGTGACGCCCGCGCGGGCGGCGGCGATCGTCGCCTCCATCACGTTCTCGTCCGACTGCGCGACCCGCGCGAGCTCCGCCAAAGCGGCATCGACTGCGGCCTGATCCCGCGCGGTGCGCCAGGCGGTCAGCGCCTCCTTCTGGTGCTGCTCGACCGCGGGGTCGACGACGAGAATCCCGCCATCGCCGTCGGCCGTCAGCGGCGAGGGCTCGGTCTCGGTGTAGACGTTCTGGCCGACGACCTTCTGCTCGCCCGCCTCGATCCGGCGGATCCGCTCGCGGTGCGACTCGACCAGGGCGGCCTTCATGTAGGGGACCGCCTCGACGGCGCCGCCATGCTCGGCGACGATCGCCATCTCCGCGCGGGCCCCCGAGAGCAGCTCGTTCACGAGCCCGTCCATCACGACGGAGCCCTCGAAGATGTCCGGGTACTCCAGCAGATCCGTCTCGTACGCGAGCACCTGCTGCAGGCGCAGCGCCCACTGCTGATCCCACGGCCGCGGCAACCCCAACGCCTCGTTCCACGCCGGCAGCTGGATCGCCCGCGCGCGCGCGTCGCGACCCAGCGTCACCGCCAGTGCCTCGAGCACGATCCGCTGCACGTTGTTCTCCGGCTGCGCCTCGGTCAGGCCCAGCGAGTTCACCTGCACGCCGTAGCGGAAGCGACGCTGCTTGGGGTCCTCGACGCCATACCGCGAGCGGCCGAGCTCGTCCCACAGAATGCCCATTGCGCGCAGCTTCGCGTGTTCCTCGACGAAGCGCACGCCGGCATTGACGAAGAACGAGATGCGCGAGAACACCGCCCCCATGCGCTCCGCGGGCACGCGCTCGCGCACGGCGTCGAGCACCGCGATCGCGGTCGACATCGCGTACGCGATCTCTTGCACCGGCGTCGCGCCCGCCTCCTGCAGGTGGTAGGAGCAGACGTTGATCGGGTTCCACTTCGGCACGCGCTCGACCGTGTAGGCGACCATGTCGGCGATCAGCCGCATCGAGGGGCCGGGCGGAAAGGCGTAGGTCCCGCGCGAGAGGTACTCCTTGATGATGTCGTT
>Ga0070669_100003603_pt1 | contig 11183 bp, 10 predicted proteins | sample KBSS53metaG_FD_64680 | JGI IMG/M metagenome (GOLD analysis project Ga0070669, IMG submission 64680) | Switchgrass rhizosphere microbial communities from Kellogg Biological Station, Michigan, USA - KBS S5-3 metaG | ecosystem: Host-associated > Plants > Roots > Rhizosphere > Soil ... | reverse complement strand
GGATGTTGGGCAGTGGACGAAAAATCGTCAATTCGCCAAACCGGCATTCTGTTCGATAATCGCACGCAAAACTAACCGGGTAGTACAGTTTAAATTGCTCAATGAAAAACCGGGACCAATAATTCGCTCACCCTATAAAAGCGGCGCAATTTCCGTAGCCGACGTCTCCACCGGGAGTTGAAACATGCAGCGATCCATTGCCACCGTCTCCTTGAGCGGAACCCTGCCGGAAAAACTCGAAGCCATTGCCGCCGCCGGGTTCGACGGGGTGGAGATTTTCGAGAACGATCTTCTGTATTACGACGGCAGCCCCCGGGAAATCCGGCAGATGTGCGCCGACCTCGGGATTGCCATCACCCTGTTTCAGCCGTTCCGCGATTTCGAAGGCTGCCGCCGCGATCGCCTGGAGCGCAACCTGGAACGGGCCGAGCGCAAGTTCGACCTGATGCAGGAACTGGGCACCGACCTGGTGCTGGTCTGCAGCAACGCCTCCCCCGACAGCCTCGGCGATCAACAGATCCTCATCGACGACCTGCGCCTGCTGGCCGAGCGCGCTGGTGCCCGTGGCCTGCGCATCGGTTATGAGGCGCTGGCCTGGGGCCGTCACGTCAATACTTATCAACAGGTCTGGGACATCGTGCGTCAGGCCGATCACCCGGCCCTCGGCGTGTTGCTCGACAGTTTCCACACCTTGTCGCTCAAGGGCGATCCACGGGCGATTGCCGAGATTCCCGGCGACAAGATTTTCTTCGTACAGATGGCCGACGCGCCGATCCTGGCGATGGACGTGCTGGAGTGGAGCCGGCATTTCCGCTGCTTCCCGGGGCAGGGCGAATTCGATCTGCCGGGCTTCCTCGCGCCGATCATCCAGAGCGGCTACACCGGGCCGCTGTCGCTGGAAATCTTCAACGACGGCTTCCGCGCCGCGCCGCCTCGGGCCAATGCCGCCGATGGTCTGCGTTCGCTGCTGTACCTGGAGGAGAAAACCCGCCAGCGTCTGGAGCAGGAAATCCGTCCTGTGGATAACCGCGACATCCTCTTCGAAACGCCGAAGGCCAGTGAATACAACGGCATCGAGTTTCTTGAGTTTGCCGTGGATGAAAGCCTGGGCGCCAAGCTGTCGAACTGGCTGGAACGGCTGGGTTTCGTCAAGGCCGGCCAGCATCGCTCCAAGAGCGTCAGCCTGTTGCGTCAGGGTGATATCAACCTGATCCTCAACTCTGAACCCTATTCGTTCGGCCACAGCTTTTTCGAGGCCCACGGCCCGTCACTGTGCGCTACTGCCGTGCGGGTCAAGGACAGCGCCAGCGCGCTGGCCCGCGCCGTCGCCTATAAAGGTCAGCCGTATCGCGGACTGGTCGGCCCCAATGAACTGGAACTGGCGGCGGTGCGTGCACCGGACGGCAGCCTGATTTATCTGGTGGATCAGGAAGCGGATGTCTACGGCACCGACTTCAATCTGCTGCCGGACGCGGTGGCTCGCAGCGGGCTCAAGCGCATCGATCACATGGCCATGGCGCTGCCGGCGGACAGCCTCGACAGTTGGGTGCTGTTCTACAAGAGCCTGCTGGATTTTGAGGCTGACGATGAAGTGGTGCTGCCCGATCCGTACGGGCTGGTGAAGAGCCGCGCCCTGCGTAGCCGCGACAGTTCGATCCGGCTGCCGCTGAACATTTCCGAGAACCGCAACACCGCGATCTCACACGCGCTGTCGAGTTATCGCGGTTCCGGGGTGCATCACATCGCCTTCGATTGCGACGATATCTTCGCCGAAGTCAGCCGAGCGAAAGAGGCAGGCGTGCCGCTGCTGGACATCCCGCTGAACTATTACGACGATCTGGCGGCGCGCTTCGATTTCGATGACGAATTCCTCAGCGAACTGGCGTACTACAACGTGCTGTACGACCGCGATGCGCAAGGTGGCGAGTTGTTCCACGTCTACACCGAGCCGTTCGAGGGGCGCTTCTTCTTCGAGATCATCCAGCGCAAGAACGGTTACGCCGGTTATGGCGCGGCCAACGTCGCGGTGCGGCTGGCGGCGATGGCCAAATCACGCAGTGGTGCGGTTCGCCAGGCGAAGTTGTAGGAAATTCGTAAACGCGGGATTAAACACCGGTCGCGCGGCTTCCTTCACTGGGGCGCGCGGCCCATAATCGCCAGCCTGTGCAGTGATGGCCGTGAGCCCGCAATGACAATGACTTCAGAACTTCCCGCAGCTCCCGTTCTCCCCGCGGTAGAGCCGCGCAAAAGTCGCAAGAACAACCCGGAAAAGACCCGCGAGAATATCCTGCAGGAGGCGATCGTCGAGTTCGTCCAGCAGGGGCTGTCCGGCGCTCGCGTCGATGCGATCGCCGAGCGTATCCACACCTCCAAACGCATGATCTATTACTACTTCGGCAGCAAGGAGCAGTTGTACGTCGAAGTGCTGGAGAAGCTCTACGGCGATATCCGCAGCACCGAAAACCGCCTGCACCTGGCTGAATTGCCGCCGGTGGAAGCGATCCGGCGTCTGGTGGAATTCACCTTCGATCACCACGATCGCAACGTCGATTTCGTGCGGATCGTCAGCATCGAAAACATCCACAACGCCGAGTACGTGAAGCGTTCCGATGCGATCAAGGCGATGAACAACACCATCCTCGATTCTCTGGGCGAGATTCTGCGTCGGGGTGCTGAAGAAGGCGTGTTCCGCGCCGGGCTCGACGCGCTGGACGTGCATCTGTTGATCAGTTCGTTCTGCTTCTATCGCGTATCGAACCGTCATACCTTCGGTGAGATCTTCCAGATCGACCTGCCGGACGAAAGCATCAAGCAACGTCATCGCGAGATGATTTGTGAGTCGGTGCTGCGCTACTTGCAAGCGTGACCGATGTCGAGGGGGACGGGCCCCCTCACGGTTTTAGCCATTCATGCTTTGAAAGTGCGCGAGCATTCGCTGCGCATCGGGCACCTTGCCGCTGAACAGCTCAAACGCCTTCACTGCCTGAAACACCGCCATGTTGCCGCCATCCAGGGTTCGGCAACCCAGGGCGCGGGCGTTGCGCAGCAGTTCGGTTTCCAGCGGGAAATACACGATCTCCGCCACCCACAACTCGGGCCGCAGCAACGCCGCCGGCACGGGCATGCCGGGTAATTTGGCCATGCCCATCGGCGTAGTGTTTACCAGACCATCGGCCTGACTCAGCGTGCTCCCCAGATCATGTCCGGCCACGGCGCGACCGGCACCGAAATGCTGGTTGAGGTTGTTGGCCAGGCTTTCGGCGCGCTCCACGTCCACATCAAAAATGCTCAGTTGCCGTACGCCTTCGCTCAACAAGGCGTGGGCCACTGCCGCACCCGCGCCACCAGCGCCCATCTGGACCACACGTTCGCGGGCGACGTCTGGCAGGCCGCGACGAAAACCTTCGGCAAAACCCAGGCAATCGGTGTTGTGGCCGACGCGTTTGCCGTCCTTCAGCACCACCGTGTTCACGGCGCCGATGCCGCGGGCTTCCGGGGACAGCTCATCAAGCAGCGGGATGATTGCTTGCTTGCACGGGAAGGTGATGTTCAGCCCGGTGTAATTCATGCGTTCGGCGGCCAGCAACAGGTCGGGCAGGGCGTTGTTGTCCAGTTGCAGTTGATCGAGGTCGATCAGCCGGTACAGGTAGCGCAGGCCCTGTTCGTCGCCTTCGTGTTCGTGCAGCGCCGGCGTGCGGGAGGCCTGGATGCCGGCGCCGATCAGCCCGGCGAGTATCACGTTGTTACGATTCATGCGGTTCGCCCCTTCAGCCGCTGGCTGAAATGTTCCAGGGCCAGGCGATAGCCGTGGCTGCCGAAGCCGCACATCACGGCGGTGGCGATGGCCGAGACGAACGAGTGATGACGGAACGGCTCGCGGGCGTGGACGTTGGACAGGTGCACCTCGATCACCGGCAATTCGCTGGCGACCAGAGCGTCGCGGATCGCGACCGAAGTGTGGGTCCAGGCGGCCGGATTGATCACGATACCGGCGCAGCGCTGACGGGCGCCGTGAATCCAGTCGAGCAGTTCGCCTTCGTGGTTGGTCTGGCGAAACTCCACGGCCAGGCCGAACTCTTCGGCGGCGCGCCCGCACAGGGCAGAGATGTCGGCCAGGGTTTCGTGACCGTAGGTTGCCGGTTCACGGGTACCGAGCAGGTTCAGGTTCGGGCCGTTGAGCACCAGAACGATAGGGGGCATGGGGGCAAACTCCACTTATTGTTTTTGGCTTGGGCCGAGGGTTTCGACCTGTGGAGTTAAATTGTACTAGATGGTTACTTTAATCAATTGCTCTGCATCGACAGTCCGGTTTTGTGTGCGGTGATCGCACACAGGTGAAATCAATGCGGCAACTGCTCGACCAGAAAATCGATGAAAGCCCTGACGCGCAGTGGCATGTGGCGATTCTGCGGGTACAGCAAAGTGAACGGCCGCGAGCGTCCGCTGTAGGGCTGGAGCACTTCCACCAACGAGCCGTCGGCCAGTTCCTTTTCGACAATGAAGCGATACGTCTGGAACAACCCGGCGCCATGTTTGGCCAGGGTCACGCCACCGAGCACGTCATCGGAGCAGCAGAAGTTGCCCTCGGCGAGGATTTCCCGTGGCGCGTCTTCCTCATAGAACAGCCAAGTGATCCGCCGCCCGCTGCTGGGCAATTCGTACTGAATACACTCGTGTTGTTCAAGGTCTTCGAGGGTCTGCGGCGTGCCGGCGCGTTTGAGGTAGTCGGGGCTGGCGACCATCACCAGCGCTGCGTCCTCCAGATGGCGGGCGATCAGGCCGGAGTCGGGGATTGCCCGCACGCGGATCGCCATGTCGTAACCCTCGCCGACGAAGTCGATGTTGCGGTTGCTGATGTGCATGTCGACCTTCACCTGCGGGAAGCGCGCACGAAACGCGGGCAACAGCGGCAGGATCCGGTGATGGGCGTAGGTTGTAGGAATACTGATACGCAGGGTGCCGGACGGTTCCTGCTGCTGGCCCATGACTTCCCGTTGCGCCTCGACCAGTTGCGCCAGCGCCTGCCTGCATTCTTCGTAGTAGCGCCGGCCGCTGTCGGTCAGTTTCACGCTGCGGGTGGTGCGTGCAAACAGCCGCACGCCAAGGCGTTCTTCCATGCGGGACACCGAGCGGCTCACCGCTGCCGGCGTCACCGAGGCCGCTTGCGCCGCGCCGGTGAAACTGCCGCACTCGGCGGCCAGGCAAAACAGCTCGATGCTGCCCAGCTGAAGATCGTCGAAGTGTCTCTGCATGATTGATTACGCCGGGGAATGAGTCTTCGTATGTAGCAAATGCGTGGCCGCTGCGAAAGAACTGCTTACCATTTTGCGCGGGGCTTTCCTGAATCCCGCACTAGGCTCGAAAACGTAATGACCATTTGAGACAGCAATGCCGATGGTCGGAATTGTCAGGGAATGGCAGTTTTCGAAACTCTTTAACCTAACGGATGGGTTAGCATGAAAGTGTGCAGTTACAAGGGATTGTCGGTGGTGATCATGCTGCGAGACGAACATTGTCCGCCCCATGCGCACGTTGATTCAGGTGCATGGAGTGCCCGTTTCAAATTCAGCTTCTGGCACAACGGCGTGGAGTTATGGGATGTGGTGCCCCTGTCGCGTCGGCCACCGATTGCAGTGCTTGAGGGGCTGCGTCAATCGCTGCGTGAAACTGTTCATCTGCGGCGGGCCCGTCGAATCTGGTGGACTCGTTTGCAGACGGCGTGTCTCGATAATCAATGGTGGGACGGGGACTCGAACGAAGTGGCCGTCATGCGCGAAGTCACCGGAGCAACCTTCAGAATCGGATCGGCGTATTACGAACCAGAAGAAAACAAAACCCTGCTGGCCCTGGTTGGTGCTCAGGAAGGTGTGGAGATCGAACTATGAAAACAGTAAAAGCCGGTTTGCATGCTGATCGACCGGTAACAGAAAAGCGTCTCGATGAAGCTGTTGAGCGGGGAGGGCTGCGTCGTCGCAGCAGCCTGCAAGCCGTGTCGGTGGCCTTTCAGAAACCCTGCCTGGTGATTCACTTCGAGGACGACAGCGGCGTGTTGCTGCCAGTGAATCTCTACCGGGAATTCGATGATTTCGAACCGGAAGACTTCAGCGGATTGAACGTCGGCTTCGCTGGCACCGCGCTGTGCCACGACGGCAAGGACCTGCAGGTTTCCATCGCCGGGATGATCTCCGCCAGTCAGCCACTGATGGCCATGGCCGCCTCGGTAATCGCCTCTCGCAATGGTCGCCAGAGCAGTACCGCGAAAGCTGAAGCTGCACGGGCCAACGGCAGGAAGGGCGGGCGTCCGCGCAAGATCGATCCCGTGCCATGAACAGGCACAAAAAAGCCGTCGGTGAGGACGGCTTTCTTGTATCTGGAACCTGCGATCAACGCCGGGTCAACAGCACGCCGGATTCCATGTGGTGAGTCCACGGGAACTGGTCGAACAGCGCGCAGCGGGTGATGCGGTGCGTGTCGTGCAGTTGGGCGATGTTGGCTGCCAGCGTCTCCGGGTTGCAGGAGATGTACAGGATGTTGTCGAAACGACGGGTCAGCTCGCAGGTGTCCGGGTCCATGCCGGCCCGTGGCGGGTCGACGAACACGCTGCCGAACTCGTAGCTTTTCAGGTCGATGCCGTGCAGGCGACGGAACGGGCGAACTTCGTTCAGTGCTTCGGTCAACTCTTCGGCGGACAGGCGCACCAGCGTGACGTTATCCACAGCATTTTCGGCCAGGTTGCTCAGTGCGGCGTTGACCGAGGTCTTGCTGATTTCGGTGGCCAGCACTTTGCGCACGCGGGTTGCCAGCGGCAGGGTGAAGTTGCCGTTGCCGCAGTACAGCTCCAGCAGATCGTCGCTGCGATCACCCAGTGCTTCGTATGCCCAGTTGAGCATCTTCTGGTTCACAGTGCCGTTGGGCTGGGTGAACGCGCCTTCCGGCTGGCGGTAGCTGAACGTGCGACCACCGACGTCGAGTTTCTCGACCACGTAATCGAGGCCGAGCACTTCGCGCTTGCCCTTGGAACGGCCGATGATGCTGACGCCCAGATCCGTCGCCAGTTGGGTCGCCGCCGCGTGCCAGTGTTCGTCCAGCGGACGGTGATAGCACAGGGTGATCATCGCGTCGCCGGCCAGGGTGGTCAGAAACTCGACCTGGAACAGCTTGTGGCTCAGCGCCGCGCTGGCCTGCCAGGCCGCTTTCAATTGCGGCATCAACTGGTTGATGCGCAGGCTGGCGATCGGGAACTCTTCGATCAGGATCGGCGTGCGTTTGTCGTCCTGGGAAAACATCGCGTAATGCCGCTCGCCGGCCTCGCGCCACAGGCGGAATTCGGCGCGCAGGCGGAAGTTCTGCAACGGCGAGTCGAACACCGTTGGCTCCGGTGCATCGAACGGGGCCAGCAGGTCACGCAGGCGCGTGACCTTGTCTTCGAGTTGTGCGGCGTAAGCCTGGGAATCAAAAGTCATGCGTTGAACCAACCCAGCTTGATCACGAACAGAATCGACAGGATCACCAGCGCCGGGTTCAGCTCACGGGCGCGGCCGGACAGCAGTTTGATCGCAGTCCAGGCGATGAAGCCGAAGGCGATGCCGTTGGCGATGGAATAGGTGAAGGGCATCGCCAGGGCGGTGACCACGACCGGCGCGGCGACGGTGATGTCTTCCCAGTCTATTTCCGCCAGGCCCGAAGTCATCAGCACGGCGACGAACAGCAGCGCTGGTGCGGTGGCGAAGGCCGGTACGCTGGAGGCCAGTGGCGAGAAGAACAACGCCAGCAGGAACAGGATCGCGACGACGATGGCGGTCAGGCCGGTGCGGCCGCCGGCACTCACGCCCGCAGCGGATTCGATGTAGCTGGTGGTGGTCGAGGTGCCCAGCAGCGAGCCAGCCATTGCCGCCGTACTGTCGGCGATCAGCGCACGGCCCATTTTAGGCATGTGGCCGTCCTTGCCCATCAGGCCGGCGCGCTTGGCGACGCCGATCAGGGTGCCGGAGTTGTCGAACAGGTCGACGAACAGGAAAGCGAAGATCACGCTGACCAGACCGATGTCCAGCGCGCCCTTGATGTCCAGTTGCAGGAAGGTCGGGGCCAGCGAAGGTGGCATCGAGGTCACGCCGCCGAACGGGGTGAAGCCCATCACGATCGAAACGATGGTCACCGCCAGGATGCCGATCAGCACCGCGCCGCGTACTTTCAGGGCCTCAAGGGCGACGATCAGGGCGAAACCGAGGGTGGCGAGGATCGGGGCCGGTTGTTTCAGGTCGCCGAGGCCGACCATGGTCGCCGGGTTGCTGACCACAATGCCGGCATTGTGCAGGGCGATCAGCGCCAGGAACAGGCCGATACCGGCGGCAATCGCCGAGCGCAGTGGCAGCGGGATGCTGTTGATGATCCATTCACGGATGCGGAAGATCGATAGCAGGAAGAAGCACACGGCCGAAATGAACACCGCGCCCAGCGCCACTTGCCAGGTGTGGCCCATGTGCAGCACGACGGTGTAGGTAAAGAAGGCGTTCAGCCCCATGCCCGGCGCGAGGGCGATCGGGTAGTTGGCGATCAGGCCCATGACCGTGGAGCCGATGGCGGCTGCCAGGCACGTGGCGACGAACACCGCACCTTTGTCCATGCCGGTCTCGCCGAGGATGCTCGGGTTGACGAACAGAATGTAGGCCATGGCCAGGAAGGTCGTGACGCCCGCCAGAATCTCGGTCCGCACGTTGGTGTTGTGTGCCTTGAGTTGAAACAGCCTTTCCAGCATGTCTGCTCCCCGTGGCGCGCGTGGCGCCGTGAATGTATCGACCTCAACAGCAAAGCACAGACCGTCGCAAGCGCCTGGAAAATTGTGGTGGGCCGGAAAAAGCCGCGCATCATACCAGCAGCGTGAGGAAGATGGCGGATGTTGGTGTCGATCGTCGGCGAAGTTTTGCACCACGGCCAAGTACGCCATACTGCGCGCTGTTTTTTCGGGGATGGATCGCATGAACAAGGGTTGGATGAAGACCGCTGGACTGATGGCCTTGCTGCTGGCCGGTGTACCGACGGCACTCGCGGCGTCGGCACCGCGATTGAGCGAGGTGAAAGTCATCAAGGTTCAGTCGGCGTCCTGCGGGCTTGAAGACATTACCGATGGCCAGGTGCAGACCCGTTGCGATCACAACGCGCCGGGCATCAAGGTGTATGTGCTGGAAATCGGCTACGGCCAGAGTCAGCCTCAGGCAGCGCTGGACGGTTTCGAAGTGAATGGCACCCGGAGCCCGATCTGTGCTTTCGATAACGGCAACCTGACCGAATGCACGCCAGGCGCGAAAACCGTCGGTTCGCTGTACACCTTCGATCTGGCGGCCCGTCAGGAAGGCACTTTTACCTTCAGCAATACCTCGATCAACGCCCCGCGCAACACGCTGTCGACCCAGCTTTACATCAAGTAACGGCTGTCACCGAACAGGGCAAGGCAAAGCTGACTACGCTTTAAGGATCAACCAGCGGATGGCGCCCATGACCTTTAGAGCCCTGATTACCCTCGCCGAGGGCATCGATGATCTGCAATGCGTGACCCTGATCGACGTGCTGCGCCGCGCCGGCATCGAAGTGGTGGCGGCCAGCATCGAAGGCCGGCGCATGCTGACCTGCGCCCGAGGCACGCGCCTGACCGCCGACGGCATGCTCATTGATGTGCTGGCCCAGACCTTCGACCTGATCGTCCTGCCCGGCGGTGCGGTCGGCGCACAACACCTGGCCGCGCACCAGCCTCTTCAACAACTGCTAAAGGACCAGGCCAGTGCCGGACGCCTGTTCGCCGCCATCGCCGAAGCCCCGGCCGTCGCCCTGCAAAGCTTCGGTGTATTACGTCAACGCAGGATGACCTGCCTGCCCGTCAGCAGTCATAACCTTTCCGGTTGCACCTTTGTCGATCAACCCGTAGTGGTCGACGGTAATTGCATCACCGCCCAAGGCTCCGGCGCCGCGCTTGCGTTTGCGCTGACACTGGTCGAGCAACTGGCGGGCAACGCCGTCAGAGCGAAGGTGGCGGGGGAGTTATTGGCCTGAGAGCGTCAGGCCTTCACCTCTTCCACCGGCACATGCATCCGGTCGCGGTTGGCCAGGGTCGGGAACAGTTTGATCCAGGTTCCGGTCACCACCAGCGTGCCGACCCCGCCCATCACCACCGCCGGCACGGTGCCGAACCAGTGGGCGGTGAGGCCGGATTCGAATTCTCCCAGCTGGTTGGAGGCACCAATGAACAGGCCGTTCACCGCGCTGACCCGGCCGCGCATTTCGTCCGGGGTTTCCAGCTGCACGAACGAGGCGCGGATCACCATGCTGATCATATCCGCCGCGCCGAGCACCACCAGCACCGCCAGGGAGAACCAGAACGAGGTCGACAGACCGAAGGCGATAGTGGCAACACCGAACACGCCAACGGCAGTGAACATCACCCGGCCGACGTTTCGCTCAACGGCAAACCGCGCCAGGAACAGCGACATCATCAACGCCCCGACCGCCGGCGCCGAACGCAGCAGCCCGAGGCCCCACGGCCCGGTCAGCAGGATGTCCTTGGCAAACACCGGCAACAGCGCCGTGGCGCCACCCAGCAACACGGCGAACAGATCCAGCGAAATCGCCCCGAGAATGTCCGGGCGGCTGCGGATAAAGCGAATCCCCGCCAGCAACGAGTCCAGCGTCGCCTTGCCTTTGTTCAGCGGGGTTTGCCGGGCCGGCAGGTTGAGCATCAGCGTGCAGGCGATGACATACAGAATGACCGTCGGGCCATAGACCCACACGCTGCCGAAGGCATAGAGCAGACCGCCGAGCGCCGGGGCGACGATGGTGGCCGATTGCTGCGCCGATTGCGCAGCGGCAACCGCCCGTGGAAACAGCGCGCTGGGCACGATGCTCGGCAGCAGCGCCTGGGTGGTCGGCATTTCGAAGGAGCGTGCGGCGCCCAGCAGGAACGCCAGGATAAAGATCATTTCCCGGGTGACATGGTCAGTGGCGCTGCCGATGGCCAGTGCCAGGGCGATCAGGGCCTGCAGCGACTGGCAGATCGCCGCGACCTTGCGCCGGTCGTAGCGATCGGCAACGTGGCCGGTGTGCAACATGAACAATACGCGTGGCGCGAATTCCACCAACCCGACCAGACCCAGGTCGAGCACATTGCCGGTCAGTTGATAGAGGTTCCAGCCGAT
>Ga0070669_100003596_pt1 | contig 11191 bp, 9 predicted proteins | sample KBSS53metaG_FD_64680 | JGI IMG/M metagenome (GOLD analysis project Ga0070669, IMG submission 64680) | Switchgrass rhizosphere microbial communities from Kellogg Biological Station, Michigan, USA - KBS S5-3 metaG | ecosystem: Host-associated > Plants > Roots > Rhizosphere > Soil ... | reverse complement strand
TATGCGCATCGTGGCGCGATGACGATGCCGCTTCGTGACGCGGCGGTCCGGATTCCGGAGAGCACGACGGCGCCAGTCGTTCGGACGACGCGTCGAGGACCGAAGACGAAGCCGTGTGACGGAGACGGAAGTGACTCGGACCGATGCGCGGAGCGGCTCATGCGAGCCGCGCCGCGATCGGCGCCATCCGTGGCGTCCCGCTCCGTTTGTGCGATTACGGATCCAGGAAGATCGAGGATCCCGCAATCGACGTGTCGCCGGTCAGGATGGCCGTGTTCTTGCCCGCGGCCGACGGCAGACCCACCTTCAGGTTCACCGCGCCCGAGACCAGCGCGTCGAGCAGCTGCGTGACGATCGGCAGACCCAGCGCGACGTTGCCGCAGCCCTTCGCCGCCGGAACGGCGAACGCATTGTCGACCAGCGTACCGTCGTCGACCTGGATGTAAGCGTACGGATTGCCGTCGACTTCGCCGAAATAGGCGTTGCCGATGCTGCCCGAGATCGGCAGGTTCGGCGGCGGCGGCGCGGTCGTGCCGCTCTGCAGGTTCACCACGACCGGGCTCTGCGCCGAGCCGATATAGCAGGTGTTGCCGAGGAAGGGGTTCTGCAGGCGCACGCGCAGCGTCAGGCGCGCGGCGGTCGGATCGGCTCCATCGGTCGGCGGATAGAGCGCGTTGCCGAAATTGGTCTGGATCGTCGCGACCGTTTCCATCGTCGCGGTCACGTCATTGACAGCGCCGACGGCGCTCCAAAACGCGGCCCACAGCGGGAACGGCCAATCCGGCGCCGGATTCACGATGCCGAGCAGGCCGCCCGGCACCTTGCCCGGAGGCGACGCCAGCGTCGGCGCGCCGACCGCGTCGTACAACGGCGACGGCTCGATCGCGGTGATGCCGCCCTGCAGCACGATCGGCTTGTCGATCGGCAACGTGGTGGTACCGATCTTGAACGAGCCGGACTTCGTGGTGTTGATCACGCATGCGCCGACGGCCGGATTGGTATACGGGCAATGCGCGAACCTCGCGTAGCCGCCCGACGGCGGAGCTGCCATCGCCGCGGGCATGGCGGCGAGGCCGACCAGCACCGTGGCGATCGTTGTGGAAATCGATGTCTTGGACATAACTGGAACTCCTGAATCTGGCGGAATGAAGATCTGATTCACGACCCGCGGACGCATCCGCGGCATAGCCGACTCACCGTTCGACAGCGCGTGCCGCTGCCTGCTGACGTTCACGAATCACGCATCGCGCCGAAACCGAGGCTTCGGCTGCCGACCGCATCGAAACGGACACCGAGAACCACAACGCCGCTTCAGGCGCGTCTCCACGCCTGAAGCGGCCAGTCGCCCCGTTCGATCAGGCGACGATGTTGCCGGTTTTAGGTTCGTCCATGAGCCGTTTCAGGTCCTTGCTTGCATCCGAATTACGGCTGGTAACGGAACGGCTTGCTGGAGACCAGCGGACCAGTGGACTTGACGTTGGTGCACGGGCCGGTGCCGAAGGTCGCCGCGAACGTCAGGTTGTTGGCGGCCGGGCCGGTGTTCGGATTGACGTTGGTGACGGTGGCCGACGTGGTGCCGCCGCCCGAGCACGTCGCGGCGGGCTGCGAGAACTGCACCTGGATCGTGTTGAGGTAGGACGCGGTGCCGATCGTCAGGTTGGCCGACGACGAACCGGTGATCAGCGACGGCGGGGAAACGCCCCAGCTGAGGTTCTGCGCGACGATGCCGGCGCAGGCCGTGCTGCCCGCGAACGTGGCACCCGATACCTTGGCCACGCCGGCGGTCAGGGTGACGGTGAAGGTGGCCGAGCTGCACGGCACCGGAACGAAGGCGACCGTCGCGGTCGTCGGGCCGGTGAACGTCAGCGTGCCGTTCTGCGACCAGGTGCTGGTGGCGGAGTCGTAGACTTCCCAATGCGCAGCGGCAAAAGCGGGCGACGCGGCGATGGCGCTGGTGGTGAGCACGGCGGCGAGGAGAGCGGTCTTGAACTTGATCATGCGGGTTAACTCCACTATCGAATCGTTGAAGTGACCGGACGCTAGGGACGTCCGGCGTTTTTGCCACGGAACAACGCAGTGTGTGGCGACACTGACCCGAGCGGCATCGAACCTCTGGAGCATCCCGGGCCTCACTTCAGCGCTGTCGGGACGTTGGAACACGATGTCTTTTCGGGCGTTTGAACTATTCGCGGACGGCGGATGCCGCCGCGATGGCGGGGTTCAGTTGAACCCCTTGCGGACCGACAGGCCGACGATGCGCGGATCCATGACGAACGCGTTCGCGGTCAGGCCCGTGTCGTCGCTGTTGAGGAACGTGCCGGTGATCGCGTCGCTGTCGAGCAGGTTCTTGACGTAGAACTGCACGGTCAGGTCGTTCTCCGACCGGTACCAGGTCAGCGACAGGTTGACGTTGCCCCAGTCGTGCAGCCGGTCGATCCGATCCTGGTAGACGCGCGCCCAGCTCTGGCTTTGGTAGTAGAGGTCTGCGCGCAAGGTCAGATCGCTCTGCGGCAGCGCGAAGGTGTATTGCGGACTCAGGCTGACGGTGACGTGCGGCGCGTTCGGCAACTCGTGCCCGCCGACGTTCTTGGCGAATCCGGCGCCGCCGTTGGGCGCGTCGGTTTCGGGGTTGTAGTAGGCGCCGTTGAGCAGATAGGCCCACGTGCCCGGACCGCCGCCGAAGCCCTGGTCGCGGGTGAACCCGCCGCCCGCGGTCGGCGTGTTGACGGTGCAGAAGCTGTTCAGCGCGGTGGCGAGCGTGTTCTCGTCGAAGTTCGCGTAGAAATTGCTGAGCGCGGTGTCGACGAGCGTCTTCGGCGCGATGCAGTTGGACGCGAGCTGCAGCCACGGACGCACGACCACCCAGTCCGCATTGCCGGCCGTGCGGTCCAGCACGTCGATCGAATACTGGTTGTCGCCGATGCGCGTACGCAGCAGGCCGAGGTTGCCGCTCAACTGGAAGCTCGACGACGGCCGCCAGACCGCCTCGATTTCCGCGCCCCAGGTCTTGGCGTCGAAGTTCTCGTTCAACGTCGCGCGGTCCTGGATCTGGGAGATCTGGTAGTCCTTGTAGTCGTTGTAGAACGCAGTGGCGTTGAGGACGAACTTGCCGCCCGCCATCACGTTCTTCATGCCCATTTCGAACGCGTTGACGTACTCCGCCTTGAATTCCGGATCGCGCTGCACGAACGACAGCAGGCTCGGATCCGAGCCGATGCCGGGCGAATTGGTGCCGCCGGCCTTGTAGCCGCGCGAGACCGACGCGTAAAGCAGGGTGCTGTCGGTGAACGACAGATCCGGCGACCAGTCCAGCACCAGGCGACCGGTGGGTTCGCTCCAGGTCTGACGGATGCGGGCACCGGCCGGATACCCGTAACCGGCGTAGCCGCCGCCGAGGTAGTAGAACGGCAGGTCCGTCGCCGACAGCAGCAACTGCGTCGGCACCGGCGTGGTGGTCTTGACGTCGCGGGTGAAGCGCAAGCCCGCGGTCAGCCTCAGGGTGTCGCTGAGCTTCCAGTAGCCTTCGCCGAACACCGCGGCCGAGCGCGTCCGGGCGACGTTGCGGCTGCGGAAATAGTTGTGGCCCTGGCCGTCGATGCCGCGCAGCGAATTCGGATCGATGTAGACGCACGGATTGCCCGCGGGCGTGGTCGCGGTTCCCGGCGCGCAGTTCAGCGGCCCGGAACCGATGCCGCCGGAATTGAACGTCGCCTGGGCGATCGCGGTGAGCACGTTGCTGAAGACGTAGTAACTCTCGTCGACCTGGTAGTCGAGGTAGTTCGCGCCGACGTTGAAGTTGAACGGACCGTCGTACGACGACTGCAGGCGGAATTCCTGCGACCACTGCTTGCTGTCGGAATCGACCAGGTCGACGATCAGCAGGCGGTCGGAGCAGCCGAGCTGCGGATCGCAATACACGCCGTTCGGCGCGATGTTGTACGCAGGGCCCAGGGATCCGTCGGGCAGGAACGTGACGACCCCGCTCGAGGTGTTCGTGAACGTCGGGTTGGACTGGAAGCGGCCGTAGTCCTGGGTCGAGTAGTACTGGTCGCGCGTATACAGCGTCTGCGAAACGAAATTCAGGTTGTCGTTGATCGCGGCGTCGAAATTGAACTGCACGACGTCGTTGTTGGCTTCGAATTTCGGGTCGTAGCTGGTGGCGATCGTGCGCAGGTCGTGCGACTGTTTGACGCCGGCGTACGGGTCGGTGCCCGCCGGAATCAGCGTCGCGACGCCGACGAAGTTGCCGTTCTCGTCGAGGCGGTAACCGATGATGCCGCCCGCCGACGAGGCGCCGAGCACGAACGGCAGACTGGCGCCGTTGGGCACGCCGAATGCGCCGTCGTCGTACAGCGAGCCGTCCACGCAGCCCTGGCTCATGAACGCGCGATCGTTCGCCCGCACCGTGGTGCCGCCGATCGCGAGCGGGCCCGGATCGTTGTGGCACAGCTGCTTGCCGGTGCGCGCGCGCGCATCGTCTTCCTGGAAATGTTCCCAGACCAGGCTCGCGCTGATGTCCTCGCTCGGCTTGAACGCCAGCGACGTGCGCACCGACAGCAGGTCGCGGTCGTTGACGTCCTGGTTGGTCACCGTGTTGTGGTCGTAGCCGTCGCGCTTGGTGTACTGGGTGGCGACGCGGAACGCGAACGTGTCGCTGAGCGGCACGTTGACCATCGCGTTGACGCGAGTGGTGTCGTAGTTGCCGAATTCGCCCTTGACGTTGGCCTCGAACGCGCTCGGGTCGGCCAGGTTCGGGATCATGTTGACCACGCCGGCAGTCGCGTTGCGGCCGTACAGCGTGCCCTGCGGGCCGCGCAGCACCTCGACGCGCTCGACGTCGAAGTATTCCTGCTCGAACAGCCGGTTGCGGATCATCGGCGTGGAATTGAAGCTGATCGCGACCGCCGGATCTGTGGTCACCGACAGCGCCTGCGTGCCGATGCCGCGGATCTGGAAGTTGTAGCTGGCGAAGTTGGTCTTGCTGAAGCTGACGTTCGGGACTGCGGTGACGAGATCGCCGCCGGTCTCGATCTTGCGGTCGTTCAGATCCTCGCCGCCGAACGCGCTGATCGCGATCGGCACTTTCTGGATGTTTTCGACCTTCTTCTGCGCGGTGACGACGATCGTGTCGAGATTGGTGGCGTCCCTGCCGCTCCGCTCCTGGGTCGCTGGCGCCGTTTGCGGTTCTTCCTGGGAGGCCGCCGCCGGCTGCGCTTCAGCGGCCTCCTCGACGTTTCCCAGTGGCTCCGCGCCGGAGGGCTTTGCGCCCGCTCCCGTGGCGTCGGCGGCATTGGTCGTATCGTTGATGAGGATGGCGCCCGATGCGCTGGTGGCGTACTGGAGACCGGTGCCGGAGAGCAGTTCGCCGAGCGCCTGCAATGCCGGCTTCTCGCCGCGCACCGCGTGCCCGGTCTTGCCGACCGCGAGATCCGGCGCGTACAGCAATTGCTGGCCGCTCTGCCGCGCGTATTCGGACAGCGCGGTATCGAGCCGTTGCTGCGGAATGTCGAACTTGGCGGTGACCACGTCGCCGCGCGCGTACGCCGCCAACGCGGGCAGCATCGCCAGCAGCAACGCACAAGGTTTGATCACACGTGTCGACAGGCGCTTCTGGTCTCGCACTTGCATCGGTTCCCCTCCCGGTTGCGGGCCGTCTTTTGCGGCCTCGTCTTAGTCAGGACGCAGCGCGTCCGAAAACCCGAACCTGTCCGCGGCAATGAGCGCCAGCGGCGTATTCACCGGCGCGGAAACGTTGCGATCGCGTTAAAATTTTTTGCACTGCAGCAAAAAATCAGCGCGCACGAATGCACTCGCAGCAAAGACGACGCGCATCTGCTCGAGCATTTCGGAATGCCCGGTCGGGCTTCGGATCGGCGACGGTCGCCATCGCCGAAAGACAGGATCGCGCACGGGCGTCGCAACGCCCGCGACGCTCAGCCGCGGGTCGGCATCCGCGGCTTCAGCACGATCGCGTCGTCGCGGCGCGAGCCGCGCTCGATCGGGAAATACACGGTCAAGGCTTCGACGAAGGTGGCGGTGTCGCCGGTGTTGAACGCGCCGCTGATCTTCAGCGAAGCCAGGCGCGCGTCGCTGAGCACGACGCGGTCGCGCGAATAGCGGTTCATCTCGGCGACGGCGGCGTCGAGGCGTTCGTTCTCGAACACGACCTGGCCGTGGCGCCAGCTGACTTCGCGCCTGACGTCGGCCGCGCGCACCTGCGGCGGCGCGGCGGCGACGGCGACGAACTGCTGGCCCGGATGCAGCTCCGCGGTCGGCGCGGTCGCGACCGCGGGCGCCGGTGCGCGGTCGCGGGTCACGGTGATGCGGCCTTCGAGCAGAGTGACCTCGAACACGCGCTGCGACAGATGCACTTCGAACTCGGTGCCGAGCGCGGTTACCTGGCGGCCGTCGGCGGTGACGATGAACGGGCGCGTGTGGTCCTTCGCGACCTTGAACAGCGCCTGCCCGCGCTCCAGCGTGACCGCGCGCGTGCCGCCGGGCTCGTAGTGCACGGACACGCGGCTGTCGGTGTTGAGCGTGACGACCGAGCCGTCGTCGAGCGTGACCACCGAGCGCTGGCCGACGCCGGTTTCGTAGACGTTGCCGGCGATCGCGTCCTGGACCTCGCGCACCATCAGGCGCGAGGTTTCCGGCCGCGCGAACAGCAGGCCCAGCGCGGCCACCGCGACCAGGGATGCGGCGATCGAATACGCGAACGTGCGCGGCGCGCAGTCGGCGCGGCGCGTACGCGCGAGGGTTTCGCGGCGCAGCGCCAGCAGCTCCGGCGCGTCGGCGACCGCGCGCGCCATCGCCTGCGCCGCTTCGGCGCGACGGAACGCCGCGGCGTGCGCGCGCGATTCCGCGCGCCAGCCCTCGAAGGCCTCGCGCGTCGCACGATCGCCGGCGGCATCGCGCAGGATCTCGCTCCAGCGCGCCGCCGCTTCGTCGACGTCGTTCGGCACGAGACCCGGGCCATCCGCTACGGGCGAGACTCTCCACTTCATCTGCTGTAACCCCTTCGCAAACTCGGACCGGTATACCCGCAACGCGAACCCGGCCGACGATAGTTCCGGCGCGCGGCGTCCCGGATCACTCCGGATGCCCCGCTCCCTCCATGGCACGGCCCAACTGCGCCAGCGCCTTGGCCATGTGCTTCTCCGCGGCGCGCACCGAAATGCCCAACAGCTCCGCGATTTCGAGATACTTGCGCTTCTCCATCGCCCGCAGCACGAACACGTCGCGGGTCCGCTGCGGCAGCGCCCGCAATACCGAGACGGCCAGTTTCACGGCCTCCTCCCCCAGTAAGACGCGCTCCGGCGAGATTTCCGTAGCGGGCTGGTGAATTTCTTCGTCGAAAGATTCGTGGGCGTCCTGGTCGCGGGCCTGGCGGCGGCGGCCCCAGTCGCGCAGGGCGTTGGCGGCGATCTGGAAAACGTACTGCTTGACGTGCTCGATCGGGCCGCCGTGGGCGCGGCGGACCAGGTGCAGGAACACTTCCTGGGTCAGGTCCTCGACGTCGGCGGGATCCTTGACGCGCTTGGAGAAGAAGCCGCGCAGCGGCGCGCGATAGCGCAGGGAGACGTTCTCCCACTGGCTCGCGCTGTCCTCGCCGAAGTCGGCGAGGGACGCCGGCTCGCGTGGCAATGACACCGGATCTCCCATCGAGGCCCTCTCCCGTACGCGTTGGTATGCGCCCGCGGAGCATACTCCGTCGTATCGGCTGCGTAGAGCATCGCATTGCGGCCGCGCCGCGACGGCCGGTTCTTCCGCAATGCAGCATCGATTCGACGCGGCGTTACTTGGCGACGTCGCGGTTCGGGGCCGGGGTCGCCGTGGCCGGCGCATCCGGCAACGTCTCGGGCAATACGCTGCGGTAACCGAGCGCGTCGAGCCGCTGCAGCAGCAGTGCGATCGTTTCGACGCTGCGTCCGTGCGGCGCGCCTTCGTGCAGCAGCACGATGGCGCCCGGTGCGAGCGTGCGCTCGATGCGGCGCAGCACGACGTGCGGGTCGGCTTCGCGCGCATCGAAGCCGCGCGCGTTCCAGGCCACGCGGGCCAGGCCGCATTCGCGCAGCGGCGCGGACACGAACGGATTGGCGTGGCCGACCACCGCGCGGAACCAAAGCGGCGGCTTCCCGAGCAGATCGCCGAGCGTGCGCTGGCAGCGCACCACTTCCTCGCGCATGCGCCGCGGTCCCAGCGCCCAGAACCACGCGGCGGGATGGGTGTGGCTGTGGTTGCCGATGCCGTGGCCGCGTCGCGCGATCTCGTGCACGAGGTCCGGCTGCGCCGCCGCGCGCACGCCGACCAGGAAGAACGTGGCCTTGGCCGCGTGCGCGTCGAGCAGATCGAGCACCGCACGGGTGTCCGCCGACGGACCGTCGTCGATCGTCAGCCACACGCGCCGCTCGCTGAGCGGCAACCGCGTCAGCGCCGGCCCGTACAACCGCGACTGCGGCCACAGCACGCCCCACCAGAACAGCAGATGGCTGAGCACCATCAGCGGCAGGCCCACGCGCCAGCCCGCCCACCACCACGCCGCGAAGACCAGCGCCTGCGACGCGACGAGGAACACGAGCCAGAGATGCGGGTGGCGCGGAACGCGGTGCAGACGCGAGGCATCGGACATCCCGGCATGATGCCACGCGGTCCGCACGGCGCCGCGCGGCCGACGCTGTGTTCCATGCCGCGGAAGCCGCACCGGCGTACCATGCACGCCTGCCCGAAACAGTGAGTCCACGATGAGTCTCGACCCGGCGCTGCGCCAGCGCATCGACACCCTGCTCAGCAGCCAGCGCATGGTGTTGTTCATGAAGGGCGTGCCCGGCGCGCCGCAATGCGGCTTCTCGGCCAAGGCGGTCGCCGCGCTGGACGCGCTCGACACGCCGTACGCGCACGTCAACGTGCTCGAAGATGCGGAAATCCGCGAAGGCATCAAGCGCTACGGCGACTGGCCGACGATTCCGCAGCTCTACATCGACGGCGACCTCGTCGGCGGCAGCGACATCATCGAGCAGATGGCGAATTCCGGCGAACTGCACGTCGCCCTCGGCCTGCCCGCGCCGGACCGCACGCCGCCGCGCATCGCGCTGAGCGCCGAGGCCGCGGCGATGCTGCGCAAGGCGATCGCCGACGCCGGCGGCGAAGTCGTCGTGAAGCTCGACATCGACCGCGCGTTCCGCACGCGCCTGCAGCTGGCGCAGGCCGATGCGAACGCGATCGGCGTGACCGTCGACGGCGTGCCGCTGCAGGTCGACGTCGCCGCCGCACGCCGCGCCGACGGCGTGTCGATCGACTTCGCCGACGACCTGCGCGGCCGCGGGTTGGTGGTCGAGAATCCGAACGCGCCGTCGCCGGTGCGCGACCTCGCGCCGGCCGACGCGCAGGCGCGTCTGCGCGACGGCACGCTGGTGCTGGTGGACGTGCGCCCGCCCGACGAACGCGCGCTCGCCGCGGTGCCGGCCGCGCATGTCACGCTCGACGACAGCGGCGCCGCGGTCGAAGCGCTGCCGAAGGACACCGCGCTCGCGTTCCTGTGCCACCACGGCACGCGCAGCGCGCAGGCCGCCGAGCATTTCCGGCAACTGGGCTTCCGCGAGGTCTACAACATCGTCGGCGGCATCGACGCGTGGGGCGACGACGTCCCGAAATACTGATCGCCACCTTCCGCGCCCGCTCCCGCCGTTGGCAGGAGCGACGCTAGTCGCGACCGCCCACACCCCGCGCCAGCGAACGATCGGGTCGCGACTTCCGCCGCTCCTACGACATACGACGACCGCGGTCCGCGTCGACGCCTAGAACCCGCCGCCCGCATCCAGCCAGGCCTGCTCTTCCGGCGTGCTCGCGCGGCCCAGCGCGCGGTTGCGGTGCGGATAGCGGCCGAAGCGCACGATCACGTCGCGGTGCGCGTTCGCGTATTTCAGGTAGTTCCCGTCGCCGAGCGCGGTGAACAGCGCGATCGCGCGGTCCTGGTCGGCGATCGATTCGGAATGCTCGAACGGCATGTAGTACAGGAAGCGCAGCTCCGGCGCGGACGCCGCGTCGTGTCCGGCGTCGATCGCGCGCGCCGCGTGGTGCCGGGCCAGCGGATCCGTGGCGAAGGCATGGCCGCTGTCGCGGAACGCGTTGCGCGGGAACTGGTCGAGCAGGATCAGCAGCGCCAGCGCGCCGTCGGGCGTGTCGAGCCAGGCCTCGCGTTCGCGGCGCGCGGCGGCGTGGTGGTCGGCCTCGAAACGGCCGCGGAATTCCGCGTCGAAAGCATCGTCGCGCGCGAACCACTTTTCGTAGCCGGCCTCGCGCCAGAACGCGACGACGTCTTCCGGCTGCGTCGACGCGGCGTTCGGCTCGGTCAAAGGAACGCCTTCTCGGCGTCGGACGGTTCGTGCCACCAGTCGTTGTCGCGACCGTTCGCGTAGCGCACCGGCGCTGCGGCCAAGGCATCGGCCGGCGCATCGAGGCAGGCGAGCTGCACGGATACGAAGGGACCGCCCGCCTCCGGAATGTCGCCGTGGCCGTAGGGCCGCACGCCGCACGTCTTGCAGAACGGCCAATGCACGAAGCCGTTTCGGAAGTAGTCGGTGGTCGCGTCCGGGGCGCTGAGCAGGCGGAACGCGTCGGGTTTCACGCTCGCCGACCAGTTGCGGGTCTTGCGGCACATCGAGCAATTGCACTTGCCGCCGCCTTCGGCGAGGTCGAGATCCACTTCGAAGCGGACCTCGCCGCAATGACAGCTTCCGGTGTAGGTCTTGATCGTCATGCGGGTTCGCCCGGTCGTCGCAAGGAAATGCGATGGTAGCGTCTGCCGCGACGGTGTTGAAGGGCAGGCCTCTCGGCACCGCACCGCGCGATCGCCTTGCCCGATCGCGTGGGCGCACGCGATGATGCGCCTTCGATTCCGAGGCGACCGCATGCGACACCGAGCCCCATCCGCGCCGCACGGAATCATCGGCCCCCGCACGCGTCGACGTGCCGCGAACTACGCATCGGTGCTTGCGGTCGCCGCGCTGATGGCCGTCGCCGGTGCCGCCGTCGCCAAAAAGGCGCCGAAGGTCAGCAACGCCTTGCCCGCCGCGGCGCTCGCGCGCCTGCCCGCGTCCGACGATGCGTCCTTCGTCGAATTGCGCATGTGCGGCGAGCGTTACTCGCCCGAGCAGGCTTACGACGCGGCGACGCCGGTCCTCGAAATCCCGGC
>Ga0070669_100003595_pt1 | contig 11191 bp, 7 predicted proteins | sample KBSS53metaG_FD_64680 | JGI IMG/M metagenome (GOLD analysis project Ga0070669, IMG submission 64680) | Switchgrass rhizosphere microbial communities from Kellogg Biological Station, Michigan, USA - KBS S5-3 metaG | ecosystem: Host-associated > Plants > Roots > Rhizosphere > Soil ... | reverse complement strand
CGGCGGGCTGGATCTGAAGGCCCGTTCGACAACCCGGGTTCGCTCGTTCTGAAACGTACAGGGGCTGGAATGTGGGGCCGTTCAGGTACTGAACGGCCCCGCTTCGCAGTATAGTGACACCCCGGCCGGCTCCGCGGCAGACGGGCGGGAGATTCCAGTCGTTGAACTCCACTCGGAAGCAGGTCTGCCGCTGGTTCTTCCACATGCTTCGGGCTGGCGATTCCGTTGGTCGATATCTCATTGAGCGCCGTCTTGGCCACGGTGGAATGGGCACGTTGTACGTGGCCCACGATCCCGTTCTCGATCGACATATCGCGCTCAAGCTCCTGCTAGGCGATATCGATCTGCCCGGTGCACGCGAACGCTTCGTCCGCGAAGCTCGAGCGACTGCGGCTCTGAGCAATCCCAACATCGTCACCATTTACGACTACGGTGACTATGAGTCACAGCCATACATTGTCATGGAGTACATCCATGGCGAAACGCTTGCGGAGCTGATTCGACGTCGCCCTGAATTACCGGTGTCGGTCAGGCTTCGGTGGATGGAGGAGTTGTGTTCGGCCGTCGGCTACGCACATGCGCGAGGCATCATCCATCGCGACATCAAGCCTCCGAATTTGATGATCGATGCCTACGGCCAGCTGAAGGTGCTGGACTTCGGCATCGCCCGGATGCAAGGCACCCTGGTGACCAACGCGACCGCACTCATAGGGACTCCCGGTTACACCGCGCCAGAGCAGATTCGGGGAGGGCAGATCGATCATCGCTCAGACCTGTTTTCGATCGGCGTCGTCTGCTACGAGTTGCTCGCATATACCGAGGCATTTTCCGGAGATACGGTTCACGTCATCACATACAAGATCCTGAACGAGGATCCCACTCCGCTCTCGCGCCTGTGCAGCGTTGATGGTGAGCTCGAGGCGGTGGTGATGAAGGCGCTTCAAAAGCCACCAGACGCGCGATTTGCGGGTACTGATGCGCTGCGCCAGGCATTAGCCGATGTGCGCGTCAGACTCGAAGCCGATTCAGACGTGACGACGATGCGCTATGTCTCGCCCGTTGGAGCAAGTTCGCCTCGCCGAGCCAGTACACCTGCGACGCCGTCAGCGGATCCGAGACGTACCGATCGTGAGAACGCCGCCCGGCGGAGAGTGGCTGAGGTCCAGGCGTATCTCCGCGAATCGCGGAGACATCTGGACGCTGGTGAATTGCAGTTGGCGCTCGCCGCCGTGACACAGGCGTTGAAACTCGATGATGCGCATCCGGAGGCACGTGCGTTGCTCGCCGAGGTGGATGCGTCTCGCCAGGAGCAAGCGCTGCACATATCCGAGAAAGCTCGCGTCCCAACGACACCGGGACCGCCGAGACCGACAGGTCCAGCGGCAGAGAATCGGGCGTTGCTATCGCGTCAACAGCGAGCCGCGATCGCGGGTGCAGCGACGGTGATTATTGTTGCTGCTGTGATCGGAACTGGACTCTTTTTGCAAACTCCACTGACACCGTCCCTTGTCGTGCTGGACGCCACGCCGTGGGCGACGATCACCGAGATCCAGAACAGGGACGGCAAGTCGCAACCGCTGCCCGAGACGCGCTCGACCCCGATGGCCGTGCAGTTGACGCCGGGGGCATACACGGTCTTTTTCGAGGGGCCGCCGCCGCAATCCGAGAAACGAACCATCGAGATCCGCGTCGAATCAGGAGCAGCCCGCACGGCACCCGTGCAGAGATTCGCAGCTCCAACCGTCGACGAGTACTTCCGCCCATATCTGACATCCTCAACCCCGGTCAGTGAGCCGGGCGCGTCAATCGAGGAGGGACCGCAGTGACGACGGACTCACGTCACATCGTTCCCCGACTCGTTGCCCTCTCGGTGATGGCGTTTCTGCTTGCGTGCCTATCCGCGTTTGCGCAGGACGACGCTTTCAGGAAGGGGATGGCGGCACAAAAGGACGGGCGGTGGGCCGAAGTCGAGTCAGCGATGCGCGACGCCATCGCCAGGGACCCACAGGAATCGTCACGGAAGATTGGTGGCCGCCTCACCATCGGAGGAGAGGAATACGTGCCGTATTTCTTTCTGGGAGAAGCGCGCTTCCGTCGAATGGATTGCGGTGGTGCATTGACAGCGTGGGAGGAATCCGACCGCCAGGGCGTCGCGCGGAAGAACGCGACTCGCGCGCGCACGATTGATATCGGCTACGCGCAGTGCGAAGCGAAGGGGTATCTCGTCGGCGCAAAGTTCATGAAGGAAGTGGCCGAGACGCGCGCCGTCTATTCAGCCGCGAATGCGGAATACGACGCGTTGACTCGTGAGACGGAGGCGCACCCTGATGTCAAGACCGATGGTGTTGCGCGATCGAATGCGCGGTCGCGAATCTCTGAGGCGAGTACCAGGTTGGCGAGTGGGGAGAGTACGCGACGTGCCGAGGATCTTGCCGCAGTTCGAACGCTGTCAGAATCGGCGACGCGTTTGATTCGCTCGGCGCGAGAGGCAATCACGACGGCGGTTGCTGGAGTCGAGTCGTTCAGGCGCAAAGTCAGAGATGTCGAAACGCGATTGCAGCAGGTCGACACCGCTGTGCGAGACTTCGACGCGGCGATTGGAACGGCTCCGGTCAAGATTACGCCATCAGCACCTGTGCGTGCCGATCGCGATCGAGCAGTGACGCTGGTCGGAAGCGCCCGTGACAGGTTGCGAGGCGCCGATCGGGCGCCGGGCGATTCTGATGTCGCCGAGGCGACGCGGCTGGGTGATGAGGCGAGCATGGTGATCACGCGCGCGCGCACCCAGTTCGAGTCCGAGGTCACCACCTCTGTTGGCGCCGAGTTGGCGGCGCTCCAGGCCAGTGGTGCCGACCTATTCACGCACGTCGAGGGCCGGGCCCGTACGATCGAAGAGGCGTTGCGCGAGCGGCCCAAGGCGACCGAACTGCTGAGCGAGTTCACGACGCTCCAGACGCAAGTCACCCGGGCCCACCGAAGCTTCGATCGCGCGATTCGCGCTCGCGATCTTGCCAGCGCGCGCTCGGCGGCACTTGCGTCATCCCAACTCGGTCCGCAGTTCGACGATCTCGCGACTCGTCTCGGGATTGTGAAGACGTTGGTCTTGCCGGACGTGTTGGCTCGTGCCGCCCAGGCCTTCTTCGATGCGCGCTATGCCGACGTGCTTGCGACGATGACGATAGAGACGGCGAATGCGATCGAGGTGCCCTTGCGAGTCCACGCACTTGTCATCCGGGCAGCTGCACTCTTTGCGTTGTACGAATACTCCGGAGCTCGCGACAACGCGTTGCGGACGCAGGCCCGGGAGAGTGCCGATATGGGTCGTCGTCTGGACAGCAGTTTCCGCCCGAATACCGCGGTGTTCTCCCCACGGTTCATCACGTTCTTTCTTGCTCCGCCCGGGAGCGCCCGGTGACCTGCAGATCGGATGATGGAGCGCTACACCGCCGCCCCTTTCACCCTTCTTGTTCCGGTTGTGAGCCATGATTCGGTCGTATGGCGTCTCGGACTCGGGTGCCGTCAGGCACAAGAACGAAGACTGCTTCGTCGCCGACGACCGCCTCTCGCTTTTCGTCGTCGCGGACGGCATGGGAGGACATGCGGCGGGAGAAGTCGCGTCGCGACTCGCCGTTGAGTCGATCGTTGGGTTCATCGATCGCTCGCATGAGCGTGACGATCTGTCTTGGCCCTGCGGGCTGGACCCGACGCTGACCCAATCAGGTAATCGCGTACGAACTGCGATTCAACTCGCGCATCGGCGCGTCTGGCAGGAGGCTGAAGACCACGTTGGGTTCATGGGTATGGGGACGACCGTCGTCTGCGCGCTGATTCGGGAGCGCCATCTTGCCGTGGGCCATGTCGGCGATAGTCGTCTGTACGCCTTCTCCAAGGGAGTACTCAAGCAGCAGACTCGCGATGACACCTGGGCAGCGACGCTGTTGGGAGGCGAGGCCGCTCAAGACTCGGCAGCATTGGCCGCCCATCCCATGCGACACGTGCTGACGAACGCGCTTGGTGTCAAGGAGCCCGATGTCCACGTCTCCGAACGCGAACTGCTGGACGGAGAGATCCTGCTGTTGTGTACCGACGGTGTCCATAACGTCGTCGACACCGACACACTGGCGACGCTGCTTTCGGCGGATGGCGACCTTCAAGCTATCTGTGATTCGGTCGTTGCGGCCGCGCTCGAACGTGGGAGCCGAGACAACGTCACCGCGCTGATCGTTCAGTATGCCGAGGGCAATGGCCATGCCTGAGTCGATCGGCGGCTCACTTCCGTCTCGCATTGGCCGGTTTCGCATCCTCGAACGCATCGGGCGCGGTGCCATGGGGGTTGTCTACGCCGCGCACGATGAAGTGATCGGTCGCCCGGTCGCCCTGAAAGTGCTCATGGCCGACCTCGAGAGCGATCCCGAAACGCGGGTGCGCTTTCATCGCGAGGCGCAGGCGGCAGCCCGATTGCTCCATCCGAACATCATCAGCATTTTCGACGCAGGAGAGGACCAGGGGCGACCGTTCATCGCCATGCAACTCCTCGAGGGTGTGCCGCTCGCGGCCTACCTCGAGCGCCCTGAAGCAGGTGCGTTGGAGCGCAAGCTCGATCTGATGATTCAGGTGTGCGAGGGGCTGGCCGCGGCACATGGGCAGGGCATCGTGCATCGCGACCTCAAGCCGAGCAATCTGTTCGTTCAGAACGACGGATTGCTGAAGATTCTCGATTTCGGCGTCGCGCGCTTCGTCGACTCCGACATGACACCCGCCGGCACGATACTGGGAACGCCGGACTATATGTCACCCGAGCAGGCCAGAGGGTCCGCCGTCGACGAGCGCTCGGACATCTTTTCCGCGGGTGCCGTGTTCTATTTCATTCTGGCAGGGCGCAAACCGTTCCCGGGACCGGGCCTTCCGGCAGTCTTGCGACAGCTGCAATTCGAAGAACCAGCGCCCCTGGGTGATGCGGTGCCACGCGAACTGGAAAACCTGGTGCTCCAGGCGATGGCGAAGGACATGGAGGAGCGCCCGGCCCGGGTTGAAGACCTGCTCGCGACATTGGTTCGTTATCGCCGGCAGTACCGGTCCGAGACCCGCAAGCTTGTAATGGCCGCTCGCACGCAGCTCGATGAGGTGAGTGCCGCAATTGCAGCGATCGGTGAGGCCTCGGAGGCGCTCGGCATTCCTCGCGACGAATCACTCGCCGAGTCGCTGCGTGGAATCCAGCAACGGTTTCCACTGCTGACAAGTCGCGCGCCGAGTTCCGACGCAGCCGCCTTTGAGCGGACCCGCGTCACGGGAGCGCTGGCGGAGTTAGAGATTGAACGCGACGAGCTGAATCGCCTGCTGACGTCTCATCGGTCGCTTGTTGCCAGACTTCAATCCGGTGAAACGTCGCTTGCCGGTGGCGATGCCCGAGGCGCGCTGCGTTGCTTCGAGGAGATCGTGGCGGCATGCCCGTCGTCATCGCGTGCACGAGAGCGTGCGGAGTCCGCGCGTCCACTTGCAGGGGAGCAAGAGAAACGAGAGGAACAGATAGCCGTACGCACAACTGCCGCCCGTGAGGCCATTGAGATCGAGGCTCAGGAATTCGAGATGGCAGAAGCGGCCTTGAAAGAAGCCTATTCGATGACGCCAGTATCGCCCGGGGTGCGCGAGTTGAAACTACGGCTGGCAACAGAGCGCGCGACCGCTGAGGCCGCCGAACTACTGCGTCAGTTGAGCGTGGAGGAGATTCGCCGCGCACGAAGCATCTTTCGCCGCGGGCGCGCCGACGAGGCCGTTCAGCAATTGCGTGGATTTCTGGAAGTGGAGCCCGACGCGCGCGAGGTGGCGGATGAACTCGGGCGGCTGGTCGCCCTGCGCGGGTCTCTCGCGGCGGCGGCTGGAGTGGCGCGGCGCAAAGTTGTCGATTGTTTATCCCGCGCCGCGGCGCTAACGCAGGCGGGCAACATCTCCGAGGCGCTCGACCTTGCTCGCGCGGCGATCCATTTCGATCCGACGGATGCGGATGCTGCTGCGCTCATCCACCAGTTGCTGACGCGCCAGCTCGAGGAACGCATCGCGCACGAGCGAAACCGTGCTCTCGAGGAGAGGTCGCTTGATGTTGAGCGGATTCTTGAATCGGCCCGGCGTTCACTCGAGCAGGGATATGTTGCAAACGCCTTACACGCGGCGCTCGCAGCGCAGAAGCTCCTGCCGGATCGGACCGACATCGCCGCGCTCGTCGAAGAAGCGCGCAGCGAATTGACGTCTGAGGACCACGAAATGTTCGAGTTGGCGATTCCCGACAGTATGCCGGCCGAGACGCCTGCGCCTTCCGATCCTGAATCAACGGACGCGACAGTTGTTTCCACGCAGAACGAACCGGGTGTTCTCAACTGGGCAGCGGACCTTCTTCGCTCCCGTGGGAGTCATGCTGCAAAGCGCCGACGCAGCTGAGCGGATGAGATCACGCGGAGTTGAACGATGACGCTCGTAGTTGCGCGACGACGAACCCTGGTCGATGTGGTCTGTGACGGCTGCTTCGGTGGGTATACTAGGCGCATGGATGTGTCGCCGTCCGCTTAGGTCACACTCGTCCGGGAGGCCCCCTCAGACGTGACGCGCCGTGACTTCAGTCACATCGGCCGATATGAGATTCAGCGTCGCCTCGGGGTTGGCGGCATGGGTGCTCTGTATCTCGCCCGCGACCCCGGACTCGATCGACTCGTCGCGATCAAGCTGCTGAAAGACGATTTTCAGGACGATCCCGAACTGCGCGAGCGGTTCGTTCGAGAAGCGCGTTCGGTTGCGCGGCTTCGACACCCGAACATCGTCATCGTTCACGACGTCGGCGAGGACGACGGCCGTCCGTTCATGGCAATGGAGTACATCGCCGGCGAAACACTGAACCAGGTTTTGCGGCGGACGCCATCCTTGCCGGTCGCGAAACGTCTGGAACTGGTGGAGGACTTGTGCGCCGGCCTCGCCCACGCGCACGCGGCCGGCATCATTCATCGCGACATCAAGCCAGCGAACATCATGCTCGACGGTGAAGGCGTGCTGAAGATTCTCGACTTCGGCATCGCTCGCATCGCCAACTCCGGAATGACTCAGGAAGGCATGATGATGGGGACGCTGAACTACATGTCCCCGGAACAGGTGGCGGGCCGCGGTGTCGACCGTGGTACCGATATCTTCGCGACCGGTGCGGTTCTCTATGAAGTCATCGCGCTCGAGCAGGCATTTCCTGGCCGTGTCGACAGCGGCATCCTGCAGAAAATCCTCAGCGACGGGCCGGTGCCACTCGAGCAGAAGGTTCCTGGTGTCGATCCCGAGCTTGCGGCGATTGTTCGGAAAGCCCTCGAGCCCGAGGTCGCCCGGCGCTATCAGGACGCCAATGCGCTGCGTCAGGACCTGATGAAGGTTCGCCGCAGGCTGGTTGAGAGCGAACAGTTCTTGGCTGCCGGCGTCGATCGAGACACGACGATCGTCGAAACACCGAAACCGACTCCCGCCAGGTCAGGACTCAAAGTCGAAAGCGATCGGCCGAAGCGGTTGTCACCGGAACGCTTCGCGGAACTCAGGCGCCAGCAAGTCGAAGAACATTTGCGCTTTGGCGAAGAGGCATTCGCGCGCGGCGAGCATGACGCTGCGCTGCACTACGCTGAGCGTGCCGCGACGGTCGATCCTGATAGCCGTGAGGCGGTCGAGCTTATCGATAAGGCCAGGCTTGCCATCGAAGGGAAGGCCATTCGCCAGTTGCTCGATGAAGCACACCGATTGGTTGCCGACGGCCACCTGGACGAAGCGGCTGCGCTCGCCGAGGAAGCCTCTGCCACGCTTCCTGACATACACGGGGCAGCCGACCTTCGCCGGGAAGTGCGACAGGCCGTCGAAAAGATTGCTGCCATCCGCCAACGCGAGCAACGCATTGCCACGACTCTCACTCGCGCGCAGCACTCGTTGGATCAGGGCGCATATGACACGGCCCTTCGCGCGATCTACGAAGTCCTCGCCTTGGACCCAGAAAGACCGGCAGCCCGGGCACTCGAACAGCAAGCGAAGACTCTTCTTGAGGCTCAGCGCGAGCATGAACGAGCTCGTCGAACTGCATACGAGAAAATCGCGCGTGCAGAGTCGCTGGCGGGCGAAGGCAACTACGAGGCAGCCCTCGCCGAGATTTCTGCGGTCGAGGCTCCGTCAGACACCGTACGTCAAGCCGCCGCTGCCGCACTGACTGCGTTACGCAACGCGCAGCGCCTCGCTGCGCACGCGGCGGTTCTCGCGAAAGCACAAGCCGCCGCCGATCGAGGTGACTTCGAGGAAGCACAGTCCGCGATCGACGCCATACCTGGCGAAGAGCGGACCGCGCGCGCGAGCGCGCTACAGGCTGAAGTGACGAAGGCGCTCGACGCGCAACGGCAACTGAGACAGAAACAGCAGGCACTCGAGGGCGCGCTCCAGGGGATCGAGCGACTCATTGAGCAGGACAGTCTGCCACGAGCTCTCGAGCATCTCGATCAAGCCGCTGCGATTGGGCTTGACGATCCGCGCATTGCTGCGCTCAGAGGACGCATATCCGATCTCATTGCAGCGGCGGACAGCAAGAGACGGCAGGAAGCGCGCGATCGAGTGGCGGCGAAACGGGTTGAGGCCGCGCAGCGCCTGCTGGCGAGCGGCGATGGGTACGCTGCGATCGCATTACTCGAACGGGACGGCTCCGCTCATCCTCTCGTGGAGCAGACGTTGCGCGACATCCGTGTCGCGGTGGCCGAACAGGAAGAGCGCGCTCGCAAGGAGGCCGAACGTCGGCGCCAAGAGGAAGAGGCACGACGGCGAGCCGAAGCCGAAGCGCTCTGGAAGCTCGAGGAGCAACGAAGGGCCGAAGAGGAGCGGCGAAAGCAACGCGATGAAGTCGCCACGCTGATATCGAGCGCAGAACGGGCGTTAGAGGATCAGCGGCCGGAAGAGGCCACTCTGATCTTGAAGAGGGTCGACGAACGAATCGAGTCGGCGGCAGACACTGATCTCCGCCGGCGTGCGGAACTCGCCAGGTCGGAGGCGCAACGCCTCGCTCACGAGCGGCAGGAAGAACAGCGAAGAAGAGAAACTGAGGCCCGTCGCCGAGAGGAAGAGCGACGGCAACAGGAGGCAAAACGCGAGCAGGAGGAGCAGAGAGTTCGGGAGGAGGAGGCTCGTCAACAGGCCGAGGCGGTGGCCGCGCGCCGTCGCGAGCAAGAGCGTCTCGAGGTAGAGCAGCGACTGCGCGACGAAGAGGAACGAGCGCGTCGGAGCGAGATGGATCGATTGGTTGCGTCCGCCGAGCAGACTCTGAGTGGCGGGCGCCCCGACGAGGCAGCCAGCTGGCTCAAACAGGCCGAGACTATTCGGCTCATACGAGACGACGCCGAACTGGCGCGGCGTCTGGAAGCCGCCAGGACGGAGTTGACTCGGCAGAGAGAAAAACTTGCGGTCCACGAGCGCGAGTTGCTCGAGCAGCAAGCGCGCGACGCTCAAGCAGAGAGAGTCGCTGAACGCGCAAGGAAACTCTTTGCGACAGGCCAGCATGATCAAGCTCTCGCTCTCCTACGCGGGGCGCACGAGCACACGACGATTCGCGGGGTTATCGAGGAACTCGAATCACAGCTTGTACAGATCGAGCGGCAGCGTGAACGACAGGAACGCGCCGATCGAAGCCGGGAGAGACGCGCTGCGGCTGCTCTGGTACTGCGGAAGGCTGCCGTTGATCGACGGCTGCGCGTCGTTGGAGCGGCTGTCATCAGTGTGACGATCGTGATCCTCGCGTGGCAATTCCTTCCGACGTCGTCACCGGAAATCGCAACGATATCGACGACGCCGGTGCGGCCACCTGTTACTCCGATCAACCCACCGGACAACCAGCCGGCGCCTGCACCGAACAACCCGTCGCCGAATACGACCCTTCCCGTGAATCCGGCTCCTTCGCAGCCGACGGGACGCGTCACGTCACCTGCGAAGGGCGGCCGGGAGACGACAGCCGTTCCACCGGCGGCATCCCGTCCGCCTAGCGTGTCGCCAGTTCCTCAGCCACCGGAATCGAAGAAACCAGAGCAGCCGGTATCAAGCTCGCCGCCGCCTGTCGCGGCAGGAGATCAGAAACCTCCACCTCCCGCACCAGCACCGACTGAGGCTCCGATCGCGGCGAACCCGCCGGTGCCGACTCCGACTCCACCTCCGCAGCAGCCAGTGCCCACGCCACCCCGTGTAGATCAGGCTGCCGAGAAAGCCGCTATCCAGCAGTTGTTGGCTCGTTACGTTGCGGCTTACAACGCCTTGGACGAGAGGCAGTTGAGAGCAATCGATCCGAACTTCACCGGTATTCCGAACAAAGTCGTACTGAAATCGCTCGAGCTGCAAGTATCGATTGTATCTATCGACGTATCACCTGACGGGCAAGCGGGCTTTCTCACAGCGACTCAGACTTTTTCCTACGTCTGGAATCGCTCTGGTTTCCCGCCTACTCGCTCCGGCACGTTGACCTGGATACTTCGCAAAGTGGGGGACTCCTGGACGGTGCGGTCCCCTACGTCTGGAGTCCGCTAGTGCTGGTCAGCCGGCTACCGTCGACCGGTGGCACCGCGAGCAATTCGTTCGCTGGTGGTGCCGGCTCCGAGAGCGGCGATGATTTCGTAAGGACCCAGTCGGGGGTTGAGAGGCACGGTCGTTGTCTACCGCTCTTGCATCGCTTGAGACTTGGTCGGAGGCTCATCGCCACGGGCAGCCGCTGACCCGATGACTCGGACGGCATTTGCCGAGAGATCACGTAGTTTCCCGAGTGTTCAAAAAAAGACATACGCGTCGCGCGGGGGTCCCATAGCATCTGTGCCGGCTGGCCAACCTCCGTCCTCGATCTGACAACCGTTACCGGGATGGGGTCGGGCTCCACTGCCCGTAGGCAGCTCGCGGTTCCCGTGCGGCGGCAATTACAAAGGCGCTTGATGGCCGACGATGCAGGCTGATTGGCCGTCGCATGCTTTCTGCACGACGGCGTCATTTCGGCCGGTTCGAAGTCCCCCAGTTTATAGATGCATTGGAATTGGGTGATCCGTGAGCGATGCTCGTGTTCTGCTTGACCAGGTTCTCCTCCAGTTCTGGGATGCGGTTGCGGCGCTATCGCGCGCGGCGGCCACCAGCCCGTCGCTCACCGCACTCAACCCGCTTCCCCAGTACGCGCGCG
>Ga0070669_100003589_pt1 | contig 11195 bp, 11 predicted proteins | sample KBSS53metaG_FD_64680 | JGI IMG/M metagenome (GOLD analysis project Ga0070669, IMG submission 64680) | Switchgrass rhizosphere microbial communities from Kellogg Biological Station, Michigan, USA - KBS S5-3 metaG | ecosystem: Host-associated > Plants > Roots > Rhizosphere > Soil ... | reverse complement strand
GTTGCGGCCGAACAGGGTGCCCTGCGGCCCCTTCAGGACCTGGAGGTTGTCCATGTCGAAGGTGGGGATGAGCGACCCGTAGGTCGGCAGCGGCACTTCGTTGAAGTAGGTGATCACGCCCGGCGAGACGTTGCCGGTCACCCCGCGCGACTGGCCGCGGATGGTGATGAACACGTTGGTGCGCGAACCGCCGCCGGTGATGTTGAGGCCAGGCGTCAGTTTGGTCAGGTCGGCGACGTTCTGGATGTTCTTGGTCTGGATCTGCGCCGCCGAGAAGGCGGTGATCGCCAACGGCACCTTCGATGCACTTTCCGACACGCGCCGCGCGGTCACGACGATATCGGCGCCGGGGGCAACCTCATCAGCCGCGGGCGGCGTGGTTTCTTGTGCCATGGCGGAACTGGCAATCGCCAGCGCAAAAGCGCACGCTGACAGCGTGAGTGTGGCCTTGCCCCTCATATAACTCTCCTTGAAACAGCCCATATGTCTTGGTGCTGCTCCCGCTGCTAGGTGCCTGTCATTGTTTCCGCAACAAGTACCAGCAGGACAGCGCGGTTGTGATGGCTTGACAGGCGGGTGTCCCGCGCAAGGTTTCCCAGCATAATGGGCGAGGGCAGTCAGAGCCGTGGGAAAGGATAAACCTGATGACACAGGTGCGCGCGATCAAGGTTAATCACCTCAACGCGGTTTTGGCGGATTTCGAGCGGGCCAAGGCGCATTTTACCGGCAAGTACGACGCAACCTATTTCCTGACACCGCCGACCCAGGACGCCTCCGCCGGGCTGTTCGAGATCGGCCATGTGATTTTCGAAATGTTCGTGCCGAAGATGTGGCTGCTCAACGCCCGCTATGGCGCGCATTACCTGGGGGTGGAATTCCAGGTGGAGAGCCTGGCCGACGGACGGGCGGCGCTGGCCGAGCAAGGCATAGCGATCAATCGCGACCTTGGCGTGGCGATCCATTCCGATCCCGCTGATTTTCACGGCGTGTCGCTGGAGTTCTACGAAGGCGAGTTTCATGAGAGCGACAATGGGCCGATCCAATGCGCGAAGCTGCCGGGAGCGGCCTGGTGGGCCGCGCATCCGCTGCGTCTTTCCGGGCTCAAGGCGCTGACCTGGGCGGTGCGCGACGCGGCGCTGGTGCAGGGGCGGCTTGCGGCGCTGATCGGGGCGGTCCCGGTGGGCGTGGCGGAGCGGCCCGCCGTGGGTGGGCGGGCGACGATGGTTGCCATTGCCGACGCCGTGGTCGAACTGCTCGAGCCGACCGGCCCGGGCGTGCTGGCCGATCACCTCGAGCGCTGGGGCGAGGGCCTGCGCAGCACGGTGCTGGGCAGCCATGACATGGCGGCGGTGCGCCGGTGGGGTGAGGAGCGCGGCCTCCCGCTCGAGCCCGGCACGGCCGATGGCTGGCTGCAGGTGCCGGCGGCGGCCAACGAGGGCATCATCATCGAGTTTGCGCCGGCCTGAGCGCCGGGCGTTGCTGCTACCAGCCGCGCGCCCATTCGGGCAGGAGCCCGGGGCGGCTGGAGCGCACGCCCGGCCCGCGTGAATTGACCATGCCGCGCTTGCGCAGCCACAGGATCGACCAGTCGCCATTGACCAGCCGCGCGGCGAGACGCAGCCCGGCGCGGCGGCAGGCGGCGCGGACCTGCCTCTCCTGGGTTTCGAGGAGGCCGGCCAGCAGCAGGTTGCCGCCGGGCAGAAGGGCACGGGCGAATTCGGGGGCGAGGCTGATCAGCGGTCCGGCGAGGATGTTGGCGATGACGAGGTCGTAAGGGCCTCGCGCCTGGAGCAGCGGGTGGGCCATGCCGTCGGCCACGACCATGGTCAGCTCGCCCGCGGCCGGGCCGACCGGAATGGCATTGAGGGAGGCATTGTCTTCCACCACGCCGGCGCAGACGCGGTCGATGTCGGAAGCCGTGGCGAGGGCGCGGGGCCACAGGTGGAGCGCGGCGAAGGCGAGCAGGCCGGTGCCGGTGCCGATATCGGCGACATTGCGGGCGATGACGCCGGTGCGGCGCATGTGGGTGAGCATCTGCAGGCAGCCCGCGGTGGTCGCATGGGCGCCGGTGCCGAACGCCTGGCTGGCGGGAATGGTGAAATCGCGGATGCCCTGCTCGGTAGCAGGTGGGTATTCCGGGGTGTGGACGTGAAAGGCGCCGGCGCGGATCGGCTTCACGTTTTCCTGGCTGAGGGTCACCCAGTCGGTTTCGGGCAGTTGTTCGATGTCGAGCCTGGGCGCGCCATTGGCGAAGAGGGCGGTGATGGCCTGGCGATCGGCCTTGGCGGGCTTGCGCGGGAGCCAGGCCTCGAGCCGCCAGTCTTCGGGCCGGTCTTCGGCCACCTCGCTGCCGGACAGGACGATGTCCGGATCCCAGTCAAACGCATCCTCATGAGCGATGAGCGCAGCCTCGATGACGGCGCGCGGGGCGAGGGTGGTGATCTTCCATGACTGGGCCATGGGCGGCGCTTTAGGCTGGGGGAGCGGGATGCGCCACCTTCTCGTAATTCGCGATCCATACCCGGCAGGCCGGCGAGGGCAGATAAATTGTCCTCGCCCGAGACAGGGCAATATCGGTCAGGGCGTGAGGCTGGCGATGAACGCGGCGATGGTGGCCTCACCGCCGTCCTTGCGCCAGCCGTCCATCATCGCCGTGCTCGGCGCGTCGCTGCCGTAGCGCATGCGGGTATAGGGCGCCTCGACCGCGTCGACCATGTAGCGAGCCGCTTCGTCGATCTCGATGGGTACGACGTTGGCGGCCTTGCTGAGTTCGTGCTGCTTGCGCGCCATGGGGGCGTAGGGCGGGCAATCGACCGCCTGGGCCATGATCCGAGTGACCGATTCCACGTTCATGCCGGTGCGCACCGCGCCAGGGAGGAATTCCAGCACGCGGATGCCGAATTGCTCGACTTCGGTTCGCAGTGTTTCGGAGAACGCGCTCACCGCCCACTTGGTGGAGCGGTAGGGCCAAGGAACGGGATCGGCACATAGACCGAAGCGGAGGAGACATTGCAGATGGTGCCCGAGCCGCGCGCGCGCATCAGCGGGAGGGCGCGCTTGGTCATGTCGACCGTGCCGAAGAAGTTGACGTCGAAATAGCGGCGCCACTCGTCCATCCCGATCTCCTCCACCGGGATGTTCTTGAGCCGGATGCCGGCATTGTTGACCAGCACGTCGATATCCTCGGGGAAGGCGAAATCACCGGGCCGGGTGACGTCGAGGATGGAGAACTCGACTTCTCCGGGCAGGCCGGCGGTGGCCTCCTCCACGGCAGCGCGCTGCGATTCGTCCAGAGCCAGGGCCATGACCTTGCGGCCGCGCCGGGCGAACTCGGCAACGAAGCCCAGGCCGAGGCCCGTCCCGCCGCCGGTTACCGCCACTGTTCCGCTTCTTGCCATGACCTGATCTCCTTGCGCGTCCGCTGCCGACCGCCGGCAGACAAAGCAGCCGGGTGGACACTTGTCCAGTCAGGTCCGGGCCAGCCGACCACGAACCTGTTCCGTTGGCCGCTTGCATGGCCCGACGTTTCGATTAAGGGGGAGGCGCGCAAGGGGGGCTTGCCCCCGTAATCCAGGCAATGAGGAACCCGCGAATGGCAAGTGCCAACCAGCCCGGCGCCAAGAACCGCCCGCTCTCGCCGCACCTGCAGATCTGGCGCTGGGGCCCGGCGATGCTCGTCTCGATCCTGCACCGGGTGACCGGCAGCGGCCTCTCGCTGGTCGGCCTGGCGGTCCTGCTGTGGTGGCTGGGCGCGCTGGTCAGCGGCGCCGAAGCCTATGCGACGTTCACCGCAGTGATGGGCTCGCCGATCGGCCTGGTGGTTCTCGTCGGCCTGACTTGGGCCTTCTTCCAGCACCTGTGCACCGGTCTTCGCCACTTCGTCCTGGATATCGGCGCGGGCTACGAACTCGAAACGAACGCGCGCTGGTCGATCATCACCATCGTCGCCTCGGTCCTGCTGACGGCAGCGACCTGGGCCTGCATCCTGGTCCGTTGAGGGAAACGCAACATGGGTAACGGAACCTCCATCGGCCGCGTGCGCGGCCTCGGCTCGGCTCACTCGGGTGCGAGCAACTGGCTGCAGGAGCGCTTCACCGGCCTCGCCAGCATGATCGTCTCGCTCTACCTGCTGTTCTCGCTGCTGATGCTGCCGGCGCTGAACTACCAGAGCGTCAAGATGTGGATCTCGCATCCGCTGCCGGCGACCGCGATGGTGCTCTTCGTGGTGGTGAACTTCTGGCACGCCCGCTCGGGCCTGCGCGTGGTGATCGAAGATTACCAGCACGACGCCGGAAAGCTGTTCTACCTGGTGGCACTTGATTTCGCCGCCGTTGCCGGCGGGGCCTTCGGCGTCCTGTCCATCGTCCGTCTCGCGCTCGGAGCCTGAGCATGACTGCTGCCTACAAGATCATCGACCACACCTATGACGCCGTGGTCGTCGGCGCGGGCGGTTCGGGCCTGCGCGCCACCATGGGCGCGGCCGAGGCCGGGCTGAAGACCGCCTGCATCACCAAGGTGTTCCCCACCCGCAGCCACACCGTGGCGGCCCAGGGCGGCATCGCGGCGAGCCTGAAGAACAACACGCCCGACCACTGGACCTGGCACATGTACGACACCGTCAAGGGGTCGGACTGGCTGGGCGACCAGGACGCGATCGAATACATGGTGCGCGAAGCGCCGGCGGCGGTCTACGAGCTGGAGCACGCCGGTGTGCCCTTCAGCCGCAATGCCGACGGCACGATCTACCAGCGCCCGTTCGGCGGCCACATGCAGAACATGGGCGAGGGCCCGCCGGTCCAGCGCACCTGCGCCGCGGCCGACCGTACCGGCCACGCCATGCTTCACGCGCTCTACCAGCAGAGCCTGAAGTACGATGCGGACTTCTTCATCGAATACTTCGCCATCGACCTGATCATGGAAAACGGCGCCTGCCGCGGCGTGATCGCGATCTGCATGGACGATGGCTCGATCCACCGTTTCAAGTCGCACTCGGTCGTGCTTGCGACCGGCGGCTACGGCCGCTGCTACTATACCGCGACCTCGGCCCACACCTGCACCGGGGACGGCGGCGGCATGGTGCTGCGCGCGGGGCTGCCGCTGCAGGACATGGAATTCGTCCAGTTCCACCCGACCGGCATCTACGGCGCGGGCGTGCTGATCACCGAGGGTGCGCGCGGCGAGGGCGGCTATCTCACCAACTCCGAGGGCGAGCGCTTCATGGAGCGCTATGCGCCCAGCGCGAAGGACCTTGCCAGCCGTGACGTCGTCTCGCGCTCGATGGCGCTGGAAATTCGCGAAGGCCGGGGTGTGGGTCCGCACAAGGACCACATCTACCTGCACCTCGACCACATCGATCCGAACGTGCTGGCCGAGCGCCTGCCGGGGATTACCGAGAGCGGCAAGATCTTCGCCGGCGTGGACCTCACCCGCCAGCCGCTGCCGGTGGTGCCGACCGTGCACTACAATATGGGCGGCATCCCCACGAACTACCACGGCGAGGTGATGACCATCGGCGCCGACGGGAACCCGGAAACGGTCGTCCCCGGGCTCTTCGCGGTGGGCGAGGCGGCCTGCGTTTCGGTGCACGGCGCCAACCGCCTGGGCTCGAACTCGCTGATCGACCTCGTGGTCTTCGGCCGCGCCACCGGGCACCGCCTCAAGGAACTGATCAAGCCGGGCACCGCCCACAACGAGCTGCCCAAGGATTCGGCCGACCTGGCGCTCACCCGCCTCGACCACTTCCGCAACGCCAACGGTTCCAGCTCGACGGCTGAGGTCCGCTCGGAAATGCAGCGCACGATGAGCCTCCACGCCGCCGTGTTCCGCACCGACGAGCTGATGGCCGAGGGCAAGGACAAGCTCGCGGCCACCTACCAGAAGATGAACGACATCAAGGTGACCGACCGGTCGCTGATCTGGAACTCGGACCTGATCGAGACGCTGGAGCTGGACAACCTGATCAGTCAGGCTTCGGTCACCCTGCACGGCGCGCACAACCGCAAGGAGAGCCGCGGCGCCCATGCGCACGAGGACTTCCCCGACCGTGACGATGCGGGCTGGATGAAGCACACCGCCGCCTGGTTCGATGGCTGGGGCGGCAAGGGCGGCTCGGTGAAGATCGACTACCGTCCGGTGCACGAATTCACGCTCACGGACGATGTGGAATACATCAAGCCGAAAAAGCGGGTTTACTGATCGGCGCTAAGGCGTTCGGAACACAGAAAAGGCCGGGGCGGGGACGCTCCGGCCTTTTCTGTGTTCGCACGTGTCGACCGCGTCGCATTCCCATTTGTCCTGCGGAAAACGGGGAGGGACGTCGCGGCCCGGGTCAGGCGGCAAAGCCCTTGTAGGTGATGGTAGTCGTGCCCGGGCGCACCGCGCGGCGGTTACGGCGGATCAGCCAGGCAAGGCTGCCGAGGCCGAGCAGCATCATGGCCCAGGTGCCGGGTTCCGGAACCGCGGCGACGCCGAACACGCGGGCGTTCGACAGGCCGGGGATATTGAGCGTTACGCTGCTGCCGGGATCGACCAGAGTATAGAAGGCGGTGCCGTCGTAGCCGATGCCGCCCGCGCCGTTGGCTGCGCCGACGTGAACACCGAGGATGACCGTGCCGGTCAGCGCCTGCGCGAAGGTGATGGTGCTGCCGGACAGGTTGGTGACGTCAACGAACGGCAGGTTGCTGCCGGTGTAGGTGTTGGTGCCGAGCAGATCATTGATGATCAGCGCTTCGTTGGCCAGATCGGTCGCGTTGCCGGAATTGAGGTTCCCTTCATACCAGCCTCTGCAGTCAGTTGCGCCGGATATGTCTCCGTTCGAGCAGGCAGTCGAGCCGAGGACGGCCGCTGCGGAGGCGGGCATTGCGCTGAACGCAAGCGCGCAGCTGCTGGCAACGGCCAGCAAGGTCAGACGATTAGCAGGACGCATTATCGTTACTCCACCACTGACAACGGACGTTGTCGAATGGGTTAATGCAAAGTTAACGAAATCGGTTCCCCATTTTGCTCTCCAGGTGCAGATTTTCTTTCAGGGACGGGCACTTGTTCCGGTCTCCTCCCCATTATACCGGCTCCAGCGCGGAACATGGGGAGGATCGCCGAGCGGGCTCAGCCTTGCTGGCCTGAGCCCTTGGTTTCGCGGCCCTGCTGGCCAGAACTGCCCGTGGGCTGCTCGGCAGCTTGTTGGCGGGGTGGTTCATGGGTGTCGTTATGGGCCTGCTGGCCGGACTGCGGCGGCTGCCCGGCGCCTGAGCTCGAACCGCCCAGAGGAATCTTGCGGCCCCGCTGCTTTTCAGCCGCGCGCGGCAGGGTGATCGTCAGTACGCCGTCCTTGAATTCGGCCTTGCAGGCTTCCTCGTCGACATTGGCAGGCAGGGCGATCGAGCGCTCGAAGCGGCCATAGCTGCGTTCGGAGTAGCCGCGCTGTTCATCGCTGCGCTCGGACCGCTTCTCGCCGCTGAGCGTGAGCACGCCGTCTTCCACGTGGAGATCGATATCCTCCTGCCGCACGCCGGGCAGTTCGGCCGTGATCTCGAGCTTGTCGTCTGACTGGTGGAGTTCGAGCGCCGGGGCGGCGAGGCTCATGCCCTGGCCGCCCGTGCCGGAGCCGGAGCCCGAGCCCTGTTCGACCAGGTCGTCGAACAGGCGGTTCATCTGGCGGTGCAGGTCGAACAGCGAGCTTCCGCCGAAACCGCCGCCGAAGCCCGCGCCAAAGCCGCTGCCAAGGCCGCCGCGGCGGTAGGGGGTGAGTTGTCGATTGGCCATGTCTTCCTCCTCATTCCAGGTGGCGAGGGCGGGCAGGCGGGTAAACGTCGGTTCAGCAGGCGCGAGGATGCCGGTCCGCTCCCCGACTGGGAAACCCGGCATGGCTGGCGCCGTTCCGCAGTGTGTCCGCCGGCAGGCGCGGCTGGTCGCTCTGCCCCAGGGGAGTCGACGCGGCGGCCAGCCTTGCTATCCTGTGCGCTCGGGTCGTCTGGGGAGACATGTACGATGGTAGGGCTGGGCCGAAGTGGCGGATGGACGGGTTTGGGCTTGGCCTTGGCCCTGATGCAGGCGGGACCGGTGGGGGCGCAGGCGATTGCCGTGCCGGGGCCCCAGGCGATTTCCGAGGCTGACAAGCAGACCGGGGCCAAGGCCGACCCGCAGATGAGCGCGGAATACGGCGGAGCCTATGCTGGCCCGCAGGCCGCGCTGGTGCAGCGGGTGGGCGTCAAGGTGGCGGCCCAGACCGGCATCGCCGCCGTGGAGCGGGACTTCTCGTTTCGCCTGCTCAACTCGTCCGTGCCCAATGCCTTCGCGATACCCGGCGGCTATGTCTATGCGACGCGCGGGCTGGTGGCCCTGATGAACAACGAGGCGGAACTGGCCTTCGTGCTCGGCCACGAGGCCGGCCATATCGCCGCGCACCATTCCGACAAGCGCCAGAAGGTAACCCAGCGCTCGGTCCTGCTCGGCACGCTCGGGCAGACGCTGCTTGGCGCGGTGCTTGGCAACGGGGCGCTGGGGCAGATCGGCAATTCGGTCGGCCAGGCGGGCATCCAGCGGCTGGTGGTCGGCAATGTCATGAGCCACAGCCGGGCTGAGGAGTTCGAGGCTGACGATCTGGGCGTGATCTACACCCAGAAGGCGGGATATGACGCTTCGACCAGCGGCGATATCCTTGGTTCGCTTGCCGCCCAGACGGCGCTCGATGCGCAAGTCTCGGGCAAGTCGCGCACCACGCCGGGCTGGGCCATGTCGCACCCCGATCCGGCGGCGCGCGTGGCGCGGGCGCGGCAGCGCGCGGCGGCGCTGGCGGCGCGTGGGGGCTTGCGCAACGGCGATGCATTCCTCGCCAGCCTTGATGGCATGATGTTCGGCGACGACCCGGCGCAGGGCGTGATCGAGGGGCAGGCCTTCCTCTATCCGCCCGGCCGCGTGCGCTTCACCGCGCCGGCGGGCTACGGGATGAACAACGGGGCCGACGCGGTGACGGTCACGCCCACTGCCAGCGGTCTGTCCGGGCAGGCGCGGTTCACCGGGGGCAAGTTCGACGGCGACCTCGACGGGGTGGCGGCGCGGACGCTGGGGGCTCTGACGCAGAACGGCGGCGCGGTGAACGTGCCGACCACCCGCACCACGGTGGCCGGGCTGCAGGCGCGCACGGCGACAGTTACGGCTGCCGATGCCAACGGCGGGCGGCTCGATGTCAGCGTGACCGCGATCCAGACGGCACCGGGAATGGCCTATGCCTTTACCGTGCTCCAGCCGTCCGGACAGGGCATGGGCGATCTCGCGCCGCTGGTCTCATCCTTCCGCCGGATGAGCGAGGCCGAAGCGGCTGCCGTCCGCCCGCGGGTGCTGCGCGTGGTGACGGTGGCGCGAGGAGATACCGTGGCCACCCTGGCGCGGCGCATGGCCTATGACCGCCTGCAGGCCGAGCGCTTCCTTGTGCTTAACGGCCTGCCGGCGGGGACGACCGCCCTGGCGCCGGGACGCAAGGTGAAGATCGTGGTGTGGGGGGCAGCGGCGAAGTAGCCGATTGCCGCGTGGTCCCGGGACAAATCCGGGACGACGAACAGGCTCAATCGTAGCTGTCCTCGTCGTCCTCGTCGTCTTCGTCGACGAGTTCCTCGATGGATTCGTCGTCGTCCTCGGGATCGATGTATTCTAGCGGGTTGAGGCCGAGTTCACCGGCCACCTCCAGTTCGGTGGCGACGACGGTCACCTCGCTGCCGTCTTCGAGCTCGATCAGCGTGGTCTCCTCCTCCGAGCCCTGCCCGAGGTGGATCACGTCTTCGGAATTGATCTCGATCTCTTCGCCATCGAGCGTCTCGAACGTTGCCTTGCCCATACCAGCCTCCTCGCGGCCAGCGTTCGGCCACAAGGCGCTGAACCCCTCCCGGGGCGAAGCGGTTCCGGGGTCCTGCGACAATCTGTTGCAACCGGCTTAGCGACGCGGCTTGGGTGAACTTCCGGCCTGGGCCTTGGCGGCGTTCTGGGCGGCGATGCGGGCCAGGATTTGCGGGGTCGCGGGACGGGCCGGCCAGGGGCAGCCGCGCTGGAGCCCGACACCCTTGAGGAACGAGCGGCGCGCCATGCCGGCATAGATGGCCGATTGCAGCCGCCGTTGTTGCTCGTTGGCGCCGGAAATCTCGCGGATGATGCCGCGGAAGGGAATGAACGAGCCGACCACCGACTGCGCGACCTTGCCCGGGCTGACCCGTCCGCGCGAGGCCTGGGCAATGTCGACGTCGTCGCCCAGCACGGCGTCGAGCCGCCGCACTTCCGCCGCCATGGCCGGGCAGCGCCCGCCACCTGGAAGGCCATAGGGATCTGCCTCCGCAGCAATGAGGTCAGGGGGGATTTCGCCCTTGCGCAGGTTGAGATCGGTCACCGGCGTGGCGACGACGTCGACCGCGGAAGGGTCGCGTTCGTTGACCGGCCGGGCAGCGTCCGATGGCTTTGCGGCGGGGACCGGTTGGGTCTGGGCCAGCGCGGGGGCTGCCAGCCCGGCCAGCAACAGGGCGATCAGATGGTGGCGAACGGTCATGCGCGTGGTCCCCTGTTGGTCATCCGGTTCGTCATTTCCTGAGGTCGGCGAAGGTGTCGCAGGCGTCCTCGTTGCCGCTGTCCATGCCCTTGCGCAGCCATTCCATGCGCTGGGCGCTGGTGCCGTGCGTGAAGTTTTCCGGGCTGGGATTGCGGCCGGCATTTTTCATCAGGGTATCGTCGCCGATCTGGTGGGCCGCATTGAGGCCGCTTTCCATGTCACCGGGTTCAAGCCGGTCACGGTTCTTGGCTGCCCAGACACCGGCATAGCAATCGGCCTGGAGTTCGAGCCGGACGGAAAGCTGGTTGGCCGCGCCGGGATTGCGCTCCTGCAGCTGGCGGACCTGATCGGACACGCCCGTCAGGTTCTGGATGTGGTGGCCATACTCATGGGCGATGACATAGTCGCGCGCGAACCCGCCCGTAGCGCCGAGCTGGTCGCTCATCTGGCGGTAGAAATCGGTATCGAGGTAGATCCCGTTGTCCGTCGGGCAGTAGAACGGCCCCATTGCGCTCTGCGCCGCGCCGCAGCCGGAGCGGCCCATCTGCGAATAGAACACCAGCTTGGGGCGGCTGAACTCCGCGCCGGCCTTCTGGAAGATCGGCGCCCAGGTCTTGTTGAGCGAGGACAGGGCATTGCAGCTTTCGCGGCTGGCCTGATCGACCGT
>Ga0070669_100003582_pt1 | contig 11208 bp, 8 predicted proteins | sample KBSS53metaG_FD_64680 | JGI IMG/M metagenome (GOLD analysis project Ga0070669, IMG submission 64680) | Switchgrass rhizosphere microbial communities from Kellogg Biological Station, Michigan, USA - KBS S5-3 metaG | ecosystem: Host-associated > Plants > Roots > Rhizosphere > Soil ... | reverse complement strand
CCCGCGGCCCGCGCGCACATGGCGGCCGTCTGGCAGGTCCCGGAGCACGAGATCCCCGGCCCCGGCCGTTCGGCGTACGAGCTGCTCGACGACCTGGGTCGCGACGGCGGCGTGCGCACCCTGGTCCTCATCGGATCCAACCCGGTCGTGTCCGCGCCGCGCGCGCTGCACGTCGAGGAGCGCCTCCGGTCGCTCGACCTGCTCGTCGTCGCCGACTTCTTCCTGTCCGAGACCGCGTCGCTCGCCGACGTCGTGTTGCCGAGCGCGCAGTGGGCGGAGGAAGAGGGGACGATGACCAACCTCGAGGGACGCGTCATCCTGCGCCGCCGCGCGGCGGAGGTGCCCGACGGTGTGCGGTCCGATCTGGACATCATCCGCGGCATCGCCGAGCGGCTCGGTCGCGGCGAGCACTTCGCGTTCGAATCGGCGGCCGCCGTGTTCGACGAGCTCCGTCGCGCCACCGCGGGCGGCGTCGCCGACTACTCGGGGATCACCTACGAGAAGATCGAGGCGCAGCAGGGTGTATTCTGGCCGTGTCCGTCGCCCGACCACGAGGGCACGCCGCGACTCTTCACCGAGCGCTTCGCCACACCGAGCGGGCGCGCACGGTTCCATCCGGTGCGCCACGAGGCGCCGGCGGAAGAGCCCGACGCCGAGTACCCGCTCTACCTCACCACGGGGCGCGTGCTCGCGCAGTACCAGTCCGGCACGCAGACGCGTCGCGTCGAGCGGCTCGCCAAGCTGTCGCCGGAGCCGCTCGTCGAGATCAATCCCGCCGCCGCCAGACGCGCCGGTGTGGCCGACGGTGCACTCGTGACGCTCGTGTCGCGCCGCGGCACCGCGATCGCCCGCGCGCGCCTGACGCGCGACATCCGCGAGGACACCGTGTTCGTGCCGTTCCACTGGGGCGGCCCGAGCTCGATCAACCGACTCACCAACCCCGCGCTCGATCCGACGAGCCGCATGCCGGAGTTCAAGGTGTGCGCCGTGCGCATCGAGGCACCGCCCGTACGCCAAGGAGCGCTGAGCGCATGATGCAGGCAGACAGCGAGATGTTCGCCGGACCCGACAGACAGCGTCTCGTCGTGATCGGCAACGGGATGGTCGGCGCACGCTTCGTCGAGGAGCTCATCGCTCGTGGCGGCAACGACCGCTACGACATCGTCATGTTCGGCGACGAGCCGACCGGCAACTACAATCGGATCCTGCTCTCGGGAATCCTCGCCGGCTCGCACGACGTCGAGGATACGTACATCAATCCGCTCGAGTGGTACGAGGACAACGGCATCACGCTGCACGCCGGCGTGCGCGTGACGGCGGTGGACCGCGACGCGAAGCTCGTTCGCGGCCACACGGGACTGCTCGAGCCGTACGACGTGCTCGTGTTCGCGACCGGAAGCAGCCCGTTCGTGCCACCGCTCAAGGGGTTGAGCAGCCACGGCACGGAGATGAAGGAGGGGCTGTTCGCCTTCCGCACGCTCGAGGACTGCGACCGGATGATCGGCTTCGTGCCAAAGGCGAGGCGCGCGGCGGTGATCGGCGGCGGGCTCCTCGGGCTCGAAGCGGCGCGCGGGCTGCTCGAGCGCGGGCTCGAGGTACACGTGGTGCACCTGCGCTCGCACCTGATGGAGATGCAGCTCGATTCGCCCGCCGGCCACCTGCTCAAGGCCACGCTCGAGGGCATGGGCGTCAACGTCCATCTCGACAAGCAGACGTCGGAGGTGCTCGGCGAGCACCGGGTCGAAGGGCTCGCGTTCTCCGACGGAACGACGCTCGCCTGCGAGATGGTGGTCGTGTCGGCCGGGATCCGGCCGAACGTGGCGCTGGCGATCGACTGCGGACTCATGGTGGAGCGCGGGATCGTCGTCACCGACGAGCTGCGCTGTCCGGGCGACGCGAGCGTGTTCGCGATCGGCGAGTGCGCGCAGCATCGCGGCCAGCTCTACGGCCTCGTCGCGCCGCTGTGGGAGCAGGCGAAGGTGCTGGCGGATCGTCTGGCGGGCCACATCCCCGACGCGATGTACACCGGCTCACGCGTGTCGACGAAGCTCAAGGTGATGGGGATCGATCTCGCCGTGATGGGCGATCAGGAGCCCGCCGACGAGAACGACGAGGTGGTGACGTACAGCGAGCCGGCGCGCGGCATCTACAAGAAGCTGATCGTGCGCGACGGGCGACTCGGTGGTGCGATCCTGCTCGGCGACGCCAGCGCCGCGCCGGTGCTGCTGCAGGCGTTCGACCGTGGCATGGAGCTGCCGGACAACCGCGCCGAGCTGCTCTTCCAGCTCGCGTCGGGCGAGAGCGCGACGAGCATCGCCGACATGCCGAGCTCGGCGCAGATCTGCAACTGCAACGGCGTGACCAAGGGCGCGCTCGTCGCGGCGGTGGATGCGGGACACTGCACGCTCAAGTCGCTGTGCGACGCGACGCGCGCCGGCACCGGCTGCGGCGCGTGCAAGACGCAGGTGCAGCAGGTGCTCGAGCTCGCGGCGGGCGACCGGCTGCAGGCCGACCCGTCGGTGCACTACTACGTGCCGGGCGTGCCGCTCAGCAAGGCCGACCTCGTCGCGGCGGTGCGCGAGCACGGGCTGCGAAGCGTCTCCTCGGTGTTCCGCGCGCTCGCCGACGGCCGTGAGGACGCGGGCAGCAAGGCGGGGCTCGCCTCGCTGTTGCGCACGATCTGGGGCAAGGAGTACGAGGACGAGCGCGACGCGCGATTCATCAACGATCGCGTGCACGCCAACGTGCAGAAGGACGGCACGTTCAGCGTCATCCCGCGCATCTTCGGCGGCGTGACGACGGCGGCCGAGCTGCGCCGCATCGCCGACGTGGCGCAGAAGTACGCCGTACCGATGGTGAAGATCACCGGAGGCCAGCGCATCGACCTCGTGGGAGTGAAGAAGGAGCAGCTTCCCGACATGTGGCGCGAGCTCGGGATGCCGTCGGGCCACGCGTACACCAAGTCGTTCCGCACCTGCAAGACCTGCCTCGGCTCGGAGTTCTGCCGCTACGGAGTCGGCGACAGCACGACGCTCGGCGTGCAGATCGAGCGGCGGTATCAGGGGCTCGAGACGCCCGCCAAGCTCAAGCTCGCGACGGCCGGCTGCCCACGGAACTGCTCGGAGGCGACGACGAAGGACGTCGGCGCCGTGGCGATCGAGGGCGGGAAGTGGGAGGTGTACGTCGGCGGCGCCGCTGGCGCCCACGTGCGCAAGGGCGACGTCCTCGTGGTGGTCGACTCGCACGAAGCGGTGCTCACCTACATGGGACGCTTCATGCAGTACTATCGTGAGCACGCGAAGTACCTCGAGCGGACGTACGACTTCGTGCCGCGCATCGGCATCGAGACGCTGCGCAGCATCCTCGTGGACGACGCGGAAGGGATCTGCGCGCGGTTGGATGCGGAGATGGACGCCGCGGTCGGCGCCTACTTCGATCCGTGGCAGGAGGCGATCGCACCGGTGCACCCGTCACAGTTCGCGGACGCGCTGGAGCCCGTCGGCGTGGGAGCGGTTTCATGACCGCGGCCTCGATCCCGCTCGACGACACGGTGGCGTACGATCTCGGCCTGGTCGACCGCATTCCGCCGGGCGAAGGCCAGACCTTTCTCGTCGCCGGCCGCGAGATCGCCGTGTTCCGCGCGCGCGGCACCGACGCGGTGTATGCCACGCAGGCGCGCTGTCCGCACAAGGCGGGACTGCTGGCCGACGGCATCGTCGGCGACGGCAAGGTGATCTGTCCCCTGCACGCGAACAAGTTCGATCTGGCCACGGGGACACCGCTCGGCAACGCCTGTCACGCGCTGACGACGTACCGTGCGGAGGTCACCGGCGAGCGGCGCGTGCTGCTCTGGCTCTCGCCGGCGCACCGATGGAGCGGAGAGGCGTGAGCCTGCTCGACGGCGCGCGCATCGGGCTGCTCGAGGCACGACTGTCGAGCGAGCTCGCGGAGCTGGTGCGCCGCGAGGGTGGAGAGCCCGTGTGCGCGCCCGCCGTCCGCGAGGCGCCGGTGGACGTCGCGCCGCTGCTCCCCGCGCTCGCCGACGACCTGCGACTGAAGCGTCTGCCGATCATCGTCTTCCTCACCGGTGCCGGCGCGACCTCGATGCTGGATCAGGCACGCGACATCGGCATGTACGAGCCGCTCGTCGATGCGCTGCGCGGCGTCACGACCGTATGCCGCGGACCGAAGCCCGCCGCCGTGCTGCGGAAGCACGGTATACCCGTCCACGTCAACGCGAGCTCGCCGTACACGACGGCCGAGCTGGTCGAGGTCCTGCCCGACTCGCTGGTCGCCGGCCAGGGCGTCGCACTCGTGCACGACGGCGGCGGCAACCCGGTGCTGGTCGAGACGCTGCGGGCGCGCGGGGCGTGGGTGAAGGAGCTCCAGTCGTACGAGTGGCGCCTCCCCGACGACGTCGAGCCGATCGAAGCGCTGATCTCCGACCTGATCGACGGACGGCTCGATGCGCTCGCCTTCACCAACCAGGTGCAGGTGCGGCACCTCTTCGAGGTCGCAGGACGGACCGGACGGACCGCCGCGCTGCGCTACGCGCTCGTGCACCGCACGAGCGTCGCCTCCATCGGGCCCACCTGCTCGCACGCGCTCGACGAGCACGGCGTGCCGCCGCACGTCGTCGCCTCGCCGCCGAAGATGCGACCCCTCGTCTCGGCGATCGGCGAGCATCTCGCCGCGCGCCGAGGTCATCCCACCGCCGACAGCACACCGTGACAACGACCGCGAGAGAGCGCGCCGCCGATGCGGCGCCCACGTACGGACACAAGCCGACCGTCTTCGCCGCGTTCCTGCACTTCGATCTCAGCTTCATGATCTGGGTGCTGCTCGGCGCGCTGGGCGTGTCGATCAGCGAGAGCCTCGGCCTCGGCGCGGCGCAGAAGGGGTTGATGGTGGCGATCCCGATTCTCAGCGGGTCGCTGATGCGCATCCCGCTCGGCCTGTTGAGCGATCGGTTCGGCGGTCGGCGCGTCGGCATCGCGATGCTGCTCGCGCTGTTCGTGCCGCTCGTCGTCGGCTGGCAGGCGGGCACGTCGCTCGGCGTGCTGTTCGCCGTGGGGCTCATGCTCGGCGTGGCCGGCGCCTCGTTCGCCGTCGTGCTGCCGCTCGCGAGCCGCTGGTATCCGCCGGAGCGCCAGGGACTCGTGATGGGGATCGCCGCGGCGGGGAACAGCGGCACCGTGGTGGCCAACCTCGTCGCGCCGCGCATCGCGGCGATCGTCGGCTGGCACAACGTGCTCGCGCTCACGATGATCCCGCTCGCGATCGTGCTCGCGGCGTTCTCGTTCCTGGCGAAGGACAGCCCGTCGCGTGTCGCGCGCCAGTCGCTCGCCGGCTACCTCACCGTCCTCCGCGAGCGCGAGCTCTGGTGGTTCTGCCTGTTCTACAGCGTGACGTTCGGCGGATACGTGGGGCTCAGCAGCTTCATGCCGCTGCTGCTGCGCGACCAGTACCATCTGCCGGCGGTGACGGCGGGGTATCTCACCGCGCTCGCCGCGCTCGCCGGGAGTGCGCTTCGTCCGGTCGGCGGCTGGGTGGCCGACAAGCTCGGCGGTGTGCGTCTGCTGTCCGTGCTGCTCGGCGGCATCGCCGCGATGTACGCCGCCGCCTCGACGCTGCCGGCGATCGCGGCGATGTTCGCCGTGCTCGTGACGGCGATGGTGTGCCTCGGGCTCGGCAACGGCGCGGTGTTCCAGCTCGTGCCGCAGTGCTTCCGGCGGCAGATCGGTATCGCGACCGGCGTCGTGGGCGCGGTCGGCGGCCTCGGTGGGTTCGTGCTGCCGACGATGCTCGGGCAGTTCAAGCAGCACACCGACTCGTACTCAGCGGGCTTCGTCGTGCTCGGCGCGGTCGCACTGGTCGCGCTCACGCTCCTGCGCGTGCTCATGGCGCGGAGCGAAGGCTGGCAGACGTCGTGGCGAGTCGCCGCGCGCACGGGCGAGCCGGCACGGAGAAAGGCCGCTGCGTAGCCGACGGCGGAGCCCCCGCGAAGCAGTGAGTTGGTTGGTTGGATGATGGGAGGGTGAGAGACGGCCTCGGGAAGCTCCTGCCTCCCGAGGCCGTTCCTCACTCCCCCACCCTTCAACGCACCAACTCACCAACTCACCGCCTCACTGCGACCAGTCGGTGGTCTCGCGATCCCAGCGGCGCTTCGCGAGCTCGGCCAGCAGCGCCTTCGAGAGCGGCGGCGCATCGCTCGCGGCGATGTTCGACCTGACGTGCGAGGGCTTCCGCATTCCGGGAATGACCACGCCCACGTCGGGGTTGGCGAGGATGAAGCGGAGCGCCATGTCGGGCATCGACGAGCCCTCGGGCACCAGCGGCTTCAGCGCGTCCGCGTGCTCCACTGTCGGGATCAGGTTCTCCGGCACGAAGTACGTGCCCCGCCAGTCGCCCTCGGGGAACTTCGTCTCCTTCGTCAGCGTGCCGGTCAACGATCCTTCGTCGAACGGCACGCGCGCGATCACGCCGATGTCGAGCTCGCGGCACAGCGGGAACAGCTCGTCCTCCGGCGCCTGGTCGAAGATGTTGTAGATCACCTGCACCGCGTCGACGAGACCAGTGCGCAGCGTGTGCACGGCGTTCCACGGCTCCCACCGGTTGATGCTCACCCCGACCGCGTGCACCAGCCCTTCGCGCTTGAGATCGTCCATCGCGCGCTGCCAGCGATCGTCGTCCGCCCAGGCGTCCTCCCACACGTGGAACTGGAGCAGGTCGATGTGTGGGCGCTTCAGGTTCGCGAGGCTTCGCTCGGCGTACTCGCGGATGTACTCGGGCGGAAACACGTCGTCGAGCCGCGACTCGCGACGCGACGGCCACTGGCGGTTCTTCGGTGGGATCTTCGTCGCCGCGTACAGCGTCTTGCCCGGATTGGCCGCCATCAACTTGCCGAGCAGGCGCTCACTGTGGCCGTCGCCGTATGCCCAGGCGGTGTCGAAGAAGTTGCAGCCGAGATCGACCGCGAGCTGCAGACCAGTGAGCGACTCCTCGTCGTCGGACCCGGTCCATCCGGCCATCCCCCACATCCCGTAGCCGATCTCGCCGACCTGCCAGTTGGTGCGGCCGAACCTGCGGTATCTCATTTCGAACTCTCCCTTTGGTTATCGCGAAGGGAGGAAAGATTGTCTGACGACGGGGCTGTTCGCTATGCGCTTTGCGCGATGCGCCAGGCCTCGGACGCTACTGTGGAGCGCGATGCGCTTTGCGCGATGGGCATTGCGCCGAGCCTCGGGACGCTCCTTCCCCCTGCAGTCCCCACAGTAGCTCAAAGCGCGATGCGCATAGCGCATCGCTGTCAGTCGCGATGCACGTTCACGATCGGCAGCACGCGCGTCGCCGAGGAGTTATTGCGCGCGATGTTGATCAGCCCCACCTGCACGCCGTGCAGTTCTTCGGCGTAGTTGACGATGCCGATCGCGAGACCGCGCTGCACGCCCTTGAGCTGATTGAATGCCCCCATCGAGAATCCGTGGAGCGTTCCGTGCTCGAGCCGCGTCCAGCCGGCGGAGACGAGTGCACCGTGGGCATCGCGTGCGCCCGCGCCAAGCACCGCGATGGCCAGCCCGTGCACGTCGGGGGCGCCCACGCCGCCTACGGCGATGCCGACACCGCGAAGCCGTTCCCCCGCGCCGACTCCCGCCCCGCCGATGGCGAGGCCGGTGAACGTGCCGCCGGCGCCCACGCCGAGCCCACCGATCGCGATCCCCTGCACGTCCTTCGATGCGCCAACGCCGAGCCCGCCGATGAGGATGCCGCGCGCGGAACCGGCGGCTCCGACACCCAGGCCGCCGATGAGGAGCCCGGTGACGTCACCACTCGCCCCGGCACCGAGACCGCCCACGACGATCCCCGTCATGTCCCCGCTCGCCCCGGCGCCGAGCCCCCCGACGACGATCCCTTCGATGTCGGCGCCGCTGCCGGCCCCCAGCCCACCGACGAATGCGCCGCGGAGGGTGCCACTGCTTCCGATCCCCAGACCGCCGACCCCGATCCCCGTGACGTCGTGCCCGGCACCGACTCCGAGCCCGCCGATCATCAGCCCCTCGAGGTCGCCGCCGCTGCCGATCCCCGCGGCGCCGATGCCGATGCCGCGGAACCGGTCCTGTGCGCCGACGCCGAGGATGCCGATGCCGATACCGTCGATTCGATCCGCCCCGGTGACCGGCACGCCCACCGCGAGACCGCGCACGAGCCCTCGGCTACCGTGCTGGTACGGCGACCAGATGGTGGCGTTGATGCCGTCGACGCGCTCGAGCCGGCGGTCGCGGTAGTTGAGTCGCAGCCCGATCACGCGCGGGACGTCGCCGATGGCGATGCCCACGTGGTTCACGGTGAGGTCGATCTGGGCGGCGAGGGACCGTGGGAACGCCGCGACCATCGACAGCGTTACGGCGGCGAGGGATGCGCGGAGAGCTCGCATGGGATGCGGAGTGGGGGCCGCTCCGTCGTACGCCCGCCCGGAAAGCCGGGTTTCACGCGCGTGCGCCCCCCCTTCCCGCGCGATAACTTGCTCAGGCACCCGTCGCACGAGGAGCTCATGAAGGCCATCCTGCTGATCGACCACGGCTCGCGCCGCGACGCGGCGAACGAGATGATGAACTGCATGGCCAACCTCGTTCAGGCGATGGCCGGCCCGGACGTCGTCGTGCGCTTCGCGCACATGGAGCTCTGCGAGCCGTCCATCTCCGCTGGTGTCCGCGAATGCGTCGAGGCGGGGGCGACGGAGCTGATCGTCTTCCCCTACATGCTCTCGCCCGGCAAGCACTCCACGGGCGACATCCCGCGCATGGTCGGCGAGGCCGCCGCGGAGTTCCCGCAGCTCACCGTCCGCGTGACGAGCGCGTTCGGCGTGCACGAGAAGCTGGGCGAGATCGTCCTCGCGCGGGCGGGGCTGCCGGTCGCGAACCCGCTCACCGCCGAGGAGGCGACGCGCTGCTGGCACAGCTCGCGGTCCGGGATCGCGTGTGGCGACGCCTGCCGCTGTCATCCCGTGAGCGAGCAGGTCGCGACCACACGAAGCGGAATCGCCGCCGACTGACGCCGGACCACCTCAACCGGATCGAGCCATGTCCAGCGAGAGCGCGACCGATCTCCGTCCCGCGCTGACTCGGCTGTCGGACGACGAGGTCGCGTTCCGCGACGCGGTCGCCGGCTTCACCACGGACGAGGTGAGACCGCGCGTGCAGGAGATGGAGCGCGCGGGACGCATCGACCCTGCCCTCGTCGAGCAGTACTTCGCGATGGGCCTCATGGGGATCGAGGTGCCGGAGCAGTACGGCGGTGCGGGCGGGTCGCTCATGATGGTCGCGCTCGCGGTGGAAGAGGTCAGCAAGATCGACGGCGCCGCCGCGATCATGCTCGACGTGCAGAACACGCTGGTGAACTATCCGATCAACCGCTACGGAAGCGAGGCGCTGAAGTCGAAGTACCTCCCGCGGCTCACGCGCGACACGATCGGTGCGTACGCGCTGAGCGAGCCGTCATCCGGCTCGGACGCCTTCGCCCTGTCGACGCGGGCGGAGCGGCGGGACGACGCGTGGGTGCTCACCGGACGGAAGATGTGGATCACCAACGGCGCGGAAGCGGGGATCTACGTCGTGTTCGCGAACACCGATCCGAGCGCCGGCTACAAGGGGATCACCGCGTTCATCGTCGAGCGCGAGATGCGCGGCTTCGCCGTCGGCAAGAAGGAGGACAAGCTCGGCATCCGCGCCTCGAGCACGACGGAGCTCATCCTCGACGGCGTCGAGGTGCCGCACGAGAACGTGCTCGGCCCCGTGGGCCAGGGCTACAAGATCGCGATCGAGACGCTGAATGAAGGACGCATCGGCATCGGCGCGCAGATGATCGGTGTCTCGCAAGGCGCGCTCGCGGCGGCGACGGCGTACGTGAAGGAGCGCCACCAGTTCGGCAAGGCGCTCGCCGAGTTCCAGGGGATCCAGTTCCAGCTCGCGCAGGCGCGCACGGAGACGGAGGCGGCGCGACTGATGGTCTACAACGCGGCGCGTCTCAAGGACGCCGGCCAGGACATCGCACTCGAGGGCGCGATGGCCAAGCTGTTCGCCAGCCAGGTGGCCGAGCGCGTGACGTCGATCTCGCTCGAGCTGTTCGGCGGCTACGGCTACACGAAGGACTACCCCGCCGAGAAGTTCTACCGCGACGCGAAGATCGGCGCGATCTATGAAGGGACGAGCAATATGCAGCTGCAGACGATCGCAAAGGCGATTCTGCGCTAGCACCGCTGTACTACTTCGTACTCCGTACCACGACGTAGCTGGACCCGCGCGAACACCCCGCCGAATGCACGGACGCCGCTCTACCGGGACGCTCTGATCGAGCGTTTCAGTTTCAAGGGGTCAGAGTCGTTGATCGGATCAACGACTCTGACCCCTTGAACCGAGGCGTCCAATCATTCGTGGGGCCGGTATGCCAGTCCCGGTACGGCGTCGTACGAGGTACGAAGTACGGCAGTGCCCGGCCAGCCTTAACCGTTAGTCACTTCCCTGCATCGTCTCGATCGATCCATCCTCCCGGTACCGTAGCTCCCGCACTTTCACGCTCCGCAGGTGCGTCTTCCCTTCCGAGAGCGAGGAGTCGTGGTAGAACAGCCACCACTTCCCCTTGTACTCGAGGATCGAGTGGTGCGTCGTCCAGCCGAGGACGGGAGTGAGGATCACGCCGCGATAGGTGAACGGACCATACGGGTCGTCGCCGGTCGCGTAGACGAGGAGGTGCGTGTCGCCGGTGGAGTACGAGAGGTAGTACTTCCCGTCGTACTTGTGCATCCAGCACGCCTCGAAGAAGCGGCGCTCTCTCTCCTGCTGCCGCAGCGGTCGTCCGTTCTCGTCGAGGATGCGGATCTCGCGCACCGGCTCGGCGAAATGCTTCATGTCGTCGGCGAGCCGTGCGATGCGCGGGCCGAGTGCCGGTCCGTCGTCCATCGGGTCGCGCGGCACCGTCGCGTCGTACGTGCCCGTGCGCCACCGCTGAAGCTGACCCCCCCAGAGGCCCCCGAAGTACATGTAGTGCGTGCCGTCATCGTCGCGGAACACGCACGGGTCGATGCTGAAGCTGCCGGGGATCGGCTCGGGCTCCGGCGTGAACGGCCCAGCGGGTGAGCGGCTCGTCGCGACGCCGATGCGGAAGACGTCGTTCCGGTCCTTGAGCGGGAAGTACAGGTAGTAGGTGCCGTCC
>Ga0070669_100003580_pt1 | contig 11209 bp, 7 predicted proteins | sample KBSS53metaG_FD_64680 | JGI IMG/M metagenome (GOLD analysis project Ga0070669, IMG submission 64680) | Switchgrass rhizosphere microbial communities from Kellogg Biological Station, Michigan, USA - KBS S5-3 metaG | ecosystem: Host-associated > Plants > Roots > Rhizosphere > Soil ... | reverse complement strand
TATTTGGCGGAGATGATGCAGAACGAGGGGAGGATTGTTCTCGTCGATTACCATGAGTCGCGCCTGAGCCGACTCCGCGAAAATCTCGTTAGGCTCGGGTTAACTAACGCGAGCACTCTGTTTTGCGACTGGGCAGATGGCGCTTCAGTCCAAGCGAGCGGCCTTGAAAAAGGCTCTTTCGATAAAATCCTCATCGACGCGCCCTGCACAAACACCGGCGTTATTAGGCGCCGGGTCGATGTTCGCTGGCGGCTCCAGCCAGGCGATTTTTTCCGCATGCCTCGACAGCAACTCGTCATTCTCGAAGCGGTTGCACCGCTCCTCAAACCCGGCGGTTCGTTAGTCTACAGCACTTGCAGTTTGGAACCGGAAGAGAACGAAGCCGTGGTCGCGGCTTTTCTCCAGCAGCATCCTCCCTTTCGCCAGACGACCGAGCAAACCTCGCTCCCCGTTCGCGACGGCTTCGATGGCGCCTACGCCGCGCGGCTGGAGTTGTAGCCGCTTCGCTGTGCGAAGCGCGGGTCTGGCCTGCCATGGCAGAATAACGTCGACACCCGCGTCGCGCACAGGCGACGGTTACAGCGGTTGCATCCCCAGATCGCAGTGGAATGATACCGACTTATGCAAGACGCCCGTTTCGACAAACTCGCTTCCCTTTTAGTCGATTATTCCACAACTCTTAAACGCAACGAAAAAGTCCTGATTGAATCATTCGATGCGCCCGAGGAAATGATCATCGCGCTCATCCGCGCGACGCGGAAGGCAGGCGCGGTTCCGTTTGTGCAGATGCAGCGCGCCCGGGTCAGCCGAGAACTCGCCCTCGAAATTGACGCGCGGCAGCTCGACGTGACAGCGGCGCAGGAACTCGCCCGAATGAAGAAGATGGATGCCTACATCGGGATACGCGGGAGTAACAACATCAGCGAGCTAAGCGATGTCCCGGTCGAACGAATGAAACTGATCGCCAAAAAATTGCGCCCGGTCCAGGACCACCGCGTTCAAAAAACGAAGTGGGTTGTGTTGCGCTGGCCAACCCCGGCGATGGCACAACAGGCCGGCATGAGCACGGAGGCTTTCGAGGATTTCTTTTTCAAGGTTTGCACGCTGGATTACCGAAAGCTGCAACCGGGCATGAAAGCGCTGAAGGCTCTCATGGAAAAAACGGATCGGGTGCAAATCAAAGGTCCGGGAACCGATCTGCGTTTCAGCATTAAAGGGATCTCTTCCATTATTTGCGGGGGCGATCGCAACATTCCTGATGGCGAAGTCTTCAGCTGTCCAGTCAAAGACTCCGTTGAAGGTCACGTCACCTTTAACGCGCCCAGTATTTATCAAAGCACGCCGTTCGATAACATCCGGCTCGATTTCCGCGACGGTAAAATTGTCGAGGCAACGAGCAATCAGCCCAAAAAGCTAAACGCGATCCTCGATTCCGATGCCGGCGCGCGCTACATCGGTGAGTTTTCGCTCGGCTGTAATCCCTACATCATGCAGCCAATGCGGGATATTCTCTTCGACGAAAAAATCGCCGGCTCTTTCCACTTTACACCTGGTCAGGCTTATCAGGAGGCAGACAACGGAAACCGCAGTCAGGTCCACTGGGATATGGTGTGCATCCAGCGCAAGGATTACGGTGGCGGCGAGATCTTCTTCGATGGCGAACTCGTGAGAAAAGACGGCGAGTTCCTGCCCAAATCGTTGCGCTCCCTTAACTGGACTCGGTTCAAATAAAAAACAAAGCCGGGATCGAACTTCGATCCCGGCTCAGGTTTCCAGACGTCCAGCCAACGACGGCGGAGCCGTAATTACATGCTGCCGGCGCCAGGGATGACCTGGAGCATCGCGAGATCAGATCCGTTCAGTTGCACGTTCTCGATGTGGAAAACAGGCGAGCTGTCAATCGAGCTCGGACCGGAGCCCGGCAATTGCATGAAGACATTCCGAGTCGAGGAGTTGAGCACAATCGCCGAGATTTCGAACAGCGGTGTGAATTCGATCGCCGCGATCTGGAAATGCGCGGTGAGATGCACGGAAGCTTGTTCCTGATGCGACGGCGTGACTTGGACCGGCGCGGCCCCGGATCCCGCAACCAGCTCAAGGCCGGAGATCGCAAAAGAAGGTGAAGTCAGAACGGCGGGCTTTTCCCGGCCTGAAGGAACCAAGCGAATGGTGCCAATAGTTCCACCAACAAGATCGATTCTCGCCACTTCGAAGGTTACCTGAAGATTCATCGGCGGCTGCGGATCCTGCGAAGGCGCCAATCGCATCGAGACCACCTTGGAGGTCGGTTTCAGAGCTAAGCCGCTCATCTTGAAGGTCGGCGTCAGTTGCATCGATGCGATCTCCAAGGAGAAAGTCAATTGAACGGCAGTGTGCATGCTGCCAGCTGGCTGTTGCACCGACATGGTCGGCGACGAGGATGCTGGGCGAAAGGCGGGAGCGGCGGGAGTAATGGTGGTTTCAGGCATTTTAAACGTTGGTGTTGGCTGTATTCGGACGGATTCGGATTCGGTGAAAAGGATCTTAGAAGCAAAAGAAGGAGTTTCAATTGAAGACTGCACAACCTCATGACCGGCGATCGGAACTGCCACAGAGTCTTCTGGTTCTATCAAAACCAGCTCCGATTCTGGTTCGGGTTTAGTCAGCTCCGACATGACGGGGGCGGGAGTAAATGCAGTGGTTAGTTGTGGAATTGGCTGGCCCTGACCGACCGGTTCTTCTTCGACGAGCGGTTCTTCATCAACCGGGGTCGAAGGCTCCGCAGCAGGAGTTTCATCCGTTCGTCGAGCTGCAACCAGAAAACCCATCTCGGCGAGTTCGGCAGGAATGTCGAATGGTGCTGGCGGCTCGACCGCTCGCGGCGGCTCAACTGCTTGTGGCGGCTCCGTAAATAGCGGCGCCTCGACAACTGGCGGCGGCTCAGCTTTTGGCGGCTCTGCTGCCGCCGGCGGCCATACCTCTGATGGCTTAGCACTCGGCGTAGCGATCAATGATGTCGTTGGTCCAAGGGCGACAACGTCGGGCGTTGCAGGAGTCGCGAGCTCCTTTTCTTTCGCCACGGGCGGAGCCGGTGGCTCCTCAACAACGAGTGAAACTTCTTTCTTGTCGCGAAGTGGCGCTGTCTCGGACCTGGCGAGACTTCCTTCGGCTGGACTCTTTGCAACCAAGCCTGAGGCGAATCCGACGGGAGCCGCAGCTTCGTTAGGCGAAGTCGTTCTCGATTCGTCAACGCCGGGAGAAGAACCGCGCGCGGTAATCGCCCCAGTAGGAAGGACCGGTCCCCGCACGGACGGTTCGCTCGCTTGAAGGTTCAACGAAAACTTCGGTGGACCGGCTGAGATACTCCCGGGCGGAGTTTTGCGGTCCTTGTTCGTCGCGGCCTCTTCGTCTGAAAACGGTGGCTCGGTCAGCGGTGTTGCGGACTTGATAAGCGGAGTGGTGGATAAGCTGCGGCGAAATTGGTTCACAACTAACCAAGCGAGAAGCAGGATTCCTGCCAGTAAGAATCCAGCAACCAAAAGCGTTCGTGGATTTAAAAAGCCATCGACGCGCTCGGAAAAAGTAGGTTCCGACCACGCGCGCACTTGCGCTGCTGCGGCCGTTGCGGCTGGATGGGTAACCGGAAGTGGAGTGCTCTTTGCCACCGTCAATGACGAGGAAGCGATCGTCGGTTGTACGATGGGCGCAGCCGATACCGCTGGAGTAGCCGCGGCGACCGCTACACTGCTCGCCGGAGTTTGAGCCGGAATCGAGGCGGGTGAAGTTGCTGCGGTGGATGTGATCGCAGCTGCCGTTGGCGCAGCTGTTGTTATCGCGGCCGTTCCCGCCACGGGCGCCGGGGTCTCGCCAACCGCTGAAACTTCTGGAGCTGGTAATGATCCGGCCTGTCCAAGGCGCATCGCCGGCGTTGGACCTGTACCGGGTGGCGCTTCGGCTTGGGCCAACGTAGCCGTGGTCGGGCCAGCGTCACTCTCTTTCCGGCTCAACCAGCCCAAGTCATAGAATGGATCGGCGAAGATTATGTTGAGCGCCGGCGAATAGATCTTTCGGGCCGACGTCACCCAGTCTTTGGCCGGTTCCGGCCGGTTATGTTTGAATTCCCAAGCGGACTGCGCGTAATAGAGGGCCGGGGTGTCACCGGTGAATTTGAATTGATCCATCAACTGCTGCGCTTCGGTTTCCTTGCCCTGAAGCAGCAGAGTCATAAAAATGTTGTACTTTATCAGCTGAGCCGCCTGGTTTTTCTCCTCGCCTGGAGCGGTGGCGAACAGAGCCTCAAATCGCTCGCGGGCCTTGGCATAATCTCTCTTCTTGAAAGGGATCTGGGCGAGGTTGTATTGCGCCTCGCGGAATTTCGGATCGGCCGTGACCGCTTTCTTAAAGGCCGTCTCGGCCTCGTCGAGTTTCTTCTCCTCCATTAGGATCTCGCCGCGCAAATTCGCAAATGCTGGCTCGTTAGGCGAACCCTCTTCCGCCAGGTCAAGAAGCTTGGCCGCGCCGGCAAGATCACGCTGCTGAAACGCTCGCTCCGCTTTCTCGAAATTTGCCTTGGCATCGGACTTCATCCGTTCCGAGCGATCGGTCGAGGAGGTAATCTCAAGGGCAGCTCGGGATTCGCCAGCAGGCTTTTCCATCCACCCAATCTCGTAGAGCGACTCTGCGTAAAGTTTGTTGAGCGAGGGTGGATATTGCTTTTTCGCGGCGGTTAGCCATTCCTTCGCTTCCTTTTCGTTCCCGTGTTGAAAAGCGATCGCGGCGTTCGAGTAGTAAAGCGCTGGGCTGTCTTTCGCCTGCTCGAACTTATTCAACATCCAATCGACCGTGTTCTCCTTCCCCTGGCGAACGAAGGTAAGTAAAATCTTGTATTGGATGAGCTGGCCGGTTTCAGGCTGCATTTTCTCGGCCGGGCCAGCCATCAAGGTTTCGAATCGGTTGCGCGCCTGGGCCCAGTCCTTTCTTAGAAACGGGATTTCTGCGAGGTTAAAACTCGCATTCCAAAAATGCGGATCGAGGGAGATTGCCTTACGCAAAGCCACCTCCGCCTGGTCGAATTTGCCCTGGCGCATGAGGACCACTCCCCGCAGATTGAGCGATTCCGCCAAATCGGGCTGCCGGGCGTCGATCTGGTCCAAGGCTTTCAAAGCCTCGTCGTAGCGCTCTGCGTCAAAAGCACGGAAGGCCTTATCGTAAAATGATTCTAGCTCTGATTTCGTATGCGGCGCCGCTTGGACTGCCAAAGTCACCAAAAGGAGGGAAACTGTTGCGAATATTCGCATTTTCATGACAGGGCGCATCAAACCTCGGCTAGTTACGAAAAACAAGTTTATTTCTTGAGTCTCGTCGGCTGCGGCGACGGGGATGGCGTTGGTTTGCTCGGGCCAGCGGCAGTTGACCCACCCTTCTCGTTCCGGTGCCGAAATGGGTAAAGGACGAGGCCCCTCACTATATCCCCAAGGTTCTGGGGCCGCTCTAGCTCGGTTGCAGGGGAAGGGCTGGACGTCGTTGCGGCCACGACAGGACGAGGCGAAGGGACCGGCGTCGCAACTGCCGCACGTCCGCTCTTCCGCTTGGAGCGAGCGGAGTCCTCGCTCGTCAGAGAGGCTGACCCGGAATTTTTTCTGGTTCGACTGGAAGAAGGCTCGGTTGATCGCGATTCTTTCTCCTGCGCAATTGTCGCCGGGGTTGCGGTCGGCTTCGGCTCCTCCTTGGGTGGCGCCGTCGTGGCAACCTTTTCAGCGGTCGGACTCGGTTCCGTTTCGAGGGCTACTTGCCGGGGCGCGTCTGCTATCTCCTGCTTGCCCGACCAGCCCAACTCGCTAAGAGGCGCCGCAAAGGCCTCGTTCAGATCCTCTGGAAACAAATTCCGCGCATTCGCGACCCAGTTATTTCCCAACTTCGGGTTGCCATGCTGAAAAGCCCAAGCGGCCTGCCCGTAATAAAGTGCGGGGGTCTCATCCATCATTTTGAAATCATCCAATGCCTTTTGCGCCGGCCCGTCGCGCCCCTCTAAGAGCACCGTCAGAAAAATTTGATAGCGAATCAGTTGCTCCCAATGTCGTTGCTGCTTGCCCCCGGCAATCGCCCCCAGGAGTGCTTCGAGCTCTTTGCGGGCGGAATCATACTCGCGCTTCCGGAAAGGGATTTGCGTGAGGTTGAAGCGCGCTTCCAAAAACTGCGGATCCACGGCAACTGCCTTTTGCAAGGCTGTCTCGGCGGCACTCTCTTTTCCCTGCGCCAGAAAAATCTTCCCTCGTAAATTGAGCGATACGGCCTGATTCGACTCAGTTGCGTCGACTTGATCGAGCAACTGCAATCCAGCTTGGTAATCCCGCTGTCGATAAGCTTGTTCCGCCTTTGCAAAATTCTCCTGGGCTCGGCCCACCAGGTCCGCCCGCGATGCAACCTCAAGCGCCACGGGCACGGCACCTTCAGGCTTCTCCATCAACCCGACTTCGTAAAACGATTCGAGGAAAAGCTTGTAGAGCGTAGGAGAGAACGACTTTTCCGCTGCCTTCAATGCCGCCACCGCTTCCGGCTTTTGTTTGCGACGAAGTGCCACCGCAGCTTTGCCGCAATAGTAGGCTGGGCTGGTCGACGATGTTTGCAATCGATCCACAATTTCAACGGCTTTCTTTTCCCTCCCCTCGAGCAAATAGGTCAGCAAAATCTTGAATTGAATTAGATCGCCCGTCGTCCCCTGAGCTTGTTCGCTTTTTGCGTCGGCCAACGCCTCGAACCTGCGACGGGCTTCCGGCCAGTTCTTTCGCTGGAAAGGAACTTCGGCGAGATTGAAGCGCGCCTCCCAAAGCGAGGGCTCAAGTTCGTGCGCCTTCTGCAACGCCTTTTCCGCCAGGTCATATTCGCCCATCCGCATCAAGGCCACCCCGCGAAGATTTTTTGCAGCCGCCATATCCGGCTGGCGCGCGTCAATCGCATCGAGCTGTTTTAGCGCCTCGGAAACGTTCCCTCCGTTCAGCGCCTGCGCCGCTCCGGCGTACATCATCTCGAGTTCGGATTTCGTTGGCGCCACCACATTGGCTGCGACGGAACCGAGCCCCAGCAAAACAATCAGTGCGCCCTCGCAAGGTTTCATCGCCATCCCATCAAGCCTGTGTCCATCGCCGGTGGCAAGGTATATGAATCTTCAGCGACATGACAGATTGGGCAACCTGGCAACCGCGCGTCCGCGCTACACTTCTTTTCATTGTCCGGGAGGAAAAGATTCTTCTGATTCACAAGAAACGAGGTTTCGGCGCGGGCAAAATCAACGGACCCGGCGGCAAGGTGGATCCGGGTGAAACACCTTTAGAGTCGGCGTTGCGCGAAACGTTCGAAGAGCTCGGAATAAAACCACTCGGGACCGAAGCCCGCGGCGAATTGCACTTTCAATTCCGCGACGGCTTCAGTTTGCATTGCACCGTTTTTCTCGCCCACGATTTCGAGGGAGAACCGCAGGAAACCGACGAAGCGTTGCCGTTTTGGATTTCGCTCGATGCCATTCCCTACGACAAGATGTGGGCCGACGATCGCCATTGGCTTCCGCTCCTCATTCGCGGCGCACACTTTGCCGGTTATTTCGAATTTGATGGCGAACAGCTGCTCAGTCGGGAGATCATCGTTAGGGAAGTGTGATGTCTCTCTGTTCGTCTCGCGGCGAAGGGGATGACAAATTTCAGGACGCGCGCTCTACTGTCTTTTCCAGCGCGAGCGCGGCGCTCCCGATCATGCCGGCATCATTGCCTAACTTTGCCGGTACAATCGTTAGGCCTTGATGAAAGATCTTCATCGTCCGCTCTTCAATCACGCGCCGAATTGGGCCAAAGACATATTCGCCCGCCTGTCCCACCCCGCCGCCAATCACAATCCGGTCCGGATTCAAAAGCCAGACGATGTCACAGAGTGTGATTCCGATGTTGAATCCGACCTCTTCCCAGACTCGGTGCGCAACGGCGTCGCCCGCTTCAGCCGCTTTCTTCAGCGCCAGAGGCGAACACTCATCCAAGCTTTTCGTTAGGTCGGCGGCGCGATAAAGAGTTTGAGCGCGTTCTGAAATCTGCACATGACCGACGTATTTCTCCAACGCGCCAAAGTTACCGTACTGTCCGGGCACGCCATTCGGATCGATCGTCATCTGCCCGATCTCGCCTGCGCCGAGATTACTGCCGCGATAGAGTTTTCCATCCAAAATCAGACCGCCACCGACGCCGGTGCCTAACGTCACACAAACAACGTTCACTCCTCCGCGCGCGGCCCCGCAAAGCCATTCTGCGTAGGTCATCGCTTTGGCGTCATTATCGATCGCAGCCGGCAGACCGGTCCATTCTTCGAGGAGAGCGGTAAGCGCAACATCCTCCCACCCCGGGACATTCGAGAGCTGCCACACGCGACCGTTGATGCTGTCGATCAATCCCGGCAAACCCGCGCCTATCGCCGCCACTTCGGGATGTTGGCCGCGTAGTTTCTCGATCGCCTCGCGAATCGCATTCAGCAGCGAATCGTGACCGAGGTAGTCAAGAGTCCGGATCGGTTCCAGGCGCGCGACGACCTCACCATCTGCGACAACGCCCGGCTTAACCGTAGTGCCGCCAAAGTCGATCCCAATCGCCGTCTTGCCCATCGCGCGCCTTCTAACGATTCAAATTCGCGATAATGCGCAAACCTTCCAGCGTCAGATTCGGGTGCACCGCCTCGATCTCTGGCATTCGTGCAGCGATCAATCGGGCATAGCCACCAGTGGCAACGATTCGCGCCTTGCGGCGACCGAACGCCTCCTGGCTGATCCTGGCCAGGATTTCCCTAACGAGACCGCGATAACCAAAGACGGCCCCGGACATCATCGCTCCCTTCGTTGATCGCCCCACCGCACGCCGCGGCTCGGCGAGTGTCAGCTTGGGTAGCAACGCCGTTCTTTTGTACAGGTAATTGGTCATGGCTTCGAGGCCGGGAGCGATCACGCCCCCGATGTAGCAACGTTTCGCCGAGACGACATCGAATGTGACCGCCGTTCCGAAATCTACCACCACCGCTGGATATCCATAGAGCGCGACGACGGCCGCCGCATTGGCGAGTCGATCGGCCCCGATTGAATCTGGGTTGGGATAGTCCACCCCGACGCCAAGATTGCATTTTGCACCGACGAATTTCACCGGGACCTTCTCCGCGGCGCGGCGAATGACCGCGTCTTTTCTCGGCACAACCGACGAGACAACAATTTGCTCGACGCTTCGGCTGCGAAGCAACTTTCGCAGCGCAGTGGAGCTTAATCGCCTCGTCTCGATTCGGTGCGCCTTTCCGAGCTTGGCGGAAGAGGCAAACACCAGCTTGGTGAATGAATTGCTAATATCGATAAGGAGGTAATTTGCCTTCCGGTCAGTCGCGAGTCGCGGCATAACGGGCGCAACAAACACCGCCCCGCCATTTCACACAACCTTCGTGAAGCGTGGGATGCGTCCGAGGCTTGCTCCGTCGAAGCCGTACGCGTAGCCTCGGCGCGTGAGGAAATTGGTTCATCGTCCGCGCCGTCTGCGCCGCACCCGGGCTCTGCGCGACCTCGTCCGGGAAACGAGTCTCAGTGCGAACGATTTCATTCTCCCGTTTTTCGTTAACGAAAAGCTCAACACCCGCCGCCCGATCAACAGCATGCCGGGCGTCGACCAACTTGCGCCGCACGAAATAGCCGCCGAGGCCGCGCTCGCCTCCGCGGCCGGCGTGCAGGCTGTCATTCTCTTTGGCATTCCTAACGAAAAGGACGAACAGGCGTCCGGCGCTTATGCCGAGGATGGCGTCGTGCAAAAAGCGGTTCGTGCAATCAAGTCTGAATGCCCTGATCTGATCGTTATTACCGATGTCTGCCTGTGCGAATATATGAGCCACGGTCATTGCGGCGTCACCCGGATCGACGGCGACCATTTCCATGTTCTGAATGACGAAAGTGTTGCCCTCCTCGTTAAGACTTCGCTCTCACACGCCGCCGCCGGCGCGGACCTTGTCGCTCCGAGCGACATGATGGACGGCCGGATCGGTGCAATCCGCGAGGCGCTCGACGGCGCTGGCTATGACCAGACCGGCATCATGAGTTATGCCGCAAAATTTGCCTCCGCCTTGTACGGACCCTTCCGCGAAGCAGCGGAAAGTCCGCCACAATTTGGCGATCGACGCAGTTATCAGATGGATCCGGCCAACGCCAACGAAGCGCTCCGCGAGGCCGCGCTCGATGTCGCGGAAGGCGCAGACATCATCCTCGTCAAACCCGCCCTGCCTTATCTGGACATTCTTTGGCGAGTCCGTGAGCGTTTTGGCCTAACGACTGCCGTGTACCACGTCAGCGGTGAATACGCCATGGTCAAGGCCGCGGCGGAGCGTGGTTGGCTCGATGAACGCCAGATCGTCTTGGAAATCATGACTGGCTTGAAGCGCGCCGGCGCCGATCTCATCGTCACTTATTGGGCGCGGGAGCTGGCGGAATGGACGCGTCGTTAGGCCAGGCGGGGCTGGAGGGACGATCCGCCTCAGGCGGATGTCGTCCGAGTTTCAAAGATGCACACACGGACGGCACAGAGGCCATCCCTCCAAATCACCGCGGGGAAACGGCGAATCATCTCGAACTAAAACGCCTCGCGCTTCTTTGGGCCCAGGAAAACCGGTATCCGATCGCCGCGCTCGAAGTTTCCCTTCCACAATGCCGCTATCGAGCTGATGTGGCCGCCTATCGACCGGAGAAAAACGGGGCGCTCGGCCACACTGCCGTCTTCGAGTGCAAACAATCCGCGCCTGATCTGCGCCGCGATGATTGTCGCAGCGCCCAAACGCTGGCTCGACTGGACTCCCTTGGACGACGCCGCCAGATTCTCGAGAGATGTTTGCGCATCCATTATCCGACCTTGCGGACTGGCGAATCTCTCTTTCCCGAGTGGGACGCACACGATTTCGGGTCGATCGAGCATCGCGGTTACCGTCGGGTCATGCGCGAGCTGGCAGCGTTGCAGATTCAACTGCGCGACGGCCGTAAATTCGAAAAACTTTCACGCTACGGTTGCGCCAATCTTTTCTTTCTCGTCGTGCCCAACGATCTCCACCGCCAACCGGAGCCGCCTCTCGGCTGGGGCCTCCTTGTCGCACATGAGGGCACGCTCAAGTTGCAGCGCAAACCTGCCTGGCACGAGAGTCCAGAAGTCATTCGCTTGCGAGTTCTGCAAAAAATTGCGGCGGC
>Ga0070669_100003574_pt1 | contig 11223 bp, 7 predicted proteins | sample KBSS53metaG_FD_64680 | JGI IMG/M metagenome (GOLD analysis project Ga0070669, IMG submission 64680) | Switchgrass rhizosphere microbial communities from Kellogg Biological Station, Michigan, USA - KBS S5-3 metaG | ecosystem: Host-associated > Plants > Roots > Rhizosphere > Soil ... | reverse complement strand
AGCGCACGATCACGCCGCCCGAGTCGTCGGGAAGCATTCCTTCGACGAGGGCACGAAGCCGCTTGCGCTCTTCCCGGTCGCCGATCTTCCGACTCACGCCGACGCGCGACGCGAACGGCATGTAGACGAGGAAGCGGCCGGCCATGGAGACCTGCGCGGTGACGCGCGGGCCCTTGGTGGAGATCGGCTCCTTGCTGACCTGCACGAGGAGCTCCTGTCCGCGCTTCAGCACGTCCTGGATCGGGGGAGCGTCGCGCTCGTCGCGCTCGAGCTCCCGAAACGTCTCCTCGGCGTCATCGTCGTCGTCGTCCGCCGCGCTGTCGGGGTAGACGAGGTCGGATGCGTGGAGGAAGGCGCTCTTCTCCGTGCCGATGTCGACGAACGCGGCCTGAAGGCCGGGAAGGACTGCGTCTACCTTGCCGAGGTAGATGTCGCCCACCATGCGGCGGGCATCAGGGCGATCGACGAGGAGCTCGACGAGCTCGTCGTCCTCGAGGATGGCGACCCGCGTCTCTCGCTGGGTCGCGTTGATGAGAATCTCTCGTTTCATCAGGGACCGCGCCTGTAGGGGCGTCCGGCGACTCGGTGGCCGCGGCGCGGTGAGTATGAGGATGGGTGGTTCGAACGCGTCGCACGGGACGGGGACGAACCGAGGCTGGATGGGCCGTCACGACGCGCTGGGTGATCGAAGACGGTGCGTCCGGGCGAGCCGCGCCAGTGCGTCGAGCCAGGCGCCGAAATGGCGCGAGCACGACGGCGACGAGAGTCACCAGTAGCCGGAGCAACGAACGATCGGCCGGCAGGAGCCGGGATGCCGCAGCGGATGCGACGAGCGCGTCGAAGCGACCGATGACTGCCTCGGCCGCGCCTACACGCGAGAAGTCCCGATGAACGCGCGAGTCGCCGCGCGGCATCGGAAGCGGAAGTACCAGGGATGCTGACACTAGTGAATAGCTAACGATCACGAATCAGACTCGCAACGCGGCTCAGCTCGTTGCGGGTCAATCGGCGAGCTCGCGCAGGATGTGCCGCGAGATCACGATGCGCTGGATCTCCGACGTCCCCTCGCCGATCTCGCAGATCTTGGCGTCGCGCATCATCCGCTCCACCGGATAGTCCTTCGTGTAGCCGTAGCCGCCATGTACCTGCACCGCCTTGATGGTGGCTCTCATGGCGAGCTCCGAGCAGAACAGCTTGGCCATGGCGGCCTGCTTGCCGAACGGCTTGCCCTGCTGGGCGAGCCACGCGGCGTGATACGTGAGATGCCGGCCGGCCTCGATCTCGGTGGCCATGTCGGCGAGCTGGAAGGCGATCCCCTGGAAGCTGGCGATCGTCTGGCCGAACTGCTTTCGCACGCTCGCGTACTTGACGGCTTCCTCGTACGCGCCGGTCGCGATGCCGAGGGAAAGCGCCGCAATGCCGACGCGACCGGAGTCGAGCGTCTTCATGAAGTTCACGAAGCCCTCACCCTCCCGGCCGAGCAGGTTCTCTTCCGGCACCTCGACGTCCTCGAGGATGAGCTCCGCCGTGTCCGAGGCGCGCCAGCCGAGCTTGTCTTCCTTCTTTCCGGCGCGGAATCCACGCATGGCCGGCAGCGAGGGCTCGTGGCCGATGCCGAGATCCTTCACCTTCGCCAGGTCGGACGTCGGCTTCGTCATGATGAACGAGCTGATCCCCTTCGTGCCCGCGGCCGGATCGGTGACCGCCGTGACGACGAAGATCTCGCCGACGCTGCCGTGCGTGATGAACCGCTTCACGCCGTTGAGGACGTAGCAGTCACCGCGGCGCACGGCGGTCGTCTGGGTGCCGCCGGCGTCGGAACCAGCGTTCGGCTCCGTGAGCCCGAATCCGCCGAGCACCTTGCCGCTCGCCAGAAAGGGCACGTAGCGCTCGCGCTGCGCGTCGGTGCCGAAGTGCACGATCGGCGACGTGCCGAGCGTGGTGTGCGCGGAGATCGTGAGTCCGGTCGACGCGTCGACGCGCGCGAGCTCCTCGATGGTGATGACGTAGCTCAGCAGGTCGAGCCCTGCTCCGCCGAGCGACTCCGGCCACGGCACGCCGAGCAGACCGAGCTCGCTCATCTTCTTCACCGTCTCCCAGGGAAACGAGCCGTCGGCGTCGTGTCGTGCGGCGACGGGCGCCACCTCTTCGATCGCGAACTGGCGAACCATTTCGCGAACCGCGAGGTGCTGCTCGGAGAAGTACAGTTGATCGTCCATGTCGTCAGGCCGCTTCCGTTTCGTCGGAGGTTCGCACGAGCTGGAGGAATCGCTCGCCATACTTGTCGATCTTCATCGGTCCCACCCCACGGATCTCGCCGAGCGCGTACGGAGACTTGGGCCGCCGAACGGCGATCTCGAGCAGCGTGCGATCGGGGAACACGACGTACGCGGGCACCTGCTCCTCGCGCGCGATGCTCGTGCGCAGCGCGCGCAGCTGCTCCAGCAGACGCGCGTCGGCCGCGCTCGCGACGAGCTCCGAAGGCTCCGGCTTGGCCTGTCGCTTCGCCGCACTGGATTTCGTGCGCTTCTCGCCCGGCCTGGATGCGGGCGCCGTCTTCTCGCGGCGCGTCGCGTCGTGCGTGCCAAGACAGTTGTCGCAACCGCCGCAGTCCTTACCGGCCGCCGGGTCGCCGAAGTAGCGCAGCACGAAGCCGCGACGGCAGCCGGTCGCGTAGGCGTACTGCTGCATCGCATCGAGCTTGGAGAGCTCGTTCTTGCGCCGTCGCTCGATGGCCGCCCAATCGAGCGGATACGCCGAGAGCGGGCGCCTCGGATCGGTGACGTGGTCGCCGCCCCCGAGCCGATGCCACTCGAGGAACTGCCCGCGCTCGAGCTCCGCGAGCAGCGGCATGGCGCCGACGGCCCTGCCGAAGCCCGGGGGCAGCCCATCGAGGTCGACGGGCAAGCCGTCGTAGAGCGCGTCGCCGCCGACGCGCCAGAGCGCGCGCAGCAGCCCGAGCTTCAGTGAATCGTCGGCGCCGAGCTCGCGCTTGATGCGTTCCGCGGTCGCGAGCAGCCGAACGAACACGCGACCGCCGCTCTCCGGATCGGAGCGGAGCGCGCCGGTCTGGATGAGGAGCCGCAGCGCCGACTCGACCTCGCGGTCGCTCACCTTGCCCGGCAGTGCGGCAGCGATGGCGCCAGGCTCGAGGGATACGGCGCCAGTACGGTCGGCCATCTTCCGCGCGCGGTCGTACACCTTCTCGACGAGTGCGCGGTCGGGAAAGGCGCCCTTGATGAAGAACTCGTGGGTGAACCGGTCGGGAAAGGCGTGGAGCAGGAACACCTCGGCGGGCTGGCCATCGCGACCGGCGCGCCCCGCTTCCTGATAGTACGCCTCGAGCGTTCCGGGCATCGCGTGGTGGACGACGACGCGGACGTTCGGCTTGTCGATCCCCATGCCGAAGGCGTTGGTGGCGACGATCGCGCGCACCCGCTCCGACATGAACGCGTCCTGCACCTCGTGCCGGTGCACGTCGTCGAGGCCGGCGTGATAGGCCGCCGCGGCGATGCCGGCGTCTTCCAGCGTACGAGCGATCTTCTCCACGTTGCGGCGCGTCGAGGCGTAGACGATCGCCACGCCCTCCTGGTGCTCGCGCAGGATGCCGGCGAGCGCCGAGTCCTTCTCGACGTCGGTGCGCGTCGGCACGACGTGATAGCGCAGGTTCTGCCGGTCGAACCCCGTGATGATCGTCTCGGGATCCTCCAGGCGGAGCTGGCGCACGATGTCGGTGCGGACGTGCGGCGTCGCCGTGGCGGTGAGCGCGACCGTCTGCGGCGCGCCGAGCCGCTCACGCACCTGGGCGATGCGCAGGTAGCTCGGACGGAAGTCGTGCCCCCACTCGCTGATGCAGTGCGCCTCGTCGATCGCCAGCAGCGAGACGCCGACGTCGCGCAGGCGCTCGGCAGCGGAGCCGACGTCGAACCGCTCGGGAGCGAGGTAGAGCAGCTTCACCTCGCGGCGCATGACGCGCATCATGCGCTCGGACACCTCGCCACTGGTGAGCGTGCTGTTCACGAAGGTGGCCGGGATGCCGCGCGCGGTGAGCGCGTCGACCTGATCCTTCATCAGCGAGATGAGCGGGCTCACGACGACGGTGACGCCGGGCAGCACCATCGCCGGCACCTGGTAGCAGACCGACTTGCCGCCGCCGGTGGGCAGGACGACGAGCGTATCCCGGCCGGCGAGCACCGAGGAGACGGCGCGCTCCTGCCCGGGCCGGAAGTCGGGGAAGCCGAATTTCGCGCGAAGGACGGCGCGCGCTTCGTCGAGAGTCGGGCGGGGTGTCGTCATGCCGGCAGCGTGCGGCTCGCGCGCCATGCGCGCGTCATCACTCCGCCGCGCACCGTCGCGCTAGACCGCACGAACGAAGTGCCCGCGCGTGAAGGCGTCGTGCACGGCCGGCCGCGCCAGGTTGGCGATCTGTCGAGCTCCGCCAGCGAGCTGCTCGAGCATGGCGCGATAGCCGGAGACGACCTGGGCGATCGGATCGCCGGCCACGTTGAAGACGAGGTGAAAGTTCCGGATCCCACCGCGCCAGAGCCGCGGGAGATATTCCCCGCCCTCGATCGGCCGCGAGTGCAGCAGCCGATTGCGGCACGCGGCGTCGGTGGCGACGGGAAAGCTGTAGCCGGCGGGATCGGTGAGCTCGACGTTCGTGTGCTTCTGCACGCAGAGGTCTCGACAGGTCGTCGGCACGCGGTCGAACGCGGCGGAGAGCACGCAGTGCTCGATCGTCATCCCCTCGGGGCGACCGTAGAGGAGCACGTCGAATCCATCGCCCTCCCAGGGAGCGGAGACGGCGAGCAATTCGTCGGTCGTCAGCTCCACCGAGAGCGCGATGCGACGCGCGCCGAGCCGGAACAGCTCCGCCGCCGTGTGCTGGTTGAAGCAGTTGACGGCGTAGTCCGCGATGACGTCGCGTCCCGCGCGCGACAGCTCGGCGACGAGCCCGACGTGTCCGCTCAGGAGCGGGAGCCCGACGTCGAGCCACTTCTGCACCGTGCGGCGCTCCTCCGGGCGCACGATCGTCGGCGTGCGCAGGCGCAGCGCGATGCCCTGTGCGGCCAGCTCGTCGGCGAGCGCGCGCACCCGCGTGACGGGCGGCGTCGGGTGGCGGAGGAAGACGTCGAGTACGATCGTCGTCGCACCGGCCGCCGCGGCCGTGCGCGCGTCGTCGAGCGTGAACACGGACGCGACGAGATCGAACTTCGCGGCGCTCGTCTCCTCGGCGGAACTCGTCGCCCGCACCACGGGCGAGAGCGGCAGCGCCGCGTCGATCGTCGCGCGGCGCTCCGCGAGCTTCGCCTCGTGCGCCCAGTCGCGACGCTGAAGCAGCTCGTCGACGGCCTGCTGGCGCAGATGATTGATCTCGCTGATCGGGAGGAACAATCCGGGCGTCAGCCCTGAGAGCTCGAGCGACGTCAGCGCGAACGGCGTCTCACCGAGACGGCCGAGGTGCTCGCGCAATGCTCGGTCGTCGAGGGCGCGCTTGGAAGCTGGCGCGAGGTTCAGCTCGGAGCGCACGGTCACGGTCTCGCCATCCGCGACGAAGACGGCCTTGAGCTGTCCCCCCGTCGAGCCGAAGACGCGCACGTCGAGGCGCGTCTTCCGCTGGCGAAGCTCGGCGGGAAGCGCGGCGTAGCTGGCGCGCGCGCGCTCGAGCAGCGCGGCCTCCGAGGACCTCACGACTCGCCAGCCGTCGCCGATCGAGAGCTTGGGTGGCGCGAGGAGCGCCTGGCGGAAGGTCGCGCCAGAGGAAAGCGTGCGCACCTCCGTCACGGCGAAGCCGACTGTCGCGCCACCGCGCTCGGTCGGCGACTCGAAGCCGATCCCGTCGCCGACGTGCAGTGGCGCGATCACCTCGACGATGAGCTCCCGCCCCTGACGGCCGACGACGGTGCCGAGCTCACGTCCACGGTTGTCGGGATGCTCGCGCGTGATGTACTCGCGACCAGCGCGGCCGCCGTACATGCCTCCCGTGAAACCGCGGCTGTAGATCTGCACGAGCGGCTCGACGTCGGCCGGCGAAGGCGCCGTGCGGTCGCCAGCGGCGAGCCGGTCGAGGAAGGTGCGATAGCCGTTCGTGACGGTGGCGACGTATTCCGGCCGCTTCTTGCGCCCCTCGATCTTGAGGCAGCCGATTCCCGCGTCCGCGATGCCCGCGAGATGGTCGGTCGCCGCGAGATCCTTGGCCGAGATCAGGTATCCGCGGTCGAGCTCCGCGCCGGACACGAGGTCGGTGAGCACATAGTCCTTGCGGCAGGACTGCGCGCACGAGCCGCGGTTCGCGCTGCGCTCGGAGATCATTCCCGACATGTAGCACTGGCCGCTGTACGAGATGCACAGCGCGCCGTGGACGAAGCTCTCGAGCCCGAGCTCGGGCACGGCAGAGCGGATGGCGCGGATGTCCTCGAGCGTGTTCTCGCGCGCGAGCACGACGCGATCGATCCCGAGCTCCGCCATGACCCGCGCGCCGGTCTCGTCGTGCACGGTCATCTGCGTCGAGCCGTGAATCTCGAAGCCGGGGTACACGCGCTGGATGAGCCGCACCACGCCGACGTCCTGCACGATGGCGGCGTCGACGCCGCGGTCGATCGCCTCGCCGAGGAAGACGAGCGCGTCGGCGAGCTCGGCCGGCTTGAGAAGGATGTTGAAGGTGAGATAGATGCGGCGGCCGCGCTCGTGGGCGAGACGGCAGGCCTCGGCGACCTCGTCGAGCGTGAGCTGGGCGCCCTCGTCGCGCGCGTTGAAGCGCTCCGCGCCGAGATAGACCGCGTCGGCGCCGTTCGCCAGCGCCGCGCGCACGGCGTCGAGCGAGCCGGCCGGCGCGAGAAGCTCGGGGATGGCGAGGCGCGTCATAAGTGTTGAAATGTAATGCTTTACGCGGCCGAACTACAGTCGTGTGACAGGCTCGGCGGGGAGGTGTCGCGCCTAGCGCTTCGTCTCGTCGAACCAGCGCTTCGGCGCGAAGCGCAGGAGGAGCGCGACGAGAAGAATGCCCATGCCGGCGTACATGAACCGCGGCTGGGAGGTGGCGTTGCCATACCCCCAGACGACGACTCCGATCCCGATCAAGACGAGTCGGGCGATGAGCAGCCGCGTCATTCCGGTCGGCGTCGCTCGGTGAAGCGGCGCACCCCTTTCTTGAAGTCTTCCGTCGACCGCGCCTCGACGTTGGTGACGACGCCGGCGGCGACGCCGTCGTCGAACGAGAGCGAGTCCAGCTTGTAGAACAGCCACTTGGTGAGCGCGAGCGCGGTGGTCGGCGCGCGGCTGATCTGCTGCAGCGTCGCGTCGACCTCGTCGTCGTACGTCGCCGCCGGTACGACGCGACTCACGAGACCGATGCGCTCGGCCTCCTCGGCGTTGATCACCCGTCCGGTGAGCACGAGATCGGCGGCGTGCTTCTCCCCGACGGCGCGGCGCAGCATCGTCATCACCATCGCCGGCACGAAGCCGACCCGTACTTCGGGATATCCGAACTCGGCACCCTCGTGGGCGAGCACGATGTCACAGGCGGTGGCGAGGCCCGCGCCGCCCGCCAGCGCGCGACCCCGCACGGAGCAGACGACCGGCTTCATGAGCGCGCGGATGGCGAGAAAGACCCGGCCGAGCGCTTCGGCGTCCTGGCGATGGACCTCGGTGCCCGCATCGAGCGTGCGCTCCAGCGCCTCGAGATCCGCGCCGGCGCAGAAGTCGTCGCCATCGGCGGCGAGATGGATCGCGCGAATGGTGGCGTCGCCCTCGAGCTGGGCGAGCGCGGCGAACAGCTCCTCGGCGGCCTGACGGTCGAGCGCGTTCTTCTTCTCCGGGCGCGCGAGCACGATGCGCCCGATCGCGCCGTCACGGAGCAGCCGGATGCGCGTCACGCCGGCGCCGCGGGCAGGTCGAGCGCGCGTCCACGCGCGTCGTCCACGTCGAGGACCATGCGCAGCATCGCGGTCGAGAAGACCTTGCCCTGCGCGTCGGTCTTGAGCGAGAGCGTCCCGCCGCCGTCAAGCGCGCCGTGAAGGAGGAAGTTCAACGCGTTCAGGTTCGGCAGCTCGAACCGCTCGACGCCGCCGTCGATGACGCCGGCGAAATGCGAAGCGACGCGATCGAGGGTGAGCGACTCGGCGATGAACGGATACCATTCGGGCCGGAGCGCGATGACGCCGACGTTGGCGGTGTCGCCCTTGTCGCCCGAGCGCGCATGCGCGATGTCCACCAGGCGGACCTTCACGAGAGGATCTCCACCTTCGTGTGGACGACCGACTTGTCGACCAGCGCGGGCCAGTAGGCGACGATCTCCTCGACCTTGGGTCGACCGCCGGCGAAGCCCGTGACGGTGGGCGGGCCATTCAGCACGAGCGGCGCGATCTCGCGCGTGAAGCGCTCGACCGCCCTCTTGTCGGATCCTCGCACGCCGATGCGCCACTGCACTTCCGGTGCCTCACCCGTCGACACGGTGAGCGGTCCGTGCGCGGCCGACACGCCGACGAACTCGGTGAGGATCTGGTCGAAGCGGAGTCCCATTCGATCCAGCCGCTCGCGCAGCACGCGGTCGGCGAGCTGCGCTTTTTCGAAGGCGTCGGGCCAGGCGTACACCAGGGAGCCGACGGCCTTGAAGCCGGCGCGATACGCGATCGACACCTTGAGCTTGTCGGTGGCCGGACGGCCGCTGATGCCGAAGACGCGGACGCGATCCTCGCCGTCGGGGGCGAGACGGATGGAGCTGAAGTCGGCGACGACGTCGGGGGTGATGTAGCTCCGGGGGTCGCCCATCTCGTACACGAGCTGCTCGGTCACCGACGGCACGTTGATCCGTCCGCCCGTGCCCGGATGCTTCGTGACGACGAACGTGCCGTCGGCGCGCGCCTCGACGATCGGATAGCCGACGTTCGCGAGGTCGGGGATGCTGCGCCAGTCGTAGAGACAGTTGCCGCCGGAGCACTGCGCGCCGCACTCGATGATGTGCCCCGCGATGATCCCCGCCGCGAGCCGGTCCCAATCGTCGGCGGCCCACCCGAACTCGTGCCGCAGCGGCGCCATCGTGAGCGCCGTGTCGGTCGAGCGTCCGGTGACGACGACGTTCGCGCCGCGCGCGAGCGCTTCGACGATCGGCACCGAACCGATGTACGCATTCGCCGACAGGACGCGATCGCGCACGGCATCGAGGGGCTCGCCGGTGTCCATGTTGGCGAGCGGATGTCCCGCGGCGATCAGCTCATCGAGCCGCGGGAGGAGATCGTCGCCGGTGACGACGCCGACGTTGAGCTTTCCCGCCGCTCCACGCTGGCGCGCCACGTCGAGGAGCGCGTGCGCGCAGGAGAGGGGATTCACGCCGCCCGCGTTGGCGACGACGCGCACCCCACGCTCCACGACCGCCGGCAGCACGGACTCCATCGCGCCGATGAAGTCGCGCGCGTAGCCCATGCGCGGATCACGCTCCTTCTGCTTCTGCAGAATGGACATCGTGACCTCGGCGAGATAGTCGAGCATCAGGTAGTCGACCGCGCCGCCCTCGACCTGGCGGCGGGGCGCGTCGAGCCAATCGCCCCAGAAGCCCTGTCCGGACGCGACACGGACGATCCGATTCTGCGCTGGGGAGCCGGTCATGCGTCGGGGATCGGTGGGAGGACGAACGGTCCCAGGTGCGGGCCCCGATTCGATCGCGCGGCGCGCAGCGCCAGTGCCAGCACCTCGCGCGTGTCCTCGGGATACACGATGGCGTCGACGAAGCCGCGCGCCGCCGCGTAGCGGGCGTCGAGCTGATGCTCGTAATCGGCGCGCATCTCCTCGATCGCGGCCGACGTCGCCTCGTCGAGCGGGGTACCACGCTGCTTGGCCTTCTCGATCGCCGGGCCGTGCACGGCCTGCACGGCGCTCTCACCCTCCATGACGGCCATGCGCCCAGTGGGCCACGAGAAGATGAAATCGGGGTCGAAGCCCTGGGCCGCCATGGCGTAATAGCCGGCCCCCGACGCGTGGTTGACGGTGAGGACGATCTTCGGCACGCGGGCGGTGGCCATCGCCTCGACGAAGCGTGCGCCGGCGCGGATGATCCCTTCGTGCTCGGCTTCGGGGCCGACCATGAACCCCGACACGTCCTGGACGAACAGCAGCGGGATCCCCTGGCGATCGCAGCGATCGATGTAGAACGCCACCTTCTCGGCGCTCTCCGCGTAGACGATGCCGCCGAAGCGCGGCTTCTCCCCGGGCCGAGTCTTGATCAACCCGCGCTGGTTCGCGATGACGCCCACGGCGATGCCGCCGATGCGCGCGTCCCCGCAGATCATCTCGCGCGCGAGATGCTCCTGGAACTCCACGAGCTCGCCCTCGTCGACGATGGCGCGCAGGATGGCGTGCATGTCGTACGACATACGATGGTCCGCCGGCAACAGGTCGTACAGCCCGTCGGTGCCCTCCTTTGCCGGCGCGGTCGCCGGAGCGATGCCGTCGCCGCTCGTCGGAAGTTGCGCCACGAGATCGCGCAGGAGCGCGAGACAGGCATCGTCGTCGTCGACGGCGTAGTGCGCGACGGCGCTGATCTCCGTGTGCGTGACGGCGCCGCCCAACGTCTCGCTGTCGATCGTCTGTCCGGTCGCACCCTTCACGAGGTTGGGACCGCCGAGCCCCATGAACGACGTCCCCTTCACCATCACGATCAGGTCGGACAGCGCCGGCAGATACGCGCCGCCGGCGATGCACGGGCCCATCACCGCGGCGAGCTGCGGCACGCGCAGGTAGCGCCGCATGATCGAGTTGTAGTAGAAGAGACGGCTCGCGCCGTACTGTCCCGGGAACACGCCGCCCTGATACGGCAGGTTCACGCCGGCCGAATCCACGAGGTACACGATGGGGATGTGGCAGCGCATCGCGACCTCCTGCGCGCGCAGCATCTTGGTGATCGTCTCGGGCCACCACGATCCCGCCTTCACCGTCGCGTCGTTGGCGACGACGACGACGGGGCGTCCATGGACGATGCCCATCCCGGTCACGACGCCGGCGCCGGGGGCCTGGCCCTCGTAGCGGTCGTGCGCGACGAGCAGGCCGATCTCCACGAAGCGTGAGCCCTCGTCGCAGAGCCTCGACACGCGCTCGCGCGCCGTCAGCTTTCCCTGCTTGTGCTGGCGCTCGGTCTTCTCGGGCCCGCCGCCCTGACGCAGGCGATCCTCGAGGGCGCGAAGCTCGGTGCTGAGCTCCCGCAGTCGACTGGTGCTCACGGTGCGCTCACGC
>Ga0070669_100003572_pt1 | contig 11225 bp, 9 predicted proteins | sample KBSS53metaG_FD_64680 | JGI IMG/M metagenome (GOLD analysis project Ga0070669, IMG submission 64680) | Switchgrass rhizosphere microbial communities from Kellogg Biological Station, Michigan, USA - KBS S5-3 metaG | ecosystem: Host-associated > Plants > Roots > Rhizosphere > Soil ... | reverse complement strand
ACCGACCAGACGTCGGCGCACGACGCGCTCAACGGCTACGTGCCCGCAGGGTTTCCGCTTGCCGAAGCCGAATCACTTCGACGCACGCAGCCGGATACCTACATCGAGCGATCGCTTGCTTCGATGGCGACCCACGTCCGCGCCATGCTCGCGCTCAAGCGCGCCGGTGCCGTCACCTTCGATTACGGTAACAATATCCGCGCGCAGGCCGAAAAAGGTGGCGTCACCGACGCCTTCGAGATCGCTGGCTTCGTGCCGGAGTACATTCGACCGCTCTTCTGCGAAGGACGAGGACCGTTTCGCTGGGCGGCGCTCTCGGGCGATCCGGCGGATATTGCCGCGACCGACACGCTCGCGCTTGACATGTTTTCGGAAAATGAGTCACTCGTACGGTGGATCCGCAAGGCGCAGGAGCGTGTGGCGTTCCAGGGTCTTCCGGCGCGAATCTTCTGGCTCGGCTACGGCGAACGGGCTCGCTTCGGTCTTGCGATCAATGATCTGGTACGGCGCGGCGTGGTGAGCGCCCCGATCGTCATCGGCCGGGATCATCTCGACGCCGGATCGGTTGCGTCGCCCTACCGCGAGACCGAACACATGCGTGACGGCAGCGATGCGATTGCGGACTGGCCAATTCTGAACGCGTTACTCAACACCTCTGCCGGGGCGACGTGGGTCTCGGTCCACCACGGCGGTGGAGTGGGGATTGGCTATTCGATACATGCAGGAATGGTTGTCGTCGCGGACGGCAGTCGAGAAGCGGACGAAAAACTTCAACGGGTGTTGACGTGCGATCCCGGTCTCGGGGTCGTGCGCCATGCCGATGCCGGCTACAGTGAGGCGGTTGACACCGTCCGCCGCACCGGCATTACGATGCCTTCACTTTCGGGTCACGGGGGATCGGGGCGATGATGATTCCGGAGCGTCCGTCGTTGGAGCGACGGGTCCTGGCAGCGCTCGATGGTTCGGCAGGCAATGGAACGCGCATCCCGGTGGTGCTCGGCGGCTGTGGCACAGGACGCACGTCGCTCCTGCTGCGCTTGCGCGATCTGATCGGCCGAACCTCGGCTCAGTATGTGGATGTCGAGCGCATCGCGACGACACCAGAACGATTCTCTAAATCGCTGCGAGACCCGTCGCCGTTTGCGCCCGGTCCGTTCGGAAAGAGCGAGGGAACCGACACCGGCGCGCGCGCCGCGTTCGATGCCACGCTGGCGTTTCTTGACACCGTCCGGGCGCCGGGAGATGTGCCGGCGACGTTCCTGCTCGACGAATTCCTCGAGCTGCGAACGTTCGAAAGCTTCCCTGGCCTGCGCTCGGTGCTCCGCGATCTGCTTGCCGCACTCTCGACGAGCGGCAATCGCTTCGTGCTGACGACCAGGTACATGGCTCGCGCGCATCGGCTGCTGCGCGACGCCCCGGCGCAGTTCGAAATCATTCCCGTCGCGCCACTGACTCCGAGCGAGGTACGCGCGACCCTGCCCACGGTTCCTGCCAGCCGCACGTTGTCGGGGGCGATCGTCGACGAAGACGACCGGGCACGAGACGAACTGGCGCGGCTCGTTCACGCGATTTCGGACGGCCGTCCGTCCTACGCGCGCATGATCGCGGAAGCGTCGACCAGTCTGGGCTCTCGCGGCGCTGTCGATCCGGTCAGCGCGTTGACCGCGTTACTGTCGCCGCCGGGCACAATCGCCACAGCCTGCCGCTTCTCGTACGAGTTGCGGCTGCATCGGGCGCGGGGGTATGGCGCCCTCAAAGCCATTCTCGACGTCCTGGCTGAAGAAGAACCGTTGACGTTGACCGAGATCGCGTCGCGCCTGCGCCGGACGCCGGGCTCGACAAAGGATTACTTGTCCTGGCTGGAAGATGTCGACCTCATCGTCTCCCGGCAGAAGCGCTACAGCTTCGCGGATCCGATGATGCGTCTCTGGGTTCGGCTGAACGCTGACGCGGCGCCGCCGACCGAGGAAGACATCGCTCGCCAGGTGCATGCCTACGTCATGAACCGGCTGCCCCACAACGAACCGGCGCTCGCAATGGCCGGCGCTCAGCCCCGCGACGCCGAACGGGACAAGCCGTGGGGCATTATTGAGATCGATTAAGGGAAAAGGGAAAAAGACACAAGGGAAACGGACGCTATCTCTCGCTGCTCAAGCGATCCAGCGCTAACTTCGCGGCTGCCTGTGCAGCTTCCTTTTTACTCTTTCCCTCCGCCCTCGCGACGGGCACTCCGTTGACGACCACCTCGACATCGAACAGCCGTCTGTGCGCCGGACCGATTTCGCCGGCGAGCCGGTAAGCCGGCAATCCGCGGTCGTGTGACTGCAGCCATTCCTGCAGCGCTGACTTGTAATCTTCAGTAAAGGTCGCGTGCGCGCCAGTGCGTCGCGCTTCCTGGATGAGGCTGGCGAACTGGCGCTCGATGAACGTTCTCGCCGGTTCGATCCCGCCATCGAGATATATCGCCGCGATGAGGGCTTCGTAGCAATCGGAAATCAGCGCCAGTTTGCGTCGCCCTCCGGTCTTCTCCTCGCCTCGACCCAGAATCAGGAACTCGCCAAGATTGATCCGTTCGCCGAGCCGGGCGAGCGATGCCGCGGACACGATGGACGCTTTCAGCTTCGACTTCTGCCCTTCGTTGTGCTGAGGGAATTGTCGGAACAGCATGTCCGCGATCACGAACCCGAGCACCGAGTCGCCGAGGAACTCCATCGATTCGTTGTCGAAGACGCCGCCGCTGGCATCCTCATGCACGCGCGACCGGTGTGTGAGTGCATGCTCGAGCAGGCCGCGATCCTTGAAGCGATAGCCGATCTGACGTTCGAGCGGCTCCAGCTCCGAACCGAACGGGACAACCCGGCCGGGACCGCTCTCTTCGCGATGGCTCGCGATAATCCGGCTGGCGCGGTCCGCTTCCTCGTCGTGCACGGCGATCCGAAGCTCATTGACCGCGAGCGGAAACGGAGTCCGCGACATGTCGGATGAGACGATGGTTCGAATCCCGTGGGTTTCGAGCAGGCCGCGCACGACGTCGGCCTCGATCTGCGACGGCGTGCGGAAGATGACGGTCAGACCGGTCATGAGCTGCAGGTTCGCATGTCAGACCGCGATTCGATTGGTCGCCTCGAACGGTCGTTCGACTTTGAGCAGAATCATGGTCATGTCGTCATGTTGATCGGCGCTCCCGACGAACGCCTCGATCTCGCGCATGATTCGTTCCCGCAGTTCGTCGGAATCGAGGTGACCATGTTCTTCCACGATTCGGCTCAGCCGCCCCTCCCCGAACAGGTCGCTGTTGGGATTCATCGCCTCCGTGATCCCGTCGGTATAGAGAACGATGACGTCGCCCGGCGACAACTCCACCCGCTCCTGCTCGAGCAATTCCGCAAACTTGTCGGCGGCACCCTCGATGCGCAGCCCAAGCACCATCCCGTTCGGCGTGAGCACCTGCGCCGACGGCATCTTTGACGACGGGCCTGGGAGAAAAATCAGCGGCGTGTGGCCGGCGCGGCAGAAGGTCATCGTCCCGGCGTGCAGGTCGATCACAGCATACGTGATGGTGATGAAGCTGCGGCTGTCGAGATGCTCTGAGATGATCCGGTTCACTTCGATGAGCAGATCGCGAGGTGATTCGTACCGCTGACTGAGCGCCAGCACCAGACCCTTCAGCTCGGCCATGTAGAGAGCGGCCGACGTTCCCTTGCCGGACACGTCCGCAATCAAGATGCCCAGCCGGTCTTCGGACAACCGGAAGAAGTCGTAGTAATCCCCTCCCACCTCGCGCGCCGGCACGCACAGCGCCGTAATCGCAAGGCCCGGAATATCGAGCGGACCACGCGGCAGCAGAGACATCTGAATCGCCCGCGCGATGCGCAGTTCTTCCTCGAGCCGCTTCTTCTCCGCGGCGGTTTGCATGAGCCCTTCGATGCTCCCTGTCATCTCATTGAACGAACCGGCGAGTTCTCCGAGCTGATCGTTCGACTGCACGTTGATTCGATGCGCGAAGTCGCCGTGACGGACCCGTTCGGTTCCCATGAACAGCTCGTGAATGGCGCTCGTGATCGATCGCGCGAGCGCCAGGCCCATGCTGAGCGCCACCATCTCGATGATGAGAAACAACCCGGCGATGATGAGCAGGAGAATGACCGCCAGCACGCCAAAGGGAATTTCTTTGAAGGCGATCTGCTGCGCATCCGACAGACGGCGATAGAGCTCGCTGGGTCGATACGTCAGGGATAGACTGGCCCGGTAGGTCTTTCCCGTCTCCCAGTCCCAGTAATCGAGAAAGATCACGCTCTTCCGGTACAGAGTCGACCACCCACCATTCCCTGCCGCGTCGCCGTTGGCGTTTCTCGAGATTGTCGTCACCGGACCGTTCTGCTGCTCGATCACCACTGCCGCGGTCCCGGCGCGCACACCGGTGTCGAACTGCAGCTTCTGGATCATCTCGTCGGCAAGCGGCAGATCGCCGACGACGTGTCCCGCCAGGCTTCCGCCGAGCACGACCGGAGCAACCGCTCGGTCGACGAGTTCCACGTGCCCCGGGCCGTCGGACAGCGGAATCGCAATGGTGCCGAACCATCCATCGCGTTTGATCCATGCGGGTATCGAAGGCGGAGCCGAGATGTGTTCCCATCCGCCCGCGGTCACGCGCGGCACGGGAACAGGACGGCCGCCATGCTCGACCGGCACATAGACGAACGACACTCCGCGATACAACAATGCGGCGTTCCTCTGCGTGCGCGCCAGCGACTGTGCCGCAGCTTCCGGCGAGCGCGAAATTTCCGCCGCCGCTCCGCTCGTCACGACCTTCAGGTCATTCAACGCGGCGTCGTATCCATCCTTGAAGAGATAGGCGCTGACGTTCATGAAGATCAGCAACCCGCCAAGGAGAAAGAAGATCACGATCAAGAGCGATGGGACGACGCCGATGAAGATATAGGACAGGATCAGCTTGCGTCGCACACGCCAGAGCAGCTGCTGTCGCATGAGCACGAACAGCCGCCATACGAACACTGACACTGAGATGACGAGCCCGATCGTTGCAGCGCTACTGAGAATCGAAACGAGCGGCAGATCGCCGGCAAGACGCAGCAGCGTCACCACAAGTTTGAGAGCCGCAGAGATAATGAAGAGTCGTCCCGGCCAGGTTTTCAGCAGCAGTTCGCGGGCCGAGTACGGAAGCTCCGTCGCAAGGGCGGGCGCAGGTCGTCGGCTGCCGGGCAGCGCCCGCTCAGGAACTCTTGGCGTGTTCATTGCCTTGGCAGCGATGATAACAGACGGCCGTCTCGTCGCTTGTCGCGGTGGCGACCAGGACGGAGATGATAGAGTGAAAACTCATGAAGCTTCCCGATCACGCGCGCTTCTCGACCGTCTGCATCCATGCCGGACAGGAGCCGGATCCGTCGACAGGCGCCATCATCACACCGATCTATCAGACCTCCACCTACGTCCAGGAAGCCGTTGGCCGTCATAAGGGTTTCGAGTACGCGCGGACCCAGAACCCCACACGGCTGGCACTCGAGCGGAATATCGCAGCGATCGAGGGGGGCAAGGCGGCGTTCGCGTTCGCGTCAGGCATGGCGGCGATCGATACCATCACGACGCTGCTCGAAGCCGGCGACCACGTGGTCGTCACCGACAACACCTATGGCGGCACGTATCGATTGTTCGAACAGGTGCTTCGACGGTACCAGCTGTCGTTCACCTACGTCGACACGTCGTGTCTGGACTTGATCGAGCGAGCGATTCGTCCCGAAACGAAGATGCTGTTCATCGAGACGCCGACCAATCCGGTCATGCGGCTCACTGATCTGTCGGCGGCAAGCGAGCTCGCGCACAGCCGTCGCATCAAGGTGGTCGTCGACAACACATTCGCGAGCCCGGTTCTGCAGCGGCCCATCGAGTTCGGCGCCGATCTCGTGGTTCACAGCACCACGAAGTATCTGAATGGACACAGCGACAGCGTCGGCGGCATCGTCGTTGCCGTCGGCGACGAAGACATCGAGAACCTCAAGTTCCTGCAGAACGCCGCGGGAGCGATCCTGAGTCCGTTCGATTCGTGGCTCATCCTTCGGGGAACCAAGACGCTGTCGGTTCGGATGGCCCAGCACAATGTGAACGGACAGGCATTGGCGGAATATCTCGCTGGCCATCCAAAGGTCAACGCGGTGTTCTATCCCGGACTTGCTTCACATCCGCAGCACGCACTCGCCTCCCGTCAGATGAAGGGTTTTGGCGGAATGCTCACCTTCGATGTCGGAAGCGCGGAAGCGGCGTACGATGTGTGTAAACGCGTGCGCCTGATGGCGCTGGCGGAGAGTCTCGGCGGTGTCGAGACACTGATCTCGCATCCAGCTTCGATGACGCACGCATCGGTTCCAGCCGACCGGCGCGCGAAGATCGGACTCACTGATGGTATGGTCCGCATCTCCGCCGGCATCGAGGATCCACAGGACTTGATCGAGGACCTCGCACAAGCGCTCGGATAGGAATTGGTGAATTCGCGAGTTGGTGAATGGGTGAATCGAGGTGTTGGTGCGTAGGCTGACGCCAATTCACTCATTCACTCATTCACCAAGTCACCAATCAGGCCGTTGACTCCCCTACCCACCGCAGATACGCGTCGTTGCCATCGACGATCGGGGTAACCAGGAACTCGGGCATGTCGTAGGGGTGCAGCTCCCGGACGCGGTCCCATAGCTCGACGACGCGATCGCGTGTGGTCTTGATAACGAGCTGCCGTTCGGACTCCGTTTCGATCGTCCCTTCCCACCGGTATATCGATTCCATCGGGGCCGAGAGGTTCACGCAGGCGGCCAGCCGTTCCTCCACGAGGTTTCGCGCGAAGCTGGCGCCATCGGCATCTGCCGGCAGGGTGGTCAAAACGATTACATACTCATGGCTCATGCGCGTGCCTCCCTGCCGCGATTCACCGAACCGATCGGAAATTCACCGGTAGCCCTACTTTCGGCGCTCGATTGGAACGAAAGTATTGTACAAAGGACGGGTCCCTTCATGCCGCTCGAACCGACCGAACCCAGCCGGGGCACTGGCGCCGAGCCGTTGCGCCGGAAACGTGTGCTTCATCCTGCCCCCTCGCTGATTCGAAAGCGTGGTCTGCACGTACTGCTCATTTTCGTCACGCTCGTGCTGGTCGTCGACGCGTTGATCGGTGAGAAAGGCTTGATGCAGTCGATGAATGCACGGCGGCAGTATCGGCAGCTTCAGGGTTCGCTGGAAGAGCTTCGGCGCGAAAATGCCGCACTGCGGGAAGAGATGCGCCGCCTGAATGAGGATCCGGCGACGATTGAATCGCTCGCGCGAGAGGACCTCGGCCTCATCCGTCCTGGCGAGATCGTCTTCATCCTGAAGGATCTCGAGGACGGCACAAAATAGTCGCACTGGCCTGAGGTGTGCAAACCGTGTCCACTGATGGAGTGTTTATGCTGAAGTGGACATCGCGAAGCTCCACCGTCTTTGCTCTTTTACTGCTGCTGACTGCCCCCGCCGCACGCGCGCAACAGGTCGACATCCTTTCAGATCAGGAGCCGCAAGCGCCGGCAACGCCTGCACAAGACCCCGGACAGAAAGTTGCCGAAGGAGAAGAGCCAGCCAAGCCGACCCGCGCCTTCTTCCCCGCTCTGCTCCACGATCTCGGCGACGACGTCAAACACATGCCGCGCAGGAACACGCTTTACTGGCTCGCGTGGGGAACGGGAGTCTCGCTTGCGGTTCATCCCGCAGACGACTACTTCAACAACCATCTGAGCACGTCGGATACGGCGAAGAACGTGTTCCTTCTCGGGAAATACATCGGGTTGTTTCCCGTCCTGCTCGGGACCGCGGGAACGACGTATGTCGTCGGCCGCGCGCGTGGTTCACGTCGCGCACAGCATCTCGGGATGGATCTCATCGAAGCGACGCTGCTCGCTGATGGCATGACCCAGGTGATCAAAGTGTCGGTGCGACGCGATCGACCGCTTCGTGACGACGGCACGCGCGCGTCTGGATTCGCGTTTCCCTCGGGACATGCAGCCGGAACCTTCGCCGCGGCGACGGTGCTCCAGCAACATCTTGGTTGGAAATGGGCAGTGCCGACCTACACCGTCGCGTCGTATGTCGCGATGTCGCGCCTCGTCGACGATCGCCATTGGGCGAGCGACGTCACCGCAGGCGCCGCGCTCGGGATCATCGTCGGGCGTTCGGTCACGTGGCACGGGCGCAACTTCTACGCGACACCGATGCTGCTCCCGAAAGGCATGGGCGTCATCGTGAACGTGACGCCGTAAAGGGCTGTCCTGGTTCCCTGGTAGGAATCTGGGGGGGCGCGACCGTCGTCGCCATCGGTTCGACGATCGCGCCCGTATGGGTCTGGGCTTCTGTGACTGCGAAGCGCAGTAACGACTCAGTGATCGTGGTGTCCGTGATCGTCGTCGTCGACGCCACGGTCGTTGATCTGGCTGCGAATCTCGCCCGGAGCGAACTTCGAGCTGTGCACGTTCACGTAGGTCTTGCCGGCGCGGATCAATGCAACGACCTCGGCGAACTCTTCGGCTGTCGTTGGTGTCGTCGACGTTCCCGTGGGACCGGCGATGCCGTTGGCATCATTGCCTCTAACGTCGGCGACCGTCAGCGTCCCCGTTACCCAGCCAGCATGGGTGTTGCTCGGATCGTTCGCGGTGCACTCCGGCGTGTTGGTGGTCGGCGACGGATTCGCCGCCGAATCGCACAGCCAGAGGACGATGCCGCCGGAGTTCTGTGGCAGCCCGATGTGGATGTGCGCCTGCCTGACGTCTCCTTCGAGATCCTTGAATGACAGGGAGTATTCGATTTCCGATTCATCTTTGCTGATGGCCGCCCGGAACGTGCCGCTGCCGGTCGTCGAGACCACGGCGGCCGCTTCGTTGAGCCCGTTGAGGACCTCGTAGAAGTGGCGATGGCCTTCGCTCGTGAACGCCTGGGTGGTAGCGGCGAGCGCGAAGAGCGCAGCCGCGACTGTCGTAATCCGCTTCATCCTGACCTCCGATTGTGTTTTGTAACGCGCGCGGCGCTGCAACGCAGGTGCCACGAACCGCCCATGCAATCGTTCGATTCGCGCGTCGAAGATGGGTAACCCGCTTACCGAGCGCGAAATTGCGTTACCGGGCGCGTAACACAGTAACGCATGATACCGTCGACAGACTCGCAACTGCGTTACTGAACTGCCCGACGGCCACGCTATGGGGACATGCTTGTGTTTCAAATCGTAGGCGTCGGCGCTGGTTTGTTGACAACAGTGGCGACTTCAGGGAGGCCGCAAACGCCAAAGGCGATGGCGATTCGGCGCGTTCGATCGTTCTGGCTGGCGGCAGCGTGTGCCTTGGTGGTGTGGGCGGCCGCCGCGCGGCGTGTGCCCGCCGCTTCCCCACAGCCTGCCGCGCCACCCGACATCCGCCCGAACGTGGTTGTCGTCCTCGTAGACGACATGGGCTGGTCGGACATCGGACCGTTCGGTAGCGAGATCGCAACCCCCAATCTCGACGCCCTTGCCGCGCGCGGTGTGCGATTCACCCAGTTCTATGCCACGCCGCGCTGCTCGCCGACGCGGGCGAGCCTGCTCACCGGGTTGTATTCGCACCAGGCGGGCATGGGGCATCTCGACAACGTGATCCGCCGCGGGTCGCTTGGCACTACGGGGCGTCTCAACGAGCAGTCGGTCACGATCGCCGAAGTGCTCCGCGACGCTGGCTACTTCACCGCGATGTCTGGCAAATGGCACCTTGGCCAGGACAACGGGACCCCACCGTGGGATCGTGGCTACGAACGCACGCTGAGCCTCCGCGCCGGCGGCATGTACTTTCCGAATCAGCATTACACCGGCGGCGACAACCCGCTCGCGAGTCGCGCGCAGGAGCCGTTATTCCTGAACGGCGCAGCGACGCCGCGCGATGCGCCCGTCTTCGGCTCGAGCTGGTACGCCACGTATCTCTGGACCGAGTTCGGCCTCAAGTTCATCGACGAGGCGCGTCAGGCCAACAAGCCGTTCTTCCTGTATCTTCCGTTCAACGCGCCGCATTTTCCGTTGATGGCTCCGGCGGAACTCATCGCCAAGTACCGTGGCAAGTATCAGAACGGCTGGGACCGGCTGCGGCAGGAGCGCTATCAGCGGCAGGTTCGAATGGGGCTCGTCGACGCGAAGTGGCCGCTCAGTCCGCGTGAGCCGGACACACCGCCGTGGGACTCGCTGTCCGATCAACAAAAAGATCGGTTCGACCTCCAGATGGCGGTGTATGCCGCGATGATCGAGGCCATCGACACGGCCGTCGGAACGCTGGTGAAGGGCCTCGAGGCGCGCGGGGTTCTCGACAACACGCTCATCTTCTTCATGTCGGACAACGGCGCCAACGCCGAATCCGGTCCCGACGGCCGATTCAATGGTGATCCTCCGGGTGGTCCCAACTCGGATCTCTATCTGGGCATGAACTGGGCAGCGGTCGGCAACACACCGTTCCGGCGGTTCAAACACTTCACGCACGAGGGCGGCATCTCATCGCCGCTCATCGTGAGTTGGCCACGCGGCATCTCGGCAAACCGGCGCGGAGCGATCGAACGCCAGCCGGCGCATGTGATCGACATCATGGCGACTGTGACGGCGGCGACCGGCGCGAAGTATCCGCGTGAGTACAAGAGCCACCCGATTCAGCCGATGGAGGGCGTCAGTCTGCGGGCGGCGCTCGACGGCCGCCCGCTGAACCGGCCGCGCCCACTCTTCTGGGAGCACGAAGGGAACCGCGCCGTGCGTTCGGGCAACTGGAAGATCGTCTCCGTGTATCCCGAGGCGTGGGAGCTGTACGACATCGCTGCCGATCGCGTCGAGCGCCACAACGTGGCGGCCCAGCACCCGGACATCGTCAAGAGGCTCTCGGACGAGTGGGACGCGTGGGCCAAGCGGACGAACGTGGATCCCTGGCCGGGCCCGGCTCGACTGCCGTGGGGAGACAACGCCCCGTCGCGCGGAGGACGGTAAGTCCGGCTCACCTCACCGATGTCTTGTCGGCCGTCGGAAAATTGCGCGGCACCGGGATCGTCACGGCGCCCGTCGCCGCCCATTCGGTGCCGCGTTGCAGCAGGACGATGTAATCCACCGACGCCATCGGCACGATCGGTTCTTTCTGCGTCGCCCCGACGTGGCCGAGCGTGTCGTGAAACACGCGCCCTTTGCCGTACGTGATGGCCATGACCAT
>Ga0070669_100003571_pt1 | contig 11226 bp, 4 predicted proteins | sample KBSS53metaG_FD_64680 | JGI IMG/M metagenome (GOLD analysis project Ga0070669, IMG submission 64680) | Switchgrass rhizosphere microbial communities from Kellogg Biological Station, Michigan, USA - KBS S5-3 metaG | ecosystem: Host-associated > Plants > Roots > Rhizosphere > Soil ... | reverse complement strand
GCCGGCCACGTCGGCGCCGGCGATCGCCGCCGCCGTGCCGGTGCCGTAGGCGACGACGGCGCGCATCATCCGTGCCACCGCGCGTGCGACGCGTGGCCGCGTGACGCGCACGAAGCGCGGCCGCTCGCCCACCCGCAGGGTGGGGACGGGCCGCCGTCCGTCCATCGCGATCGTCGCGGCGACGATCGTCATCTGGAGCGTGGTCGCCTGCACGAGCCCCTGCCCGATCGCGCTCGACCCCATCGCCAGCTCGTCGCCGATCTGATCCGCCGGCGGAATCGTGCTCGTCGCGGCGCCCGCGATCCCCGGCGTCTCGTTGAAGCCGTAACGCTCCGCGACGTCGACGAGTCGCGCGGCGCCGAGCTGTGCGCCGAGCGGTGCGAACACCGAGTTGCACGAATGCGCGAACGCGTCGACAAGCGTTCCGCCGCAGTACTCGCCGTTCGCGTTCTCCAGCCGCACGCCCGACAGCGTCGCGGCGTCGGTCACCGGGAAGCCCGTCCGCGCGGTCGCCACGTGCGCCTCGAGCACGCCGGTCAGCGTGACGATCTTGAACGTCGAGCCGGGCGGCTGGAGCGCGGAGAAGGCGACGCCCGCAAGCGCCAGCAGCTCGCCGGTGCGCGGGTCCATCGCGGCCACGCCGCCGTAGCGCCCGGCGAGTGCGGCGATCGCTGCCCGCTCGACCTTCGGGTCGATCGTGGTGCGGACGTCGGTGCCGGGGCGCGGCTGCGTGCGCGCGATCACGCGGCCGCCGACCGACAACGTGCCGCCCGGCGTGCCGGCGAGCTCGCGCTGGAAGACGCGCTCGAGCCCTGAGACGCCGACGCGCGCGTCCGATGGGTAGCCAAGCGCCCGCAGGAGACCGGCCTGCTCCGCCGGCCCAGCGTCGAGGCGCCCGGCGATCTCGCTCGCGATGTCCGGCGCGTCCGTGCTGCGGCCGTCGCCGCCCGCGAGCAGGCTCCCGTCGCGCGCGCGCAGCGCGGCGCGCGGCGGGAGGCTCGTTGCGCGCGTGAGCTGCTCGCCGGGGCGCAGCCCTGGGAACACGGCGTTCTCGCGCCACGCGATGCGCATCTGGTCGCCCTCACCGCTGACCGGCAGCTCGAGCACGCCGTGGACGGTCCCGAACACGCGCGTGTCGATCGTCAGATGGACGGGGATCGCATCGCCTACGCGGTCGCCGACCTTGCCGACCGTGAGCGATCGCAGCGTGGCGGTCTCTGCGGCGCTGCGGTAGGCGGCGGCGAAGTCCTGGAAGGGCGTGCGTGCTTTCGACTCGTCGTCCAGCAGCTGGTACATGCGGCCGTAGTCGCCGTCGGCCCAGGAGGTCGCAAAGCGTTTCGCGGTCGCGCGCTCGCTGCCGCCTGAGCCCCCGATCAACAGGGCGACGATGAGCGCGAGCGCGGCAACGGCGGGCAGCCCCCGGCGTACGAGGCGGCGGCGTCGCTCCACGTCGGAGCGCGAATAGCGCGGCGACGGATGCGCGCCGCTACGACCGCCTGCCTCCACGCACGCGAATGTAGTCCATGGGCCGGCGCAGCGGCCCCGCCCGCCGTGTGTGCTGCATGCTGTCGCCCGCATGACGACGCTCGACTGGATCATCCTCGCGCTGGTGGCGCTGTTCGGGCTCGCGGGCTTCCAGCGTGGCTTCATCGTGGGCGCGCTGTCGCTGGCGGGGTTTCTCGGCGGCGCGGTGATCGGCGCGCGCATCGGCCCGCTGCTGCTGCCGGAGGGCTCGCACTCGCCCTATGCGCCGCTGTTCGCGCTGGCCGGCGCGCTGATGCTCGGCGGGCTGCTGGCGAGCGGCTTGGAGCGGCTCGGCGCGCGGCTGCGCAGCGGCCTGTGGATCCCCGGTCTGGGAGCGCTCGACGGACTGCTCGGAGCGCTGTTGACCATGACGATCGCACTCGCGCTCGTCTGGCTCGCCGGTGCCGTGGTGCTGCAGACGCCGGGCCTGCGCGAGCTGCGCGGCGACGTGCAGCGCTCGTTCGTGCTGCGTCAGCTGAACGCGCTGCTGCCGCCGTCGGGTCCGCTGCTCAACGCGCTTGCGCGCTTTGACCCGCTGCCGTCGATCAGCGGGCCGGTCGCCGCGGTCGCGCCGCCCTCGCGCGCCGTCCTGCGCGAGCCGGGCGCACGCGCTGCGGCGCCGAGCGTCGTGCGGATCCTCGGCAACGCCTGCGGGCTCGGCATCGAGGGCAGCGGCTGGGTGGCGGGCACGGGGCTCGTCGTGACGAACGCGCACGTCGTCGCCGGCGAGCATGACACGGTCGTGCAGGCGCCAGGCGACCCGGCCGGCAGCCGCGACGCGACGCTCGTCCACTTCGACGTGCGCGACGACGTCGCGGTGCTGCGCGTCGCGGGCCTGGGCGCGCCGGCGCTGGCGCTCGCGCGCGACCCCGGGTCCGGCACGGCCGGCGCGATCCTCGGCTATCCACTCAACGGCCCGTTTGACGCCGAGGCGGGGCGGATCGGGGCGACGCGCGACGTGCTCTCCGAGGACGCATACGGCCGCGGACCGGTGCGGCGCAGCATCACGCCATTGCGCGGGCGGGTGCGCAGCGGCAACTCGGGTGGGCCGGTCGTGGACGCGCGAGGGCGCGTGCTGACGACTGTCTTCGCCGCCACGACGACCGGCCGTCGTGGCGGGTACGGCGTCGCGAACGCGGTCGTGGCGGATGCGCTCGCCGCCGCCCGTCGCAGCGGGCCGGTGTCAAGCGGCGCATGTGTCGGTTGACGGGACCGCTACCCTCCACGGGCTCATGAGCAAGACCCTTGTCATCGCGGAGAAGCCGTCGGTCGGCAGAGACCTGGCGCGCGTGCTGCCCGGCCCCTTCCAGAGAGGGGACGGCGTCCTCGAAGGCCCCGAGCACGTGATCACGTGGGCGGTCGGCCACCTTGTGCAGCTCGCCGAGCCGGACGAGTACGACGACAAGTTCAAGAGATGGCGCATGGCCGACCTGCCGATCGTGCCGCCCAGATTCAAGCTCGTGGTGCGCGATGAGCGTTCCAGAAGACAGATGAACGTCGTCAAGCGCGCGCTTGGGCGTGACGACGTCTCGGTTGTCGTCAACGCCTGCGACGCCGGCCGCGAGGGTGAGCTGATCTTCGCCTACCTGTACGAGAAGGCCGGCTCGAGACTGCCCGTCCAGCGGTTGTGGCTGTCCTCGATGACGAAGTCCGCGATCGAGGACGCGTTCGCGCACTTGCGCGACGGGTCGGAGATGCACTCGCTCGAGGACGCCGCGCGCTCGCGCAGCGAGGCCGACTGGATCGTCGGCATGAACGCCACCCGCGCCGCGACGATCCGTCTGCGCTCCTCGTTCGACGGCGCGGTCTCGCTCGGTCGCGTGCAGACGCCGACGCTCGCGATCCTCGCGCGCCGCGAGGAGGAGATTCGCGCTTTCAGACCTGAGCCGTACTGGATCGTCGATGCGTCGTTTGCGGCGGCTGGGGAACGGCTCTACGAGGGCCGCTTCCACGCGGGAGCACAGCCGCGCGTTGCGTCAGCTGCCGAGGCAGCCGCCATCGTGGCGGCATGTCAGGGCATCGAGGGGACGATCTCGAAGCTGGAGAGAAGCACCCGCAGAGAGCGCGCGCCGCTGCTGTACGACCTGACGTCCCTGCAGCGCGACGCGAACTCGCGTTTCGGCTTCTCCGCGCGCCGCACGCTCGCCGCGGCGCAGCGGCTCTACGAGGAGCACAAGGCGCTGACGTATCCGCGCACCAGCTCGCGCTACCTGCCGAGCGACATGATCCCGGAGATCAAGCCGATCGCCGGGATCGTCGGCCAGCAGCGCGAGTACGCCGCCGCCTCGAAGTACGTGACCGGGCTCGACATGCTGCCGCTCGGCCGCGTCGTCAACAACGAGAAGGTCACCGACCACCACGCGATCATCCCGACGAACGCGCCGCATCCGGTCGACAAGCTGAGCGACGACGATCGCAAGATCTACGACCTCGTCGTGCGTCGCTTCCTGGCGGTCTTCCATCCCGAGGCGGTGTTCGAGAACACGAAGGTCGAGACCGAGGTCGCCAGCCACGTCTTCCGCACACGCGGAAAGGTCATGCTCGTGCCGGGCTGGCGCGGCGTCTACGGCGAGGAGGTCGAGGCGGAGCCGAAAGAGGGCGAGGAGGACGAGGGGCGCGAGCAGCGGCTGCCGAGACTCGAGCAGGGCGAGACGGTCGAGACGCGCGACGTGCGCTCCGAGGAGAAGGTCACGAGACCGCCGCGGCGCTACTCCGAGGGCTCGCTGCTGGCGGCGATGGAGACGGCCGGCAGACTCGTCGACGACGAGGAGCTGCGCGAGGCGATGAAGGACTCCGGCATCGGCACGCCGGCCACGCGCGCGGCGATCATCGAGCGGCTGCTGGCGGTCGGCTACATCGAGCGCGACGCGCGTGCCTTGGTGGTCACCGAGAAGGGGCTCAATGTGGTCCGGCTGCTGGACGGGCACCAGCTCACGTCGCCGTCGTTGACGGGCGATTGGGAGCACCGCCTCGCGAAGATCGAGACGGGCGACGACACCCGGCCGGCGTTCATGTCCGACATCGTGCGGTTCGCCGAGGCGACCGTCGCGACGCTCGACGAGAAGCTCAGAGACGTCCGCATCCCGCGCGCGAACCTCGGGCCGTGCCCCGTGTGCGGGCACGACATCCTCGAGAACCGCAAGGGCTACTCGTGCTGGTCGCGCGAGGATCCGGGCTGCGGCTTCGTGATCTGGAAGGCGAAGGCCGGCAAGACGCTGACCGCGGCGATCGTGCGCGAGTTGATCCGGACAGGACGGACGGAGAGACCCGTCACGGGCTTCAGATCTCGCGCCGGCAGATCCTTCCGCGCCCGGCTCGCACTGGAGCAGACGGACGAAGGCCGCTGGCGCGTCGAGTTCGACGAGCCGTGGGCGCGCGAGGGGGCGAAGCCCCCGGAGGCCGAGGCCGACGGCACCACCCCAGACGCCGCGACCGACGGCGCGACCGCCCCGGCCGAAGCCGTCGCCTGAGCGCCGCCGCACGCGCTCCACAGTTCCGCCGCATTTCGCGCCCCAGCCGCGGCACTTTCCCTGCCACGCTCGGGTCCATGGCCAGCGACATGCAAGTAGTGCCCCCTATAGGGGCACAAGTTGTCACTCATCGAGATAGAGCGATCGCAACGTTGGCGGCTCGCCAGCACGGTGTGGTCACCCGCGGCCAGCTCCTCGATGCCGGTCTTACGCGGAAGGCGGTGCAGGTGCGCTTGACGAGCGGCCACCTCGTGCGCCTCCACCGCGGCGTCTACGCCGTCGGTCATGCCCAGCTTCGGCTCGAAGGTCGCTGGCTCGCGGCCGTGCTGGCGGCGGGACCGGGCGCCGCGCTGAGCCATCGCAGCGCGGCGGCGCTCCATGGGATCCGCGAGAGCAGTGCCCTCGACGTCACGTCCACAAGACGAGTGGCGGTGCGGGGCGTCACGATCCACCGCACCACGCGCCTCGATCCCGAGGACCTCACGACCCGCCGCGGCGTCCGAGCCACCACGCTCGCTCGCACGCTCGTGGATCTGGCGGCGGTCCTGCCGCCCCCGTACACAGCAAAGCTGCTCCGCGAGGCAGACCGCCTCAACAAGCTGAACGCCACCACGCTCCATGCCGCGCTGGAGCGCACGAGCGGCCGCGGCGGGGCAGGGCGCGCCGCACTGCGAGCAGCGCTCGAGCAGCACCACCGCCACGCCACGTCCCTCACCCTCTCCGAGCTCGAAGACCGCTTCCTCGCCCTCCTCGATGCCCACGACCTGCCGCACCCGCTGACGAACCACCTCATCGACGGCATGCGTGTGGATGCGGTCTGGCCCGAGCAGCGGCTCGCGGTGGAGCTGGACGGCTGGGCCTTCCACCACGACCGCGCCGCCTTCGAGGAGGACCGGACACGCTCGACGCGGCTCGCGGAAGCGGGCTGGACGCCGGTGCGGTTCACGCATGCGCAACTGGTCGACCGCCCGCACGACATCGCCGCAACGCTGCGGGCCCTGCTCGCGCGGTGAGGCGTCCCCGCCGCGCGCCACCATGTCGAATCCATGCCGCTCACGCTCATCACGGGACCCGCGAACTCGGCCAAGGCCGGCGTCGTGCTCGACGCCTTCCGCGCACGGCGACGTCAGGAGCCCTGGCTCGTCGTGCCGACGCGGGACGACGTCCTCGCGTTCGAGCGCGAGCTGCTCGGCGACGCCGCCACGCAGCCCGGCCGCGTCACGACCTTTGCCGGTCTCACACGCGAGATCGCACGCCGCGCGGACTGGTGGGCGCGCGCCATAGGGCCGCTCCAGCGCGAGCGCCTCGTGGCTCAAGCGATCGGGGACGCTCCCCTCGATGCCCTCGCCGGAGTCGCAGGAACGCCCGGGTTCCTGCATTCCGCTCAGGCGCTGATCGCCGAGCTGGAGCGCTCGCTGATCGCGCCGCAGCGATTCACCGCTGCCGTGCGCGCCTGGCCGCAGGCGCCGCGTGCCGCGCACGAAGCGGCTGCGATCTACGCCCGCTACGCCCAGATGCTGGAGCGGCTCGACCGCGTCGACCCCGACCTGTTTGCCTGGCGGGCGCTCGACGCGCTGCGGGCGAGACCGGGCGCCTGGGGCACGACGCCCGTCTTGCTGTACGGCTTCGACGACCTCACGCCGCTCGAGCGCGACGTGGTCGAGACGCTGGCGCGCGTCGCCGACGCGGAGGTCACCGTCTCGCTCACGTACGAGGCGGGTCGGGCGGCGTTCGGCCGCGCGGCGACGCTTGTCGGCGAGCTCAGCCAGCTTGCGGTCGAGGTCAAGGAGCTGCCGCCTGACGACGCGTTCTTCGCGCCCGCGTCGCGCACGGCGCTGCACCACCTCGAGCGCCACCTATTCGAGCTCCGCGCGCCGCGGGTGGCCGCCGGCGATGCGATCAAGCTGCTCGTCGCGGGCGGGGAGCGGGCAGAGGCCGAGCTGGTAGCGGCCGAGGTGCTGAGGCTCCTCGACGACGCCGTGCCTGCGGACAGCGTCGCGATCGTGCTGCGCTCGCCCGACCGCAGCGCCGCGCTGCTCGAGCAGGTGCTCGCGACCTACGGCGTGCCGCACGCATTGCAGCGGACGATTCGCTTCGCCCACACGGCGCTCGGGCGCGGCCTGCTCGCGCTCGCACGCTGCGCGCTGCATGCCGACGAGGCGAAACCGGCCGAGCTGCTCACCTTCCTGCGCACGCCGGGCCGCCTGGAGCGACTGGAACTGGCCGACCGGCTGGAGCTGACGGTGCGCCGCAAGGCCGTCGCCGATCTCACGACCGCACGCCGGATCTGGGAGGACGCGCCCGGCGGCTGGCCGCTGCGTGAGCTCGACCGCCTGCGTGGCGCGGCGGCAGATGGCCCACTCCCACTGCTCGCCGCGTTGGCACGCGAGGCGCGGACGCTGTTCGCCGCCCCCTACAAAGGACAGGCCGCCCAGCTTGGCGCCGACGCAGAAGTCGACGCGCGGGCGCTCACCGCGCTCCTGTCCGCCGTGGATCAGCTCGCCGAACTCGTCCACGCTGACCCGCGCCGCGCGCCGGCTGCCGGCCAGCTGCTCGAGGCGATCGAGCGGATCGAGGTGCCGGTCGGCGCCGCGGCCGCGCCGGGGGCCGTGCTGATCGCCGACCCGCTCGCGATCCGCGCCCGCCGCTTCGACACGGTGATCCTCTACGGCCTGCAGGAAGGGGAGTTCCCGCGGCCGGCGGTCCCCGAGCCGTTCCTGTCCGACGACGAGCGACGCGCGCTCAACACCGCCGCCGGATTGCGGCTCGTCGCGCGCGAGGATCGCCTCGCCGACGAGCGCTACCTGTTCTACGCGGCCGTCTCGCGCGCCGATCGCCGCGTGATCCTCAGCTGCCGCGATGCGGATGAGGAGGGCAACCCGGCACTGCCGTCGTTCTTTGTCGACGACGTGCGTGCGCTGTTCGACGAGCTGCCAGTTCGTCACCGTCCGCTGTCGGAGGTCACGTGGCCGCTCGAGCAGGCACCCACGACGGCCGAGCGCATCCGCGCCGAGGCGCTCGCCGCCCCGCGCGAGACCGCGCCGCCGCTCGCGTCGCTGGGACCGAACGCGCAGGCTGCGCTGCGCCAGCGTGAGGTGCTGTCGGCCGGAGGCCTCGAGGCGTACGCACGCTGCCCCGTGCGCTGGCTCGTCGAGCGCGAGCTCGCGCCCGAGCGCTTCGAGCCGGACCCGGAGGCGATCGCACGCGGCAGCTGTGTGCACCGCGTCCTGGAGCGCGTGCTCGGTCAGCTCGACTGGCCGCTGACGCTCGCCGCGCTGCCGGCTGCCGAGGCGGTCGTGCGCGAGGTCGTCGCCGAGGAGGCTGCACGGCTCGTGCTCGGCCGCGGCGCGGCCGCGCAGGCGGCCGCCGCGCACGAGATCGCCGCCGACGTGATGCGCCTGCTGCGCCACGAGGCGCAGAGCGGCGGCGGCTTCGCGCCGGCGGAGCTGGAGCTCACATTCGGGTTCGCCGCGGACGACGGCGAGGGTCTCGGCCCGCTCGTGCTCGGCGAAGGCGCCCTGCGCCTGCGCGGCGTGATCGACCGGGTTGATCTCGACCGTGCCGGCCACGCGCTCGTGCGCGACTACAAGAGCGGTCGCAAGGGCGCGGGCTGGCCGGTCGCCAGATGGCGCGCGGAGGATCAGCTGCAGGTCGCGCTCTACATGGTCGCGGTGCGCGAGCTGCTCAGACGCGAGCCGGTCGGCGGCGTGTACCAGCCGCTGCGCGGGGAGGACCTGCGCGCGCGCGGGCTGGTGCAGGACGACGCCGACACCGGCGAGCTCGTCGTCGACACCGATCGCCGCTCGCGCGAGGAGCTGGAGGTGGAGCTGGACGCCGCCGCCGCGCGCGCGTGCGAGCTGGCGGTGCGGCTGCGCGGGGGCGAGCTGTGCGCAACGCCGGAGACGTGCTCACCAAACGGCTGCGCGTATCCGGGCATCTGCCGGGCGGCGGACCAGTGAGCGGCACGGCCACGGTTCCGTTCACGCCGGAGCAGCAGGCCGCGATCGCCCATCCCGGCGGGTTGCTGCTGACCGCCAACGCCGGCAGCGGCAAGACGTCGGTGATGGCGGAGCGGTACGTGCGGATCGCGCGCGGCGATGAGCGGGCACCGACGGCGGAGCCGTTGGTCACGGACGTCAGCCGCATCCTCGCGATCACCTTCACCGAGAAGGCGGCGGCCGAGCTGAAGGCGCGCGTGCGCGTCCGCTTCGAGGCGCTCGGCGACGGCGAGCGAGCACGCGCGACGGAGGGCGCGTGGATCTCGACGATCCACAGCTTCTGCGCGCGGCTCTTGCGCGCGCACGCGCTCGTGGCCGGGCTCGATCCGCGCTTCGCCGTGCTCGACGAGCGCGAGGCGCGGCGGCTCGCGGCCGACGCGTTTTCCGTCGCGTTGGAGGACCTCGTTCACGCGCATGGCGTCGCGGCGCTCGAGCTGATTGCCGCCTACCGTCCGGCCGACCTGCGCGACGCGATCGTCGCGCTGCACGGCGAGCTGCGCAGCCGCGGCCACGAGCATCCGCAGCTGCCGCCGGCGCAGCCGCGGCCGCTCGGCGCGACGCACAGCGCGCTCGCGCTCGCACGCGCCCAGGCCGCCTCCGAGCTGGAAGCGGCGAACGACGGCAAGACGGTCGAGCGCGCGCGCGAGCGCCTCGCCGCCTGCGCCGCCATGCTCGAGCGGCCGCTCGAGCCGCCGCCGGCGCCCGAGGAGGTCGACGCGCTCGCGCTCAGAGGCAACGGCGTCGTACTGAACGGCGGCGGATGCGAGGCATACAGAACGGCGCTCACGGCCTTCGCCGATGCGTGCGCCGACGTGGCGGCGCTGCCAATCCACGCGCTGCTGGACGCGCTGCTGCAGGCTTTCGGCCGCCACTACGCCGATGCGAAGCGAGCAGCTTCCGCACTCGACTTCGAGGATCTGGAGCTGCGCGCCAACCGCCTCCTGCGCGAGCACGAGCCGCTGCGCGCTCGCTATGCCGAGCGCTTCCGCTACGTGATGGTCGACGAGTTCCAGGACACGAACCCGCTGCAGCTGGAGCTGCTCGAGCGGATCGGCGGCGACGAGCTGTTTGCGGTCGGCGACGAGCTGCAGTCGATCTACGGCTTCCGCCACGCCGACGTGCGCCTCTTCCGCGCCCGTCGCGCGCGGCTCGCGGAGCGCGAGGCGACCGCCACGCTGGCGATGAACTTCCGCAGCCACGGCGACCTGCTGCGCGCGTTCAACCTCGCGTTCGCGCCCCGCTTCGACGCGAGCTTCACGCCGCTGGTGCCCGGACCAAGAGACGCCGATCGGGCGGGTGGCGTGGCGGAGGACGATTCCGCGACCCCGCTCGCGGAATCGCCTCGCGCCACGACAGGACCCGCCCGCCACGGCACTCCGGGCCCCCGCATCGAGCTGCTCGTGGTCGATCGCGCGGCGGAGTGGGAGGGTGCGGGGCTCGTCGCGCCCGGCGCCGTCCCGCCGGCGCCGCTGTGGCGGCTCGCAGAGGCGCGGCTGCTCGCTGCCCGGGTCGAGGAGCTGATCGCCGCCGGCCGCCCAGCCGGCGAGATCGTGCTGCTGCTGCGCGCGACGGGAGATCTCGCCGTCTACGAGCGCGCGCTGGTGGAGCGCGGCGTGCCGACATACGTGATCGGCGGGCGCGGCTACTGGTCCCAGCAGCAGGTGCGCGATCTCGTCGCCTACGTGGCCGTGCTCGCCAACCCGCGCGACGGCGTCGCGCTCTACACGCTGCTCGCCTCGCCGCTCGTCGGCCTCTCCAGCGACGGACTCGTGCAGCTTGCGGCCGCCGCGCGTGCTGCCGAGCGCGACCCGTGGTGGACCTTGACCGACGACGCAGCCCTGCTCGACCGGCTCGACGAGCACGATCGCGCGCGCGTCGCATGGCTGCGCGATTGGCTGCCCCAGGAGCGCCGCGCCGCGCCACGCCACGGGCTCGAAGACCTGATCGACCGTGCGCTCGCGCACACCCGCTACGACGAGACGCTGCTGCGGATGGTGGGCGGCGCGCGGCGGATGGCCAACGTCCGCAAGCTCATGCGCCTTGCGCGCGAGCACGAGGCGCAGCACGGTCGCGACCTGCGCGGCTTCGCCGACCTTGTCGGCGCGCTCGTCGGCGGCGCCGACGCGTCCGGCGACGAGCGCGAGAGCGAAGCGCCGGTCGAGGGGGAGGCGCTCGACGCCGTCCGCGTGATGACGATCCACCGCGCGAAGGGGCTCGAGTTCCCGGTCGTGTGC